>JAEEGJ010003677.1_pt1 | contig 56708 bp, 49 predicted proteins | sample 8958761 | NCBI WGS metagenome assembly JAEEGJ01 (sample SAMN16246546, study PRJNA631951) | gut metagenome | biome: gut microbiome; feature: rumen; material: RS-attached | host: Bos | place: Iran: Karaj | collected 2018-10
CATTTAATGTACCTCCGTATTGGATAAAGTGGTATTAATCTCTATTTGACACACGTAAGTCAAGGAACTCCGGGTTAGGGAGCAGCCGCCCTCTCGGTAACGGTGAGTAAATATGATTACTTCTTTTATTTAATAAATACTTGTGCGGGAAGGAGCTTTTATCCCGCGGCTTCCGTTATCATTCGGCAGGGCTAATTCTGCACATACGAAAGCCCGTCAAATGTCTTAACCCTGTCTCTGCTTATGCTTAGGGTCGGAACAAATGACCATAACTTTGCCGTTTCTGCGAATGATCTTGCACTTTTCGCACATCGGCTTTACTGACGGTCGTACTTTCATATTAGTACCTCCTGTTGCTGTTATTTTTCCACAACAAATACAGGCGCCTTTTGAGCGCATGCTGAACTATTATAGCAGAATCTATTTGGTTTTCAACTGATTTTTTCTACCCTTAATCACCAGGTCTATCTACCTGGACCCAGTTTTCTTTTTTTAATACGTTTTCATTGACTAATTTAAACCAAGCGAAATTCTTATCATAATAAAAAGTGTTTCCTTTGTTTACATCAGGATTCCAAAGCCTTCTGTCGAAAGTAATACTATATCCTATATATAGATCGGAATATTTCAGATCAGAATTAATTGGCTTACCGGTATACGGATTGACCGGATTATTTATAATTCCTTTTGTTGCTACAGTAGGAACATCTGCATTTGTCATAAACGTATAATCCGTTTTATGCCCGGATGATTCAAAATCTTTAATAAAAAACATGCAGTTAAAATATTCGGCGCTGATATCACCCAAAGACAATTCGCTATGAATGTCCAAATCAATTCCGTGATCGCTGACAATTATAATTCGCGTATTATCATATATTCCGCAGCTTCTCAAATAATCAAAATAATTGCCCAATTCTCTTAGGGCGGCTACTGTGCTTTCATATGTTGCAGTTTGCAACCACGTTTCTAAATATATTTCTTTATCACCATCAGAAATATAATAACCCTCAAAATCCTCATCGGATGGAACGACTTCATACGGGTCAAAATTTCTAAGTCGTTGAACATCGTGAGTAGTCTCATTATTGATCAAAAACAGACATCCATCAGATTCATTATCAATATGAGTCATGTCATCAAGATTCTCCAAAACTTTATAATTCGGTAAAATCTCTAATGTGTCATATGCATCTTTGCTGGACCAAAGATAATATCCGTTGTCATAGATTATTTCCTTTAGACACGTAGGAACACACCTGAAAATACTATACAAAAATAAGTTGCGATTCCTTCGGGTTTCTGTATTGACATATATTTCGCTATCTTTGTTGAAATAGTCTACTGCATGATACGTCTCACAATTATCAATGTCTGAAAAAGCAGAGTAATCGCCAGTTTGAGTCCAACCAGGATACGGAAGATCCATTAGAGTTGTTTTATATCCTTGATCACTGAATAATTTCGGCAATACTTTCAGCGATTCATCATGCTTATCCTTCAAAGACTCATTCGCTCTTTCGTCCATTCTTTCCGGTGTGTACTCATATCCGCCAAATAAAGCAGAAGAAGCATTTAGAGTCTTTATTCCAAATGATGTGCTATTAGGATAATATGTAAAGCCGTCAAACTTATTCTTAATCTCAGGAAATTCATTAAAAACATAAGGAACTAATTCTGAAGAACCTCTGTCAAGCATAATGACCATTACGTTATACCCGTTTGCAGACAATGAGATTCTAGGCTCCTTTTCTTCCCTGAAGTCATCTATATGACTGATAACTGATTGGTACGAATCATTTATCTTCTTTGCGTTTATCACTGATATTGAAACAGTTGTAAGAATCATCGCAATGAAAAACACACTAAGTGTTTTTTTAAATCTATACAGGAATAAACCTGCTGTTACTATAAGCACCAGCAGACAAACATTTAGTGCTTTTTGCAATAACGTATAACCCGGTGCCTGATCAAACACCAAAACCGTATTAATTGTTCCTGTATCTGCACTAAATAAATAATTAACCGCTGAGAAAACTGAACCGCCGATTGCTAATACAGCCATTATATGTTTCGTCCTGTTGTTGGCCAGAAAGTAAAACACGGCAGGCCAAAGAGTATAGAATCCTATTGACACAAACACTGTCGATAATAAATACAAAAGCGGATTCTGAGGATTAGTAGCATTAATGAATTCTTCCGGAGAAGCACTTAGATAATCAAGCGGAATTAAAAGACCAGTAAACACCGACATAAACATCATTGGCAGAATAAAACGTACCATCTGGGGCTTCTGATCTAAAAAAGAATTAATTCTGTCTATAAACTCACCTGATCCTGTCCTGCGTTTAATATCTAAATGCAAATCCGGGTTATTCTTTCTTTCGCTTATAAACTTAATAATTATTATCTTAATCAATGAATAGATATTGTTCATTGTCCAATAAATAACAAGTGCACAAGGTGAATTGTACAAAAGCACTAAGAATACTAATGGGAGAATCAAAGATCTTAAAATCTTTCCAACAGGAAAACCTTTTGTATAAATAAATGTTGCAATAAGATTAATCAGTGTCATCAATATCGGCAAAACATTAACACTTAAGCTGCCTATGGAAAGAATACCATCGGGATTGCTGAGAAATTCATCAGACGCATAATTTCCCAAAAAATGATAAGCTGCCAGAAAAAACGGGATTTGAAGTAAAATAGAAATCGAACTCTTAAGCTGATAGATAGGATTGTAATGATTCTCACGATAATATGCATTAAGTGTCATATATCGTTCATCGCCACGGAAATTCTTTTTAATATGCGCAGCCCAGTGGGACAGTTCTTTTTCTTTCTTCTGTTCTTCAATCTCTATTTTCTCGGCTCTCATATAAAGAGGGAGAACAAGTGTGCTTACAACGATGCTCAAAAGAATAATGGCAGCCAACTCACTGTGAGAAATCTTATTTGCAAATACAAATATTGCCTCATAAAACAGTTCTAAGGGGGTAATTATGATTTCCCATAAACAATTCATATCTACCCCTCAACTTGTGTGGAAACAATTGACTGAAGATCAACAAGATAATCAACTATTGTTTCTGCTGAATGACCCTGATTCATCCAGGCATATTCTCTAACTTTCCTAATTCCCTGATCATATTTTCCGCTTGACAAGATTTCATCAATCACAACTTGGATATTGTCTAAATCATCTGCATGTATTTCACACCCTATCTTAGGGAGCGCATCATACTTCCAAAGCGTTTCATCAAGCCAGGCACAGTCATAGATGCTATTATCAAAATCTGTTTCAGGGGTATACATTACGGGTTTGCTGAACACAAGAGCAAAATCGAACATTACACCAGAATAATCACTTATAAGAAGATCAGCGGCATTTAAAGCATCAAAGTTATCATTATCACTGTTCCACTTGAAATTCTCCACGCTCTGAAATCTTGTGCGAATCTTATCAAGGACATCCTTATCTGCATCATATGACTGTGGATGCGGACGGAAAATGATTTCGTAATCAAGAACAACCAGTTTGGATATGAGCGTCTCGCCAAAGCTGTAAAGATACCCTCTCTTTCCCCATGTAGGTGCGAGCAAAATGACCTTCTTATCATTGTCCGGTTTTGGGGCACTTAAGATCTTTTTTGACAGGGTGTCAAAATACGGCAGTCCGACAACCTTCATCTCTTTCGGCGGAATATTGCGGATCTTCTCGATCTTTCGGATTTCCTCCGTCTGGTAATCTGCAACTGTCAAAATAGAATCAAAAAAATCAATCTGAAACATTCTGTATGTAAGTGCCGTATCAGCAGCATGCATAAAATGGACATACTTCTTTACGCCCTTAGACCTCTTCCACTGCAATACATCAAGGCCGGGCGTCGTAGTCAGCAAGACATCAGCTTTAGCAGCATTCAGTCTTATAAAAGCTTTATTCCCTGTCCCAATAAAAACAGGATGTACATATTTATATGATTGGGAAAAAACAGGATCATCTTCTGACGATGTCCAATAAGAAACATCTGTTTTCCTGCGTTCAAACTCATCCAAAATTGGCATAAAATTATTCCAATAACGTTTGTCATCTGTATATAACAGATACTTGTTATGCTTTTCGGATTGTTTAATTGTTTTTACCCCAAAACACGTTTTGATTTTGATGAATAATAATCTCAAAAAATAACCTGAAGAGATAAAAATACCCAGCAACACAGAAAACAGCATGCTTCCTGTTGCCGGGTCAATATACAATTGTTTCAGAAATTCAATTGACTGCATTTCTGATTATTTTTTCTTCTCGCCTCTCCAGGTGATTCTGCCTCTGGAAAGATCGTATGGCGAGATCTCCATTGTTACTTTGTCGCCCGGAAGAATCTTGATGTAATTCTGTCTAAGCTTTCCTGACAAATGAGCAAGAACAATGTGTCCGCTGTCGAGCTTTACCTTGAACATTGCGTTAGGCAATGCTTCATCAACTACTCCCAGTACTTCAATAACATCTTCCTTCGCCATTAAAAACCCTCCTCATAGTCATAGGTTGTTAAATACGGACCCTCATCCGTTATTAATATCGTATTTTCATAGTGGCTGGCAGGCTTGCCGTCCTGTGTAACTATTGTCCACCTGTCGTCCAGAAGTTCGATCTCACGTGTACCCAATGTTATCATCGGTTCGATGCAGATTGCCATACCCTTTTTGAGTTTATAGCCGTGACCCGGTCTTCCGTAATTGGGAACATCAGGATCCTGGTGCATCGTTGTTCCGATTCCGTGGCCTGTAAGCTCTCTTACTACTCCGTAGCCGAAGCCTTCACAGTATTCCTGGATAGCATGACCGATATCGCCTGTCCTCATGCCGACCTTGGCAAATTCAAGTCCGATCCAGAAGGACTTCTCGGTACGCTCTACGAGATCTTTTACTTCAGGTGCGACCTCGCCGACCATATAGGTTCTGCAGGCATCTGACTGATAACCGTCAAGGATCGCTCCGACATCGACCGAGATGATATCGCCCTCTTCAAGGATCCTTGTCTTTCTGGGGATTCCGTGAACGACTTCGTCATTAACGGAAGCGCAGATCGTTCCGGGGAACGGCGGCTGGCCGTAATTAAGGAACGAAGGGATAGCGTCATAGCTTCTGATGATGTCATAGCAGAGCTTGTCCACATCATGTGTGGAAATGCCGGGCTTGATCTCATCGCGGCAGGCCTTGAAAACGTGCTGCAGGATCTTTCCTGCCGCCTTCATCTTTTCGAATTCTTCTTGGGTAAGGATCTCTACCATTTATATACCTAATTTCTAATTAAAGTCCCAGGTTCTTAAGTCCTGCTTCGATGGACTCGATGCATGTCTTTGAATCTACATTGTTGTTGCCCTCAACGATGATTCCTCTCTCGTTGTAGAAATCGATAAGGGGCTGTGTGTTGACTCTGTATGTCTCAAGTCTCTTGGCAACTGTCTCCGGATTATCGTCAGATCTCTGGATGACCTTGCCGCCGCATACGTCGCAGACGCCTTCTACCTTGGTGGGCATGTACTTAACGTTGAAGCTTGCGCCGCACTTCTCGCAGACACGTCTTGTTGTAACTCTGTCCATGATGATCTCGTCATCACACTTTACATAGACAACTGCGTCGATCTTGGAGCCCTTAGCTGCGAGCATCTTATCGAGTGCTTCAGCCTGAGCGATATTTCTCGGGAAGCCGTCAAGGATATAACCCTTCTCACAATCGGGATTATTAAGACGGTCTTCAACCATTCTGATCGTTACGTCATCAGGAACCAGAGCGCCCTTGTCTATATAAGACTTGGCTTCGATTCCCAAAGGTGTATTCTCTTTGATGTTGTATCTGAACAGATCGCCTGTGGAGATATGAGCGAGGGAATAATTCTCTCTTAAAACTGTTGCTGATGTTCCCTTTCCGGAACCGGGTGCACCTAAAATGATCAGATTCATAAAACTGCCTCCCTTTTACTTTTTGTTGTAGTTCTTGCTGCGCTTCTTGTCTTTGCCTGCCTGCTTGAGCTTATCTTCTTCAAGCTTGAGAGCATTATCGAGAAGAGTCTTCATCTCGATGAATCCGCCTGCTACGAGAACAAGACCGATTCCCGAGAAAGCAATGCTGCTAAGACCGGGAATGAAGCTCAATGCGAGCGGGATAACACAGACGAGAATAAGATATGCACAGTCTGCGCTGTTGAGATTGCTATATACGGACATCATGTACATTGATGTCGGTTTGCCGGGCTTGATTCCCTGGATATATCCGCCGTTCTGCTTGATCTGGTTGGAGATATCGTAGGGATTGAACTGCATGAGTGCGAAAACATATGCGAAGAATACCAGGAAGATAATGAAGAACGGAATGAACATTACGCTTGTCGGGAAGTATCTTGCATTTACGAACCAGACATTGTCAGATCCGGGAGCGATCATCGTAAGGATCGCAGGAATGAACAGGACTACCGTCAATGCATAGATAACGGGTGTGATGCCTGCCTGAGCGACCTTGAGCGGGATAACCTGGTTCTGCATTCCGTACTGCTTCATGCCGACTGTTCTCTTTGAGAAGATGATCCTGAGCTTCTTCTCACCCATGTTGATGAGGAGGGCAAGAACGAGCATGCCGATAGCCAGGAGGATTCCCATGATCATATAAACGAGTGCCCATACGATTCCGAGATCGATCGCGTTGAAGTAAGGTGTCAGAAGATCGTGGGGAATGTTATGGATGATGCCTGCAACGATGATGATCGTAAGACCGTTGCCCAGACCCTTTGTGTTAAGGAGCTCTACGCACCAGCCGCAGAAAGCGCTGCCTATTGCAACAGTGACGCCGCAGATAACGATCGCTACCCAGAAATTGAAGTTCGGGAAGACCGTATCCTTCATTCCGAGGCAGTAAAGTGCAGCGAAAACGCCTGAAGCGATAAGTGAAGCGATCCTTGTGTATTTTGTGATGAGCTTTGTTCCTTCGCCGCCTGCCTGTGCGAGATCTCTGAGCTTCGGAACTGCGAGCGTCACGATCTGCATAACGATGGATGCTACAAGGAACGGGAAAATGCCGAGACTGATGATGGAGCCGTTAGTAAGAGCTCCGCAGGAAAGGATGTCGATTACGGTGCCTATGCTGCCCCAATCTTCGATCTTTGCTGTAGCTGCAGCATGACTAAGACCGGGAATCGGGATTATAGTAAGAAGACAAAGAATGGAAACTATCAGGAAGGTAAAGAGTATCTTCTTCCTTATCTCCGGGTTCTTCCAGCTCTCGCGCAATGTACCTTCCATTAATGGGCATTCTCCTTGGTATAAAAATAAAGCGTATGTATTATAGCGCATATCTGCGCTTTTTTCACCGAGTATCTTTTAAATAATATATGCGAAAAAATCAGCCTCCGACATAGAGTCTTCTGACTCTTTTGCCAACATCACACGTGATCTCGTAATTAATCGTACCGAGCGCCTCTGCAAGTTCGTCAGCAGATCTCTCGCTTCCGAAAACGGTTACCCTGTCTCCGACCTTGGGTCTTACCTCAAGATCCGTAGTGTCCACCATGCACATATCCATGCAGATATTGCCGATGATCGGGCACTTCTTTCCGCCTATCACGAGTTCAAATCCGTTGGACAGTCTTCTCGACAGGCCGTCAGCATATCCGATGCCTACCGTGGTGACCTCCGTGGGGCGTGATGCTTCGAAATGTCTGCCGTAGCTTACCGTAGCGCCGACAGGAACGGTCTTTACGTGAATGACCTTTGCATACCAGTTCATGACGGGCTTAAGGTTGATATCCGTAACGGGCTTGGGGCATCCGGGCGGCATAAGGCCGTATAAGATGATGCCTGCCCTGACAAGATCCAAATGCATCTCCGGGAATCTTAAAATGCCTGCACTGTTGCAGATGTGTCTTTTGGTGAACCTGATGCCCCGTTTACCGAGTTCATCTATCTGATCCATGAACAGCCTGAACTGCTCTCTTGTATAATCGTCGTCATCCGTATCTGCCACGGCAAAATGAGAGAAGACGCCATAAGGTTCTATTCCGGGCAATGTGCATGACCTGACGATCTCCTCTGTCTCGGAGCCGTCCGTCTTAAAGCCTATCCTTCCCATTCCGGTGTCGAGCTTTATGTGGATCTTGCATGTCTTGCCCTGTGCCAGAGCCTCATCAGACAGTGCCTTTGCGATCTCATATGAATATACCGACTGCTCAACATCGTACTTGACTGCATCCTTGAATCTGACGGGATCGGTAAAGCCCAAAGTCATCATGGGCACATCTATTCCGTGCTTACGGAGCTCCACTGCCTCGTCGATCGTCGCAAGACAAAGTCCTGCAGCACCGGAATCGATAAGGGTCTTTGCGATCTCGATCGCGCCGTGGCCGTATGCATCAGCCTTAACAACAGCCAGAATACCTGCGCCGTCCGTGGTCGCCTTCCTGATCTCCTCGAAGTTATGCTTCAGGGCATCAAGATCTATCTCAACGCATGAACGGTCGTAATTACTGATAAAGCCTAAAGAATTCTCACTCATCTGCCTGTCCCCATCCGGCATCCTCATAAGCGCCGGGCAAATATACTATAAGATCTGCCGGAAGCATTGCCCTGGTTCCGATCTCATCTGCTGCCGCCTCACCCGCTTTGGAGTGGATGTAAACAGCAGAGCAAGCTGCCTTGTATGGCTCCATGCCCTGAGCCAGGAATCCTGTGATGAGTCCTGCAAGGACATCACCCGAACCGCCCTTGGCAAGTCCGCTGTTAGCGGCATCGTTAACAAAGAGCTTTCCGTCAGGTGTGGCGATATGAGTCCTGGCGTTCTTAAGAACTACAACGCAGTTGTTGTCTTTTGCAAAACTTAATGAAAGCTCCTCAGCCTTTTCGATGACTTCGGAATTAGAAAGCCTTAAGAGCCTTGCAAATTCTCCTATGTGAGGAGTTATGACTGCAGGATTCTCCCTCGCCTTAAGTCCCGAAGCAAGCCTGTCCAACACATCGGGCTTACCGGTAAGCGCGCCTGCATCAAGCACCAGCCCTGCCGCATTCTCAATAAAACGGGCAGTCAGAGCCTCCATGTCCTTATAATCTTCAGGGATACCCGATCCGATCAGGACAGCAGAAGAGTTCTTGCAGAGCTCTTTTGCCCTCCTTAAGAGATCTGCTGTCTCGGAAGGTCTTAAAGACAGAAGCGCACAGGGCTCGTTGACCCTTACGGCATCAAGTGTCTTTTCTTCTGAGAATACCCTGACAAGACCTGTGCCTGATCTTAATGCGGCGCCCGCTGCCATAACCGCAGCGCCGGACATGTATTCCGAACCTGCACAGATAAGCGCGGTCCCGAAAGTGTTCTTATGTCCGTTATCAGGTCTTTGGGGTTCAAATCCCGATATCAGTTCTTTGCTCAGGTAAACAGTATCAGCCATTTTTCTCCAGGTCTCTGTTGGGCTCCAAGTCTTCGTTGCGGATACTCCTGATCGAGCTGATATCGAAAGGAGTCTCCTGATATACGTAGTAGTTGAGCCAGTTTGTATACATTAAAGTTGCTGAAGACCTCCATCTGAGAAGGGGGCCCTTCGAAGGATCGTCATCGATGTAGTAGTTCTTCGGGACATCGACATCGCCTAAGCCTGCCGCCATGTCTCTCTTATATTCCCTGTCCAGAGTATCCTTGTCGTACTCGGAATGGCCTGTGATGAAGAACTGTCTTCCGTGAAGATCCGATATTGCATAGATGCCGCATTCTTCGGATTCGGAGAGGATCCTTAAGTCGGATCTCTTCTCGACGTCTTCGCGCCTTACTTCCGTATAACGTGAATGGGGCACATAGAAGATATCGTCAAAGCCTCTGAAGAGCTTAACGGGTCTTGACCATGTCATCGAGTGCTCGAAAACGCCGAACACCTTCTTGTCCAATACGATCTTCGGAATGCCGTAATGATAATAAAGGCCTGCAAAAGCGCCCCAGCAAAGATGAAGCGTCGAATAGACATGGGTCTTGCTCCACTCCATTATCTCGACTAATTCGGGCCAGTAATCGACCTCTTCAAAAGGAAGCTTCTCTATGGGAGCACCCGTGATGATCATGCCGTCGAAAAATTCCTCTTTTATCTCGGAGAAAGTCTTGTAGAACTTTAAGAGATGCTCGGCAGGAGTATGCTTCGACTGGTGTGTCTCTGTAAAGATAAGCTCGACATCAACCTGGATCGGCGAATTGGACAGAGCTCTGAGGAGCTGTGTCTCCGTCGTGGATTTGTCGGGCATGAGATTGAGGATAAGGATCCTGATAGGTCTTATATCCTGGGACAGGGCCCTGTTCTCCTCCATAACGAATATTCTTTCCTGTTCAAGGATGTGCCTTGCCGGAAGATTGTCTGCTATTCTGATAGGCATTTTTATGCCTCCTTATCTGTTTTCGAAAACTAGGATCCGATGAATTCGTTCAGTATGGATTCAGCCGGAACCTGATCGGGACTTATTACCGGGATCTTTCCCAGATGTCCCATGAGTTTATTTGCCTTTACAAGTGCTGACGAGAGGTCTGCAAACGGTTTGCCCGAAGGTGACTTCTCCATGAATACTGAAGGTTCGATCGAGCCCTTAAGCGCCTGGTCTAATGCTTCGCTGATATCTCCCATTGCCATGGGTGCGACTATCAGGCTCTCATAAGCCAGGAACGAATTAACGTGATAGTCGGCACTTGTAAGATATTCTTCGTAATACTTTTCTTCGGACTTCTGGATCATCGGCCAGTAATCGATCGTCGCAAGAGCATGCGCGCTTCTGTGACGGTAGTCCCTGATTATCCTTCTTAAAAGTCTTATCTCGTTGCTGTCCATCAGCTTTGAATCGCAGTAAACATTGCCGTAAGGCATGATGAATACCTTTGAACACTTATCGGAAGGACATTCTCCGGAGATCCTTGGGGATAATCCGTGAAGACCCTCTACGACGAGAACGCCGTCATCACCAAGACAGATTGCACTTGAAGGGTCACCCTCCATCTGCTTTCTTACGTTGAAATCAAAGAACGGCGGGATCACGGTCTGTCCGTCAAGGAGAGCCTTGATATCCCTCTGGATCCTCTCTACATCCAACGCATCGATCGTCTCAAAGTCGGGCCTGCCGTCCTTGTCGCACTTTACTTCCTTGATGTTGTAGTAATCGTCAAGGGATAGGTGAACAGCCTTTCTTCCCCTGCTGTTGATCATCTTGGAAAGCCTTAAAGTAAAGGTCGTCTTTCCGGATGAAGTAGGACCTGAAACGAATATCGCTCTCTTGCTCGTATCGGAACAGATCTCATCACAGATGGAATCTATCCTTCCTACAAAGCTCTTCTCGGATTCTGCGATGAAGCGCGGGAGCCTGACGGCACCGAGGGATTCCTCGAGCTCTTCAACTGTTATGTCTATTCTGTCTCTAAGCTCTGCCATATAGCCTCCTTAAAGCTCCTTATTTTCTCTGAGGGAAAAACCTCTTGATGATGAGCATATTTACGACCCAGTCCCATGCCAGCTGGACGAACTTCACAGCCAGGAAGATAAGGCTCGGGATAACGATAAATGCCAAAGCGAAGAGCAATACCGTTCCTACAACGTGTACGCCGCCGGCAAGAACCCCTACAACAGTCGAGAAAGAGCCGACCGTTGCCGCAAATTTCTCCGTATATTTCTCAAGCGTTAAGTTGAGATAACTGATCAAGTAATCCTGAAGATCGTCTACCCTTACGCTGAGTCTGGGAAGGATCAGACTGACGGTATAGCTGATGATCAGATAAGACTTGAAGATCTTTACAAGTAAAATCATTATCTTGCCCCACCAGGGCATTCGGTAATATCTGAAGCAGATCAAAGGATTTGCGAGAAAGAGAAGTACGAAAACGGCAATATGGATGGGTCCGATGTTGCCGATTCCCAGAAAACCTCTCTCAAGTATGTAAATGTAAAGGATTATCGCATCAACAAAAAGGCCATACAGGATAAATAAACCGAAATGCTTACGGTTCTCATAATCCGTATCGCTCCATAATCTACCAAGTAACAATCCTTCCAGATAATCCAAATCAAAGACTCCTTAGTTCTTTACATTCCCGAACTCGAGATTCGGACATACTAATGAATTTTATCACATCTGAGCAAAACCGACTATATAAATAATAAAAAGCAGGCCCCACGCCTGCTGCCAAACTCTAAATACACCAATTTTGCTTTATCTTAATAAGAAACTGCATCCCGTCGTCTGCTCGATCAGGGTCTTAAGGTTTTTCCATTTCTTGGGGAAATGCTGTTCCGCTCCTGACACGAACCTGGTCTTGTCATCGAACTCGACCTTAATGCTCCACTCACCCGGCACCGCGGTCTTGTCGCCGAATTCTTCGGTCATGCCCAGCTCATAGCCCTTCATCCACTCAAGCATTCCTGATTCCGGGAGTTTCTCCTTGATAAGAGCCATCTTATCGTCGCTGATGGATCTGGTGAAATTATTATTCCACATGTAATTGTCACGCCAGGAGATCACTTTGCGACCAAAATCATACTTCACCGCATAACCCTCATTTGCAAAGGTCCTTATCTCGACCTCTAAAACCGCTATGGATCCGTATGCCTTTTTGTAGTCCATTATTGCTCCTTACTCAACCGCTATTCCGAAAATGCTTCCGGATGTTGTTCCTACGACAAGCATACCTTCATAAACGATCGGAGAAGCTTCGATACAAACGCCTGAGGAGGTCTGATCCTGTTTTCCGAGGTTCCTCTTGGTCTGTATATATGTAATTCTCTTTCCGTCTTCTGCGTTGATCATGTGGATCTGTCCGATCGAGTCGCAGATGATTATGTATGCGTGCCCCTCCTGATCGTAGAAATCAACAGGTGAGCTGTACGAATAGATGTTCATATTATATTCCCAAACCCTGGTACCCAAATCCTTGTCATATGCCACAAGTTTATTGCCGCTTGCAAGGCCACTTGTCATACTAAAAGAGAATATTACGAGATTGGAGATCTTTCCCTTGCCCATAATGGGGTTGCCGAAGCATCCGCCGCTCTGGTCGTTATCGGAAGATTCGCCGTTGAACGTATAGCATGACTGGGATGTCTGCCAGATCTGCTCGCCGGTAAGTCCGTTGAACTTATAGACATATGCGGCACCGGTCTGTTCGCCCAATCCGCTCTGGTTATCTACCTCGGTTCCGATGTAAACATAAGGAATGCCGTTCTCCTCGTTGACTATCGGAGTAACGTCCGAATCATCGCCAACAACCCTTGTCCAGACCATCTTAAATGTGTTGAGGTCAAGGCAGCAGAGGTTCTGCGTGTTGTCCATGAAATAACCGTAGTTGCCATATACAGCGATGGAACTCTCTACGCCCATACGTGAACTTACGTTGTCATTGAACATGTACTTGTAACCCGTTACCACAGGACTCATGGAGAGGGTGCCTGCAGCAGCGTTGTAATTCGTATTAAGGTCGAACGTGTAGATGTAACCGTTCTCGCAAGGCCAGATAAGCGTATCCGTAGCGCCGTCAATAAGAGGTGATGAGTCGAAGGCGTTCCAGTTGGATCTGTAAGCGCCGTCATCAGAACCGTCATACATAAAGAGGAGCGAACCGTCGAGGAGCGAATATGCGTAAAGACCGAAATTCGTTCCGCCGTTGTTGTCCGTCTGGCCAACATAGATGATAGGATAGCCTCTCGGGTCAAGAGCGGGCGTTCCCTTGATGGATGCGCCGACATTGATCGGATCTCTCGTCTTCTCGCCGTTCAGGATATTGAAGAAGTAGATCTTGCCGTCAAGGGCAGCGATTATGACTTCTCTTAATACCTGCTGGTTCTTGGCAAAATCCGTGAGGTTCATATGTGCACGGGCTTCCAGAGGCCACTCTGCAACCAAGGGCTGACCTGTCCACCTTACACCGGACCATTCGAAGTTCTGTGTCGAGGCAAGCTTTTTGCCTATGCCGGTGAATTCCCATCTTTGTGTCAGCGCGCCTCTGTATATGTTTGTATAACCGAAGGATGCGCAGTTTCTGAAGTTGTTGCCTCTGTATGTAAATATTCCGGGAATAGATCCGTAGAATACCGGATCAGGCATATAGATAGGCTTCTCTCTTACGAAATCGCCTTCAACGAACTGCCTGTTCTTCATTATTGTCTGGTTGATGCCTCTGGCAGCAGGATTTGCTTTACTGTCTATCGCAAGCTCGGCATTGATCCTTACCGCTGCAAGTCCGGGATAAAGGATAGGGTTCTGGTAAGGTTCGATCGGAGGAATCGGTGTGGGGGTCGGAGATGCGATCGATATGTAACCGGACTGGTCAGTGACATCGATATTAGCCAGGGTCTCTTTGGTGGTGATCTTCTTAAAGTAGACAGCTGCAAGAACGCCCGTAAGACAGACGAACAGAAGCGTGATCACGACAACCAGAGTCATGGTGCCTTCATTAGGGTCTCTTGACGGTCTGTAATAACTATTATCAGGCTCGATGTATTGGTCACCGCGCTTCATAATACCCCTCGCATTGTTCCTTTCTCAAAAGTTAACGCTTATTGTAACACGGCTGTAATTTAATCTCAAACTTTGAGTGTCAAACAACCCTTCAACGCTTAATAAAATAAGGATTTTTTGACAAAAATCTACAGGCTGTTTGCGAATTCCGCTATCTTATCAAGGCGGTGTCTCATGCCTGATTTTCCAATCGGAGGGTCCATCATCGCTCCGAGCTCGGCAAGCGATGCACCCGGGTTCTCCATGTGCGCTTTAGCAGCTTCACGAAGCTCGGGTGCGAGCTTGCTTGCAAGTCCGGAAGCCATGACTTTGGCAATAAGTTCGTTCCTTGCTGCGGCAGCTTCAGCCTGTCTTTTGGAGTTGCCCTCATCACAGTTGACGGTCCTCGTGACCTTGCTGTTTACGTCCTTTTCGGCACGGACATTCTCAAATTCCATCATTGCCGAAGGGCTTCCGATATAGCTTAGGAAGTCGGAGACGTCGTCTCCGTTCTTAAAATACAGTGAATAAGAATCTTTTCTCTGGGCCCTGACATGCTTTATGGACAGGACGTCCAAAGCTGCCGATATGAGGGTCGCATTCTCCGCTTCCTTTACAACGAATTCTATTCTGTAGCCGTTGGAAGGATCGGAGCAGTATCCGCATCCCCAGAAAGCTCCTCTTAAGAATCTCCTGGCATCCTCAACGGACAGGTCGCCGTTCGCAAAACCGGATAAGAGTTCTTCGCACCGCTCCCAGAGATTAGAGGAATATATATCTTTTAAAATAATCTTACCTTTTGAATAGGTGCATTCTATGTTCTCAGCCTCGAAAAGCTTTACCGTCAGTTCAGCGAGCCTTTCGGGGATCCTGATAACCTTGGCTGACCCTTTTACGCTGCTCTGGCTCAAGAACAGGCCGCAGAGAGCCGTCTGCCTCTGGACAGGCTTTTTTACGGCATTTGTCGCCGTCTCAAGCTTGACTTTGACAGAAAAGCTGTCGTCCATTTAGTCCTCTTCCGCCTTCTTTGTATATCTGTGGGGCTCTTTATCGATATCCCTGTGGGAGATTATGCTCTTGATGCCTCTTTCGGCCAGCATTTTCGAGACCGTCTCTGCACAGTAAACCGATCTGTGTCTTCCGCCGGTGCAGCCGATTCCGATGTGGACGCTGCCTTTTCCCTCTTTCTCATAGAAAGGAATTACGAATCTTAAGAGTTCGGACGTCATGTAATTGAATTCAGCCGTCTCGGGGAAGCCTTCAAGATATGTTGCGACCGCTTCATCCTTACCCGTGAGATTCCTCATCTGAGGGAAATAGAACGGGTTAGGCAAAAATCTTACGTCGAATACGTAATCGCAGTCGACAGGAAGTCCGTACTTAAATCCGAACGATTCGATGACCACGAGGATGCTCTGACTGTCAGCGCTCTTGATGATCTCTCCGATCGCATTGCAGAGTTCGGAGTCTGTCATGAATGAGGTATCAACTACGACAGTTGCTATCTCTCTTATATCCTCAAGCATCTTCCTCTCTTCCGAGAGAGCCTCCGTAAGAGAGCCCGTCTTTGTAGCAAGAGGGTGCTTTCTTCTTGTCTGCTGGTATCTGCTGATGAGCACCTGGTCAGATGCCTCAAGGAAAATGACCTTGTAAGGGCATCCCACTTCCTCATCGATAAGAGCAAGCGCCTCATCAAAACCGTCGAGATATTCCTGGGATCTTATGTCGACAACAAAAGCAAGTTTTGGAGTCGAGAAGCCCTCGCCGTTCCTGCCTCTGAAGAAGCTCTTTACAAGGTCCGGCAAAACATAGGGCGGTACATTATCCATGCAGAAATATCCGCAATCTTCCAAATACCTGACCGCGGCACTCTTTCCCGCGCCGCTCATTCCCGTCAGAAATAACAGTTCCATCTTTATCCTCCGAAGTTACCTACCAGTCTCACTTCTTTCTCAAGCCTTACGCCTGAATTCTCGAAAACTTTTTCCACCACATAATCTATAAGTCTCATAACATCGGAAGCCCTGGCAGTGCCTCCGTTATTAACAACAAATCCCGCATGCTTGGGCGATACCTGGGCGCCCGAATCATCTAAGGCAAATCCCTTAAGACCGGCATCCTCAATGAGCTTTGCGGCAAAATATCCTTCCGGACGCTTAAAAGTCGAGCCCGCAGAAGGCACATCCAAAGGCTGGCTCGCTGTCCTTCTTGCGCGAAGATCATCGACCAGAGCCGTTATCTCATCCTTATTGCCCTTGGAAAGGACGGCTTCAAATCCCAGGATCACAGCAGTTTTGCCTTCGCTGTTAAGCTTCTCAAAAAGGCTCGTCCTGTAACCGAATCCGCATTCGCTTCCTTCTATGTCGCGGATGCTCTCCCCGTCCCAATATGTGACCTTGGTCACAAAGTCCTTCGTCTCGCCGCCATATGCGCCGGCATTCATGAAAACAGCGCCGCCGCATGAACCGGGAATGCCGCATGCGAACTCGGCGCCTGTAAGTGACAACTCTGTGCAGTAATTTCCGAATCTTGCAAATGGCAGACCTGCACCGGCAGTGATCTTTACCCTGCCGTCTTCAAGCTCTTCAGACTTAAGTTCGCTCATGTTCCTGCCGATCCTTATTATGAGACCGTCAAAGCCTTCGTCGGAAATAAGGCAGTTGGAACCGTTGCCAAGGACGAATACGTCCCAGTTCATCTCTCCTGCCAGTCTGAATAATCCTGCGACCTCATCACCTGTCGCCGGCTCAGCAAAATACTTTGCCGGACCGCCGCATCTGAAGGTTGAATATCCCGCAAGCGGGACGTTTTCGAGTATGTTGATATCAGCCATCCAAAGACTTTCCGGGGAATACTCTGGATACGAGATCCTGAGCTGCATTGTAGCCCATCTTCTTTACTCTGTAGTTGATAGCTGCTGCCTCAACGATGATCGCGAGGTTACGTCCGGGTCCTACAGGGATAGTGACTGAAGGAACCTGGATGCCGAGGATATCAGTAGTCTCTTCGGTAAGGCCTAATCTGTCGTAGGTCTTCTTCTCGTCCCAGAGCTCCAGGTTGATTACGAAGTCGATGTTCTCCTGCTGCTTGACAGCAGATACGCCGTAGAGCTCCTTAACGTCTAAGATACCGATACCACGGATCTCGATAAGGTGCTTGATAACGTCCGGAGCCCTGCCCAGGAGCGTTGTTTCAGATACTTTGCGGATCTCGATCTGATCGTCAGCGATAAGTCTGTGACCTCTCTTTACGATCTCGAGCGCGGTCTCTGATTTACCTACGCCGGACTCACCCAGGATGAGGATACCTTCACCGTTTACCTCGACAAGAACACCGTGCATCGATACACGGGGAGCAAGCTCCATCTTAAGGAACTTAACTAGCTCGGACGAGAAATCAGAAGTAGCCTGTGATGTCCTTAATACGGGAGTCTGATACTTTCTTGCAGCATCTAAGATCTCCTTATGGACCTTGTGGTCACGGGTTACGATAAGTGCAGGGATATTCTTTTCGAACAGGGCGGATACAGACTTAGCCCTCTCTTCGGGAGAGAGGTTGTCTAAGTATGCATGCTCCATGTTGCCGATCATCTGGATTCGGTCAGGACCGAAGTGATCGTAATATCCGGCGAGCTGCAAGCCGGGTCTCGTGACGTCGGCTACGCAGATCCTCCTGGATTCGATATCTCCTGAATCGTAAACGACCTCTAAGTTATAGGCTTTTACGATCTCTGATAAAAAGACGCTCGAAAAAGGCATTTCTCTATTACCTCCGGTTATATCCCCTGTAAGATCAGAATGCGATCTCTACGCTGTGTGTCTTGCCGTCGGTCAGGACAGGGAGCAATGTTCCCTCTACTGCCGCGCCGTCCAATGTGACCTTGATGCCGTCCTGCGCACGGATAAATCCTTCAGGCTTTGTGATATGGATATCATAAGTCGTTCCGCAGGAAGAGACCTTAACGTCAAGTCTTCTGTCGGTCTGTCTTAAGATAGGCTCTACTCTTAAGCCTTCGCTCGTAAATTCAACGCCGAAGCACTGGAAGAGTGAGAGCAGGAGCCATGTGGACGTACCGGAAAGTGTAGGTCCTATATTCTCGCCTGTCTGGCTGTTGTTGTACTGTGTGCACCATCTCGGGTTGCCGCATGTAACGAAGGGTGATTTCATCGTGTTGAACGGTAAGATCTTGTCGATGATCCAGTAAGCAGTATCAGCAAGTCTAGAAGCAAGAGCCTCGTCCTTAACGGTCTTTGCAGCGCCGAGCATAGCAGAGCATGCCATCATGTTGGCGTGCTTGAATACGCCGCCGTTCTCACGGTCTCCCGGATAGTAGAGCGCTACGTCGATCTTTGGAGCGATCCTCGGATAATCAACCGTGGAGCAGAGTCTGAAGCCATAAGGTGTCTTCAGATACTTATCAAGTGAATCGAGCATCGTGCTGATCTCTTCTTCCGAAGCAACGCCTGCAAGAAGTGACCAGGAGAAGCTGTTGAGGAAGTATGTGCCGGGGTGACCCTCTTCGACTGCGAGTCCGTCGCCCTTTGCACCGAGATAAGAGATGTCTGTTCTGTCTTTTCTGTTGAAGAGAACTCTGCAGTAGAAGTCATCCTTCCAGCAGTATTCTCTGAGGTTTGCAGCGAGCTTGTCTGAAAGCTGCTTCATATCGTCAGCTGCGCTATCGCCGATCTTTCTGAGCATTGTCTCAGCAGCATCAAGAGCAACCTTGAGAAGGAAGCCGTTCATTACGGATTCGGAGAACTCTGAATCGTAAGGAACTTCGCCGTATGCCTTGCCGCTTGCAGCGAGCTGCTCTTTATATTCAGCTACCTTATCCTTACCGGAGATGCAGTCAGGATCGACTCTTAAGCAGTCGTTCCAGTCAGCACGGTCGATAAGCGGAATGCCGTGCTTGCCAAGAGAGACCCTGCCGCTGTACATGAGGATAGCCTTGATCGTATCCTTGAGCTTTCTCTTAACGCCGGCGTCAGTCTTCTTCTCCTTCGTGCCGGCCATTACGAACTCCTCTTCGAGGAATGCATAATCGTCTGTAAGGCCCAAGTATCTGTCTAATGCCTGTAAGAGCCAGAGGCCGTCATCAGACCACCAGCCGGGTTCTTTTCCGATCCAGTAGAAGTTGTGGTTCGTGTAACCGTCTTCGTAAACGTTTTCGATCCATCCTGCGAGCATCTTCTTTACGAACTCTGTATTGCCCATGCCTGCGAAATAGTACATGGAAGCGAAGATGTCCTGGATCTCTCTGAAGCCGATCTCACGGTAGCCCTTCTGTGTCCAGTCAAGAGATCTGGATACGAATGTCTGATAGAAGACCTGGAAAGGAAGGTTATTGTTTACATAGGCTTCGAAGTCAGAGTCCTCATGCTCGATCTTCATGTAGCCTGCGTACTTGCCCGTGAAGTCGATTACATCCTGAAGGTCCTTTGCGAGGTTGTCGGGATCCTTGATGTACTTGGCGACTGCCTCTGCTTCCTCAGCAGGTGTCTTATCAACTACATAGTTCTCATTTACGCAGTCAGAAGAAAGGCATGTGATGCTGTCAACGCGGACAGCGCCGTTTGCCTTGACTGTGAAAGGTGTGGACGTAGCAAAGAATCCGGGTCCCTTTCTCGAAGGTCTGGATGCCAGAGGGAAGATAAATTCAGGATTTGAGAGGCTTCCCGAACCAACAAAATCAGCATATCTTACGCTGTACTGGTCAGGGAAGAAATCGCCGTCATCAGCGTGTACGACTGTCTCGTTGAATCTGATGTCGCCCTTTGTCCACTTGGGGTTCGGATCAGCGCTTACTGCACGGATCTCGTTATTCTCGTCGAAGAATACCTGTGACTCGCCTACTACCGTCGTGAAGATAACGTCCTCTGAAAGGGCGTGTGTCTGCTTTGTTCCGAACATGCCGGTGCAGACTACTCTTAAGTTCCTGTCTTCGGATGTCGTGTTCTCGATATCGATGAGCTGTGCTTCACAAGCTACCGGAAGGCCCTTTCTCTGGGGAACGATGAAGATGGTTCTCTTGATCTTGAGACCGCACTCGAGTTCATAGCTGATGACTGTCCTGTTCTGTGAATGTGTCGTACGGACCGTCTTAAGGCCTTCTGCAATAGCGTCGCCTGACCAGAAGATCTTCTTGCCGTTCTCGACAAGGTAGAACTGTCTGTTTGCAGGGAAACCGTTCTCTTCAGGGAGATAGTCCCATCTTGTTGCGAGGACCTGTGTGTCAGCGTGTGATCTGAAAGAACCGCCGCCCAGGCTGTCTACGGTGCTCTTCGGTGTTGACTGCAGCGGGAAGTCGAAGTCGATACGGTTGCCGATGAGCATATTCGTATAGTAGTGAGGTCCGGGTGAAGGTGTGGAAGGATCGAAAGTAAGCTCGCCGTTTGTTGCAAGCTTTCCGCCCCATGTATCTGTGCCCTTGATGAGCTCTGCACATCTGTTAAGGACAGCATCGCCAAGCTTTGCTTCAGCAAGATTTCCGTCCTTCTCGGTGAATGCTCTGAAGTCATCTTCGTTCCTTACGATAAGAATGCTGTATCCTTCGTTGATCAAGCTTGTGAACTGCTCGAAAATAACATCATCAGAAGCTAATATATTTACTGCCATGCAGTCGAACTTAAGACCGGAAACGCCGATAACGACAGGGTTCTTGCCAAAACGAACGTACTGGGCTGAGACGCCTCCTGCAACGATCGTGTCACCGAATTTATCTAAAAGAAGTTCCTTTGCGGGAAGTCTTTCTCCTCTTGCCTTTTCACCAATGTAACCCATGAGGATCCTCCGTGAGAATTAATATGTTTTTTGTTTCTATTTTCAGCAAGGAACCCCACGGTCAAATAACCACGGGGTCTTGCTTAATCTGACATAAGATTACCGACTTAAATATCGATATTAGCCAAGCACTACCTCGACCTTATGTGTCTTGCCGTCGCCTGCTACAGGAACGATGCATCCGTCAACTGCGGCACCGTCGACTGTAAGTGACTTTACGCCCTTGTTAACGTGATCAGGATTCTTGATCGTGATCTCATATGTATCGCCTCTGAACTGACGTGTAGCTGTAAATCCGTCCCATGCTGCAGGGATCGAAGGATCTACTCTTAAGCCGTCGAACTCAGGCTTAACACCTAAGATGTACTGCGAGATAGCTACCATGTTCCATGCTGCCGTACCTGTGAGCCAGGAGTTCTTGCCCTGACCGAAGTTCTTGGCGTCCTTACCGCCGATCATCTGACCGTAAACATAAGGTTCTGTCTTATGGATGTCGGATGTCTCTTCGGTGAAAGCAGGAGCGATCTTTGAATAGTATTCGAATGCCTTGTCGCCTCTTCCTGCATAAGCCTCAGCGCAGATGATCCATGCGTTGTTATGTGTGAAGATACCTGCGTTCTCCTTGTATCCGCCCGGATATGTGGAGATCTCACCGTACTGGATGTAGTACTTTGTGTATGCGGGGTTGTTGAGAACAAGACCGAACTCGCAGTTGAGGTACTTGTCGATGGAGTTAAGTGTCTTGATGTCAGCGCCGACATCCTTACCGATCTCGGACATGACTGCGAAGCCCTGGGGTTCGATGAAGATCTTGCCCTCTTCGCATTCCTTGGAGCCCATCTTTTCGCCGTTTGCGTCATAAGCTCTGATGAACCAGTCGCCGTCGAATGCGGATTCCATAGTATTCTTCTTCATCTTGTCGATCTCAGCCTGAGCCTTGGCAGCCTCATCAGCCTTGCCCAAGTGCTCCAAGATACCGACATAAGCGGGACCGGTGTATGTGAAGAGAGCTGCAACGAATGCGGACTCTGCAACCTTGGAATAGCCGCCCTCTGCCTTGAACTTGGGGTTGGTGTATGTCTGGAAAGACTCACCGGGTGTGTCAGAGAAGCATGAAAGGTTGATACAGTCATTCCAGTCTGCACGCATTGCGAGAGGGAGTCCGTGAGGTCCTAAGTTGTTTACGATGTGATAGAAGGAAACATCGAGGTGCTCGAGCATTGTGTGCTTTCCGTCCGGATCGTCATCGAAAGGAACGTTTGCATCGAGGATGCCCCAGTCGCCTGTTTCCTTGATATAAGCTGCAACGGAAAGGATCATCCAGAGCGGGTCATCAGAGAAGTCACCGCCGATATCAGCGTTACCCTTCTTTGTGAGAGGCTGGTACTGGTGATAGCATCCGCCGTCAGAAAGCTGTGTGGAAGCGATGTCGATGAGTCTTTCTCTTGCACGCTCAGGGATCTGGTGAACAAATCCGAGGATATCCTGGTTGGAATCTCTGAAGCCCATACCACGGCCGATACCGGATTCGAAGTAGGAAGCAGAACGTGAGAGGTTGAATGTAACCATGCACTGATACTGGTTCCAGATGTTGACCATTCTGTTGACCTTGTCATCAGGTGTGTCAACCTTGAAGATCGAAAGGAGCTTGTCCCATGTTGTGCGGAGCTCTTCAAGACCTGCTGCAACCTTCTCAGGTGTGTTGTACTTGTCGATCATGGCATAAGCCTTCTCCTTGTTGAGGACCCATGTCTCTCTTGTAAGGAGGTTAGCAGGCTTCTCTGATGCGAACTTCTTGTCCTGAGGGTTCTCTGCATAGCCTAAGATGTAGATCAATGTCTTGGATTCGCCGGGTGCAAGAGTAACCTTCTTGTAGTGGGAAGCTACAGGTGACCAGCCGTCTGCGAAAGAGTTGGAAGGCTTGTCTGCCTTAACTGTCTCCGGGTTGTCCCAGCCGTTATAGATGCTTCCGAGGAATGAGTCACGGTCTGTATCGTAGCCGTCGATCTCATCGTTTACTGTATAGAATGCGTAGTGATTACGTCTGTCTCTGTATTCTGTTACGTGATAGATAGTGGAACCTTCGATCTCAACACGGCCTGTGGAGAAGTTTCTCTGGAAGTTCGTGCAGTCATCCTGTGCATCCCAGAGGCACCACTCAGCGATCGAGAAAATGGAGAAGCTCTTAGCCTCTGTGCCTTCATTTGTAAGTACTACCTGCTGAACTTCACCGTCGTAGTTCTGGGGAACGAAGAATGTAACTTCAGCCTTAAGGCCGTTCTTCTTACCCTTGATGATGGTGTAGCCCATACCGTGGCGGCACTCGTACTCATCGAGTTCGGTCTTTACCGGAGACCAGCCGGGATTCCAGATCGTGCCGTTGTCATTGATGTAGAAATAACGGCCGCCCATATCCAAAGGTACGTTGTTGTAACGGTAACGTGTGATTCTTCTGAGTCTCGCGTCCATGTAGAAGCTGTAGCCGCCTGCAGTGTTGGAGATCAGTGAGAAAAATCCCTGGTTGCCGAGATAATTGATCCAGGGATAAGGTGTTCTTGGAGTGTTAATGACATATTCTTTTCTTAAGTCATCGAAATACCCGAATTTCATGTTTGTTCGCCTCCGCATATTTTATTAATAAAGACCTAACCATTTTACACTATCCTCAAACCGTTTTAAACAAAGCAAATATAAACATTCTATGTCTTATGTCATATTTTTGTGGGAGATTTTAACCCTCTGTTTTGCTAGGGTTTCGGGCATGCAACGCACTTAAATCCGCAAGACTTCAGATCGTACCTTTTTCGCCCTCAAAAGAGTACGATCTGCCCCTTTGCTCCTTGCAAGACCTCCAATCGTACGTTTCAGGACGCGAAAAGAGCACGATTTAAGGCCTTGCAATTTTCAGCCGTCAGCCCCCCTCATCGCTCCGCCGGAGGAAGCCGCTTCAAAGAAAAAGGCGGCGCCGCAGAAGCAGCACCGCCATATAGATCTAATATCGATTGCCGTAAGCCTACTCTAAGAGTCCGTCCTCTTTGAGCTGCTTCTCGAATGCCTCCTTGGCATCCTTTACGGTCTTGAATGCCCCTTCGGCATAGGTTCCGACAACAGCCTTATAGGTCTTGTTAAAGTCATCCTCGCCGGCCATCACATAAGAAGCATCGGCATTCTTGGCGGCATTAAGGAGCACCGGATAAGGGTTCTGGCCGCCGAGCCATTCGTAGGCGAACTTGTCGTCTGATGCGGCAGCGGTAATGAGCTTGATGTTGTTGACGAACTCGCCGTTGCCGAGCATATCCTTCTGGTTATCCTCGTTGATGCAGATGGCTCTGATGATGTCTCCGGATGTTGCCTTCTTATCGCAGTACTTGGATGCCATTACCCATGTACCGCCGCTGTAATAGTTAACGGGTGCCGTGGTAAGACCCCAGTCGCCCGAAGTGGGATTTACGGTAGTGCCCTCGCCCGGATTTAAAGCCAGCTGGTATTTCGCGAACTGAAGAGAACCCCAGTAAGAGACAACGGTCCTGTCAGACATCTTTGCCGTCCAGGGCTTAGACCACTGCTCAGCCTTGAATGTGAGATTGTCGGTATAAAGGGTCTTCGCATATTCGAAGAAGTCCTCGACCTTAGGATCGTAGTAGAGTCTTCCGTCCATGATCCACTTGCCGTCCTTGGATCCGACATAAGGTTCGAATATCTCCGTAAAACCTCCGAAGAGCTTTACTTTACCGCCTGATGCGGAATCTACCTTCCTTGCGGATTCCATTACCTTGTCCCAGGTCGCGAAAGATGCGGCGAGCTCATTAGGATCAGATGTTCCCAGATACTGCTCTGCTACTGATCTCTCATAGAAAACTCCACACGGAGTTGCCTTCCATGAAAGGCCCTTGATGACGTTGTCGTCATCGCTCGCAAACTTTAATGTGTAGCCGAACATGTTCTTGCACTCGGCATAATCGATGCCCAGATCGTTAATGGCGATCGTGTTGTCGGATGCCAGGTATTTTCTGGCATAAGCAGCATCGCAGGTAAAGATGTCAGGAGCATTGTTGCCGTCCGAGAGAACTGCATCGAGCTTCTCCTGATATGCATTGTTGTTATTGGATACTTCTACCAGATCGTAATCATCGGAAGTGATGCCGACGTACTTTTCGACAAGACCTATGAACTCGGAATTGTGCGCATAGATAGTGATCTTTCCGTCATCCTTATCGGTAACATCTGCTACAGTCAGCTCCTTGAAGCCTTCGAGATCCGGAGGTACATCCGTCGGTGTCGGCGCAGAGGTAACGCTCGTGCCGGTCGTTTCTGAAACAGATTCGGAAGTGCTCGGATCAACAGTGGAATTGCAGGAAGCGACGGCACCTGCCGCCATAACCGATGTAAGCAACAAAGCGATAAGCTTGTTTCTTTTCATCCCCATATCCTCTCTTAATATTTTTTGATTTTTACATTGAAGCATTTTATAACACAATGCACGGAACTTCAATCTCGTTCCGTGCATATGTTAAATGGTTTTATGCTGTATTTATGCGGTCTGTTTATGCGATATAGAGTGATGTTCCGTAACGGTTAAGGAAATTCGCATAAGCATTCATGTCGATGACTGCACTGTATACCTTTCCGTCGACCACACCGTAGAGCGTTGCAAAAGTGTTCCTTGCAGCATCAGTGGTTGCAGGTCCGGGCGCAAGATAGATCGCTTCGAAATCTTCCGCTTCGGGTGTGTCGGCAGGAGCTGCAGCAGTCGTCTCAACTGTAGTCACAGCTGCATCGCCGACGATCTCTGTCTCAGAAGACTTGGGCTGGATCTTAAGTGAGTTGGCAAGTCCTGCTCTTAAAGCGTTCTCAAGACCCGCGGGATCCTTGCATACGGAATTGAAAGTAATGTACTGGCCGGAGATCATGTCAAAGCTTGCAAAGTCAACGACTGTAGTCTTCTCGGCACCGCCGCCGGAGACCTCATATACCATGAGCACGGACAATGCGCGTCCGTTTGTCGTGTGCTGGAAATCCACAAGAACATTAAACGGTTCTTCGATGGAACCCTTAAGATTGTACTCAGCCTTAGCCTTGGAATAGACCCTGTCATATGCACCGGCAGCCTCATTGTAGAAGCCGTTGATGATCAGGTTGATCGAATTCATTACGTTCTCGTTGGCAGCCTTGGTTACGACAAATCTCTTGCCTTCGAACTTAGCCAGAAGGACCTCTGTTCCATCAGCATAATTGCTCTCGGAGAAGTCCTCGGAAGATACCGTGAAAGTATCGTTAAGATTGATGTCCGTGACATTCGAGAAATCCACGCGCTGCGGGAGCGGAGTAGGAGAAGGTGTTGCGGAAACTGTCGGAAGAGCCTCTGTAGTCTCCTCAGTAACGGTCGTTTCAGTAAGCTCGGTCGGAGCCTCCGTTGTTGTCTCAATTATTGTTGTTTCCGTCTCGCTCTCATCAACGAAAACGTTGCCGAGCTCAGATATTCCTTCACCCAATTTGTCGGTATTGATCGAGCAGGCAGCAAGGAATGTTGTTGCCATGCCGGCAGAGATCAACAAAGCAACGAGTTTATTTCCTTCGATTCTCATCATTTCTTCTTACCTCCAAACCTTATTCAAAATCTCATATAGTTAATTCGTTAATAGCTTTTCCGTGCGGCAATAGGCCGCATATATCCATTATATCGTACTTTGCACTCACTTAAGGCAAAATGATGCTGCTCCTGCTTACTGCCACGGAGAATACAAGTCCCTGCGCAGATGACGATCTCCTTATGAGGATGGTGCCTTCCATGCTTCCAAGGAGCGCCAGAGCGGTTGCCTGGTCATTCTTCTTTTCCGGCGAGAAAGTCATCTCCATGGGGATCTTTGTTTTCGAGATCTTCTCGGATTCGAAGGATACGACCTCTGAACCCAATTCTTCCGCAATACCCGTTACGATCTCACTGTCCCTTGCAGAATATGCTGCAGCGACCTTCGCTACTGCCATAGGATTGAGAAGGTGGTTTACGAGCGATTTCTTTATCGCAGGACGGCAGTATCCGGGATCGGTCTTGGTCTTGATCTCAAGGCCGAGGCTTAAGATCTTCGGCACGAGAATGAGATTGTTCTTATCATCCTCACCGCCCAGATATGTGCATGTTATAAAGACTGCCGGCTCTGAAAGGCCGCTCCTGGCAGCCTTGTACTGCTTAATGAAATCCTCCCTCAGATCGTAAGGATATGTGTGGAGCGAATATGTCATCGGATCTATTACCGGGTCTTCGAAAACGATCGGGAGATCCGTATAGATATCGACCTTCTCCCCTGCCCTGATCTTCTCATTCACCTTCGAGAAGACCTCTTCATCGTTTACGGCCATTCCGTACCTGGAGACGAGATTTGCAAGATCACTTGTGATCCCTGCCTTGCCTTCAAAGCTCGAAAAGCAGAACGAACCCAAAGCCTTGACGATAGCTGCATAAACATCATCACAGCCCCTGTCGTAAGGCTTGTTGCCGCGTCTCAAAATGGCGGCATATCTGCCCTCGGGAGATACCGCTATAACAGGCAGTCCGCGTGTCTTGTCCGTGGCGGTCTCCTCCATCGCCTTGATGGCAGCCTCCAGAGGAAGGATCATGACGACGGCGCAGTTTATCTCGCCCTGCGACACGACAAAGCTTCCGGTCATGAGCTCGGTACCGGAAACATATCTGCCTCCGATCTCGTCTATAAGCTTCTTCCCGGTCTCCAAAGCCTTGGGGGATTTACCGTAACAGATGATATACATACGCTTTAAGTCCGCCTTCTGTCAGTATTTCTGATATAACATTACCACTCTTATTCATGTTTTTATTGCTACAATTAGTGAAATTAGTGTGGAGGAAATATTCATGAAGATAGTGATTCTTGACGGCTCGGCAGCTAACCCGGGCGACATCACCTGGGGAGCATTGGAAGAACTGGGCGAAGTTACAGCTTACGATACAACATCCAAAGACCAGCTCATCGAGAGGATGCAGGGCGCTGAAGCAGCCATCACGAACAAGACAGTCTTCGACAGGGACGCTTTTGAGAAGCTCCCTGACCTCAAATACATCGGCGTTCTCGCGACCGGCTATAACGTAGTCGATCTTGAGGCGGCAATAGAGCACGGCGTCGTGGTAACAAATGTCCCTGAATATGCGACATTTGCAACAGCCCAGATGACCATGGCACTCCTTCTGGAACTCACGAATCTCGTTGGTCTTCACTCCGCATCAGTCATGGACGGCGAATGGTGCAGATGCCCGCAGTTCTGCTATTTCAAGTCACCGCTGACAGAGCTTGCCGGCAAGACTCTTCACATAATCGGCCTGGGAAAGATAGGTCAGCGCGTGGCACAGATGGCTTCCGCATTCGGCATGTATGTTACGGCTACTCCTCACAAGAGATCCCTTATCGGAACGCTTGCCGAAGTCGGCTCCTGCACCGTAAGATGCCTTGATTTCGAGGAAGGCGTCAAAAACGCCGACGTCGTATCCCTCCACTGCCCCCTGACATCGGAGACCAGGGAGATCATCAACCGGGACTCGTTAAAACTCTTCAAGCGCGGCGCCATCCTTCTCAATGTCGCAAGAGGTCCGGTCGTAAATGAGGCAGCCGTACGCGAAGCACTTGATTCAGGCCTTCTTGGCGGCTTTGGCTGCGACGTCGTCTGTGTCGAGCCGATGCTTCCGGACAATCCTCTTCTCGGTGCCCCCAACTGTGTCATCACTCCCCACATCGCCTGGACGCCGGTCGAGACCAGGATCCGCCTGATCGACATGGCCGCCAAGAACCTTAAGGCATTCTTAGACGGTGCCCCGATCAATAAAGTAAATTGACCTCTCTGCCGTGGCCGGAGGTCATTCCCGGCACTGTTCCGGAAGTCAACTTTCAGCTTCGATTTTGCGGACATTTTGCTATCCGAAAAACTGACTTTTGCGAAAAGTCAGCTTTTTGGTCAACTTTTTGGCCGCAAATTAAAAGCTGAAAACCGGCTTGGATCTTTTAGACTCTGCTGAAATTCGGCTTGGAAGCCTGAGGCTTGAAACGACCCGGGAATTGCTTCATAGCCGTACGCCACTCAAAAAAATTCCCTATAACACGCCGAGGGCTTCCCGTTAAATCGGAAAGCCCTCGACATGGAATAAGGGATAGATTAAGAAAATTGTCGTAATTAATTATTCAGGACACAGATTCGTAAATATGTATCCAGCCAAATTTTAACAAGCGGAGTGTCTTTGGTCAAATCATTTTTTATATCATTTTCTTGATGTTTTCAGTTGAATTGCAAAACCGGCTGCACAAAATGCCACAAGTACCAGCACTCGTATCAATGTATAGCTCATTGCAATCTCTTCGCCAAGCACTCTCTGTTCCAGGATTCCGGTGTATTCACCCGATGAGACGGCAGACCAGATAACGGGCGCGAGCACCGCGGATATTATCTTTGCGCCGACATAGGAAGTGAACAGACTGATCGTCCATTTCTGGGCATAGTAGACGATTATTCCGATTATGGCACCGACTACGAGGCCCACTCCGTAGGTTGCGAGGAACCTTAATCCCGTGTTTTGGATCTTCGAGAAAAGGAAACTGAAATCGTCAAAGAACCAGAAGGCACAGACGATCGTGGTTATGGCGATCAGGGCCTTCATGTAGAGCGCGAAAGCAAGAACCGCAAGCCCGATCGTGAAGACGAGCATAACGGCTGTTTTGCCGATCATGTTCCAGGACATTCCCATATTGTTGGTCATGCTGATAATGAGTCTTCCCAGGATAAATCCTGCAACTCCTCCGGCAATTCCGAGGCTCAACCTGAACAGCTTGTAGCCTTCGAAACACATAAGTGTTCCTGCAAGGACTGCTATTACAGTAACCACAATATTAGTCAATTCCCAATATCTCCTTTACTTCTTCTGCCTTATTGCAGCTGCAGAGCTTTACCTTGATCTGCGCAGATCCCGGAAGCCCCTTGATGTAAAAAGGCATCACGCTTCGAAATTCCCTTACCGCTACGTCTTCGGGAAGATATTTGAGCCTTCCTTCGAGTTCGCGGATCAGCATGAGCTTACGGTCTTCCACGCCCGGCATATCAGGAACTGCTTTTCCCGACAGCCCGGCTGTCACCTGCTCAAAGATCCAGGGATTCCCTCTTGCGGCCCTGCCGATCATGATACCGTCACATCCGGTATCCTCAATGATCTTTCGGGCGGACTTGACGTCCGTTATGTCACCGTTCGCAAAGAACGGGATGTCATAGCCCCTTACGGCTTCACGCATTACGGCAATTGCCTCATTTGAGCTCTCACCGTGATACATCTGGATCCTGGTCCTTCCGTGAACACAGATCATATCACATCCTGCGTCTGCCAGGGCTCTCGCAAATTCCGGTTTCCCCTTGTCTTCGGAATTGTATCCGATTCTGGTTTTAACAGTCACGGGAACATTGAGGCAAAGCTCAGCTATTTTCTTTTTGCATGCCGCAACGATCGCAGCAGCCCTTTTGGGATCCTCCATCAGGGCACTTCCGGAGCCTGTCTTGACGACTTTGGGGACCGGGCACCCCATGTTTATGTCGATAATGGACACTTCCTTAAGGACCGGGGTCGACATTATGGTCTCAACTGCCGCTTCAAAGTCCTCAGGCTCGCTTCCGAAAAGCTGTATCGCGGTGATCTTCTCCTCATCCGGTGCGATCCTCATGTAGCGCAGGCTCTTGTCTATGCCGTTATAGCGGATCGATCTCGCACTGACGAGCTCGGTCGGGCTGTAGGCCGCGCCCATCTCGTTGCAGATCACTCTGAACGGCAGGCTCGAAAAGCCCGCCATGGGCGAGAGACATATCGGGTTTTCTATTTTTATGTTACCGATCTTGACCGATTTCATTAAAACTCCAAAAATTCAAATTTACCGATAATTGATTTTATACTTTTTCTTGCTTGAAATAATAACAATTCAGGGACAAAATATTATCTGTTAAAGAGGTGCATTATTTATGGATGATTGTCTTGTTTATTTTTTCACAGGATTTCTTGACAGCGGTAAGACTTCCGTTATCTGTTCCTGGATCGGCGGAGAGAACTTCAAGAACCGCAAAGTCGTCGTGATCAACACCGAAGAAGGTGAAGAGGAATATAAGCAGGAGAACTACGAGGGAGCTTCCCCCGTTATCATCAACTGCGATACTGACGATGTCGACAAGGAGATGACCTTTGACATCGAGAAGAAGTACAAGCCCGGTGTCGTCTTCATCGAATGGAACGGCTCGGTATCCCCTGCCGAATTTTTCGAGAAGGTCGATGTGCCCGAGAGATGGGCTCTCGCAGCAGCTATCGTAGTGATCGACGCTTCCACATACGGCAATTATTTCAAGAACATGCAGACATTGTTCGCCGACTACTTCAGATACGGTGACACGGTCATATTCAACAGGGTTGACGAAGAGAACGATAATCTTCCCAAGCTCAGAGGCTCAGTCAAGGCCGTTAATCCCGGCATGAGCATCAACTTCCTCGGCGAGGACAACAAGATCATCAGGATCGAAGACCACCTTCCCTTTGACCTCAGCCAGAATCCGTGCAATATCGCGGCAGAAGACTTCGGCCTGTTCTACACGGATGCCATGGACAACATGAACCGCTATAACGGCAAGAGGATAAGCCTTATCGGCCAGGCCGTAATCCTGAGGGAATTCCAGGGAAGGGCTTTCGTCCTTCAGAGGCAGGCATATACTTGCTGTGCTGCCGACATCCAGATGATGGGCGTTCTCTGCTTCTACCAGTTCAAGTCCAACTTCCCTGCCGGCCAGTGGCTCAAGGTTACAGGCCAGGTCAGGTATTTCGAGGACGATGACGGACAGGGAGGCAAAGTCAACGTACCCTGCCTTACTGTTGAGGACTACGCCATTACGAGCAAACCCGACAACGAAGTTATTTATTTCAACTGACAAATAGAAAAGAGGCATTTTAAATGACAAAAGTAGACATCTTCTCAGGATTTCTGGGAGCAGGCAAAACAACACTGATCAAGAAGCTCATTGCTGACGGATACAACGGCCAGAAGCTCGTGCTCATCGAGAACGAGTTCGGTCAGATCGGTATCGACGGCGGCTTCCTTAAGGAGTCCGGCATCAACATCACCGAGATGAATTCCGGATGTATCTGCTGCAGCCTCGTAGGCGACTTCGGCACAGCTTTAAAGGACGTAATCGAGCAGTTCGCACCCGACAGGATCCTCATCGAACCCTCAGGCGTAGGCAAGCTCTCCGACGTAGTTGCTGCAGTTAAGCGCGTTGAAGGCACAGATATCTGCGGAACAGTTACGGTTATCGACGCTTCCAAGTGCCGCATTTACCTCAAGAATTTCAAGGAGTTCTATGAGAACCAGATCAAGTACGCAGGAACTATCATCTTAAGCCGTACGGGCAACATCGCACAGGATAAGCTTGATCAGGCAATTGCTCTCATCCGTGAGAGCAATGACCACTCGCAGATCATCACCACACCCTGGGATGACCTCTCCGGAGTCCAGATCCTCAAGGCTATCGAAGAGCCTCTTACTGCGGCTGATATGGCAGCAGCACTCCTCGAAGCAGAGCAGCATGAATTAGAGCATGCACATCACCATCACGAGCACGGTGAGGACTGTGACTGCGAAGAGTGCAGACATCATCACCATGATCACGACGACGATGACGATGATGACGAGCACGAGCACCACCACCACGACCATGACGATGATGACCACGATGAGCATGAACATCACCATCATCACGAGCATGGTGAGGATTGCGAATGTGAAGAGTGCAGGCACCATCACGACGACGATGACGACGATGATGACGAGCATGAGCACCATCATCATCACGACCATGACCACGATGAGCATGAACATCATCACCACCATCATGATCATCATGCAGACGAAGTCTTCGATTCCATCGGTTTCGAGACATCAAAGAAGTTCACTAAGGCTCAGATCGAAGATGCCCTCAAGGCATTGGATGATACAGAAAAGTACGGCATGATCCTCCGTTCAAAGGGTATCGTTGCCGGAGAAGACGGATCATGGATCCACTTCGACTTCGTACCTGAAGAGGTTGAGGTCAGAACAGGCGCTTCAGACGTAACCGGCAAGATCGTCGTTATCGGTGCTGAAGTTAAGAAAGACGCAGTCAAAGAGTTATTCGGGATTTAATGCTTATGAGTAAAAGAGGATTGAAGATCATCGTAGTAGGCGCCGGCAAAGTCGGTGATACGCTTGTAAACAGACTCGCTGAAGAAGGCCACGATCTTGTCATCATCGATAAGAACGTCAACCGTCTGACAGAGCTTGCAAACCTGTGCGACTGCATGGGCATCATCGGCAACGGTGCAAGCCACGGAGTACTTGAGGAAGCAGGTGTCGCATCAGCAGACCTCTTCATTTCCGTTACGGAATCAGATGAGCTTAACCTCCTCTGCTGCACGATCGCCAAGCAGTTCAACAAGAATCTTGCAACGATCGCGCGTGTAAGAAATCCTGACTATGGTAAGGAGATCCCTTACTTAAGATCCAAGTTAAGCCTTGAGATGATCATCAATCCGGAATACGAAGCAGCAGTCGAAGCTGCACGTATCCTCTATCTCCCTGCGGCTCTTTCGATCAACTCTTTTGCGCACGGAAGCGCGGAGATCGTTAAGATCAAGATCCCTGAAGGCAACGTTCTTGACGGCAAGACAGTTGCTTACCTGGGAAGCAATATCACCAACAACATCCTTATCGTCGGCGTCGAAAGAGGCGATGAGGTAACCATTCCTAACGGTGCATTCGAGCTTTCTGCGGGCGACATCATCTCATTCGTTGCCACCAGAAAAGAATGCTATTCGTTCCTTAAGTCCATCGGCTTTAAGACAAACTCCGTAAGGAGCACGATCATGATCGGCGGCGGCAAATCAGCATTCTATCTTGCCGACCAGCTGATCAAGACCGGCATCGACGTAAAGATCATCGAGAAGGATGCAAAGCGCTGCGATGAATTAAGCGAGCTTCTCCCCAAGGCTACCATCATAAACGGCGACGGTATCAATGAAGCTCTCCTCGAAGAGACAGGCATCAGGGATGTCGATTCCGTTGTCGCTATGACGGGCATCGACGAAGAGAACATCATGCTCTCGCTGTTCGCAAGACAGATCTCAAGGGGCATCAAGTCCGTAACGAAGATCAACAAGATCAGCTTCACGGACGTTATCAACCGCTTAGATTTAGGCAGCGTTATCTATCCCAAGCAGATAACGGCAGAGGCCATCATTACATATGCGCGTGCCAAGCAGGCATCGATCGGAAGCAACGTCGAAGTCATGTATCACCTTTTCGATGAGAGAGCAGAAGCCATCGAATTCAAGGTAATGGAAAAGTCCGGTGTCACCGACAAGCTTCTTAAGGATATGAAGCTCAAGCCCAATACGCTTCTCGCGTTCATCAACCGTTCCGGCAAGATCATCATCCCTTCCGGTAACGACTCGATAGAGGTTGGCGACAGCGTAATGATCGTTACGAAAAATAAAGGCTTTACCGCTTTGACGGATATCTTAAGATGAACATAAAGATGCTCATTTACATCCTGGGAAAAGTCCTTCTCATCGAAGGTATCCTTATGGTCATGCCCATAGTATGCGGTATCTGCTACGGAGAATGGTCATTCCTAAACTTTTATGTAGCATGCGCTGTCGCATATATTATCGCCGGCTACCTGATCTCATTTAAGAAGCCGAAGAACATGACCGTCTTTATCAAGGACGGCTGTGTTGCAACGGCTCTTTCCTGGGTTGTCTTAAGTATCGGCGGATGTATCCCGTTCATTCTGACGGGCGAGATCCCTTCATTCACGGATGCGATGTTCGAGACTGCTTCGGGCTTCTCCACGACAGGTGCGAGCATCCTGACCAATGTTGAAGCAATGTCCCACACTTCCCTCCTGTGGCGTTCACTGACCCACTGGATCGGCGGCATGGGCGTACTCGTATTCCTTCTGGCAGTCGTCCCCATGACGGGCGGCTCCAACATGAACCTGATGCGTGCAGAGAGCCCCGGCCCTACAGTCGGCAAGATCGTTCCGAAGGTAAGATCCACGGCCAAGATGCTCTACCTTATCTATCTGGCAATGACGATAACCGAGATCGCGGTCCTCGCCATCTGCGGTATGCCTTTATTCGACAGTATCTGCTCCGCATTCGGCACGGCAGGTACGGGCGGCTTCGGTGTAAGGAACGACAGCTTTGCTTCCTATGCTCCGCACATTCAGGTGATCGTAGCAGTGTTCATGATCCTGTTCGGCATGAACTTCAACTTCTACTACTATTTCACGACCAAACAGATAAACAAGGCGTTTAAGATGAGCGAGATCAAGGTATATCTTTCCGTTATCGCCATAGTCACAGCCATCATCTGCTTCTCCGTAAGAGGTCTTTACGGCAGCTTCGGTGAATCATTAAGGCACTCATTCTTCCAGGTGGCAACCATCATCACGACGACAGGTTTTGCCACAACGGATTTTGACCTCTGGCCTTCTGTTGCCAAATTCCTGCTCTTGGGCCTCATGATCCTCGGCGCATGTGCAAGCTCTACCGGCGGCGGTATCAAGGTCGCTAGATTCCAGATCATGTTCAAGTCCGTAAAAAGAGAGATCCAGTCTTATATCCATCCCAAGACAGTCAAGAAGATCCACGTTGACGGCAAGACCGTAGACAGCGAAGTCATTCATTCCGTAGCACTTTATTTCTTCATCTACCTGATCATCTTCGCAATATCGATGTTCATCGTATCTTTCGAAGGACATGATCTCGTTACGATCTTCTCTTCTGTCGCTGCAACGTTCAATAACATCGGACCGGGTCTCTCACTCGTAGGTCCTACACAGAATTACAGTTTCTTCTCGAATGTCTCGAAATGGGTGTTCATCTTCGACATGATTGCAGGAAGATTGGAGCTTATGCCGCTCATCGTATTCCTTACTCCTACGACTTATAAGGGAATAATAAAAAAGCCCCGCAAAGCGCAGAGCTGATTCAAATGATCAGATAATTACAGGATCTTTCAGATCTCGTACGGTTTGGGATCTGTCTTCGTGTACCTGATTATCTCTTCCATCCTGGGACGGTCAAGATATGCAACGAGCGAGAAAGCCTTGCCCGACTTGCCTGCACGCGCAGTACGGCCGATCCTGTGAAGATAGAGTTCATTCTCCTTCGGGATGTCGTAATTGAAGATCGCTTCGATATCATCGACGTCGATTCCTCTGGCAACTACGTCAGTCGCAACAAGCACATCGAACTTATCTGCCCTGTACTGGTCCATTACCTTGTTTCTCGTGCCCTGACCGATATCCCCGTGAAGCACCTTCGCGGATACGCCTGCGTGTGTGAGCATCTCGCCGACCTTTGAAGTCGTAGACTTCGTATTGCAGAAGACGATCGTCTTCCTTAAGTCTTCCTTTGCCATGATCCTTATGATCGCCTGAAGCTTATCCTTCTCAGGGCACTCGACGATATACTGGTCTATGTCAGGATGGTCTTCAGCCTTGGGCATGACATCGATCTCGGCAGCATCTGACATGAATTCCCATGTGATGTTCTGGATCTCTCTGGGCATAGTGGCGGAGAATAAAGCTATCTGCTTATCCTTCGGAGTAAGCGCCATGACTTTCCTGATATCGTTGATAAAGCCCATCTTAAGCATCTCATCGGCTTCATCCAGAACGAGCGTATATATCTGTGAGATATCAACGAGCTTTCTTCCGACCATATCGATAAGGCGGCCAGGAGTAGCTACCACGACCTGAGGATTCTTCTGGATCCTCTCAGTCTGAAGGCGCATGCTCTGGCCTCCGATCAGGGCTGTGACCCTGAATCCCTTGATATATTTGGCAAGACTCTTAAGCTCCGTCGATATCTGCAGGGCAAGCTCTCTTGTAGGGCAGAGGATGAGCGCCTGGATAAACTTGGAATCCATATTGAGATATTCAAGGATCGGAATGCCGAAAGCAAATGTCTTGCCCGTGCCCGTAGGCGCCTTGGCAATGACACTTATGTTGTCCATCATAAGAGGAATGGCCTTCTGCTGTATCGTCGTAGGCCTCTTTACGCCCATCTTCTTCAGCGAGTCCATTACCTCGGGTGACAGGTCAAGTTCTGCAAATGTTATCTCTTCGCTCATATCCACCAACTCATTTAAATATATCCTGCCAACTATATCACAGAAAACGGATTATGATAATATTACATTAAAATATGGAGCATCCTTTATGCGTAAAGTCTTATCTTTAATTCTTGCAGTCACCATGCTTTTCGCGCTCACAGTCTCTGTCTCGGGATGCGGGTCTGATACTGACTATTCGAGTCCGATCCGGGCGGTCACAGCTTACAAGAAGGGGCATAACGTAATCGGCAAGACCGTATCCGTTACGGCAACTATGGACTGCGGACATGCACCCGGAGCAAGCAGAACGTTCTATGTCCGCAACAGCGAGCTTTGGTCGGTAAAGGTCTATGTATGTCCTAACGAAGGTTCCGGGACCGATGTGATCAAGGGACAGACCGTAACTTTTGTTATAACAGGCATCGACGCCCATAATGCTCCGACATTTTATCTGGAAGGCGATGTAGTCAGCTGAATTGTTTTATAATGATCAATAATTTAGATATGGAGATTTAATATGGCTAAACGTGTTTTTCTTATAGTTCTGGACAGTTTCGGAATAGGCGGCGCACCTGATGCCGCAAAGTTCGGTGATGAAGGCAGCAACACCCTTGCCGCTGTGCTCTCATACTCCAACGATGCTTTTCCGAATCTTGCGAAAATGGGACTTCTCGCGATCGACGGCGAAAACGACCCACGTATAAAAGCATATAAAGATGCCCAGGCATTCATTCCCTCACCCATCGGTTCTTATGCAAGGGTACGCGAGGTCTCGGCAGGCAAGGATTCCACTATAGGACACTGGGAGATCGCAGGAATCATTTCAGACAAGGCCCAGCCCACTTATCCGGACGGCTTCCCTGAAGATGTCATGCGCGCGCTCGAAAAGGCTACCGGCAAAGAATTCCTCTGCAATAAGCCTTACAGCGGCACTGATGTCATCCGCGATTACGGCGAGGAACACATAAAGACAGGCAAGCTCATCATCTATACATCAGCTGACAGCGTTCTCCAGATCGCAGCTCACGAGGAAGTTGTTCCTTTGGAAGAGCTTTACGATGTATGTCAGAAGGCACGTGAAGTAATGAGCGGTGATCATGCGGTCGGAAGAGTCATAGCAAGACCCTTTGTCGGAGAGCCCGGGAGCTTCACAAGGACTGCTAACCGCCATGATTTCTCTCTTGCCGCTCCGTCTTCAACCATGCTCGACCTCTTAAAGAGTGAAGGCTATGATGTGATCTCGGTCGGTAAGATATACGACCTCTTCGCAGGAAGGGGCCTTACGGAATCCAATCCCACCAAGGGCAATACTGACGGTATCAACAAGACAATAGAGATGATGGACCGTGACTTTAACGGTCTCTGCTTCATAAATCTCGTCGATTTCGACATGAAGTACGGCCACAGGAACGATATCGAAGGCTACAACACCGCCATGCATGAGTTCGATGATGCGCTGGGCACGATCTTAAGCAAGTTAAGAGACGATGACCTTCTCATGATCACTGCAGATCACGGCTGCGATCCCTCAACCGCTTCAACAGACCATTCAAGGGAATGCATCCCTCTCCTGATCTACGGCGCCGGATACCGTGTTCCGAACAACATGGGCGAGCTCACGGGATTCAACAATATTGCCGGCATCGTGCTGACAAGCCTTATGTCAGCAGACTATAAGCACGACTTCGTTCCGGAAGCCAATACGAACAGGCCTGATCCTGAGAACATCATGAGCTATGTCGATCTTACAAACCTTAAGACCGTAGCCACAACCGATGACATAAAAGACCTCATCGAGAGAGCTTCTGCCCTTAAGACAGCATCCGTCTGCATCCCTCCCTGCTATGTAAAGGACGCGGTACGCTTCTCTCAAGGCAGGGTAGCAGTATGTACGGTCATAGGTTTTCCTAACGGCTATTCGACAACAGGCTCCAAGGTATATGAAGCAAAAGAAGCCTGTGACAACGGCGCTTCCGAGATCGACATGGTGATCAACATCGGCTTTGTTAAGGCCGGCAGATATGACGAAGTGTATGAAGAGATAAAGCTCATCGCTGAAGCCGTTCACTCCAAAGGCGCCATCCTTAAGGTGATCATTGAGACATGTGATCTTACGGAAGACGAGAAGATCCGCCTCTGCAGGATCGTAAGCGATGCAAAGGCAGATTTTATCAAGACATCCACGGGCTTTGGCAGCGCCGGAGCCAAGGTCGAAGATATCGTTCTCATGAAGAAGAACGTAGACCCGGAAGTCAGGATCAAGGCCGCAGGCGGCATCAGGACTGAGGATGCTGCAAAGGAAATGATTGCAAACGGTGCCGACAGGATCGGAGCATCCAGACTCGGAAACTGAGCACAAGCAAATTTTTGTTCGTTTTTGGCTAAATTGCCGTTTTAGTCCCATTATTCGAACTTAACACGTGGTATAGTACCTCCAAGAAAGAACATTTGAACTTTTTTGGAGGAATTACTTATGTCACCACTCGATATGCTTATCTTCTTTTTCTTTATTCTCGTAACTATCAAGGCTGCAACTTCCTGCATTGATTACTGGAAGGATGTCGATGATGAGATCAGGGAAGCTTCTGCTCCCGCTCCTTCCAAGGCGCCTGTCAGAGCTTCACTCTCCAGAACAGTCAGGACAGGTATTCCCTCTTCTGTCCGTGTAACTCCCATCAAGCGTGTTAACAAGCCGGCAGTCATCACTGCCCATACATATATCAATAACGACCATGTCTATCTTAAGGATAAGGGTGCCGCGTAACCGACCAAAGACAGCATACCCAAAATCCGTTTTTTCTCCGTAAAGGGAATAATCCGGCCTTGCTTAAACAACCGTTCTTCCGTACCACACCCAAAAGCAAGGCCGGGATATCTCCCGGCCATGAACTCTTAAATCACTGTCGATCTCAGATCAGAACGACATCTTGTTCTTTCCTTCTCTCTTTGACTTGTTGAGCTTTCTTTCAGCTCTGGAGAGCAGGTCGGACAGATCAGGCTCAGAATTATCGAACATCGCAAGACCTGCCGAGATAGTTACGCTTTCACGCTTGCCGTCAAGGATAACAGGCTCGCCTGCGATATTTTCGACAAGCTTTTTAGCCATTCCGACAGCCGTGATCTTCTCTATATCGAGAAGGACTATCGCGAATTCGTCACCGCCTGTGCGGAAGCAGGTATCTTCGGTTCTGACATTAGCCATGCACTGCTCGGCAATGCTTCTTAATACGATATCGCCGTTCTGCTGGCCATACTGGTCATTGATGTGCGTCATGTCATCGACATCGATGACAAGGAGAGCGAATGTGCTGCCGTCAGATCTCTTCTCATAGAGGCTTGCATACTTTTCGAGCGTCTCGTAGAAGTAGCGTCTGTTATAAAGACCGCTTAAGTCATCTACTCTGGCAAGGAGTTCCATCTTGTGATAGGAACGCTCAAGTTCGAGCTCCAGATTCTTCATCTCGGTGATGTCTCTGCTGATACCCCATGTGCCGACGATCTCATTATTCTTGTCGTACAGAGGATATTTGGATGCACTGTAGTACTTTATGTTGTCTTCATCAAGAGGGAGCGCCTCTTCATAATTCAGGACAGGCTTGCCGGTCCTCATGATCTCCAGCTCGAGCTGTCTTGCCTTGTCCGCAAATTCAGCCGGGAAGAAGTCCCTGTCGGTCTTTCCGATGAGCGCATTGGGATCATCCAAGCCGAACTGCTTAGCGTGCATTGTGTTATTCCAAATGAATCTTGAATCCTTATCTTTGAAATAAATGGTGTCCTTACCGTCTTTCCGGATCGTGTCAATTACGAGCTTGTCGTTGATCTGCATGTCTTTCCATAAACTAGAATCTACCATTTACTTCTCCTAAAGTTCTGATTTATTTATAAGCGCTCTCAGAAGCGCTTACCTTCGCCTTCTTTGATTTCTATTCCTTCCATGACAAAGGCTTCATAGTAGGAATTGCAGTCAAATGCAGCCGGAGTGAATACGCCGGGCTTCTTCCATTTGTCCTTGCACATGAGCTTGACTCCTGCAATAAGAGCAGAACCCTTCAAATAATCGAAAGCATTGTTGTAGTTCTTCTCATAGCACTCGTCGTTATCGCCCTTGATGATGTAAGACTTGGTGATCTCTTTGTCATCTCTCTTGCTCTGGCCTGTGATATAGATCTCGAAAGATGCCATGCCCTTAGCCTTCTCATCCTCATCCTTCTCGAGTTCGATATCTGCCTGCTTAGGAAGCATGGCAGCGATGAGATCGATCGGAGCTACCTCGACATTATTAACCTTAACGGGAATGTTGGAGAGCAGACCCATCTCCTGGAGGAAATCGATCTTCTTCTGGGGAGGTATATGTTCCTTGGGCGGCTTTTTGCCAAGCTTGAAATATCTTACGCTGATAGCATCAGGGAACTCCTTAAGAAGGTCCGTGAGCATGGGGCTGGAAGATAAGAACACCTTGGTTCCGGCATCCGACTTGCCCTCAATGGACAGAGGATCTGCCTCGACGACCTTGCCCTTCTCAATATAGAAGACCTTTCTGTCGTTGGTCGCTTTCTTGATAGGAATAAGCGGCGGCTTGATGTCCTCCGAATAAAGATTGGTATCGATATCCTTCTTCTTGCCCTTAACATTTTCTTTCTGTTCGCCGGAAACTGAGACGATATCGATGCTGTCGATCTTCTTGAAATGATAAAGACCGGCATGTCTTATGATCGTGTTTGCAACGCCCGGGACAAGGCCTGCGCCGCAGACAGCGGTATTGCAGTTATTCTGGAATTCGATGAACTTCTCGAACTGCTTGGAAAGAAGCGAGATGGGTGACGGGAATTCCGGCACACCGTAAAGTGCACAGTCGATATAATCTGCCTTCGCCTTTATGGCGAGATCCATCGCCGAAAGCGAGAGATCCGGCGGGAGAAGATTAACGACCATATCGGGCGCAAAGATCCTTACCATCATCATGGCAGCCTCAACATTATTCATGTCGATACCTGCAGTGGTAACTCTGACACCCATGCTTAAAGCGAGCTCTCTGAGCTCATCACATTCTTCCTTCTTGCGCGAAGCAAGACAAATACCTGATACGTAGGACTGATATTTACAAAGTTCAATGAGCAAACGCTTGGTCAGCTCATTGCATCCGAGAATCAATATCCTCTTCATAGACCATCCCCCAAAGACCTTTCCCTAAATCTAAAATAATTATATTTAAGAAAATACTAATAAGCAAAGGAAAGAATACACAAATTTTAGGGTTTTTGTGCATATACCTTGCAGCCTTTCATAGCGTAAGATACCGATATCCAAACTATAACAAAAGGAGATTGTTATGAAGACACTTAACAGAATCGCAGCAGCTTTCCTTTCTGCAGCTCTTTTGCTCGGAATGACATCCTGCGGCCAGGCTAAGAAGAACCTCAAGATCCTTGACACTGCTTACGCAGTAGAAGATTACGCTATGGCAATCAACAAAGAGAATGAAGGCCTCAAGGCAGCTATCGATCAGGCTCTTAAGGAACTTACAGAAGACGGCACAATTCCTTCCATCATCGAGAAGTACATTCCTTCCGGTAAGACAGTAGAGAAGAAGGAATCCGTAAAGGGCGAATATCCTGATTTCTCAACCATTCAGGAAGGCAAGCTCATCATGGCTACAAACGCTTACTTCCAGCCTTATGAGTATCACGAAGGTGATGCTATCGTAGGTATCGACCCTGAGATCGCTAAGGCAGTAGCTGACAAGCTCGGTCTTGAGCTCGTTATCGAGGACGTTGAGTTCGATTCCATCATCGCAGGCGTTCAGGCAGGCAAGTATGACATCGGATGCGCAGGCATGACAGTTACAGAAGACAGACTTAAGTCCGTTAACTTCTCCACACCTTATGCTACAGGCGTTCAGTCCGTAATCGTTGTTGAAGGTTCCGAGATCACTGACGTAGATAAGCTTCTTGCAGGCAACTACAAGGTTGGCGTTCAGACAGGTACAACAGGCGACATCTACATGTCTTCTTCCGTTGAAGACGGCGGTGTAGGTGAAGACAGAGTTGAGCGTTTCGCAAAGGGTAACGATGCTGTAATCGCTCTCCAGTCCGGCAAGATCGATGCAGTTGTTATCGACAACGAGCCTGCAAAGGCATTCGTTGCTGCAGCAAACAAGTAATCTTAGTTACTTAAATCTAAGGAAAACAATCTAAAGAGCGGAAATATGGTCTGTATTTCCGCTCTTTTCTTATTTATAATTGAAGTTACTTTTTAAGGGTCGACACTTAAAAATTCGAGGAACATCAAATGAGCGGAAAAAAGACTAATAAATCCAAGATCAGAAATACGCTTATCGTGATCGGCGTGATCGCAGTGGCAGCTCTTGCAGCATATATTTTGCTGTTTATGCCCATGAACAACGTCCCTTCATGGATCAGCAATATCCGTGATGCGTTCTATGCAAGCGCATTCTATTCAGATTTTGAAAACAATTTCATAACAGATAACCGCTATACCTATCTGCTGAAAGGTCTTGGCGTCACATTTGAAGTTACATTTTTCGCTGTTCTCTTGGGTATTGTTTTGGGTGTCATCGTCGCACTCGTAAGATCTTCTTATGACACATTGAAAGAAGAGCTTAAGGGCGGCTTCGGTAAGGCAGTCCTCTACTTTTTCTATAAGCTCTGCGGCATCTACCTCACGGTTATCAGAGGTACGCCTGTAGTAGTTCAGCTCATGATCATATACTTCGTCATTTTCGCTTCCTCCAACAACAAGGTCATGGTTGCCGTTCTTGCATTCGGTATCAACTCCGGAGCTTACGTTGCCGAGATCATCAGAGGCGGCATCATGAGTATCGACAAGGGCCAGTTCGAAGCAGGCCGTTCACTTGGTTTCGGTTATGTAAGGACAATGGCCTTCATCATCATCCCGCAGGCATTTAAGACAGTCCTCCCTGCACTCGCAAACGAATTTATCGTCCTCATCAAAGAGACTTCAGTATCAGGTTATGTCGGACTTCAGGAACTTACCAAAGGCGGAGACATCATCAGATCCAGAACATATTCTGCGTTCATGCCTCTCATTGCCGTAGCGATCATCTATCTCGTGATCGTAATGTTCTTCAGCTGGCTTGTATCGTTGCTCGAAAGGAGGCTCAAGAACAGTGAGCGCTGATAATAACGTAATCATATCCGTAAAGGATCTCAAGAAATACTATAACGACGGAGAGGTCAAGGCCTTGGACGGTGTTACCACCGATATAAAGAAAGGCGAAGTTGTCGTTGTCATCGGCCCTTCAGGTTCCGGTAAATCGACATTCTTAAGATCTCTTAATCTCCTCGAGCGCCCCACAGGCGGAACGATCACTTTCGACGGAGCTGACATCATGGCTCCTTCGACAGACATCAATAAGCTCAGACAGAAGATGGGAATGGTGTTCCAGCATTTCAACCTCTTCCCTCACCTTACGATCCTTAGAAATATGACCATAGCGCCGATGAAGCTCCACGGTCTTTCCAAGGAGGAAGCCGAGAAGAAAGCGATATCACTTCTCGAGAGAGTAGGTCTGGCAGACCGCGCTAATGCATATCCTTCGCAGCTCTCAGGCGGACAGAAGCAGAGGATTGCCATCGTAAGAGCACTTGCCATGGAACCTGAGGTAATGCTTTTCGACGAGCCTACAAGTGCTTTGGACCCTGAGATGGTCGGCGAAGTTCTTGAGGTTATGAAGAATCTTGCGAAAGCAGGAATGACCATGGTCTGTGTAACGCACGAGATGGGCTTCGCACGTGAAGTCGGTACTCGCGTTATATTTATGGACTGTGGTAAAATCATCGAGGAGAACACACCTGAACAGATCTTTACAAATCCTCAGAACGAGAGACTTCAGGCGTTCTTACAAAAAGTTTTATAAAAAATCAGGAGGGGAAGATTATGTTTTGCGAACAGTGTGGTTCATCGATTCCTGACGGTCAGTCCTTTTGTTCTAACTGCGGAGCACCCGCTCCCGTTTCAGCACCTGCTCCGGCAGCAGCACCCGTAGTTGCAGCAGCGCCTGCGCCCGCACCGGCACCAGCTCCTGCACCTGCAGCACAGCCTGTTCAGCCTGTCTATCAGCAGCCTCAGGCACAGCCCGTTCAGCCGGTCTACCAGCAGGCCCAGCCTGTTCAGCCGGTTTATCAGCAGCCTGTATATCAGCAGGCACAACCGGTTCAGCCGGTTTACCAGCAGCCTGTATATCAGTCACCCGCATATCAGGCGAATCTGGGTCCCAAAAAGCTTCCTAACGGCGCAGCTACCGCGGGTCTTATATTCGGTATCATCACACTCGTTCTCTTCTGGCTCCCGTTCTTCAATATATTCACCACAGGTATTCTGGGTCTTCTCGGCTTGATCTTCTCGATCGTGGGACTTGCAAAGAAGAATGCCGGCGGCAAGCCTAAGGCGATCGTAGGTCTCATATTAACCATTATCGGTATCGTTGCTACCATCGGTTATTACGGATTGGTCTATCAGGCAATAGTTACAGATCCTTCGCTCAAGCAGGAATGGGATGATATCTGGGATACATCTTATTCGCCCAAGACATCCGACTACGATTATAATTCCGGAGATCTCTTTATTGACGGCGATTTCGTAAATTCCGACAACGGATATGTAACTGGTGTCCTTCACATCGACGGTTACAGAGTAGATTTCTGATACTGATCTCGAAAAGACAATGATTTCTGCCCGCAATCAAATGCGGGCAGTTTTTATATATGGTAAAATTCCAAATGATAAACTTCTTTTGATGTGGGGGTAGATTTATGTACTGTGAACAATGCGGTTCCTTGATAGAGAACGGTGAAGCATTTTGCTCTAATTGCGGCGCGCCTGCACCGGCACCCAAAGCAGCTCCTGCTCCTGCACCTGCTCCGGCTCCCGCACCCGAGCCTGTGGAACAACCCATAATGCCGGCAAGCGTTCAGCCCATTTATCAGCAGCCGGTCTATCAGCAGCCTGCATATCAGACTGTCGTTACTTCATTCGAGCCTAAGAAGAACAACGTATTTGCAATCATAGGCCTGGTATTCGGAATCATTACATCAGTCTTTTTTTGGCTGCCCTTTATTAATATGGTCCCCGGAATCGCAGGAATCGTATGTTCCATTATCGGACTTACACAGAAGAATGCAGGCAAAAAAGGTATGGCCACTGCAGGCCTCATAACTTCGATCGCCGGCATCCTGATCGGATTCATGATCCTTGGACTTGCTGTGATGTCCGAATCCTGACCTGCAGCTTATTTGTGCTTTCTTCTTAAAGTCTCGTCGTAGGAATAATTCTCTTCAAGGAAATCCTCGCCCTTCTGTTCTTCCTTGAACGACAGGCCGGGATAGTTAAGCTGCCTTAACACTTCGTAAATAGCGACTGCTGCAGCATTGGAGACATTAAGACATCTGCAGTCTGCTGCCATAGGTATCCTGAAGCATCTGTCGAGGTTAGCCCTTAAGATCTCGCCCGGTATACCCGTGCTTTCTTTACCAAAGATAAGATAGATCTCCGAATTCCCGGATGCCTTTTTAAAATCGATATCCGAAGGCGGAACCTTTCCGTAACGCGTCATGAAGAAATACTCGCCGTCGTTCTTATCAACGAAGTCCTGCCAGGAATCGTAGAGTGTGTACTCAGCCCATGTGATGTGGTTTGTGGATGCCCTTCTGAATTCCGGATTATCTATATCAAATCCGACCGGACCGATTATATGGAGCGTTGCACCCGTAGCAACACAGGTGCGCATGATGTTGCCTGTATTCTGCGGGATCTCCGGTTCAAACAATACGACATTAACTATACTTTTGCCTGTTTCACTCATATTCTGTCTCCACAGATAGCGGTCATTTATATAGATGACCGTCTATATTTATGTCTTGGCTGCTGCCAACTTTTTCTTGGACTTTTTGTCCTCTTCAGCATTTACTTCTTCGGGTACGGTCAAGGTAATGAGCTTGGACTCAGCTGCGGCCTCAGCGATGTTGAGCATGTGGTCGCCCAGGCGCTCGAAGTCTGTAAGCATCTCAGAATAGATGACACATGCATCACCTGAGCAGACGCCGGATTTAAGCCTCTCGAGCTGGTGTTCTCTGTAATCTTCGGTCATGTCATCGATCTTCTGCTCCATCTGAGCCATCTTGATGTGGACCGAACCGGGCTTGCTTCCAAGGAGGATGTTATAAGCATCCTTGGTTGTTGCTGCCATCTGGCTTACTTCAGCCCTCGCCTTGTCTGAGAGCTTTAAGCCCTTGCTCTCCAGGAGGTTCGCATAGCCTGAGATGTTTGTGGCATGGTCACCCATACGCTCGATATTGCCGGTTATCTTGAAGAGTGCGCTCATTGCAACTGCGTGTTTCTCGGACATGTCGAAAACCATGGCATGCGAGATGTAATAAGATATCTCCTTGTTCAGGTAATCGACGTATTCTTCCGTGTCGTTGATCGTATTCTGTGTCTTTTCGCTGTTATCAAGAACTGCTTCGATACTTCTCTGGACGTTGTTTCCGGCCATCTCGAGCATTCTGCTGATCTCGTTGCAGAGAGCTCTGATGAGGACTTCGGTACCGACCTGCTCGTTATTGCTGAGCATGCTGGGGTTAAGATACTTGAGATACTGGACACTGTCATCTCCGCCCTTCTTGTCGGGAACCATGAGCTTAACGAGCTTAACGATGAACTTGCCGAAAGGAAGCAATATGATCGTAGAAGCGAGGTTGAAGACAAGGTGCATGTTCGCAAACTGTCTTGCAACATCATTAGGAGACAGGGCTCTTACCCATTCAGCAACAGGAAGTGCATAATATGCTGCCGTAAAGATCGCAGTGCCGATTACATTGAACATCATGTGGAGCATACCTGCTCTGGTAGCGTTTCTGGAACCTCCGATGGATGCGAAAACAGCCGTAACGCATGTTCCGATATTAAGACCGAAGATGATGAACATCGCCTGGTCGAGACTCATGAGCTGCGCGCCTGAAGCGGACATCGCCATTGCCTGGAGCACACCGACACCGGCAGCGGAACTCTGGATGATGATAACGAAGATAATACCTACGATGATCCCGACGAACGGATTGTTGATCGAAGCAAAGATCTCCTTTACGATATCCATCTCACTCAAAGGAGCCATTGATTCCTTCATCAGCGACATGGCAACGAAGATGAAGCCTAATCCTGCAACAGCCTCACCGATGCTCCTGAGCTTCTTATCCTTCGTAAGAAGGCAGAAGAAAGTGCCTAAGAGAGCTACGATAGGTGCAATAGCTCCGACATCGAAAGCGATGAGCTGTGCCGTGATATTCGTACCGATATTGGCACCCATGATGACCCATAAAGCCTGATAAAGGTTCATAAGTCCCGCATTAACGAATCCTACCGACATGACCGAAGTAGCTGTCGAGGACTGGATCAGCGCAGTAATGCCCGCACCGACCAGGACGCCCATAATTCTGTTTCCCGTGAGTTTTGCAAGAACGCTCTTTAACTTCTCGCCTGCAATCGCCTGTAAACTTCCGCTGGTGATCTTAACGCTATACAAGAATAAGGCCATACCGGAGCAAAGCCCCAATAACGCCGGCCATACATCTACCATAAAAATCATGCCTCCAAATGGCTACACTAAAAACCTCTGATCAACAGACAATATATTATTTATTGGAAAGTTGCTTTTCAAGGTTTGAAAATAAATATCAAAGTCTTTTAGAGTTGTCAGGCGCAAAACCCGACAAGAGCATAGATTTTTGTCTGTCTGTGAACGGCTAAAAAGTCCTGAAGTTCATTATTTGTCCGGCTTTTCTAAACCCTTATAAGGCCTTCCCCGGGAAGTTGTCTATCGCGTGATTGAGCCTTGCTATGCACTTTCTGCAGTACTCTCTCTCGGCACCGACAGAGAACTCATCTATCTTTTCCAGCGCTTTTATCGCACAGTCCTTTGCGGCATCAACATTGCCGAAGCAGTTAAGTTCATAGAACCCTCTTATGAACATCGTGTTGGACTCCGTATCCTTCGTGATATCGTCAAAGATCCTGTGATAGTATTCCTCAGCCTTGGCGGGAACGATGTTGTGGTAAGAGTAGTAATAAACAAGATCCATGCAGACACACAGGAGGATCTTGGAATATGCCATATCAGGCTTAATCGTCTTCTCTGCCTCAGCTACGGCTTCAGGCAGTCTGTCAAAGAACCCGTTCGCATCCAGATACTCGAAATAAAGAAGAAAATACATCTGCTTCTCCGTATCCCAAACCTTCGTGTAATTAAGTTCGCTAAAAGGCTTCAGTTCCATCTGTTCAAAGGGAACACCGGACCTCAGCATACTTAAGCCTTCCTGGGCATATCCGCTCAAAGACTTTTTGGCATTGACCTTTGATACTACTGAAATGGCAAGAAAGAATTTCCCTATTAAAAATAGCAGGAGCCAGAATCCCAAAAGGAATAACACCGATGCGAGGAAAACAGAATCTACGTTGAACGCGGCGATAAGGAGCCCTGCAAAAGCTAAGATTCCGGCAAGGAGCGCGAAGATCGAAGTTACGATCATGTAGGACTTATCTTTGGCAATGAGCTTCCTGCTGTCCAAATCGGCATCACGCTCAAGGTCAAATGCTGTTTCAACCTGTAATCCGACCCCGGCTTTGCGTCCTCTTTTTTCCCACTTTCCGTTTTTGAGCTTTGTATATTTGAGACCGAATATCATGATATCCGTAACTTTCAGTCCCATGATCTTCGCAAAGGCGAGCTGTATGAGGCTCTTTACAAAAGTCGACAGAACCAGTCCGACTATTGCCATGACCAGGATGAGGATAGGATTATATGTAAGCTGTCCCAAATATCTCAAATACTGCATGCTTTTCTCTTATTAACGCTTTTCGGTATTTATGTTGAATATATTAGCATTTTAATCATTGATAAGAAAATGAACACGCCGCATAGTATAATTAGCCAAATCAAAAACGGCGGCATCCTATGACAAACACAAGAAAATTCTGGACATTACGATATATCATCATCAACGCAACTTATTTTGCCGTATACAGCTGCATTCATGCTTATGCGTCCGTTTTCCTGCTCGAAAAGGGTTTCTCCAACACTCTTATCGGCATCACGCTGGCCCTCGCCAACATCCTTTCAGTCGTATTCCAGCCGTTTGTCGCAGGCCTTATAGACAAGCAGGGCAAGCTCACTAACCGCAATGTCTCCATGGCGTCGACGGCGCTCCTGCTCATAGGCTCGGTACTCCTGCTCCTGATAAAGAACGGGATAGTAGTAATATTTATTATTTTCGCGCTGATATATATGGTACAGATGGTGTACCAGCCGATCATAACGGCGATGTATTTCGAGTATGAGGCGGCAGGATGCCATATCTACTATGGTCTGGCAAGAGGTCTCGGCTCTGTGGGATTTGCCGTAACTTCTTTCTTTACGGGCAGAGCCATCGGAAAGTTCGGCGTAAGCATCCTCATAATTCTGGACATCATCTTCCTTACCATCGCGCTGATTGTACTGTACTTCTTCAAGAAGCCCAAGACCGAGACTCCTAAGATAGAGAAGAATGAGGTAGCACATAATAACCTCTTCAGCTTCATTAAGACCTACCCCGGCTTCATGCTCTTCGTGCTCGCTGCTGTCTGCTTCTTCTTTGCGCACAACGCGATCAACGATTACATGATCCAGATAATAACTCCCCTGGGCGGTACCGAGGCTCAGATGGGTATTGCCGTCAGCTGTGCTGCGTTCTTAGAGCTCCCGACTATGGCGCTTATCGATAAGATCATCAAGAAGATCTCCGTTAAGAACCTTCTCCTGATCTCCGCCGTGGCATTTCTTATCAAGACACTCCTGATGCTCATTGCTCCCAACATGATCGTCGTCTACATAAGCCAGGCCATGCAGATGTTCGCTTATGCGGTCTTCATCCCTGCCGGCGCTTATTTCGTTAATCAGACGATGGAAAGGCTAGATCAGGTCAAAGGACAGGCTTATATCAATGTCTCCATAACGCTCGGCGGCGTCTTCTCAAGTCTTGTATGCGGCAGGCTCTTAGACATCAAGGGTCCCCACTTCATGCTGATTGTAAGCTTTGCAGTTACAACGGTTGGTCTGATAATTGCCTTCCTCGCCCTCAAAGTTGTGGCAATCTCAAGGAAAAGCCACTCTTAAACAAAATTCAGTATTGAACATTGTATAATACCGCGTTATACTCCCAATATAGGCCGGAAACCTGATGGGAGAGATTTATATGAGTAACGAATGCTGTTTGAAGTACCCATTATTAATGGTTCACGGAATGGGGTTCCGTGACAGAAAGCACCTGTGTTACTGGGGCAGGATCCCCAAAGTCCTTGAATCAGAGGGCGCGAATGTCTTCTTCGGTCACCAGGACGCCGTAGGTTCCGTCGAAGGCAACGCGGACATCATTGCGAAGAGCCTTGATGAAGTCCTTAAGATCACCGGCGCGCCGAAGGTAAACATCCTCGCGCATTCCAAGGGAGGTCTTGAATCCAGATATCTTTTTAACCACGGCTACAGCGATAAGATCGCTTCGATCACCACGATCGACACACCCCACCACGGCTCCAAGACCGTTGATTTCCTGATGAGAGCGCCTCATTGGATGGTCAAGGTTGCTGCAAAAGGCAACGACGTCTGGCATAAGATCCTTGGCGACAAGCATCCTGACAGCTATGCCTGTTTCGACATCCTCACGACCAAGACTGCCGAGCAGTTCAATATCGACAACCCCACACCGGACAACATCCTTTGCCAGAGCTACGGCTTCAAGTGCAAGGGTTCTTTCTCGGATTCCGTCTTCTGCATAACTTATCCGATCGTTCGAAAATTCGACGGCGACAACGACGGCATGGTCTCCACTGATTCAATGCACTGGGCAGACTTTAAGGGCGTCAGAACGTCCACAACCCGCAGAGGCATCTCACACGCTGACGTTGTCGATATGAGGCGCAGGCGCTTTACAAAGAAGACACCTTCTTCGGATAACGAAGTCAGCGACATCGTTCCCTTCTACGTCGAAGTAGTAAAGGGACTTAAGGAAATGGGATATTAATACCGGGATCTTTATTCCTCCTTTTTGCCTCACATGATTTCAAGTAGGCTTTAGGTTGCCTCATTATCATCAGGCTATAAAACACCAAGGAGGAATAAGGCAATGATCAGAAAAAAGGTTCTCTTAATACTCGCAATTGCCACTGCAGCTGCGATGTCAGTCTCAGTCACTGCTTGTCTTGCTTCAAATAAAGCAACCGAATCTTCAGAGACGGAAGTCCAGACACAGTCTGCAGACATAAAGATAAACGAAGAGATAAGCAATGACAAAGACGGCGGACATGCGATCGAGGTCAGCGGTAATACAGCCGAGTATTCAAACATCAAGGTAACCAAGACAGGTGATTCCGCTTCAGGAGACGAAGCAGATTTCTACGGCGACAACGCTGCGATTTTCGCAACAGACGGCGCAACACTAACACTCACAGACATAGTAGTCGACACGAACGGCACACACGCCAACGCAGTCTTCTCATACGGCAGCGGCACGACAGTCAACATCAGCAATTCAATGATAACGACTTCAGGCAACTGCTCCGGCGGTCTCATGACTACAGGCGGCGGTACGATGAATGCCTCCGATCTAGACATTCACACAACAGGCAATTCATCCGCGGCAATAAGATCTGACAGAGGCGGCGGAACCGTAAATGTCGACGGAGGCACTTATGTGACGGACGGAAAAGGTTCACCTGTGATCTACTCAACAGCGGACATCACGGTCAGCAATGCAACACTTGAATCGACACAGTCCGAAGGAGTTGTTGTCGAAGGCAAGAATTCTGTAACACTTAATAACGTAAATCTCACAGCCGACAATAACGCCCACAACAGCAATAAGTCAGATACTTATAACGCTGTCATGATCTACCAGTCAATGTCTGGTGACGCTTCCGTCGGCCTTGCGACATTCACGATGACAGGCGGCTCACTTACAAATAAGAACGGCGACATCTTCTTCGTCAACAACACCGCGACAACCATAACGCTTGAGAACGTCGAGATAATAAATCAGGATTCAAACGGTGTCTTCTTAAGAGCAGCTGCAGCAGGCTGGGGCACAGAAGGTTCCAACGGCGGCAAGGTAAATCTCTACCTTAAGAAGCAGGCCCAGACAGGCGATATCGTCGTAGACAAAGTCTCCGCGTTGAACCTTTATCTCTCAGAAGGCACGACTTACACAGGCACTATTAACGCAGCCAACGAAGGCGAAGTTTATGTAGAGATCGAAAAGGGTTCCACATGGGTCCTCACAGGCGATTCATACATCACATGCCTCACATGCGAAGCTGATGCAATCGATCTTAACGGACACAAGCTCTACGTAGGCGGCACCGAATACACAGCAGGCACATCTTCAACAGGAACTGCTATTACGATAGCAACAGAATCATCTGGAAAACCGGACGGCATGCCCGGTGAACCTCCTTCAGGCGGTATGCCGGACGGCGAAAAGCCCTCAGGCGACTTCCCCGGCGATCCTCCGTCAGGTGAGAAGCCCTCTGGTGACTTCCCCGGCGGAAACCCTCCTTCAGGTGAGAAACCCTCAGGCGAAAAGCCCTCAGGTGACCCGCCATCAGGCTTCCCCGGCGGGAACGGCGGTGAGCGTCCCGCAAAACCAAGTGAAACAACTACTTAAATAAACAGACGGCGTCTTCAAAAAGGCGCCGGCTTTCTTTTGTGATACGGATCTAGACTTTATCAGAAGATTGTTATTTCAAATATTTCCCAAACAATTCATTCAGCCTCTCCTCATTGATCGGATTATCACCGCGCCAATAACCCAGTGGAGGTATAACGTCCGATCGCATACTTCCCTTGAAAGGAGTCTTAATTTCGCAGCATTCCCTGAATGAAGTGAAGCCGTCATAAAGAGGCTTAAGGTAATCGTTGGGCATAACACCCAGATCGGCAAGTGCCATAAGCTGGCCTCTGAAACGGTACTTCTCGTAACCCGGTATGATCTTGCTTTTTCTGACACGCTCTTCCAATTTTCCCGGTGTCTCACCTGCCGGAGCATTCCTTATAAGCGTGATCAACTCTCTGAAGATCCGGATGTCCTCTTCTGTAGGAACACAAGGCGGGAGTTCTGCAAACTCCTGAAGTTCAACAAGGAATTTGCCCCAGCCTTCCGTCCATGAATAGCCCCAGTATTTCCGGAAGATCTCATATCCTTTCTGCACCCACTCCTGTTTGCGCACACAGCAGAAATCACAATGATCGTAACCCGGAACCTCTACGAAATCATGCTCAGGCACTGCTCTGGCAAATAAGAAACTCAGGATCGGTTGCCTGCCGCGCGGGAAACTGGAGAAACCGCAAATATACGCCGCAATAAGATTGTCCATCGTCAGATTCGGATGTTCCAAAAGCTTTTTATATGCATGAATACACTCATCGTGCGTATAACCTACGACTTCGTTTACAGGATATCCGGATGAAAGAAGATACTCCATTTCTTTGTCATCTAATACCGAAAGAGAATAGTTTGTCGTTCCTGTAGCACAATCGAATTTGTCACCGGTTTTTACCGGCTGCTGGTATCCGTTCTCATCTTTCACATAACGCTTCTTGCGATAGACCTTTATAAGGATCTTGTATAGTTTTTCGTCCATGACCGGTTCCTCTCCCTATTCTTGATTGCTGATTAAACGATCCTATTAACTGTGCCGATATTCCACTTGTCTTCGAATTCTTTTTCGCTGACTTCGAAAACATAGTAGTTACCGTCATCATAAGTATAGTCAAACAAAACGACATGCTTTTTCCCTGATTCTGCACTCGCTCGTCTGTACTGTTCAATCCGGTCATCTGCATCTTCATCATTAATTGAAAACGCTTCGCATATACCATTCATATAAGCATAAGCCAACAGGAATGAATCTTCATTCAGTTTGCTTTGTTCCAGAAAATCAATGTAATCTTCCTTCTTATCAATAAACAAAAGATAACTGATCACATCAGGATATCTGTCATAGAGCGCAATACAATTGCCATTGGCAAATGTCTCTTTCACAAAGGCTGTATCTAACTCTCTGTTCTCCAATAATGTGTATAAATCCATCACTCAGCTCCCTTATCACTCAATACTATTCATAACCAGATCTGCAACCGATTCCACTGACTTTCCGGTCGTGTTTATACAATCATCCAGGCTCGAAAAATACTTCAAAGACTTCAGTGAAACATTGAACCACTCTTCTGTGCGCCACGGACAGGTGACATCCGATTCCCACTGTTTTCTTAACTGTTCATCATCGCTTACAAGAGTAACAGACTTTACATTCAAGCCCATATCTCTGATGCCGTTTATTAAGTTCTCGCGAACTTGTTCATCATCCATGATCCACGCAACAACTACCATTTTGCAGACAGAACAATCCTTGTAATTGCTGATCATGTGAAGGATATTGTTGACTGCCATATCCCTGGTTTCTTTATTGCCGACAAACGGATGAAGATCCATGCACCAATCGCCGTCAATAAAGGCCGTGCCGGGATTTGAATCCGCGATATACGTCCCTACTGTTGTTTTCCCGATGCCCATCGGGCCGTTAATAACAATTACGTTCATTCTTTATCCCTCGACTCGTCTATCACTTACATGTAATACCACGTAAAGAATACCTTATGCCTGACGGTAAATTCCTCAGGATATTTCTCTTCAAGCATCTTTCTGTGCTCAGCATCAAACTGTGCAAGCTGTTCTGCATTCATTGATGCCATAACGCCACGGCTGGCCATCATACGTCCATGCCATGAATCTCTGGTAAATGGTATATCGACCAGCATCGTTTCCGTATGCGGATCTTCGAAATAGTGTGTGTTCAGATCCTGAAGTGCCGGCGAGGCGCCTTTCCAATTGCCGTTGATTCTCTTTACAATGCAGTTTGAATCCTGAGCGATTGATTCTTCCTTCAGGTAGCTCATGTACAATTTCAAAAATACACCACCGGGCTTCAACAGCGACTTGATCACAGGCACAACGGTATTCGGATCAAAATACCAGAAGCACTGGCATGCCGTAACAGCATCAAAACTGTGTTCAGGATAAGAAATATCTTCCGCTGCCAAAACTTCGTATTTGATATTGGAATAATCCTTCGAAAGAGCAATGGCCTCTGTTATTTGCTGTTCTGAAATATCAGTCGCAACAATGTCAGCGCCATACTTGG
>JAEEGJ010003682.1_pt1 | contig 56613 bp, 39 predicted proteins | sample 8958761 | NCBI WGS metagenome assembly JAEEGJ01 (sample SAMN16246546, study PRJNA631951) | gut metagenome | biome: gut microbiome; feature: rumen; material: RS-attached | host: Bos | place: Iran: Karaj | collected 2018-10
GTGGTACACCGTCTCGGAGTTCATCCTCGGCATCAAGCCCGACTACGATGGCATCCGCATCGATCCCTGTCTGCCTGAGACAGCCACGGACTACACCGTCCAGCGCAAGTTCCGCGAGGCCGACTACAAGATCACCATCCATCCCAACGGCGCGCAGAAGGGCGTCACGTCCATCACCCTTGATGGTCAGCCCGTCTCCGGCACCGTCATCCCCTACTCCCCCGGCAGGCACACCGTAGAGGTAACGATGTAACTACATCTACATGCCCAAGGGGAAACTTGGCTGAAGGTCGATGCCCTTTAGTATGACACTAGACACCCTCTAGTGTCATACTAAAGGGTGTCTAGTGTCAGGGTAAAATTACACAGTAGGAACCGACCCTACTGTGTATTTAATTTTTGTGTAAATATCATTCGGGTTTGGAGATGACCTTTATCGTGCAGTTGACGTTGTGGTTGCTCTTAACCCAGATGCGGACAGTGTACTCGCCCGCTGGTGCGTTATCGACGTATATCGGCCAGCCCTGAGGACCATAGGTCTTCTGGAGGGAGAAGTAGTTGTTGGGGTTGGTCGCGGGGTCGATCTCGAGGGCATTGAAGTCTATCTTCTCGTCTTCGCTGTCCTTCGGTGCGAAGTCGAAGCTGAAGGATAGATAACCGTAGCCGGTATAAGTGAACTCGGTCTGACTCGGCTTGATCATCGTGTACTTCCAGCCATTGCCCGTAGCGACAGTAATGAGGCACTTGACTTCGGGATTGCTCTTCAGTGCGAAGGCAATATACACGTCCTTATTGTCGTTCGACTTCACTGAGGTGAGCGTCTTTGTAGCGACATCCCAGGTGAAATAGCCGTCGTTGACGCCATTTCTGGCATCTTCGTATTTGGATGCCTGGCCCACAATCTCAACGTCGTTCCAATCCCATGTGGCACCCTCTTCGTTGTAGCCTGCCAGAGTTACCTGCGTGGATTCACCCACTTTTACCCAGTCTTTGTCTGCATCCAGATCGAAGTAGTAGATGGTCGGGATGTGCGTGTGCATCGTTCCCTTACCATAGACCTCGTACTCGTCGCCACTCTCATCGGCCTCGTTAGTAAAGACAAGGTAGAACAGGAACTCATAGTCGCCAGTATATTCATCATCGCCAGAAGCACGTCGGGCGTTGGCTGGCTGTGTCTTATTGCACGGCTCGCGCAGCAGCACCTTACTTCCCGGCTTCATGCTGCCGAAGGCTTCCTCGCCGCTGAACTTGGCAAAGCTACCCATAATAGGATTACCGCCAGCGAATAGTTCGAAGCCGATTTTGGCTCCCGGTGTGTTCTCAAACGCCTGACCTGTGAGCATTGCAATGACATTTCTCATGGTCAAAGGGAGGAATCCATAGACCATACCATTCGTCATACCCTTATCGTCGGCATCCTCCAACATGATGGAGACGCTTTCCTTGTTCTGGCTGTATTCTGAATACTTGGGCGCAAAGTTGCGGGTCTCACTCTCGCCTGTCTTCTTGTTTGTGATGACGTAGGCGTTATCCAACTGGTTGGCCTTGTTCAGGTCGTCATCGCCGGTGTCGCAGGGGGCTTTGCCGCCCTTGATGGTAATCTTGGCAGTGGCGCGGCCTTCATAGTCTTTCTTGACGCCCTCCTCGGTAACGATGGCAATGACCTCGCCCTCAGGAGCATCATTCGTAGGTGTGAAGTAAGCCGTTACAAGACCTTCTGCGTCGGTGGTGTTAAAGCGAGGCGATACCGTGCCGTTGGTAGCGACGAACTCCACGCGCTTGTGGGCCCATGCTGATAAATCTGTTCCTTCTGTCTTCTGCAGCAAGAAGTGAACGGGCACAGCTTCGGCACCCTTCTCTACCTCCTGCGAGGGATTCAGACACCGGATGTTGTACTTCAGCAGCTTGGAAGTCCATTTCTTTTCGACGAATTTTGCTACATTATCGTCACCCGCCGACTTGCACAGTTTGATATTAACTCTTTCTACTGGAGGTTCGCCTTTCTTGAATGTCACCTTGGCCTTGCCGTTTTCATCGGTGTACTTCAGCAGCAGCTTCTTGTCGCCCGATGCCGAACCTTCTATCTCGAATGCAACCAGTGCACCAATGCTGGTGAGCTTCTCATTGGTGGTATAGTCGTAGTGGAACACGGTAACCTCAATATCCTGTTCGTCGTCCTGCATCAGGTCGCGTTCTGGTGTCTCTAAGGTGAAATCCTCAGGATTGTACATCAGATTCTGCGCTTTACCAACTTCATCGCTAGGGAAATTATCGCCAGCCGAATGATCCAACAGCCATCCTGGAATATTGTACATATGGATAAGTGTATTAGACCAACGATCAACTCTTACATGGCGTGCAATATCATCGGGAGCCTCATCGGGATACGGCAGCCACGACCTCGGATTCACTAACGTCCATTCTGTCGAACCAATTTGAGTGCGGCAATACTGGCCATAGAAATTGATATGGAAGGTAGGCCTAACTCCAGCTCTTCCGTGGCACTGGCTGTTTTTGTACTCAGCGTTTCCGATGTTTGCCTCTGGATAGATAAGGCTTAAAGTCGGGGTTTCTTCAAAAATGAACTCTCCATCTAAATTATCGTCAACGCACGTTAGACCGTACTTGAAGTGTTTGGAATACTTGTGTCCTCCAACGACATCTCCCTGACCGAGGCAGTGGTAGCCATGGTTACACAACACATCGCCATTCAGGACAACCTGCACGGGAACGCCCTCCACATTGAAGGTATATCTCTGCTGCACGACACCGGTTTTCAACTTCATCATGTCGTCGGAATACGGTTCTGGCTGGCCAGACATCTCATTCGGGGTTCTGCAGCTTATGTCTAATACGGTCTCGCCTTCGGAGTCGCCTTCCAGCAGGACGCTGGCCTTGGTGGTGTGACCCTTCCACACCTTGTACCACGGTTGTCTCTCGAAGGAGAATTCCAGGGTGCCTTTGAACTTCATGGCCAGTTTGGCCTTTTGGATTTTGAACGTGAGGTTACCCCACGACTCCAGCATAATGTCGCTGCCTTCGTAGTCGAGCGTCAGCTCCTGGGTGGAAGGCGCACGGTTGCCGCGGGCATTGTACACCTCCACATACTTGCCGTCCTCCAGGATTTCCACCTTTTCGGGCCTGAATACAGGCTTGGAGCCTGAAACTCCTCTGGCGCTTGCTGTCCCGTCATCGCCTAACTCGAAGGTTAATTTCTGATCGCGGAACAGGTTGCCCATGTCGCCCTGCGTTGTCTTCAGGGTAGCGGTCTTGCCTGCTACCGATGTCACTTCATCGATGATGCGGATCATCAGAGTGCCAAGCTCATCGGGTACCATCACCACGTCGTACTCACCCATCACGGGTACTTCCTCGGCGAAGGTGATCACGGCCACGCCCGTCTCAGCGTCGTAGCTGTCGAGTTTGTTCTTCTCCCAGTCGATGTCGATGTAGCGGGAGTCTTCCTTGCCGGCCTGTTCTATCTTCAGCGTGGTGGTGAGCGTGCCGTCCTTAGAGGTCAGCGTCACCGTGCCTGTGCGCTCATCCACGCTGGGGTTCATGGCTACCTTCACATAGCGCTGTCCGTCCTTGGCCTCGGTATCGAAGGTGATCCATGAGGGAGAGGATGCCACTTCGAAGTCGACATTGGCCTTCACCTGTACGGCCAGTTCCACGCCGTCGGCATCGACGCTGACGGTCTGGGGATCAACAAACACGAAGTTGGGATTACCCTGCATGCTCTTCACCACATCGAAGGTGTAGGAAATCGCCTGGCCGTCCATATAGATGGTGAAGCCCGGCGGTGTGGCCTGAAACTCGATGCTTGTAATCTTGTCGGGATCGTAGGGGGCGCGGTTGCCGTCCTTATCGATGACGATAATGGTCTGTGCCGTGGCGACGATGCTGAGCACCATCATCCAGGCTAAAAGTAACAGTTTCTTCATTTGCGCTGAACTTTAATGGTGGTACTTCCGTCTTTGATGATATACGTCCCGAGGGGGAGTTCTGAGATGGACTTGACATCCTTGCGGATCAGCTTGCCGCCGAGGTCGTAGGCATCAAACTGGTCGGAGAGCAGGTCGAGGCCTGTTGCCTTCACGTCGCGGATAGCGGTCTCCACGTCCTCGAAAGTCATCTTCTGCACAGTCTCGATGGGCCAGGATAAGGTGGTCGAGGGACTGCTGGTGGTTAGTGATACCATGCCGTCGGCATAGGTCAGCTCAGGCATGTCGGCAAAGAGCACCTTGCTCTGGTTGCCGTCGTTGAGCCAGATGACAATGCCCTTGGCTTTTTCCTGTGCCCAGGCTCCTGAGGAGCAGAGCACGGCGAGGAGCAGCGTCATGGCCGTCCGCGCAAAAAGGTTAGTCTTCTTTTTCATAAAATCACGAATTAGTTATTAATAAATGGAAAATAAGTCAATATTTTAAACATTAAAAGGTGCAGTAATCCCGAATATGTCTGCATTTAGCAATGATTGTCAACAGGACTGTTTTTCCTCTACGTCCTGGTCGGGTATCCGTTGTTCGAACATCCTGCGGAGGCCTTCTTCGTAGAACTGCAGGGCCTCGTGACCTTTCTGGGTAATACTACAGGTGGTACGGGAGAGCCGCCCTACCCCAGTTTTCGAGACTTCGATATAGCCAGCCTCCTTCAGCGTAGCGAGTTGTATGCTGAGGTTGCCACGGGTAGAGTCGGTAATCTCGCACAGATACATAAAGTCGGCACTCTGCAGGCTGTCGAGGGCAACCATGATTTTCAACCGCAGTTCGCTATGAAGCAGCGAGTTGATAACGGGGAATTTAAAGGTACTCATTGTGTTGATTCTTGTAACTGTTCCTAACATATCTACGGAACAGATGTCCCGGGATGATGAGGGCGATGACGACGATGAGGGCGGTGATGAACAACTGCCACGGCCAGAGGTCGCCCTGAAAGAAGAGAGGCACGGCGGAGAGCGCCGAGGCAATGATGCCACAGACGGTCTTCGGCCGGAAGTGAAGGATGATACCCGTCATGAAACAGCCCATACCGCACATCAGGCTGATGAAGGGGAAGAGACACTGGCGGTAGACATCGGCCATGCCCATGGCGAAGCCACCGACACAGCAGGCGAACCCGATGAATACCCACATTACCATGATGACATTCTGGTCGAGTGTGCGGTGGTGGGTACGCTCATAGTCCTCGTTGACGAAATAGATCATCAGCGGCACACCGATCAGTGGGATGCCTGCCCAGATCCAGCTGCACCAGTCTTCGTTCCATACCATCAGGGCCACAAACTCCATGAGCATCACGATGGCCGTGGGGTAGCCCCAGGCCAGGAACAGATTCTCGCCAGTCAGTTCTTTTCTGGCTGTCACCTCACCCCGGATGCGGGTGATGATGTCGAGTTCATTCTGAGTATCCATAGCGTAACTTTACATTTTAGGTGATGCTGAATTCTTGCTGCACAAAGATAAGGTTTATTTCTTAAACATACAAGACAAACGGCTTTCTTTTAAGTTGTTTTAACAAAAAGGTCTGCCATTTTGTCGGTATTAATTTGTTCGGCACAGGCTTTGTTCCTTTATAGGTAAAAACATAGGAGGACAAAGATATGACATTAGACAAGTTTACAATCAAAGCACAGGAGGCCGTGCAGCAGGCAGTGAACAGCGCACAGCTGAACGGCCAGCAGGTCATCGAACCTGTACATATTCTGAAAGGTGTATTGGAAAAGGCGAAGGACGTAACGAACTTCATCTTCCAGAAACTCGGTGTGAATGCCCAGCAGATAGAGATGCTCGTGGACAGCGAGATCAAGCATCTGCCGAAGGTGCAGGGCGGACAACCGTATCTCTCTAATGATAGTAATAATGTACTCGTGCACGCGCAAGAGCTTTCGCAGAAGATGGGCGACGAATTCGTGGCGTGTGAGTCTTTGCTGCAGGCTCTGCTGACAGTGAACTCGACTGCCTCAAGGATCATGAAGGACGCAGGCTGCACGGAGAAAGACATGCTGAAGGCTATCCAGGAACTGCGACAGGGTCAGAAGGTGCAGTCGCAATCGGCGGATGATAACTATCAGTCGCTGGAGAAGTATGCCAAGAACCTCGTGGATCTCGCCCGTAAGGGAAAGCTGGATCCGGTGATCGGACGTGATGACGAGATCCGAAGACTGTTGCAGATCCTTTCACGACGTACGAAGAACAACCCGATCCTGATTGGTGAGCCCGGTACGGGTAAGACCGCCATCGTGGAGGGTCTGGCAGGACGAATCGTGAGAGGCGACGTGCCTGAGAACCTGAAGGACAAGCAGGTGTACTCGCTCGATATGGGTGCGCTGGTGGCAGGCGCGAAGTACAAGGGCGAGTTTGAGGAGCGTCTGAAGAGCGTGATCAACGAGGTGACAAAGGCCGAGGGGCGCATCATCCTGTTTATCGACGAGATCCACACGCTGGTAGGAGCCGGTGGTGGCGAGGGGGCGATGGATGCCGCCAATATCCTGAAGCCGGCATTGGCCCGTGGTGAACTAAGAGCCATCGGAGCCACTACCCTGAATGAGTATCAGAAATACTTCGAGAAGGATAAGGCACTGGAGCGAAGATTCCAGACGGTGATGGTGGATGAGCCCGATGAACTCTCAGCTATTTCTATTCTGAGGGGTCTGAAGGAGCGCTATGAGAACCATCACAAGGTGAGGATACAGGATGATGCCTGTATCGCCGCCGTGCAACTCTCTGAGCGCTATATCTCAGAAAGGTTTTTACCGGATAAGGCCATCGACCTGATGGACGAGGCAGCAGCCAAACTGAGGATGGAGCGTGACTCTGTGCCTGAGGAGCTCGATGAGATCACCCGAAGGCTGGCACAGCTCGAGATTGAGCGCGAGAGCATCAAGCGAGAGAATTCTGGCCAGGCCAGCAAATCTAGCCTATCTAGCCAGGCAAGCCCGGCTAGCAAACTAGAGCAACTGGATAAGGATATCGCAGAGCTCCGCGAACAGGAGACACAATTCCGTGCCAAATGGGAAGGTGAGCGCCAGCTGATCAACAAGATCCAGCAGGACAAGCAGGAAATAGAGAACCTGAAGCTGGAGGCAGAGCGCGCCGAGCGCGAGGGCGACTATGGCAAGGTGGCAGAGATACGCTACTCGAAACTGAAAGTCCTCGAAGATGATATAGAAGTGAATAGTGAAAAGCTAAAAGTGAATAGTGACAACAATCGTCTCGTGCGCGAGGAGGTGACAGCGGATGATATCGCAGAGGTGGTTTCGCGCTGGACGGGAATCCCCGTGACAAGGATGATGCAGAGTGAAAGAGAAAAGCTGCTCCATCTGGAAGAGGAACTGCATAAGCGGGTGATTGGTCAGGACGAGGCCATCACGGCAGTATCCGATGCAGTACGTCGTTCAAGGGCGGGTCTGCAGGATCCCAAGCGACCCATTGCCTCGTTTATCTTCTTAGGTACGACGGGTGTAGGTAAGACGGAGCTTGCCAAGACTCTGGCAGACTATCTCTTCAACGACGAGACGATGATGACACGTATCGATATGAGTGAGTATCAGGAGAAATACAGTGTGAGCCGTCTGATTGGTGCACCTCCGGGCTATGTGGGCTACGATGAGGGTGGACAGCTGACGGAGGCGGTACGCAGGAAGCCTTACTCCGTGGTGCTCTTCGATGAGATCGAAAAAGCACATCCGGATGTGTTCAACATCCTGCTGCAGGTATTGGACGATGGACGTCTGACAGATAACAAGGGACGTACGGCGAACTTTAAGAACACCATCATCATCATGACCTCGAATGCGACACGGGAACAGTTGCGCAGCACGATGCGTCCGGAGTTTCTGAACCGTATCGATGAGATCATCACCTTCACACCGCTGACAAAGGAACAGATTGCCGATGTGGTTCGTCTACAGATGAAGAAGGTGAAGGATATGCTGGAGCCGCAGGGTATCACACTCGAATGCACACCGCAGGCCATCGCCTATCTGGCAGAAGAGGGCTACGATCCTGACTTCGGCGCACGACCCGTAAAGCGCGCCATCCAGCAGTTCGTACTGAATGACCTCTCGAAAAAACTCCTTGCCGATGAGGTGGATCGCACAAAACCGATCATCATCGACGAATTCGGCGAAGGACTGGTGTTCAGGAACTGAGAAGTGAAAAGTGAAAAGTGAAAAGTGAAAATGCATCTGCTATCTGCGGATGCATTTTTTTGTGGTGCCGTCGGAGTATCTGACGATGTAGATGCCGCGCGAAGGAGTCGTAACAAGGTGACCTTGGAGGTCGTAGACGGCCACGGGGAGGACGTCAGAAGAAATCGGGATGATGGCATCAGGGGTGTCGGAGAAGTGGAAACTGATGTGACCATCCGTTTCGCGGATCTGCGTGATGGGCTTACCCATAAAGAAACTGCCATCGCTACGGGCATGATACAAGGTAGCTGCCGGTGTTGTGGTATCCGTAAGGGCATCATGAACCACCCCCTCACTATCTGTATAGGGATAGGCCGTGTTTTGCAAGCGGATGGTACGCCCATCTTCGTTGTATTTATTCTTCGTTCCGTAGAGATCTTTGTAATAGTTGAAGTCGAGACCATCGGCATGGAATAAATCGTAACGATGGTGATTGACGACGCTATTGACATCATTCCCGGTCCAGGCAGTATAATTATAGTCAACATGTGCCACCAGCAGCCCATGTCCGGGAAGCATAAAGTCCCACCCCACCTGCTGACGGTTCTCCAGAAGGTAATACTCATCAGAAAAGGCATCGTTGAGGATGCGATAGGCAACACCGCTCAGATCGAACGGCTGCATATTGGTGATATCCGTGGAGGTAGTGAGGTCGACAGGTGTCTGCCAATTCAACAGTTGCCGTTCCAGACTGGAAAGATTGACGGGACACCAGCCATCGCCGGAATAGCAGCCGCCATCCATCAGGTCCCATTCATCGACGACAGAGTACTCATTGCCCCTGATGGGATAAAGATCCGGAAGACCGAAGGTATGACAGTATTCATGGCAGATAGTACCGATACCAGCGGATTGGTTGTTAGACCACAGTTCATTGCTGGCAGAATAATACCCCAGCGAGACACCATCAGCCGTCGCAAACGAATAGCCTGTATTAGGCCAGATGCAACCTGTAGCAACATCGTGACTCTCGTTGCCACCATATCCGGCATAGATCAGGATAACTGAGCGAACCGAGGTTTCACCATCCCAAACATAGACGGAAAAATCCACCAGTTCGTCAGCGGCCTTCAAAGCTGCTCTAATCTGTGATAGGCCTTTATTCTCCTCATCACTTGACTTCTGCTTCGACGGCAACTTGACAGGGCCGATGATATCGAACTGGATATTGAACAGTCCATTCGACTGAGCCCGGAAATAGTCTGCTACACAACCTGGGCCCACACCGAGGTTATATCCCTGTTCATTAAACACACGATCGTAGAACTCCCTGGGATCATCGCATCTGAAATCACAATCGGCAAAAGAGAACAAGACCACCGGTACACGATAAATCTTGTTAGTGTCCCAAGGTTTAGCAGGCACATCTCCAATAGGACCCGACTCCTGATGATGTTTGAAGGTGAGTACCGAACCGTCACGCATCCGATGGGTGATATAGCCTCCTGCGAAGACAGAAGACACTATGGCACACAACGCAATGAGAATCAACCATCTTCTCATTTGACAACCACTTTACGCCCCTCAACGATATATATCCCCTTGCTCAGGGGACGGCCAGGTAACAGACGGCCTTGCAAGTCGTACCAACGCTGCGATCCTATGACGGAATGCTCCACGGACTGTATCGCCGAGGCATCCTCCATGAAGTCGAAGGAGGCCAGACCATCGCTATCGACAGAGATATTATACAAGGGCTTCGACATCAGCAAGCTGCCATCGGAACTCTCATGCCACAATCTGGCTGCAGGCTGCGAGGTATCCGTCAGACTGTTGTTGACACCATAGGGATAAGCCCAGCCAGACCCAGAATAGATTGAGGTCATGTTGTTGGCAGGGAAGATTGTATAATGCTGACGATAGCTGGTGTTGACTTGTATATTATAATCATAGCTTGTCCATAAGGACTCGTCGTAATCGATATGGAAGATAATCACGCCAGAGCCAGGCAACTTTGTATCAAACCCTATAGGCTGACGGTTCTCAACGATGTAGTATTCGCTGGGATAGTCGTCATTACGGATGAGATAGGCCTCTCCCTCCTCGCTGAGGGCATGAATACCCGTAATCGTCGTGGGGTCTTTCAATTCGATGGGTTCAAGCCATTCCATCTGCCAACGCTCATGGGCAGAATAGCCGGCAGGACAATAACCATTGTCATTCATATTGCCATAGTCCATCAGATCCCATTGTCCCACATACATCTTTTGGCCCTCATAGAAATCAGGAAATCCGAAACAGTGGGTATACTCATGGCAGATGGTGCCAAAGGAATCATAACCACCTTTAGACCCGATTTCCTGAACTGCGCAATAGACGTCGACGGTATAGATATTCCCATTGCTTTCGAAAGTACAGGCATCGCGGAAATCTGAAGGATCTGACGTCGTCAGGTCAAGATGTTCATTGAGCCGCCACTGGTGGGGCCAGATCGTATCGTAGCCACCACCATAGCTGCCATAAGAAGTGCCTTTCCCCGCAAAGACAATAATCAATTGGTTGATATAGCCATCGCCATTCCAATCGTAGAGACTCCAGTCAATATCACGCGTCGACAGTACCTCGAGGACATCATCCACTAAGTACTGTGAGTTCTCATCATCATCCATAGTGCTGCGGTATTTCTTGCATTCATCAACCTCAACATACTGCAAGTCGAACACTAAATCGAACAGACCATAGCTCTGGGCATAGAAATAATCGTGTACGGAGCCATAGAACGGGGGCTCCGAGAGATTCTTGGTATTGAAGATCTTATCCCACTGCTCTATCGTGGCATTCTCATCACCCTGAAACGTACGGTCCTTGAACGAAGCAAGAACCACGAGCTGGTGACGGGTACCTTTATAGAAATCGCCACCACAGCGGAATGGCGGATACTGGGCACGACGCAGAGCCGTCTCCTGACGCGGCGTACCTCGTCGACATCCTTGCCGTGGAATATCTTCTGCTGCTACCGTCAATGTGACGAGCAGCAGCAGAAAGACAGTTATTTGGCGCACGGAGCCCATGGTTTAAGGGTCTTGAAGAAATCGTTTCCCTTATCATCGACAAGGATAAAGGCAGGGAAGTCTTCCACATCGATCTTCCATACAGCCTCCATGCCGAGTTCGGGATACTCCACGCACTCGATGCTCTTGATGCTGCTCTGCGAGAGAACGGCTGCCACACCACCAATAGAGCCAAGATAGAAACCACCATATTTCTTACAAGCCTCTGTCACCACATCGGAACGATTACCCTTGGCAATCATCACGAGACTTGCACCCAACGACTGGAACTCATCCACGTAGGGATCCATACGGTTGGCCGTGGTAGGTCCCATTGAACCACAAGGATAGCCCTCCGGTGTCTTGGCGGGTCCTGCATAGAGCACAGGATATTTCTTGAAGTAGTCGGGCAATCCCTCACCGGCATCCAGACGGGCCTTCAGCTTAGCATGGGCGATATCTCGGGCTACGATGATAGTGCCCTTCAGGTTTACACGGGTAGAGACAGGATATTTGCTCAACTCAGCACGAACAGCATCGATACCCTCGTTGAGGTCGATGGTGATGGTGTTCTGTCCCTCACCTGCCTGGGCATACTCCGCAGGAATCAGTTCTGAGGGGTTCGAGTCCATCTTCTCGAGCCAGATACCATCGGCATTGATCTTTGCCTTGATATTACGGTCGGCAGAGCAGCTGACACCCATACCTATCGGACAGCTGGCACCATGACGCGGCAGACGCACGACACGGATGTCGTGAGCCAGATACTTACCACCGAACTGTGCACCCAGACCTATCTTATGAGCCTCTTTGAGAAGTTTTTCCTCGAGGTCGACATCACGGAAGGCACGTCCTGTCTCATCGCCTGTAGTAGGCAGACCGTCATAGAACTTGATAGAAGCCAGTTTTACGGTAAGAAGGTTCTTCTCAGCTGACGTACCACCAATCACGAAAGCAATGTGATAAGGCGGACAGGCAGCAGTACCGAGACTCTTCATCTTCTCTACAAGGAAGGGAATCAGCGTACCCTCGTTCTGGATGGTGGCCTTGGTCATCGGATAGAAATAGGTCTTATTAGCACTACCGCCTCCCTTGGCCACCATCACGAACTTATACTCAGCACCCTCTGTTGCCTCGATATCAATCTGGGCAGGGAGGTTGCAACGGGTGTTCACCTCGTCGTACATGTTCAGCGGTGCATTCTGAGAGTAGCGCAGGTTGTCCTGTGTGAAGGTATTGAACACACCCAACGACAGGGCTTCCTCATCCTCAAAGCCAGTCCATATCTGCTGGCCCTTCTCACCATGGATGATAGCCGTACCAGTGTCCTGACAGAAAGGCAGGATGCCGCGTGCAGCAACTTCAGCATTACGCAGGAACTGCAGGGCGACGTACTTATCATTCTCTGAAGCCTCAGGGTCATTCAGAATCTTTGCCACCTGAAGATTATGCTCACGACGCAGCATGAACTCCACATCGTGGAATGCCTGCTGGGCCAATAGTGTCAAGGCCTCCTTGGAGACTTTCACGATCTGCTTTCCTTCAAACTCGGCGGTTGTCACACCTTCCTTACTCAACAGACGATACTCTGTTTTGTCCTCGCCCACCTGAAACATCGGGGCGTACTTGAATTCTACGTTTTTAGCCATATTCTTAAAATAATTAGGATATCCTAGATAATCTAGAGAGACCAGCCATACCAGCAAGCCTAGTACCCGAAGACCTCCTCTGTTCTAAGCCTGCGGATGGGCCCGATCTTTTCGAGAGATTTCATGTCGAGCTCCTTTTCATCGCCGAGGATGATGTAGCGATAAGACTTGTCAGCGATTCGCTGCTTGGCGAAATCCACGACATTCTGGAGCGTGAGCTGTGGCAGCTGCTCATAGATCTTGGCATTCAGATCATAGTCGATGCCAAGTTTCTGGGCTGCAATGTAATTCCAGATGATACTCATCTTATTAATCCGGTTGCTGGCCAACTGCTTGGTCAGTGCCTCCTTGGCAATCTTGAATGCAGCCTCGCTGGCTGGCATCTGGTTCATGATCTCATTGAAATGGTTCACAGCGTCCATCATCTTATCGTTCTGGGTGATGATATGTGTCATAAACGACTCCTTGCGCCCCTTCACTGCCGGACGGTTGTAAATGGCGTAGGCATTATAAGCTAAACCACGTGTCTCACGCATTTCCTGGAACACGATGCCATTCATGCCACCGCCAAAGTACTCATTGAACAAGGCCCGTACGGCAGACTCCTCAGGATTCCAGTCGCGTCCTTCATTATGGTACATGCGCATGTAGATGTTCTTGGCCTGATAAGGCGCTATCCATACCTCGTTCTCGTTAGCCAACTGATCCAGATAGGGTTTGTTCTCGAGGGCGGGCTTCAAGTCATTTGCAAACAAGCTGCTGACTGATTCAGACACCTTTCCCTCATCCAGCGGGCCATAGTATAACACCTTGTGCTGATACTGGTTCAGACCCTTCAGCAGGTCTACGAACACCTGAGGATCCGTTTCCTTGAGTTCCTGCTCCGTCATCATGTCGCGATAGGCATTATGCTCGCCCTGGCTACCATATCTGTATAGGAACTCAAAGTAGTTACGCTGGTTCTTCTTGGCGTCGTTTCTGGTCTTCAGCATCACGTTTACCATCTCATTATAGGCCTCCTTATCCACCTTGGCATTCTGCAGTACATTCTGCATCAGGGCAATGGCAGCTTCCATGTTCTCGCTGAGTCCATACAGGCTGACGTTGATATTCTCGGCACCAACACTTACTGAGCAGTCGCAGGCCAACTCATAGAATTTCTGTCGGACATCGGCGGCAGAGAGTTTGTCTGTACCCAGATAGTCGAAGTAATCAGATGCCACATCATAGCGACGGTCGGCACTCTGACCGAAGTCGTACTGGAATACCAGCTCGAAGAGACCATTGGTGGAGTTCTTGACATAGTAGAGAGGCTGATTGTTACCTGTCTTACTGAGGGTCAGATCCTTCTGATAGTCCACGAACTTTGGCTGAATAGGATCAACCTTTGCCTCCTGGATAGCCTTCACAAATTCGCTGATCTGGTCACGGTTAGCCTGAATCGGGGTGATGGCAGGCTTGTCGATCTTCTTCTGGGTGTTGTCGATACCCTGTTTCTTGAACACGGTGACATACCCTTCAGTGAAGAACCGGTTGGCAAAGTCAACCAGTTCATCCTTTGTGATCTTCGAGATACGGTCGATCTTTCCCACTTCCTGTTGCCAGTCGATCTCATTGATAAAGGCATCCACAAACATATCAGCCCTACCCTCGTTACTCTCCAACAGCTCAAAGTGGTTACGCTTCATGTTGTTGATGATGCTGGGCATCAAGTTGTCAGGGAAGTCGCCTTTCTTCAGTTTCTCAATCTCTGCCAGCATCAGACTGCGGACCTCTTCCAACGACTGTCCCTCCTTGGGGCTACCCATCAGGATAAAGCCGCCGTGGTCGTGCATCAGCTCGGGTGTGGCGAAGGCACGCTGTACCTTCATCTGCTGGTTCAGGTCGAGGTCGAAGAGTCCTGCCTTACCGTTGCTCAGCACATTCTCCATCAGTTCGAGTGTATCTGCCTGCTGGGTGTTGGCCTGCAGGGCACGCCATCCTACCCAAACCTGTTCAGCCTCCTGACCAATCACCGTCGTATCCTGAGGCTGGTTCAGTTCTGTCAGTGGTTCGAAAGTAGGCTGGGCCACATCGTCACCAGGTTTCCAACTGCCGAAGTACTGCTCAATGATCTCCATCGTCTTTTCAGGATCCAGATCACCGCTCATACAAATAGCCACATTGTTGGGCACATACCACTTCTTGAAATAGTTCTTGATATTGGTGATCGATGGGTTCTTCAGGTGTTCCTGCGTACCGATGGTTGTCTGAGTGCCGTACGGGTGATTGGGCCAGAGCATCTTGCTGATGGTATAGTAGAGCTTACGCTGGTCACTGCTCAGTCCGATGTTATACTCCTCATACACTGCCTCCAACTCTGTGTGGAAGCCACGGATCACCATGTTCATGAAGCGGTCGCTCTGGATCTTAGCCCAGTTCTCCACTTCGTTGGCAGGGATATTCTCCGTGTAGCAGGTCACATCGTTGGAGGTATAGGCATTCGATCCCTCGGCACCGATAGCCGCCATCAGTTTGTCGTATTCATTGGGAATGAAATACTTGGCAGCTACCTGCGAGATGGAGTCTATCTCATGGTAAGCCTGCTTACGAGCTTCAGGATCCGTCAGTTTGCGATAAGCCTCGTAACGTTTCTCTATCTCATCAAGCAGTGGTTTTTCTGCCTCAGGGTCATTGGTTCCAAACTGGCTGGTTCCCTTAAACATCAGGTGCTCCAGATAGTGTGCTAGACCTGTTGTCTCTGCCGGATCGTTCTTCGAACCAGTACGCACGGCGATATACGTCTGAATACGCGGTTCTTCCTTATTCACACTCAGATACACTTTCAGTCCGTTCTCCAGAGTATAAATGCGCGTCTGCGCCATATCCCCTTTCACAGACTCATACTTGTACTTGCTGCATGAACTCATGCCAAGCACCACCAAACCCAAAAGAAGAATAACCTTTTTCATATCACAATTCTATTCTGATTAGTTCTCGTAGTCAATCTCATGATCCAACTTCTCCAGGAAGTCATCGAACACCTCGCGTTCGACATCACCCATGGCAAATTCCTTCTCGGCATCTTTACGGATCTCTGCTATCCAAGCACGACGGGCCTTGACATAGTCCTCATGGATACGCTCACAGGCAGCAGCATCGAGTTCCTCGAGCTGATAGTAGTCGAGAATCATCTGATAGCTCCACGCCCAACGATAGTCACTGTAATGACTGTTGATCTCAGCAAAGCGGTCCAGCACCTGCTGAATATTATCAATGTCACCGCTCTTGATGTCATTGATCAGACGCAACTCCTCACTCTCAGGCAACAACAGACCACTCAGATCCACCCAACGGCCCTTTCCCACGCTGTTCACGGGCTGTCCAATATAGCCTTCCTTCTGGGCACGTTTCAGCACGGCACCCATATAGATACGCAGGGCGATATCGTAATACTTCAGACCTTTCTTCAGCGAAGAGCATGCAATCACATATTCATGGAAGTTATAGTTCGACACATTATCACCGGAGGCATGACGCAAGTCCTTCAGGATCTGGATACCCTGGATGATCTCACCCACGGTATAAGGAGAAAGCCAGTCGAAATTGATGATACTCTTCTTCGACTGCTTCGAACGTTTGTCACGCTTCGGCCATTTCTTGATATCACGATAAAGACCCACAGTGGTAATGTTACGACCTGGCACCAGCACCATCTCATCACCGTAGGCAATCAGATAGGAGAAGGGCAGGTTACGTGTATCGGGGTGGTGCATCAGTTTACCGAAGCAGACTGAGAAGGCTCCAATCGTGGCGGGCATCAGGATATAGGCTCCTGAAGCGGTCTTCGTACCACGCTCCAACGTTCCCCAGTGCATGGGTCCCATCTTATAGGCATGGTTCGAGAAATTAGTGTTAGAACCGGCGTTATAGAACGAGAACTCACCACCAATCAACAGCGAGCTCTTGTGGTGCGATGCTGAGAAGGGTCCGCAGAACGCTGCACAGGCCTCACCATTGGCCATAAACGAATTGGCAAAGAACAGGGAAGCCTCAGCCGTGAAGCCATTGGTAATCTGACAGGCTTCTCCCACGAAACAATCCTGCATCTTTACGGAATTGTTGATGGAGCAACCGTCACAGATAATCGAGTTCTCACAGATGACACCTGTACCGATGAATACAGGGGCATCCATCGAACTCATCACCGTACACTCGGAGAGGCGGGCTGCACCAGAGATCTCACAGTCGCCTTTGATGATGGTGTTGGTGATGTCCTTCGCATTGATGATCTTCACATTATTGCCGATATAGCCACGATCAGGTCGCGACACACGGAGTTCATCCTCGATCATCTGCTGCATGGTATGTTTCAACTGCTTGTCGGTATTGTATTTTACCATCAGAGCAGCCAACTGACTGTTCAGTTCACGGAAGATGGTCACGTTGCCATCACCCATCTCGTTAAGGACGGAAATCACCGAGCCCTCACCATAGGTGGCATCATCCGTGGTTTCCAGTGTACATATATTAGAAATGTAGCAATCATTACCGATGGTGTAGTTATTGATATAATTACCCACTTTCTCAATCAAGCAGTCATTGCCTACGGTAACATTGCGGAGCGTGGCATCGTTGATGCCCGAGTGTTTCAAGAAGCCCTTGCTCACTTCCACCATCTTATCGAAAGCCCCCAGGCGGATATCGCCATAGAAGATGACACGATGGAAATTGTAAGGTTTAAAGTCTTCTGCCACTAAAACACGCTGCCAATCCTCGGCCCAGCAGACATTGTTTTCTAACACTTCAATCTCAGTCTGTGTTAAGTTTCTGTAATTACTCATAATCATTATATAAAAAATCGTTATACGGATATTTCTGTACATGCAACTCGCGCACCCGCTTATAGAGTGTATCGCGTAGTTCATCAATATTCTCTTTCTCTCTTGCAGAAATGAAGAGGCACTCCTGATAATGATGGTTCTCACCCGTCTTGGCCATCCAGGTATTCTTCAGATCATCGAGGGTGTAGTTCTCTTTCTGGACAGGTGTCAGGTCGTCTTCTTCCTTCTCCACCCAAGTATAGGCATCTATCTTGTTGAACACGAGCATGGCAGGTTTATCGGCACATCCCAGTTCCTTGAGGGTCTCCTCCACCACACGGATCTGCTCCTCAAAGTCCGGATGGGAGATATCTACCACATGCACCAGCAGATCTGCCTCACGAACCTCGTCGAGGGTACTCTTAAAACTCTCTACAAGGTCTGATGGCAACTTACGGATGAATCCTACGGTATCAGCCAGGAGGAACGGCAGGTTGTCGATGGTCATCTTCCTCACCGTGGTATCGAGGGTGGCAAAAAGCTTGTTCTCTGCAAACACCTCACTCTTGGCCAGGAGGTTCATCAGTGTGGATTTTCCCACGTTGGTATATCCTACCAGAGCCACACGGATCAGACGTCCCCTGTTCTTTCTTTGTGTCGTCTTCTGCTTGTCAATCTCAGCCAGACGCTGTTTCAGCAATGTTATACGTTGGAGGATGATTCTCCGGTCCATCTCCAACTGCGTCTCACCAGGTCCGCGAAGACCTACGGAGCCTTTTCCACCACCAGAACCAGAGCCTCCGCCCTGACGTTCCAGGTGGGTCCAGAGACGTTGCAGCCTGGGGAGCATATAGCGATGCTGCGCCAGTTCCACCTGGGCCTTGGCCTCTGCCGTCTGAGCCCGCATGGCAAAGATATCTAATATCAAAGAGGTACGGTCGAGGATCTTCACCTGCAGTTCCTTCTCGATATTACGCATCTGTTTGGCAGAAAGCTCATCGTCAAAGATAACCATACCCACAGGCTGTGGCGCATTGGTCTCATCCAGCAATCCCTCCGCAAAAAGCGAGGCATCCTGGGCATTCAACCAATCATCATAAGCATCTTGACACTGCTTAATGTATTGCCTGATTTCCTGCAGTTTACCACTACCCACGTAGGTAGTCTGACTAGGACCACCCACTTTCTGGGTAAACCGCTTAACTGTGACAGCTCCTGCCGTATCGGCCAGGAACTCCAGTTCGTCGAGATATTCTTTAGTCTTGGCTTCGTCCTGTTCCTTCGTGATGAGTCCTACCAGAATAGCAGTCTCAGCCTTCGCCTCAGATATTACAAATTCCTTCATATTTGCTTGCAAAGATACGAATAAGTGAGCATCTCTGAAAAAAAACCGTGTTAATCCGTGTTAATACGTACTTAAAAAAAATTTTTCGTTGTATATTTGCAGCAAATTTTTACGAACCAAAATCAAAATCAATTATGAGAGTAATTATTCAATCTGACTACCAGAAGTTGTCTCAGTGGGCTGCTGAGCATGTAATTAAGCGTATTAACGAGTTCAATCCGACCCCGGACCACAAGTTTGTGCTTGGACTGCCAACCGGTTCTTCACCCGTAGGTATGTACAATGCCTTAGTATCCGCTTGCCGCGAAGGACGTGTATCTTTCAAGAACGTCCTGACCTTCAACATGGATGAGTATGTCGGTCTGCCAGAGACCCATCCGGAGAGCTATCATGCCTTCATGGCCCGCAATCTCTTCGACCACATCGATTGTCCGAAGGAGAATATCCACATTCTGAATGGAAACGCTCCCGACCTGGCTGCCGAGTGCGCCCACTATGAGGAGATGATTCAGGAGGCTGGTGGCATCGACCTGTTTATCGGAGGAATCGGTCCTGACGGTCATATCGCCTTCAATGAGCCTGGTTCTTCGCTGAGTTCAAAGACCCGCATGAAGACCCTGACCACTGACACCCGTATTGCCAACAGCCGTTTCTTCGGTGGCAATCCCGAGAATGTGCCTGCCCATGCCCTGACCGTTGGTGTTGGTACTGTGATGGCAGCCCGTGAGGTGATGATCCTGGTGAACGGCCATGCTAAGGCCCGTGCCCTGCAGGCAGCTATCGAGGGAGCCGTGAACCATATGTGGACCATCAGTGCCCTGCAGATGCATGAGCACGGTATCATCGTCAGCGACGAGGATGCTGCTGATGAGCTGAAGGTGAGTACATATAAGTATTTCAAAGACATTGAGCGTGAGAACTTGCTATAAAATGAGGAAACTGTTCTTGTCAATTTTACTAACGTCATCAGTCTTTGCATGGGCTGGTGACGTTAGTGTTTCTTCACCTGACGGGAAGTTGCAGGTGAGTGTCAGCGATGCGGGGGGAAGGTTATACTATAATGCCACGCTCGACGGCCAGCAGATGCTGTTGCCTTCTGCCCTTGGCATGAAGACCTCGATTGGAGATTTCACCCGCGACATGTCAATTAAGAATTATGAAGTAAGGCCTAAGAGTTATGATTACCAGATGCGGGGAACAAAGGCTTCAGCTGCTTCATATCAGGCCAACTGCCTGCTGATGGATATTCAGACCAAGGATGGCATGAAGATGGGCATCGTATTTCAGGTCAGCAATCATGACATCGCCTTCCGCTATACGCTGCCCAGACAGAACGTTGGTCGCAAGGAGATGAAGCGCGTGAGGATCATGAGTGAACTGAGCAGTTTCAATTTCCCTGATGGCACAACAACATTCATTTCCCCACAGATAGGCCCGGAATCAGGTTGGGAACAGACGAAGCCCAGTTATGAGGAAGGGTATTCGGCTGACGCTCCCATGGATGCAGCCTCCCAATATGGGCATGGGTATATCTTCCCGGCACTGTTTCATCTGCCCTCTGGCTGGGCACTCATAGCAGAGACTGGCGTAGGAAGTAATTATTGCGGTTCTCACCTGTCTGATTATCAAGCCGGAATGGGCTATACTGTGGCCTATCCCGACAAGGGGGAGAACAATGGCTTTGGTTCCGACTTCGCGGCTATCCCCTTACCGGGAGAGACCCCCTGGCGCACCATCACCCTGGGCACCACGCTGAACCCCATCGTGGAAACCACCATCAGCTACGACGTTGTGGAACCCCTCTATGCCCCCAGTACCGACTATCAGCCGGGACGATATACCTGGAGCTGGCTCATCTGGCAGGACAACTCCATCAACTACGACGATCAGGTGAAGTTCATCGACCTCGCCGCTGCTATGGGCTTCGAGTATTGTCTTGTCGACAACTGGTGGGATACACAGATCGGTCGTGACCGTATACCCGAGCTCTCCAGATACGCGCAGTCGAAGGGTGTACACCTCTTGTTATGGTATAATAGCAACGGTTTTGCCAATGATGCCCCTCAGGGTCCCCGTGACTGCATGAACACCGCCATTGCCCGTGAACGGGAGATGAAATGGATGCAGTCGATAGGCATCAAAGGTATCAAGGTCGATTTCTTCGGCGGTGACAAACAGGAGGTGATGCGTCTCTATGAGGATATTCTCTCTGATGCCAACCGCTATGGTCTGCAGGTAGTCTTCCACGGCTGTACTATCCCCAGAGGTTGGGAGAAGATGTATCCCAACTATGTCGCCTCAGAGGCCGTCCTGGCTTCGGAGAACGTGTTCTTCAATGAAGGTGCCGCCATCAAACAGCCGTTCGACCTCACCCTCCATCCTTTCTGTCGCAATGCTACGGCCTCGATGGACTGGGGAGGCATCATCATGAACAAGTATCTCTCGAAAGACAACAAGAGCCGTCACTCCCGTAAGACTACGGATATATTCGAAATGGCTTCAGGCATCATCATGCAGACCTCCGTACAGTGCGTCGCCATGCAGCCTAATAATCTCGAAGAACTCCCGCAGTTTGAGATGGATTTCCTCAGGAGTCTGCCCACCACTTGGGACGAGACCCGCTATGTGGACGGCTATCCCGGCAAGTATGTTGTTCTGGCCCGTCGTCATGGCAACGACTGGTATGTGGCAGGTCTCTCTGCAGAGAAACAGCCCTTGTCACTCACCCTTGACCTGCCGATGTTTGCTCCGGGACAAGCACTCCAGTATTATGTCGATGACAAGAAGACGGGCGAGCCCACACTCACCACCCTCAAGATCGACAAGAAAGGCCAGGCCAAGGTCATCCTACAGCCCAATGGCGGACTGATTCTAAAACAATAAACATATTTATATATGAAAAGGATAATATTATTCTTATTGGCAATTGTCAGTTGTCTCGGTATGAAGGCCGAGGACGGAAGCCGTCTGTGGCTCCGATACGACAAGGTGCAGAAGGCACAGGTTTCCGGACCAGAGTGCCTCGCTGCAGAGGAGTTGCGCAACTATTATAATGGTGACAAGGCCACCCTCGTCATTGATCCTACCATCGCCAACGACGAAGGCTATCGCATCAGTGGCAGCACCGTCAGTGCCAAGACGGAAATGGGTCTGCTCTATGGCGCCTATGCCCTCTTGCGTGGCGAACAAGGAGCCTCTGCCCCCTATTACAAGCTCCGCATCCTGAACCACTGGGACAATCTCGACAGCAGTATTGAGCGTGGCTATGCTGGACTCAGCATCTTCTGGGCACTGGAAGACCCGAAGACCCGCAGGAACAGTGATCTGTGGAAACCCAAGCCCATCAATACCGGGCTTATCAAGGAATATGCCCGTGCCAATGCCTCCATCGGCATTAACGGCACTGTTCTCAACAATGTGAATGCCTCGCCGAAGATGCTCTCTGCCCTTTATCTTAATAAGGTAAAGGAGATTGCAGACATCCTGCGCCCCTACGGCATCAAGGTCTACCTGTCTGTGAATTTCGCCTCACCGATGTCGATTCCTGCCAAGGGGTTCAACGGTGGCAAGCCCGTGAAGACTGCCGACCCACTGAATCCGCAGGTGAAAGCCTGGTGGAAAGCGAAGGCCAAGGAAATCTACGCCCTGATTCCTGATTTCGGTGGTTTCCTGGTGAAGGCCAATTCCGAAGGCCAGCCGGGACCCTTCGACTACAACCGTACCCATGCCGATGGTGCCAACACACTGGCAGATGCCGTGAAGCCCTTCGGCGGTATCGTCATGTGGCGTTCGTTCGTGTATGGTGCTGCCCATAAGGGTGAAGACCGTGTGAAACAGGCCGTCAGCGAGTTCAAAGACCTCGATGGTCAGTTCCGTGATAATGTCATCCTGCAGTCGAAGAACGGTCCCCTCGACTTCCAGCCCCGTGAGCCTTATGCCCCCATTTTCGACACAATGAAGAAAACGAAGCAGATGGCTGAGTTGCAGATCACCCAGGAGTATCTCGGACAGTCGCGCCATCTGGTCTATCTGGCACCGATGTGGCGTGAGTTCTTCGGTTTTGTAGAGCCGTCACGTCTCGTGGGAATCGCAGGCGTCTCGAACATCGGCCTCGACAAGAACTGGTGCGGCCATCATTTCTCGCAGGCCAACTGGTATGCTTTCGGTCGTCTGGCATGGAATCCGGAGCTCACGAGCGAAGAGATTGCCAACGAATGGCTGAGGCAGACATTTAATTCAGAGTCTCTCAACTCTCAACTCCTTAACATGATGCTCCGCAGCCGTGAGGCCTGCGTCGACTATATGATGCCTATCGGACTGCACCATATCTTCGCCTTCGACCAGCATTATGGTCCTGAGCCCAATGGCTTCATTGCCCGTTATCCCATCGAGTGGTGTCCTGTTTATTACCACAAGGCTAACAACGACTCGATCGGTTTCGACCGCACCCACACTGGTTCCAATGCCACAGCCCAATACCGTGAGCCCTATTGTACGCTCTACGACGACATCAACACCTGTCCGGAGCGTTATCTGTTGTGGTTCCATCGTGTGCCTTGGACCTATCGCCTGAAGAGTGGCCGCACAGTCTATGAGGAGATGCAATACCGCTATGGTCGTGGTGTGAAGGAGGTGGAGGATTTCATCCGTATCTGGAACGAGGCCAAGCCCTTCATCGATGAGCAGCGTTGGCAGGAGACCGATGCCCGTTTGCAGCACCAGTTGGAAAATGCCAGACAATGGCAGAAGGTATGTCTCGATTACTTTGGAAGTTTCAACAAGAAATAAAGCAAATCCCGCCAATTGGCGGGATTTACTTTTTATACTGTGATTTCACCTGAGCCCAGACAACGGTGGTGATCCTGGTCATAAATGACGCAGAACTGTCCCGGCGCAACCCCATGAATCCTCTCTTTGGAATGCACCACAAATGTCTGAGGTCCCGTCCACTCCAACGTCGCTGGATGATACTCAGGCGTATGGCGGATTTTAAATGTCACATTGGGGTCAGGAAACTTTGTGACACCAGATGTCACAAAGTTTCCTGACCCCAATGTGACATTCAGCCAATGGAAATCATGCACAGGGAAGTCCTGCTGATAGGCCGTCTCAGGGTCATAGCCGTGGGAGACGTAAAGGATGTTCTGCGCCACATCCTTCTTCACCACGAACCAAGGCCCGCCGCCGAAGCCCATACCCTTACGCTGACCGATGGTGTGGAACCACAGACCCTTATGCTCGCCGATGCGACGACCGGTTTCGAGCTCGATGACATCGCCTGGCCTCTCACCCAGATAACGACGGATATAATCATTGTAACTGATCTTGCCCAGGAAGCAGATTCCCTGCGAGTCCTTGCGACGGGCGTTCACCAGATGCTCGCGCTCCGCTATCTGACGCACCTCATCCTTCACATAGTGTCCGATGGGGAAGAGCGCCTTGCGAAGCTGCCAGTCGTAGATCTGCGCAAGGAAGTCGGTCTGGTCCTTCACAGGGTCGGGACTCGTACAAAGCCACTTCCGGCCTTCTGCGTCGATTTCGGTCTGGGCATAGTGACCTGTGGCAATGAGGTCATAGTCATGGCCACGCTTCTGGTCGAAAGCGCCGAACTTAATCAACCGGTTGCACATCACATCAGGATTCGGTGTCAGACCTGCACGCACTTTCTCCATCGTGTAGGTTGTCACCTGGTTCCAGTATTCCTTATGGCAGTCGATGACTTCCAGCTTGCAGCCGTACTTATGCGCCACCGCCATCGCCATCTCAAGATCCTCCTCCGACGAACAATCCCATTCCTCGTTTTCCTCCGGACCAATCTTGATATAGAAACAGTCCGGATGAAGTCCGAGCCGTGCAAATTCATACACCACCACACTGCTATCGACACCTCCCGACAGCAGCACTGCAATCCTTTTATCCTTTATCTCCGCACTATTCACTTTTCACTATTAACTAAAACCTGAATCCAAGCGACGCATTCGCAGTCCAGTCAGTCACGCGCCCTGAGACGAAATCATTACCATAGCGGAACTGATTATAATGACCATATACGCGCAGATACCAGCGGTCGAAATTATAGACCACGCTCAACCGCGCGTCGAAGTTCAGCTTCACCTTGTTATTGGACGTCTCTTTCCTCTCGTCGACTGTTACAATCTTGGTATCCTCGTCACACAACCATTCCACAGCCTCATCTTCCGAAAGCGTATCCCAATCCTTCACGTTGGGATTCACCAAATCAAAGTCATACATATACTCCGTGGTGCGGTTGTAGAGGGTGAGCATCGGCATGGCCATCGCACTGACGAGCCATCCGCGGGCGGGCACCCAGTTGTAGGCATAGCCTGCACCAATGCTGCCCTGAGAGAATTTCACTTTTCCAACACCTTCCATCAATGCTGTCAGCAACCAGTTGGAATCAGCGCTATAGTCTGCGCGGCTGTGGCAATACATACCTCCCACGACAACCGATCCGGCCGAGCGTTTCTGGATGAGCGAGTTATCATAGGCTGCTGCATAAGAGAAATGCTTGCCGTTGAGCATGTAATAGCCGTCGAGGAAGAGCGTACGCACCTTGATGGGATCCTCCAGACGGTCGTCGTCTTCGTCGTATGACGACAGTTTCTCCCCGTCAATATAAAGGTCGGGCATATCACTGTGATAGGAGCTGATGCGCATGTTGATGCCGAAGCTGCCGCCCATGGCTCCGAAAGACAGCGTAGAGCCGCTGGTCTGCCCAAACTCTTTGGAATAGCCAAAACCATAGCCGCGATAGCCCAACCACAGGCCTGCGGAAGTGGAGAGACCGTTCTTGCTCTTCGCCCACAGGTTCGTGTTGCCATCTACAGGATCCTCCCACGTAGACACCATCTTCAGTGTCGCTTGGTTCAGAGTGGTCCTGGCTTCTATGGCCCACTCCTGCTTAGGCTGCTCGATATAACTCCGGTCGACAGTAGCTACGGCTGAGGAGTCGATCAACGTCTTTACCCAATAGAGCGGCTGCAACAATACAGGCTTTCCCTTGGCCGATTCGGAAGCCATATGGAACAAATTACCATCCTTCTGCGCCATAGCTGGAATTGGCATAGTAGCAGAAATATCCTGCGCCATTGTCGCAAGAGGCACCAACATCAGCAGCAGATATAGGATTCTTCTTACCATCGTTTCTACATTTTACAGATGTTTCTTGGGGAAGAGGGCATCCCACCACGAGGAATCATCCTTCAGCCATTTCTGGAACCAGGCCATCTGTGCACCAAGCCACTTTATTTTCTTATTGTAGTCGAGCACATGGTGGTTCTCGCCGGCTATCTCCACAAGGGCCACGTCGCGTCCCAGCAGTTTCAGGGCGGTAAACATCTGCAGACTCTCGATGATGGGCACGTTCGTATCCACTGTACCGTGCAACAGCAGCAGCGGCGTATGGATCTTGTCGGCATTAAACAACGGACTCTGATCCACATACAGCTCGCGATGACTCCAGGGATAACTGTTTGCCATACTCACCTCACTGTAGTTATAGCCCCAGTAGCCTTCGCCCCAGTAGCTGGTGTGATTAGCGATGCCCGCATGGGATATGGCGGCAGCAAAGATATCTGTCTGCGTCTGCAGATACATCGTCATGAAACCACCGTAGCTGGCACCCATACAACCCACTTTCTTCGCATCGATAAACGGATGTTCGGCACAAATACGCTTTACCCCCTCTATGATATCCTCAGCCGGACCGCGCCCCGCCGTATTCACATGGCGCGAGGCCCATTCCTGTCCGAAGCCCGAGGCACCGCTGGGCTGCAAGATATAGGCCACATAGCCCAGCGAAGCCCAATAGTGCCCGGAATAGACACCGTCGAAATAACGGCCCACAGGCGAACAGCCACCATAGTAATACACAATCATCGGGTATTTCCTGGTCGCATCGAAATCCTGCGGCAGATACATCCGGCCATAGACCGTCTCACCACGGGCATTCACATAGTTCCAGTCTTTGCAGTCGGCCACAGCGATATCACCCATGATGCTTTTACCGTCATACAGGCGCACCTGCTTCATCGGAGCCTTGCCTTTAGCAGTGTAGGCCGCGAAGGCCGAGGCATATTCCGAAACACCATTGCTGATATAGCCGACGATATTCGAATGCGACGATACATTCATCCGCGTCACATTGTCACCCGCATGCTCCAGTTGCACTATCTGCCCGTTCGCAGGATTCATCTGGTAAAGACGAACGAAGTCGCGGTCTTCGGCAGTGAAATACACCAGTCCATCGCCCCAAGCCCAATCGATGGTCTGCACCGAAGGATTGAAGTCCTTGGTGAGCGGTTTCACCTGCTTGGTGGCAATATCGTAGAGATAGAGCTGATAGTCGTACATGTTCGGTGTCACATTGGCGGGCAGTGTGCAGCCAATACGGTCGAAGGCCTCAGGAGAGCCTTTGAAAAGAATCTGCGTACCGTCGGGCGAGAACGAGGCATTGGATAAGAACCCACGACCTGCGAAGATGGTATCAGCCTTGAAGGTCTCGGCATCCACCACCATCACGTCCATCACCTCAGTGGGGCGCTTCGCCAGTCGTGAGTACGACTGTCCCACAAGCAGTTTCCTGCCATCCTGTGAGATATCCATCAGCATCGTCTGCTGGTGGCCGAAGGTGATGCGGCGTGTCATACCTGTCGCCACATCGTAACGGGCCAGATAATTACGGTTACGCCAACCCGGCTGACGGTCGTCCATCTCCACCACCTCAAACATCTCCTTATCCTCTTCAGGTCCTTTCTCCTCAACGGTCAATACCAGATAATCCTCTGTGGGAGCTACCGTATAACCTCCCTCGGGCAGACCGCTAATCCAACGGGTACGTTCGCCTGTTGGTCTCACTTGATAGAGCACACGTTTCCTGCCCTCACGCTCCTCCTCTATCCAGGCGATGGTCTTCGGCAGCCATCGTGCCTGGCGCTGGGGTTGCATAATGGTGCGGGCAGTCTTTACCTCCTTCAGTTCGTAGTTCCAACGCGATTGTCCGCCACGCTCTGTGGTCTGCCAGGCTATGCAGGCATACTGCCCGTCAGGCGAGACAGAGATATCACGCACGCGCTTGCCATCTGTGATGTCGTGTACCATAAAGGGATGCTTGGCATCGAGTGTCGTCGCCACCTCACGAGGTGCATCGATCGTCACGCGGATGGAGTCCGTATCTTTCGGCTCAGCCAGATATTGAATGGCGATGGTGTGGTGCTCGGGGGCGAGTTTCAGTTCAGGTCCGGCAGGCTCACCGTCGATAAAGAGCTTATAGTGCTTGGGGCCCTTCACCTCAATCTTACCTTTCAGATAGTCGCGGTTGTTCACATAAAACGATAACAGCCCCACGCTTTTCGAGTCTGGCAGCGAGGGGAGCACCTGTCCCTCGAAACGGCCCGTAGCCGGCGAGGTCAAGGGGATGTTGCTCATCAGCGAGTTCTCATCGAACTTCTGGCCCTTCACATTCACGGTATCCAGTCCCAGCGGCGCACTTACCGCATAGGGTCCAGCCTGGTTCATCGTCTTTATCTCAGTCTTAATCTGTGCTGAGACGGTCATCGTCCCAGCCAGCAATGCTGTTATCAACAGGGTTCTCATATACATTATTTCTTTTCGCCTGCAAAGGTAAGCATTTATTTCGAAATAACAAAAAAATTACACAGTAGGAACCGACCCTACTGTGTAATTTCTATCTGCGGCCGCCTCCACCGCGATTACCGCCACCACGGTTTCCGCCGCCTCCGCGGTTGCCGCCTCCGCCACCGCCGTCGTTATTACCCCATTTCTTGTCATAGCGGCCTTCGGTATCGACCTTGCCACCGAACATGTTCAGACGATAGCGCACATGGAGCATAGCATACGAGTTGATGCTGTTGTAACGTGACTCGCCTCGGCCATTGGCATTCACCCAGGCGCTGAAGTTCGACTGCTGGCGCAACAGGTCGTAGAAGTTGAGTGCCACGATGAGCGACTTGTTCTGCAGGAAACTCTTCGAGATCTGTCCGTTCCAGATCAGCTCGTTGGTATTCTGCGAGGGATCGTTGTAGCCTCGGCGTGAGTTCTCGTGGATATTGGTGGAGAGCTCGAAGTCGAGGGGCAGACGCAGCAGCACCTGTCCGCCGTAGTTGAACTGCCAGGTATCCTGATCTGCTGAGGGCTGAAGCTCATTGCGGGAGTGCTGGTAGTTACACCATCCGTCGAGCGACACTTCGAGCCAGTCATTGCGATAGCTGGCCGTAAGTCGCTCAGTGAGGTTGGTGGAGCGGGTATAGTTCTTCTGCGATTCTTTATTGTGCTCGGCATAATAGCTCACATAATTATTATAGCGCAGGCGCGTGTCCGCACCTACGTTGAAGTGGGCTGCAGAGTCGAGGGCAGTACTGAAGTTGAAACCACCGTTCACGTTCCAGTTGCCGTTGATGTTCTCCGGTCGCGAGATACTTCCACCGGTCTCAGGGTTGTAGCGCACGAAGTTCGAGATGGAGTTACGCGTGTTCGAGTAGTTGGCATATACCACTATCGAGCGTTTGAAGCGCTGAATGTAGTTGTTGTAGTAGACGTTCAGCGAATTGGTGAACTGCGGTTTCAGTCCCGGGTTACCCTGGGTGATGTAGAGCGGGTTCGAGTCGTCGGTGATATCCAGCAGCTGGGTGATGTCAGGCTGGCGGGTATCACCTCGGTAGTGGAACCAGATATTCTGCTGGTCGGAGAACTTATAGTGGAAATCGAGCGTGGGGGCGACGTTAATCACGTTGCGGATGGTGTCCACATATTTATTCCTGTAGTCCTGGATATAGTTGGAGTGCTGCGGCTGCACGAGAACACCCACGTTGTAGTCGTACTTCTCCTCCCAGTAGCGGAGCACCAGACGGATGTTGTGCGTGTAGTTCTTATACTCAGAGAACCGGCTCAGGCTCTTGTCGAGATAAGGGTCGAGACCTGTTTCTCCTGAGAATCTCCCGAGCCAGGGATCCCATTCGCGGTAGATGGGATGGATGCCCTCGAAGGGGTTCTGCGGGAGACGGCTGAAGTCGTAGGTCTTACGGTCGCTCTTGTTCTGATTATAGCGCAGCTCGTAGCTGGCCTGCAGGTGGGCACCCTTCCAGAGGGGCTCGCTGTACTGGGCGTTGATGACGTAGCCGCTGTTGTCCGAGGGTGTGAGGTTATAGCGGGCAGTGAAGTAGGTGGAGTCCTGCCCCGCCTGGTTCTTCACGCGATAGAGATACACCTCGTTGTTCGAGGCGTTGTTGTTCTTGTTATCGCCCAAGCTGCCCTCAAAACGTAGCGTGACATTCCTGCCGCGGGCATTCAGACGACGGTAGAGCTGGATCATACCCCAGAAATTCTTGTTCTCGCCGTAGGTGAGACTCGCCTGACGGTTACGGTTCACGGCGAGATTCTTGGCGTGCATCGTGGAGACGCCCTCGTCGGAGAGCGGGTCTGTGACGTAGAGATAAGGATCGGCATTGAAGGTGGCCGAGAGCGATGTCGAGGTACCGTCGTTGGTACCCGTACTACCATTGGCGCGGATCAGGATGTTCGAGAGGGTATCGGGCTTCCACTCGAAACGGATATTACCGTTCCAGCCGTTGTTGCGCGAGAGGCTCTTCGAATTCGAGTTCGAGAAAGTGCGGTTAGTCTCGCTGTAGAAATTCTCGCTGCTGTTCTCGTTGATATTGTCGCCACCGCGGTGGTTCCAGCGGATACTGCCGTCGATCTTGAGTTTCTCGCCGTCGTCGTAGTTGAGGTTGGCACCGAGCATCTTACGGCTGTTCAGACCGCGACGGTTCCACCAGCCTGCGTTCTCCTCCTTGTTATTGAAGTTGCCGGTCACCATGATGCGCGTATTATCGGTGAAGCTTGAGGCCATACCGCGCGAGGCATAGCGGTGCTGCGTACCACCGGCCAGGTCGAGATTGGTCATATAGCCGCGATTCATACCTTTCTTTATGGTGAAGTCGAGCACCGTCTCCTTATTGCCATCCTCGATACCCGTGATACGGGCCTGGTCGCTCTGCTGGTCGTAGAACTTCACGTTCTGGATGATGGAGATGGGCAGGTTCTTCAGGGCTGTCTCGGTATCACCGAGCATGAACTCCTTACCGTCGATGAGGATCTTCTTCACCTCCTTGCCGTTGACGGTGATATTACCGTCTTCATCCACTTCTGCGCCAGGCATGCGCTTGATCAGCTCCTCGATGGCGGAGCCCTCAGGTGTACGGTAGGCATCGGGGTTGAAGACGAGCGTGTCTTTCTTCACGATGACCTGTGCGGCGCGACCCGTGATGACCGCTTCCTTGAGCAAGATGCTCTCCGGCGACATAAGCAATATGCCGAGTTCCTGATTCTGATTCCGGCGCAGGGTAACATCGCGCTGGATGGTCTGGAAACCCACCGACGAGATCCTCAGGCGGAAAGTGCCGTTGTTCGGGGCCTCGACGGAGAAGTTACCGCGGTTATCACTGACGGTACCGCCTACGAATACACTGTCGGTGACGGTGAACAACTGTATGGTGGCCTGCGCCATTGGCTCGCGGAATTCAGCATCCATGACCTGTCCGCTGATGGTAAGACGACGGGGTTCGTTATCGTCTGTCTGGGCAGCGGCTGACGCTGCCAGTAAGAGAAGGAATCCGAATACTCCGAGTCTTCCGAGTACTCTGAATTGTCCGAGTATTCTGAGTACTCCGAGTACTCCGAATTGATTATTCTGCATCTGTGTGTGATATTATTTAGGTGAAACAATGTTTTTCAGCGCGGAGCCGAAGATGATATACTGTGTATTGCCGGCGATGGTGCCCTCGTTCTGTCCCCAGAGGAAAGGCCAGTCGTCGTAGTTCTCGAAATGATCGGGCTTGCGGAACAGCAGACCGGGAGCCACATTACCAGGAATGGCGGAGAAGTCAGCGCGGTTATTGCCGTAGAACACCTGCTTGGGACGGGTGGCACCGACCACTGCCACAAACGAGTAGTTGTGATAGGGATGACATCCATAGAGCCAGTTGCTGACGCGATAGACCTCATCTTTCCTGACGATATCGGGGAAATAGATATGAGCATAATTGACGGTGATGCCGAAGTTCAGCACAGCATTCACACCTGCCCAGTTACCCAGTCCGATAGGTACACCGTAGGGATTCTGCGTGTCGAAACTCCTGATGTATTGCTCATATTTCTCCACATAGGGACGGAGCTTCTGTTTATAGTCAGCATCCATATAAGGCACGGCATCGAGGGCCGTCTGCATGGTGTTGTTGACATTGCGATCAAGAGCCTGCCAGATCTGGGCGAGGAACTGGTCTCGGTATTGGGTATCCTTCGTGGCGGCATAGAGTTGCAGGTTGGTGCCGAGGTCGCCGCCGCGGTTGTTGCGACGGTTGTTCGTCTGGCGGTTGTTAGCTTGTCGCTGGGCCATCAGTTCGGTAGCCTCCTGCATCAGCCTCTTCGACTCGGTGAGGGCACGCTGGGCCAGATTGTCATTATAACCCTTGAGCGCACGACTGGCAGCAGCAAACATCGTGGCAGCCTGAAAGTCGAGACTCGGATTGCGGTTGGTAAATGCCCACATATCGTCGGGTGTGCCCGAGCGCTTGCCGTCGGCAGAGACCTCATAGGGTTTCAGCGAGGGGTCGTAGTGCAGACCATCGGTTATCGAGGCGGCATCGCCCAGGTGATGATAGTTGTCGAGGATGGAGTTGGAGAGCGTCGATGCCATGTGACCGATCTGCTCTGCCTGTGCCACGAGGTTCAGCGTACCGTGCTCTATGAACTGCAGGATATCGGGAACACCATCAGGACGGTGGAGTTCCACATAACGCTGCTTCTGGCTGACGAAGGTCTCGTCGCGCTGAGGATTGAACAGTTCCCATGTGCGGATGAAATTCTGCACCACCGAAACGTTCGACCCTGTCTCGATGTCGAAGTCTCCGGCATCGAAGAATCCGCCGACGTTCAGGCCGGGGATAAGCTCGAGGGGCTTGTACTTCGTATCAGTGCTGGGACCCTGGCGGTGCAGGTCGAAGTGGTCGCTCTCAGGTGCCTGCAGATAACCCTCCTTGAAGGGCTCCCCGTGCCAGGTGCGATAGCCCTCAGTCACATACATGTGGTTCATGTGGATAGGCACCCACACATCGGTGGTGGCATCGGTGATCTTGTCGTAGACATGGGCATCGATAAGGAAGTCGTTGGTCTTGGTATTACCGTATTGGATATAATAGACACCGGGCTCCTTCACGCTCGAGAAGTCGAACTTCACATAATTATATTTAAAGTAGGGTCCCCACTCTTTCACATCGCCCTTGAAGGCCTGCTCGGTGGTACCGTCGGTCTTGATGCGCATCAGCGTGGCGGTGGGCAGCATCTTGTCTTTTTTGTCGAGCTCGATCACAGCCACCTTCGGCTGCTCGGGGATATAGCCGATCTGCGAGAAACCGATATTCGGCTCCCGGATCCAATTCGGGATGGCGTGGGGCTCTACCATCCAGGTGATCACCTTGCCCGTCTTTCCCTTCGGCAGTACGCTGCGGAGCACGAACCAGCCGTTCTGGGCGAGCATACGGCCATCGAAGAGTTTCAGCTCGGCATCATCGCTGCTGATTTTTATCATACGGCTGGGGTCGTCGGTAGCCACGATGAGCTGATGACCGGTCTCCAGAGGCAGCGGATCAACGAACCGGTCTGTCCCACGGTCGTCATAGGTCTTGAAGCCCTTGAACTGTCGGGGTTTCTCACTGTTGGGACGGGTGATGGTCTGACTGGTGGCATAACGCGGGAACCGGTTCAGACGACCGTCCATCAGGAAGGTCTTCAGCCAATACTGCGAGGGCAGGAACTCTATGTTGAATCCGGCCTCGCCCGCCAGCTTCTCCGGCACGGGCTTATCCAGATAGACCGCTATCTCTACGGCCTTCCCCTTGGCGGTGACCACCACACGGCTGTCGAAGTCGTAGTCGTCATAGCGCATGGCCACCTCGATGCTGCCGTTCTCACGATCCACCTTACGGTTGGTCATCTTGGGCACGAGGTCCCACTGTTCTGGGGTGTTGTTCAGACGTACGGCGCCTCCCTGCACTGTACGCACGCCATGATGGATGATCTCAATGCCCGAGTTTTTCTCGTCGTTGAAACCACCGTTGAAACTGTTGCTGAACACCAGCACGTTGACACCCTGCCGCTCGAAATACTCGAGATCGTTCAGTTGCAGATCCTGACTCATGGCCGGCATCGCCAGCAGGGCTGTGAATAGAAGTAAGTTTTTCATTTTCTAATAGTTTTTATGTTGATGACTATGATATCGGTATGGTGAGGATAAAGGCAGCGCCTGTATGACTGGCAGGAGCCAGCACCAGGTCTCCGCCGATACGCTGGGCAGCGCGCTTGCTCAGCGGCAGGCCTAAGCCGATGCCTTCTGAGAAATGATCCACCTTGGCAAACAGCGTGAAGATCATCTGACGGTCTGCCTGGGCGATGCCGATGCCCGTATCGATGACGGCGATGCTCACCGTCTTGTCGTCCGGCTTGTTGCAGCTGACGGTGATGGTGCCCTGCTGCGTGAACTTATCCGCATTGCTGAGCAACTCTTCCAGTATCAGCCTCACGCGCTGCTTATCGGTATGCACCATGAAGTCGTCAGGCAGTGTGGTCTCGAAACGCAGCTTGACGGTATAGGGACTGGAGAGACGGAAATTCCCTACCATCTCCCGGCAGAGTGCATTGCAGCTGAAGGTCTCCTTCGTAAGCGCTAAACGGCCCTTCTCCGACGAGAAGTTCACGAGCATCTTACTGATGCGCACCACCTTACGGGCGTTCTCACGCATCATCTGGATGATGTTCTTCGACTCCTCCTCAGGCAGCTCGTGGAAATTGTCATCGAGCACCTGTGAGAAACCCACGATGATATTGAGGGGCGTACGTATCTGATGCATCATATCCTGCAGGAAGGCCGTCTTCTTACGGTCTGCCTCCAGGGCCTTCTCATTGGCGGCATGCAGCTCCTGGTTACGCTGCTCCATCTGGGTATTGAGGCGGTTGATGTCGTCCACATAGTCTGATAGCGACTGCTGCATGTCAACGAAGCTGTTCTGCAGCTGTCCGATGGTATCGCCGCGCGTAGTCTTCGGCAACCGGCTGCTGTAGTGTCCCTCCGCAATGTCATGGGCCTGGTGCGCCAGCAGATGGAGGGGGATAATGGCACCGCGGATGGTCTGGAAACAGAAGATCATGATGACCAGCAGACCAATGAAGGCGGTGATCCATACGATGTAGAGCAGGCGGTTATAGCCGCTGAACACATCGTCCTCGGGACAGACGATGGCCATACTGCCGTCAGTCTTGTCCATAGGACGGTAGAACACCAGTGCATCGTTGCCGTCTACCACCATCTGCTGTACACCGCTCTCGCGGGCTATCATCTTCCTGCCCAGCGAATCAGCTGCCGCCTTCGCCCTGGGGTCGGGATCCGAGAAGATGGTCTCCTTGAGAAGCTTCGTCGTATCAGGATGCACCAGGTACTGGCCTTTTCCGCCAATGACGATGCTCGAAGAGTGGGGATAGGGCGATACCTTTGTGATCTCCTGCGAGAGCCACTTCAGTTTGACGTCGATGGCCACCACACCGATGAAATAGCCCTCACGGCTGTAGAGCGGACGGGCGTAGGTGGAGATGATATCCGCCTGGTACTCGGCCTTGGGATTGGTGTTCAGATAGGGGTCTATCCAGCAACCCTGCCGCAGGGCCTGTGGCTTCGTATACCAGTCGAGGTGGAAATACTGGAAGTCGTCGCTGCCGTACTGGGCCGTGCTGATACTGTCGCCATCGCGCACGGAATAGATGGAGAAATAGCGGCCGTACTGTTTGAAATAGTCGGGCTCCATCGAGATGGAACAACTGATGAAATGGGCGTTTTCCTCCAGGATCTCCCGGGTGAATCTGATGAGGGAATCCGGATCCTGACAACCGTCCACATACCACGCCAGATTATCGGCAGTCATCTCCACCTCACCCATGATATCCGAGATGCGCTGGGCCGTATTGTCGAGAATCAGCGAGGCCCTTTTCACAGCGCTCTGACGTACGAAATCCTTTGTGATCGAGAAGAGGAAGCTTACCGAGACGATGAAGATCACCGTCACCACCAGCGCGATGGCAAGCCCGAGCTTTACCGACAGCCGCTTTACGATATGGTTCCACAGACTTCTCATGGTTCAGGCATTTCAGGTTCGTTACTATTGCCGGCATCCGTTGCACGCTGCGAGTTGAGCAGCGTCTGGTCGATCAGGCTGGTAATGGTCTCAGTATTGGCACTGATGTGATGCTGCAGCCGGCTCATCTCCTCCTTCGTGAAGTTCTGGTAACGGCCGTCCAGACGGTCGGCTGCCACGAGTATCTTGTTCACGGGCATCATGATCTGCTCCGAGATACGGCTGAGGAAAGCCGTCTTCGTACGCTCATCCTTCCGGCCGCGCTCATAAGCTGCCTTCAGAGCCTCGTTCTGCTGCTTCAGCGCCTCCGTCTTCCGGTGCATCTCATCCAGATGGCTGGCCAGTGCCTGCTGCATGGTCGAGAACCCACGCTGCAGCTCGCCGATCTCATCCTGACGGCTGCTGGTGGGGATGGGCTCGTCAAACTGGTTGTGGGCAATACGCCGTACCTTCACCGACAGGAGATCCAGGGGTTTGATGTTACGGTCGATGACGATTCTGCAGATCAGCAGCAGGAGCAGCAACGCGGCAACCGTCCAGAACACGCCGATCATCAGCAGACGGTTGAAGCCGCCCATGAACCCATGCTCCGGACAGAGCATCGCCAGGCCCCATACAGAATGACTGAACGGACGGTAGAAGTGGTAGGTATTCTTGCTGTCATCCTCCAGATGCCAGCCGCTTTCCTCCTGCCGGTAGTGTCCGCCCACGCCCTGCAGGAAGCACTGTGCGTAGGGTATCTGCTTCGTCACGGCGGTATTGATCTCCGCCCAGTCCATCTGCACGTCCACTGTGAGGGTCAGACAGTGCTTTCCCCGGGCATTCTGCACGGGCAGATAGTAGGTCAGCACCATCGGCTTCAGGGGCACGCTGTCCTTCACGGCATCCAGTTCCTTCTCCCTCCAGCCGGCCATGCTGACAGGCGACTGGCCGACAGGTATCACATAGCAGCTGTCTATCCAGGGGTTGGCCTGCATCACCTCGTGGCACAGCCCCGCCACGATGGTGGGCGAAGACAGGTGGTGACGGATGATCCAACTTGCCGTCGCAGCCGTCGTCTCCGTCTGATGGAGCAGCCTGTCCACACGCAGAGCAGCCTGCTCGAGCACCTGCATATTGTGTTCGAGCGACTCGTCCTTGACCACATCCTGCGAGAAACGGAAGAGCAGGGCCAGTGCCACCACGAATATGGCGGTCACGAACCCCGTCACCCACAAGCTCAGCTGTGCGGAGAAACTACTGCGCAGATACCGTATTATATTCACCTGGCCATCTTGTAGATCGCTTCCATATCCTCGGCCTTCAGCACCTTCAGGCAGCCACAGGTCGACGAATAGTTACGACTGCACTTACGGGTCATCTCCTTGATTTCCTCATCGGTGATGTCGCGGCCTATCAGTTCCTTGATATTAACGGGCATACCGATGGCGTGATAGAAACGCTCCATCGCCTCGATGCCTTTCAGTGCCGTTCCCTCAGGATCGGTAAAGTCGTTAGGCACATCCATCACGTTCACGGCGAAGCGCACGAAACGGCTCAGGTTCTCATGCATCACATAGCGTGCCCAGCTCGGCCAGACGGCAGCCAGGCCGGCACCGTGCGTCACATCAAACATACCGCTGAGCTCATGCTCCAGCTGATGGGTGGCCCAGTCGTCGCTGACACCACAGCCCGTGAGTCCGTTGTGGGCCACGCTGCCGCCCCACATGATCTGTGCACGGTGACGATAGTCCTCGGGATTCTTCAGCACCTCAAACACGGCCGTCTTCATCCTGCGCAGCACCGCCTCGGCCAGGTCGGTGGTCAGGTCCATATCGTCGTCCTTGGTGAAATAGCGCTCCATGGTGTGCATCATCATGTCGGTCACACCGGCAGCCGTCTGATAGGGCGGCAGGGTGAACGTACGACGGGGGTTCATGATGGCGAACTTCGGACGCGACATATTGTTCGAGTAGCCCAGCTTCACGTCGCCCTCCTCATTGGTGATGACGCTCGCCTCGCTCATCTCACTGCCTGCAGCGGGGATCGTCAGCACGGTGGCCACGGGAAGCATACGCTCCGGCTCCGCCTTACCCAGGTAGAAGTCCCACACATTGCCCTCATAGCCCACACCGTAGGCGATACACTTGGCAGAGTCGATCACGCTGCCGCCACCCACGGCGAGGATAAAGTCCACACCCTCCTGACGGCACAGGCCGATGCCCTTCTGCGCCAGCGAGAGACGGGGATTGGGCACCACGCCGCCCAGCTTCACATAGCCCACGCCGCCTGCTTCCAGCAGACCGCAGATCTTATCGAGCAGGCCTGAGCGCACGGCACTCTGACCACCATAATGCACCAGCACCTTCGTGCCACCATATTTCTTTACCAGCAGGGCCACCTGCTCTTCACTCTGTTCACCGAACACCACTTCCGTCGGTGCATAATACTTAAAATCCTTCATATTATATCCATTGTTTAGCTTTTTCAATTGTTGCAATCAAGATATCACACCAGGCATCAAACTCCGGGTCCTCCACCTGCAGTTCCGGGTGACTCAGGATATAGTCCACGCAGCGGCGCACCCCCTCGTCAAACCGGGTGGTGGCGCAGAATCCCGGCACCGCCCGCTTCAGCTTGCTGCAGTCGAAGGCCACCGTCACCGCCTTGTCGCCCAGCAGATTACCCGTCAGGTCATATTCCTTCGGCGCTACGGCAGCCAGGAAGTCCGACGACACATGGTATAATTTCGGCGTGGTGTGGAGAGCCCTGCCAACGCACTCATAAACCTGGTTCCACGTCAGCTGCTCGTCGCTCATGATCTGAAACGCCTCGCCGATGGCCTTGGGATTGCCCAGCAGACCGATGAAGCCGCGGGCGAAGTCCTCATTCCACGTCAGTGTCCACAGCGAACTGCCGTCGCCATGCACAATCACGGGCTTTCCCTCCATCATACGCTTGAGCACCTGCCAGCTGCCCTTCGGTCCATGCACGCTCACGGGCACGCTCCTTTCACAATAGGTATGGCTGGGGCGCACGATGGTCACCGGGAAGCCGTCCTCGCGCCACGCCTTCATCAGCAGGTCCTCGCTGGCAATTTTATTACGCGAATACTCCCAGTAGGGGTTGGCCAGCGCCGTACCCTCCGTAATCACATGACTGGCAGCGGGCTTGTTATAGGCCGAAGCACTGCTGATATACACATACTGGCGCGTCCTGCCCTTAAACAGACGGATGTCGCGCGCCACCTGCTCCGGCAGGAAGCCGATAAACTCACAGACGGCGTCGAACATCTCCACCTGCTCAAAAAGCTGTTGCAGAGGGGTTGCAGCCCCCGCCTCGTCATTGATGTCACAGACCACCTGTCTCACGCCCGCAGGCACCTCGTCCTTACGGTTACCGCGGTTCAGCAGCCACAGCTCGTGACCGCTCTCCGCCAACTGTCTTGTAATGGCACTGCTGATCGTGCCCGTACCTCCTATCAGTAAAATCTTCATATGCGTTTCATATTGCGGTAGCAAATTTTTCACTTTTCACTTATCACTTTTCACTTATTCTTCGTCCATCGGATACCTCACTCCCCACTCTTTCCGCAGTCCGTCCATCAGCTCCATGATGTACAGCGTCTCCTCCAGCGGCATCTCCTTCGGCTCCAGGAGCCCGTCGATCAGCGCCTGGCGACAAGCCATGAACTGATACTCATAGCCCGTGATCTGCTGGGGCACGTGGATGGTCTCGATATAGGTACGGTCGGGACCGTTCACCGTGATTGTCTGCGGATTGTTGATGTTGTCGATAATCAGGTTACCCTCCGTTCCGGCTATCACGCCGATATTGTCACCCACACAGGCGGCACTCGACTGCAGGTTGCAGAGCACGCCGTCGCTCAGCGTCAGCGTCATCGCATTCGTCAGGTCCATGCCCGTCTGGCTCTTCACACACTGGCTGCTGATGCTCACGATGTCGGCATCGAAGAACATCCTAACGAAGTTCAGGGCATACACGCCCAGGTCGAGCAGGGCGCCGCCACAGAGGTCAGCCCGCATGATACGCGGTTTGTCGCCCATCGAATAGCCCAGCGTGGCGGTCACCAGCCGTGGCGTGCCGATGCGTCCGCTGCCGATCAGGTCGCGCATCATCTTCACCACCGGCTGATAGCGGGTCCAGATGGCCTCTGCCAGGAACACCTTCCGTTCGCGGGCCAGGTCCACGATGGCCTTTGCCTGACGGTGATTGGCCATAAAGGCCTTCTCCACCAGACAGGGTTTGCCGGCCAGCAGTGCCTCGCGCGTCACATCGTAGTGATGCGAATGGGGCGTTCCCACATACACCAGATCCACACTCGGGTCGGCTATCAGTTCACTGTACGAGCCGTAAGCCTTCCTCATCTTCCATTTCTCCGCGAAGGCGTCTGCCTTCTCCTGTGTACGCGACGCAATGGCATAGGCCTCGCAGTCAGCAAGGCCGTTAAGCGTGATGGCGGCTTTTTCCGCTATCCATCCCGCACCAATTATTCCGACGCGTAATAATCCGTCATTTATCATACATTCCCCGTTTTTAGTTGGTTATTCTTTTAGACATAGTCTAAATCCCTTCGTTTAATTCCCTCCTCCCCTTTTTATGTTTTCTTAACAAAAAAATCCCCCCGCAGCACCTACTGCGAGAGGATTTTAAACTATTCACAGCGCTCACTAGAGCGCAATCGGCCCATAGCCCATACAACTCGTGGTCGTGATGGCCGTCAGGAATGCTGTGAGTGCGGCTACTACTACCTTCACCGCCACCTCAATGATCCTTTTCTTCATACGCATCTCCATTTTTTACGTTTGCTTTACTCATGGCGTCGTAGCGCTGCTCACTGGGGCCTGACCCAAATGTGATATCTTTGATCTCACAGAGGGGTCTGTCTCCCAGTGTGCTGCGCCTCTATGGCCTTAGTCGTTCGTCAGCCCGTCGCCACCATCAGCGGTACCCGTATTGATCACGAGGCTCGAAGCCTGTCCGGGCATCGCGAACGAGCCGCTGTACACGCCGTTATCCTCAGTCAGTTCGATCGAGGAGCCATTGATGGTTGCTGTGGGCGTCGCACCGCTGGCCGGCGTGATGCTGATCTCCACCTCGGCATCCTCACTCAGGCTCGCCCCGGAAGTCACAGCGTTACCACCGCTGGTGACACTTGCGGTACCAGTTCCGCTCTTCGAGATGGTCAGCGCATAGCCCGTAGCCTGCTGGCCCTGCTCACCACCATTCTGCTCACCACCGTTCTGGCTACCACCGTTGCTCTCACCGGAGCCACCCGAAGACGATCCACCACTGTTACCACCCATGGCGGCATTCTTTGCAGCTGCGATCTCGGCAGCGGCCTTGTCGGTCCAACCCAGCTTACCGTCCTTATTCAACTCCTCGCGGGTGTACTCGCCAGTAGCCTGTGCCAGCAGCTTCAGGCTGTTCACAGCCGGACCCGTCTTGTCGTTCTTACCGATGGTACCGATGCTCGCGGTGATGGTCTTGTCCAGGTCTGCATCATACAGCTCCTTACAACCGTTACCGATCACGCTCACCTTGAAGATCGCCAGGTTGTCCACCTTCACGGTGTTACCGTTCAGCGTCTGCTCACGAACGCACTTCACGAAGTCTCGCAGGATACCCTCGATGGTTCCTTCAGAGAACGGGGTGTTGTGCTCAGCCATGTGAACCGCCATGTCATGGATGTTCATGGTCTGCTTGTAACTCACTCGGGGGTAGTACTTACCGTACGCCTCACTCGCAGTGTTCTTGTTTTGAGAAATGTAAAGTTCAATCATACTTTGTAAATTTTTAAATAGTTTGTTTGTTAAATTGTTTGTTACCTTATCTTCTGGTCTCTCCAGCCTGCGCACTGCCTTCGATCTCTTTTGACATTGCAAAGATACTGCTTTTATTTTTGACCTTGCAAGTTATTGCTACTTCTTGCAAGTTTTTGCAAGATATTTCCTTGTATATTTGAAATTTTTTTTGTAACTTTGTACCATATTAATAAATAAGCAATAACAATGGAAAAAACTATCAGATCATTCGGGCGCAGTGAACTCGCCCAACAGTATTTCCCCAGGCTCTCCGCGATGTCAGCCTGGCGTAAGTTCCGGGAGTGGTTGGATTTCAATCCACGCCTCCGCAGTCTTCTCAGTCTCTCTCGCCGCACCTACACGCCGGCGGAAGTTCAGTTGATCTACACCGAACTCGGCGAGCCATGACCTAGCATTGGGGTCTGGTCTCGATGATTGTGTCCGCAGGACCTGTCAGCGGGCCCTGACCCCAGTGCCGGGACGCCCCTTGTTTAAGTGCCATTTATTTTCAAATAAGTGCCATCCCCCAATGTTAATAGAGACTCTTGCTATTCAGCGGGAGCCTTTTTTCTGCTAAGCAGTCGACGAGTCGACAAGTCGACAAATTACTTTTTCAAAGTCGGCAATTCAGTCACTATAATTATATAATAATATATATAATATATATATTATATATATTATTATATAATTTAATATAAGGATTCTTGTCCAATCCACCGATTCCCAATTATGAACCATTAAAAACCACTATTTGTCGACTTGTCGACTCGTCGACTTTTTCCGAATTGTACAAAAAAAGGGGAGTCTCACGACTCCCCGAAAGTTAACCTTTTTAATAAACTGCACATTCACAGTTAATCTATGAAAAACACGCTGCAAAGATAATGGGTCTTTTCCATTTCTCCAAATCATTTAACGTTATTTAGATAAGTGTGCGGACACAATAACTCTAACTGATATTGTTAAGCAATTCCGAGGCAGAAGTCTCTTGCATCTTGATATAAGCGAAGAGCTTTTTGCCAGCATCCTTCAGACTGGCCCCAAAGAGATAGACCACATCATCGATAATAAGGAAGCGGTCGTGATTACGCTGGCAATAGTTGACCGCAATAGGCGGATACTGCTGGTTATGGCGCTGGATGTCGAGCTGCTGCTGATGGGAGAGCTGGCGCGTGTAGATGGTAGCTGAGACATTAGCATCGCGCTTGCTGAGCATAGTGAGGGTAGTCTCGTCAATATAGTTGTCGATGAGGACAATGGAGTGCTTAGCCTGTTTAATGAGCCCGGCTATCTGTACGTAGGCATCAAAGATCTGCCCATCGTAGAAGATGCCTTCAACTGGCGGCAGTGACGAACGGACAAAAAAATCAACCTTATTCTTCAAATCTTTAATTTGCGTATCCTGTTCTGCAACATGCTGTTCCAATGCCATAATACGAGCATTAACTACATATCCTCTGAGCAGATATTCTTTTAAAATGCCATTTGCCCATTGACGGAACTCAATACCCTTCTTGGTATTAACTCTAAAGCCAACGGAGATAATAGCATCAAGATTATAAAAAGTCTTGGTTCTTGTAACCATTCGGTTGCCTTCTTGTTGAACTGTTCGGAATTTCCGAACTGTTGCCGCTTTTTTCAGTTCACCTTGATCATAAATGTTTCTGATATGTTCACTGATATTAGCTTTACTAGATTGAAATAGAGTTACTATTTGTCCTTGAGTTAACCATACAGTTTCGTTTTCTACTCTTACTTCCAACTTGACGGTTTCGTTTGGCTGGTATAATACGATTTCGCCATTTTTGCTCTGGCTAACATCTAAAGAGGATGAGTTTGATTCCATGTTATTCATACGAATACAATTTAATGAGTTAATAAAGATGCTGCAAATATAAGCAGAAAATCCGAATCCACAAAATTTCTGAGAGAAAAATCGGGTATTTTTTTGTTTTTTAATAAAAATGCCTTATCTTTGCAAACGTATTATCTATCTTAGATAATTTACAGAAGAATGAAACGACAGCCAGCGCTCTATGATACACAAGCTGTGTCCGCGTGTGTCTGTGCTAATAATATAGAACGAAACAATGGGGTATATTTTAAATTTAGTCGCCCAAAAGGGGGAAGGTAATATTGTTCCATACAGCACTGCAAAACGTGTAATAGAAGACTCTGAAGCAGACACAGTTGCAGATTTTGAAGATCACCGGCCCATGACCATAGGGAGCGGTAAGAAGTTTGCCGAGAACAACCCCAAAACTAAAGACCCCTTCTATCACGAAATTCCTCAAGACGAGATACTAAAAAGGAAAGACAAAAGCTTCGTTCGGTATTTTCTTGATGGAACGCGTCATATTTACAAAACTGGGGACCTAAGTATCGATGGAGTTATATATCCAGTTTCTGTAGGCCAAATTGTAATATGTTGTTGTAAACGTGAGAACCGTAATATGATGCATTTCGACGTGAGGAAAGAAATTGTAATGTCTGTTCCTGACACATATTGTAAGGGTATATCAAATAAGCAACGAGAAAATTTCTTCAAGAAAAAATGTGAAGAGATAAATAATGACATACGCAAAGCTCACCAATCGGCCGGAAATTTCTTGTTACAGTTTTCAAGAATAATCCCCTATGATACCTCACGTGACATTGAGTCTGGGAGAAATAAATATCTTCGTCGCTCCATTGCTGTTATACAAAACCAAATGACAGACAATGAGAGACAGTATGTGGCAGACATGTGCAAAGAAGGTCTGTTAGAGGAAGATTCTTCGTGGCTCATAAAAGACGGTTCTCTTGAATACAAACGTGACATGTCGAATAGAGATGATGATGACTTAGAGAAGGCTATGTTCGATTTGAATATGAAATGTGTTTTAGGGGTGTCAAAATCTTTTGATTCGGAACTATTATCCAAGATCGAACCTAATATTGGAAACATAATAGCCGGTCTTCCTGCGTGTTCAAGAACGAATGCGTACAGGTTTTCTCATGAGGGGCATAATTATTGCGTGTGGTATCTACGCCTTAGAAACCAACCAGTAAAAAGGTCTTCTTGTTTTTCCGATGTAGTAAAAGTAGAATTCCTCATAAATGGAGAATCTACACCAAGTACAGTTCTCATTAATACAATCTCTGCACACATCTTGAATGAATCTTATCCAGTATGTTTTGGCAAGGATAGCAGATGGGCGAACCACCTATATCCTGTACATGTTACAGAAGTGCACGCTAAATCTCAATTCACCAACGACTATGCAATAATAAATCAAATATAGATATGGAAGAAATAATTGGCAAAATCTCCGCAACAGAAAAGAACCCATCAACTTTGCAGTATTTCTATTTTTGGACTAAAGCCGGATATGACATCAACCCATTCGACATAGTAAAAGTAGAACATATTAATGGTTCGTATACTTTTGGACGAATTGAGGAAATCAGTCACGTCACCGACTCTGCCAGCCATTTTTCAAGTTACGTTTCATCCAATTTTGGGGAAACAAACGAAGATCCTACAGAAGGTAATACTGATAGAATAGCCTTTAATTATATCAAAGCAAAGGTCATCGGTAATAGTGAAAACATATACACACCAGTCCTTCACGGTCATAATGTAAGACTGTGCACAGTAGAGGATATACAAAAAGCGCTTGGACTTGATGAAGCAAAGAAGAAAAGTAATGTGGTATGTGGCTATCTTAAAATGTATGGTCAAGAGGTACCCGTTCCAATAAACGCTAACTTTTTGGTTGGTCCAGATGGGGCTCATCTGAACATTTCCGGAATATCAGGATTAGCTTGTAAAACATCATACACGATGTTCCTAATGAATGCCTTACAGCAAAAATATAATAAGGAGAACAAGGAAAAAGTTGGATACATTGTGTTTAATGTAAAAGGACGTGATTTATTGAGCATAGATGAGCCTTCGGAAAAACTTTCTGAGACGGATGCAAATCTATATAAACTTTTGGAGTTAGAGGTTAAACCTTTCTCAAATGTTCACTATTATTTCCCATACTCTGACAAGGAGGAACAACATAATGTTCAGTCTTTTGGAGACTGGGAAAAAATGCTTAAACCCAAATTCAACAAGAATAAGGCTTCTATCTTCAAATACCCATATACCTCCTGCGTTAACAAGTTTAGATACCTTTTCGCAAACGAACCCGATCCAACTAATACGATGGAATCCATTATAAGTTGGATTGAAGATGACAATGATCCCTTTAATGGCCTTAGAGCATGGAATCAGTTTGGAGAAAGATTAGGGAGGGTTATCAATGACAATAACAGTCCTGCAAGGAGAACAATAGCGTTAGGATCCTGGAAAAAATTTACAAGGATTATAACGAAAATTTTATCTGGCTGCGTTTTCAGAGATGGCGTAGATAAAGGAAACTATGAAGTTGTTTTAGAGGAAGACCTCAGAAATATTAAAGCAGGAGAGGTCAAAGTCATTGATATAGCCCGCCTCGATACATATACCCAAGCTTTTGTGTTCGGAGATGTTATGGGGACTATTATTGATATGATGAATACAAAAATAGGGCCGGATGCTCTTGATAAGATAGTTATATTTGTTGATGAACTTAATAAATATGCTTCCAAGGATTGTCCGTCAAACTCCTTAATTCTTCAGCATTTACTCGATGTAACAGAAAGAGGCCGTTCTCTTGGAATAATTCTCTTTGGAGTTGAACAATTTAGGAGCAATATTCACAACAGAGTAAAAGGAAATTGTTCTACAAATGCCATAGGCAGGACAAGTTATACAGAAATAAGCGAACCTGACTATCGACATCTTGGTGACACTTATAAAGACATTGCCACAAGATTGAAACCTGGTGAATATATTATTCAAAACCCAGCCCTTCGATCTGTGATAAAAATAGAATTCCCTTATCCAACTTATAAACAAAATAGCTAATGCAAGGATATAAAAGTAGATTCGGGGTAAAAATGTTAGATTTGGCTTTAGGAAAAATCTACACTAATCCCCTTGTGATTTATCGTGAGTATATTCAAAATGCATGCGATGGATTAGAAATGGCAATCAATAAAGGTTTTATAAAACCTCAAGAGGCTGTAATATCTATTCAGATAGATAAAAACGAAATCACTATAAAAGATCGAGGTGTTGGTGTTGGTGTTACAGAAATAGGGCCACGTCTTGTGGACCTTGGTAACTCAGAAAAATATAAAGATAATCTTATAGGCCAATATGGCATAGGACGGTTAATTGCTGCTCAGTATTGTGAGAAGATTATATTTGAAACATCTTGTCGTGGTGAAAACAAAAAAACCATACTCACATGGTTCACAGAAGAAGCCTTTAAGTTGATTGAATCACATGAGTATGAGGATGGAACTGATGTAATTGACAGAGTAACCAGTTGCATTTATGAATCTGAAGATGTGGATGAGCACTATTTTAGGGTAAGGCTATGTGGATTAAAACATAGAATTGATAAACTTATTGATGTTCAGGCAGTCAAAGAATACGTATCATTAATCGCTCCTGTTGACTATACATTGGAGTTCAAGGAAGGATATCTTCATCCTGCTTTAAAAGATGATCCGGAAATATACGAACTGTATAAGAAAGAAAGGATCTACAAAGTAATGATTAATGGTGAAGATGTCAGAAAACCGTATAGCATAGATATTTTGAATAAAGATACTGAGCTAATTGAACCATTTCTCGTTAAATTTGAAGATCCAGATGATGGATTGTTGGGATGGGGTTGGTATGCACTTAATGATAAGATTATCCAGATGAACAATATCGCATTTAAAGGCATCAGATTTAGGAAACTAAATACAGCTGTTGGTGACTCTAATGTAATGGCTAATTATATGAAGAATGTTTCTGTCAACTATTTTGTCGGTGAAATATTCCTTATACATGAAAATATTCAGCCCACTGGTTCACGCGATGGTTTTGTAGATTCGCTACAAAAATCAGAATTTGACACTCTCATGGCTGAAAAAGCAGAAATAATGTACTCACTATATGACAACGCTAGTCATTTTGGTAGCCAAGCTATTGATAAAATTAACACTGCGTACATTAAACGAGCTGAATTACGTGCCAAATTATCTAATGAAGATGATTTTGGAGAAAAGAAAAATATTAGAGAACAGATAAAGTCTCAAGAGGAAATTTTGACCACAAAAGCCGTAGAGTTTCAAGAGCGATTGGATAAAATGAAATCTACTCCAGAAGGTATAATTGTGGCTGAAACTCTTATTAAAACAAGACAGAAGAAATTGGATCAGAAAATTAAAGAGAATAATGCAAATAAATCCAAACCTCGAATAAAACCCGTAGAAATATCCAAACTGGTTGAAAAAGGAAACCAAAAGAAAGATTTAGAAGAGGGGCAGGAACACAAAGAAGAACCTAAAGATCCCAAGGAGATACTCTTTTGTAAACTCTCAAAAAGTGACAAAAAGATATACAACAAAGTATGTGAAGTTATCGACAATGAACCAACATTAGCACCTTCGTATATGGAGTCATTGAAGATGAAAATTCTCAAGAAACTCGTAAGGTAAAATGTCAAGAAACATTCTCTTAGTAGAACCGAATTATAAGAACAAATTTCCACCTGTAGCTCTAATGAAATTCTCCACTTATCATAAGCGGAGAGGAGATAATGTTGTTTTTTTAAAGGGTGATATTAAGTCTTTTATAATAGAACGCATTGCAGATAAGTGCATAGCAAAGATGACTTTAGTAGCACCAGACAATAATTGGAATTCTAAACGCGATGTGATAATAAACTTCATTAGAACCAAAAAGCGGGAGTATTTTGATAAAATTGAAATGTCTGGCCTTTCAAATGAACTCCTTCTAGCGAATTGGGTTACATATTATAAAGATTATTATTGGAAAAAGTGGTATACTAAACCTGAGGAGAGAGAATGGGACAGAATTATGGTCACCACGATGTTTACGTTTTATTTTGACATCACAGTAAAGACCATTAATGAGTTAAAAGATTTGTTAAAGCCGGGGGGAGATTTCCAGGTTGGTGGTGTGTTAGCAACCCTTCAACCTGAGGAAATCGAGAAAGCCACGGGCATAAAGCCCCATATTGGGTTATCTAATAAGCCTGGTGACTTAGATGATGGGGATGAGCAAATAATTGACACTTTGCCATTAGATTATAGTATCTTAGACGAAGTCTCGTACAAATATGAAATGTCTAATGCTTATTATGCTTATACCACTAGAGGTTGTATCCGCAAATGTCCCTTCTGCGCTGTTAAGATTTTGGAGCCTGATTACCAGGATTACATCTCATTAAAAGAAAGAATTGAGGAGGTTGATAGATTATATGGCCCTCAGTGTGATTTGCTTTTAATGGATAATAATGTTATGGCATCAAAATCATTTGATAAGATAATAGATGAAATTGTTGAATGTGGATTTGGTGTAGGAGCCACATATGTTGAGCCAGATAAATTAGCATTGTCAATTAAAAATCTAATCGATGGAGTAAATGATCGTGCCTATATTCGCAAAGCACAAGCGTTGCTGATAGAATATCTTGACTCTATAAAGGATAAAGAGAAATCATATAGTATATACAAGTCTTTTGATGATCTACATATTCTCAAATATGAAACTGCAACAAAGACTGCTTTAATAGAAGCATATAGAATAATTAAAGTAGACTACGAAAAGACGCTAAAAAATAGAAGGCCAAGACTACGTAAAGTAGATTTCAATCAGGGAGTAGATGCCAGACTTTTTACTCCTCATATGGCTCAGCAATTTGCTAGGATTGCAATATCTCCATTACGCATTGCATTTGATGATTTAAAAATAAAGGAAACATATATTGCAGCTCTTAGAATGAGTGTGGATGCTGGAATTAAGAATTTCTCCAATTATCTTTTGTATAATTTCAATGATAAGCCATCAGAATTATATACCAGAATGGAGATTAATGTACTTCTTTGTGATGAATTAAATGTTAACATATATTCTTTTCCGATGAAATACCATCCTCTTTATGGTGAACATAGTCATGACAGGAATTATATTGGTAAGCATTGGAATAAAAAATACATCAGAGCGATACAGGCAGTATTGAATAGCACTAAGGGAATGATAGGAAGAGGAACAACATTTTTCTATAAAGCTTTTGGAAATAATGAATCAGAATATCTGACACTACTTGAAATGCCTGATGCAATGATTGTATACAGATTCTTTTTCGAATGGTTGGAAAGTAAAGGGCATCCTCTATCAACAGCAAATTGGTGTAGGACTTTGGATAAATTAGATGATGATGAACATAAAATATTCTATGATATTATTCACAATGATGATTTCATAAATACTAAAGAACGTCCACATTATAGTGAGCATATAGATAGTGCTCTTAAGTTTTACATCAATCTCAGAAACGAAGTAGCAGAACCAACAGGTTCATTGTTTTCTCTTAAACATGAATTTGATTGTATCCCCATTGATAAGTTAAAATATATCAAGGAGAGTGGTGCAGTTCCTGTATTGAAGAAATATAAAGATATACAGGAATACAAGGAGTCAATCTGAGGAATAGGTGACAGACATACTGAAGTTGACGGAATCGATCAGATAGAATTATGTATCACTCTAGTGTCAAGACACTTTGTGACTGTCATGTTGTATTTTAATCCTGTCGTTTCAACAGATAAATCAGGCATGATGAAGCAACTTCTCACAGGAAGATTAGGAACGATCATTTTTATGTAGTTGTTTTCTAAGTACAATATATATATTCGAAAGATAAAACGTTTATGGAAGATTTGAAAAATCAAATATTGCAACAAGTATATAACAATTTTGTCAATTCGTTAGGTTACAATGGTTGTTCTATATATGACATAGGCTATGATTGTACTCAAGATGAATTACTTCATTGTTTAATTGAACTTATAAAAGAAGGAAAAATAGAAATAATAACAGGAGACGTTGGCAATACATATATCAAATCGTTTGATGCAGAATCAATAGAAAAGCAAATAACACAACTTCCTTCGCTATCTTTTGATGATTATAGTATTTATCCAACGGAAAGAGTTCTTGAAAAAAAACGTGATGTGTCAACTTTTAACGACAGGCCATTCTCGAAAATGTTAGCATTAGGAAAACCGCAATTGAAATGTCGTTATTTTAATATTGACATTTTACATCATTATGCTACTGACCCACGTTACGACTATAAGTTCCGAGATTATTTTGGTTCAATTTACGCATATAACACTGTCGATGATTCTGAGGATATTTACTTGAGTTCATTTAGTATAGGACGCAATGGAGACGATTATGTTGTTGCTGTTTTTTTGAGAGATTTAAATTTTCTCCCTGCTGTAGCTCAACAAAAATGGTATTCTAAAATGATTGTTGATTCATCTAAATGTAAGGTTTTGAAGAACTTTCTTGAAAACCAATTGTTAGGAAGTTGGTGTTTTCCAAGAACTGTTTTTAGAGCCATTATCGAAGAAATCGAAAATTTATATGTGTTGACAAACCATATATGGGGGAAGCCGATTGTCTCAAATTACTTTCATCGTGACGATGAAAGATTAAGAAATTTTGAGATGCTTTTGCTTCCAACAAGTACAAATCTGGATGATTTTTACAGACAATTAGAAATCATCACAGTAGAAAACCTGAACAAAGATTTCCTTTGTTTGGACGAATTTGGACTTGACTTGTTTTCATACACTCAGGATGGCGATTATCAAATAAAAAAAGAAAAAGGAACATTGCAGTTATTTAAGGAATGGTTGCAAATAATAAAGCCAGAAAGAGTGAAGGAAATACATGGGGTATTGAATAAGGTAAGAGCAAAAAGAAGCAAAGGTGGAGCGCATAATCTTTTGAAATTGCAATACTCAAAAGAATATTACACTGAACAATTTGACATATCAGGTAAAGTGTTTAACGCATTAAACGTTTTGAGAAGAATTATTCAGACTCACCCTCGGGCAAAGGGAGTCGCTATTCCACATGATTCAAATTGCTATGTTGAAATATAACTTTCTTAGGTGACACACTAGGGGTTAGGATAACCTGTGACATGGGTGTCATGATGTGACAATTACCTGATATTCAACAAAATAGTTACATTATTTTTATAATGTAACCGTATTTTTGTTAAGGTGCTATAATTATGTTTAAATGATTTGCAAAAACTGAATTCTATTATATAAATTTGCAGTGTCATTCAATATAAGAGATATGAAGTATTGTTTTAAGAGATTCTGGGCAAAGCGGAGAGATCAAATTATGATGGGTTTTGGTGTTTCTGCTATATTCCTGTTAATGATGGTTCCCTTTATTGCCAACAAATTGTCAGAAAAGAATAATCCTGTGGATTTAACTTCTGAGAAAGGTATTAAAGCCAAGTTATTTGAATACAAGGAGCATCAGTATATATTTTTCGAGAAGAGTAATTTCTTTGGTTCATCAAGTGTTGTGCATGATCCAGATTGTAGCAAATGCAAGTCAAAATAAAAAAATAAAGATGAAACCACAAAAGAATATTGTATATTGTGCTGCTAGCCATCGCAAGAAGATGATCTTCGAAACGAAAGCTAAAGCAGATAACTTTATTCTTTATAATAAAGATGAAATAGAAGAAGAGAACGGAAAGGCTCCTGTCAGGAGTTATTATTGTCTTATATGTGGAGGATATCATGTGACTAGCAATCCATCGAAGAGGGCTGCTGATAGGTTTGACAGGATGGATGAAAAGCTTGCTGAAGCTACAGATGAAAGAATAAAAACAAATTATGAAATAGGCCCCTTACTGGAAGCAATAGAGAAGAAAAGAGTCTTGGTTGAGGTATACGGTAGTCACGGGGACAGGCTCCTGGGTGTAGGTGCCTCCCCAAAGACGAGAAATAAAGAACGAGGCTTGCATCCCTGCAGGCCTCGTTCTCGTTCTAACAAACAAATCAACTCAATATGAAAAAGAAAAAGTGGGTCAGGGGACTCTGATCTGTTTTAAAGATAAAACCAGGAAACGGAAGTCCGCAGGAGATCGCGGGTACTTAGGTATGACGGCTGCTATGACTCAGGCACCTGTCCCCATGATTCTCTGGTGTTCTTACAGAAAGTAAGGATCCTACAGCCTATTGGCGTAAATTAAAGCAGCGCTTGAAGGAGGAAGGAAATGAAACCGTGACAAATTGTCACGCTTTGAAAATGCGTGCTGCTGATGGTAAGATGCGACTGACGGATGTGGCTGATACAGAGCAGCTTTTCCGCCTGATACAATCTATTCCATCGCCCAAAGCTGAGCCTTTCAAGCAATGGATGGCTAAGGTGGCCTGCCAAAGACTCGACCAGATGCAGGATCCTGAGAAGAGCATTGATCAGGCAATTGTCGACTATAAACGATTAGGATATAGCGACGCATGGATTAACCAGCGCGTCAAGAGCATCGAGGTGCGAAAGGAACTGACTGACGAATGGAAACGTACGGGCGTGCAGGAGGGAATGGAGTATGCATCGCTAACGGACATCATTACCCGTGAGTGGAGCGGATTTACCACCAAGCAATACAAGCATTATAAGGGCCTGAAAAAGGAAAACCTGCGTGACAATATGACGAATCTGGAAATTGCGCTGAATATTCTGGCAGAAGCCTCTGCCACAGAAATCTCTAAACAGCGTGACCCCAAGGGGTTCCGTCAGCAGGCAAAAGTAGCAAAGGAGGGTGGCAGCGTGGCAAAAGCAGCTCGTAACCAACTGGAAAGCAAACTCGGACGTTCTGTCATTACAAAAGACAAGGCCAGTGACTATCTCTTGCCAGAAACTTCGGTAGATGAAAACGAAAAGGAGGACTAAGTTATGGCAAGAGAATATAAAGATAGTGGCATTGAGTGGATTGGCAGGATTCCAAAGGAGTGGAAAACCTGTAACCTAAAACGGCTTTTATCGTTTAACAATGGCCAGGACTATAAGCATGTTGAAAGTAATGAAGGATATCCTGTATATGGATCTGGAGGAGTATTTGTGCATGCTTGTCAATACCTTTATGATGGAGAGTCTATTTTGTTTGGCAGAAAAGGTACGATAGATAGGCCATTATATGTTAATGAGAAATTCTGGACTGTTGACACAATGTATTATGCGATACCACAGAAAGATACATGTGGAAAATATCTTTATTATCTTGCAACACTGTTGCCATTTAATAAATATCAAACGTCTACAGCTTTGCCAAGTATGACTCAAACTATTCTCGGCGATATGGTTGTTGTGTGCCCCTCATTATTATTGCAGCAGAAGATTGCTGATTATCTGGATAAGAAATGTGAGGAGATAGATTCGCTGATTTCATTGCAGGAGCAGATGATAGCGCAGCTTACGGACTATAAACAGGCTATTATCACTGAGGCTGTCACAAAAGGCCTTGATCCTAATGCTCAGCTCGTACCTTCTGGAATAGATTGGATTGGTGATATACCAAAAGGTTGGAAAGTGGCAAGAATCAAAAATGTGGCAAGCTTGTATGGAAGAATTGGCTTCCGAGGTTATACAAGTGACGACTTAAATAAAGATGGTGTTGGAGCTATAACCTTAAGCCCCTCTAACATGCTGTCCATGAAAATGGATTATACCAATGTTACTTATTTAAGTTGGGAAAAGTATTATGAAAGCCCTGAAATAATGATTCAAAATGGCGATCTATTAATGGTCAAGACGGGATCAAGTTATGGTAAGGTCTCATATGTGGACAACCTTCCAAGGGAAGCAACTATTAATCCTCAGATATTGAGAATTATACCTAAGATAGAATCTAAATATCTAGGGTTTTACCTTCAAACGCAACTGTTTTTATATCAAGTAGATGGAGGAGTTGTAGGTGGAACTATCCCCACAATAGCACAAGAAAAGATAAATAACTTCAAAGTTGTTTTACCTTCTTTTGATGAACAACGCACTATTGTATATTATCTCGATAATAAGTGCGCTGAGATAGATGCTCTGATTTCTTTAAAGCAACAAAAGATTGAAACTCTGAAGGATTATAAGAAGAGCCTTATATACGAATGTGTAACAGGTAAAATAGAAGTGGAATGAACAATCATCCTCAAATATATCATGGTGAGTGGTGGCTGCCAGCAGTGGCAGACTACAATGCTCGTATGATCTATCTTGAACCTGAAAAAATGATGGGACAGGAAAAGAAATATACGGGTACTTTGACATATTATGGGGATAAGGATACTACTTTAGAACTATATCATGTTCCTAGTGATTATCATTCAAGTCACTATGCCAATAATAATGTTATTTGGGGAAGAGATGCTAATGGGCATGTCTTCACTCTATTTAATGTTATGATGAAGACAAAAATCGGATTTGATATGGCTGCAGTAGATTTTGTTGTAGGGGTAGTTCTGATAGGCAAACATGTATTGTCTGTTGATGATATTTTATGGAAAAGATGCGTTGTCCGGTTTGATTATTTGAATAATTGGTTGTTCCATGAAACAAGAAAATATATCACTCCAACATTAATCGACAATACATATCATTTAGATGTTCCCATGGGAAATAAAACACAATTAGAAGCTGTTATTGAAGATGGAATTCAATGGAAACTGGAAAACAGTATTCGTGTGGCAGAAGATGTTCTGGGGATATCAATAAGCAAGAATCCATTTTTAGAAATAGAGGCATCGAAACCGGTTTCCTTGAAAACAATGCTAAAGCAGATAGGAGAATTCGAGCAGTTCTTGTCTATAGCATTATATTGTGATCAGAATTTTGAAAGCATTAAACTTCTAAGCAAGGATGGCGAAAAATATTGTGATTTATTCATTACGAAAGATAAATCAGTAGATCCCAGCTTTTTATCTTTGGTTAAATTTGATTTGTTTAAAGACAAACTTCCATCCATGCTGAAGATATGGCATGAGAGTTTTGATAGAATCGCACCGATTAGTAGTTATCTGATAGATTCGCTACAAAAGAAGAGTAGATTTGACGTGCCTGATTTCCTGATTATTGCTCAGGCTCTTGATGGCTATCACAAGAGGTTCGTGAATAAGAAAGACGGACGTGACATAAGACAATATGAGATGCAAATTGAGATTTTGCTGAATCAGTTTAAGAGTGTCAAGGCTATCAAAGCATGTAAGATAGATCCTATAGTACTTAAAGATACACGTCACAAATATTCTCATCTCTATCCTGATGAAGAGAAATCACAGGCAGTAGAAGGCGATGATCTTTATTGGCTTACCGAAAAATGTAAAATACTCTTGACTTGCTGCATATTAAATATGTTAGGGCTTACAAACAAAGACATAAATCTTTGTTGTGAGAATTCTCCAATATCACAGATAATAGATTCTTTACCACTTGAAATATAATTATGAGCGACGAACAGAAATATACGATTCAAGGGTTGGATGAATACATCCGCCAGGGAGAGCCTCAGCAGCGGGAACGCAGTGAGGCCTGGAAGGTGGCAATCGGTCTGCAACAGGTAGACAGGCTTCAGACGTCTGACTATCTGCTCGATACTGCCAAACGACATATCGAGGGCGACATCAGCATCGGTGAGGCCAAGGAACTCATAGACT
>JAEEGJ010003683.1_pt1 | contig 56603 bp, 43 predicted proteins | sample 8958761 | NCBI WGS metagenome assembly JAEEGJ01 (sample SAMN16246546, study PRJNA631951) | gut metagenome | biome: gut microbiome; feature: rumen; material: RS-attached | host: Bos | place: Iran: Karaj | collected 2018-10
AAATCTTGAGCTTCATCAATTATCAATTCTGCGAAAGCTGTATTATGTATTAATTCTGAATTCCTTATTGAAGTCCCTACATTACTCGATGATTCAGATCCCACATTAGGACGTCCGGCATCATTAATATTCCTACAACAAGCAGCTAAATAGGCTTTCAAGGTCGTTGTGTAAGTTACCAACATACTCTTTTTCACAGGATTGGACAGATAGTTCCTAATATGTCTCCATATAGAAACGACACTTTTCCCAGTACCAGGTCCGCCTGTCAAAGCAATCTGTCGCGGCTCATTTGCTGCTGCTTGTTGAGGTGGCGTCAACTGTATAAAGGGAGGTAATCTAAAATAGTATCCAGCCATATCATTTGATATTAAAATGTTTCACCATCACTTGTACCATCCAGGTGTAGTTCTTCTAAACTATCATAACAAGAATAATTGTCAACACTCCGCGGATAAATGGCCAAGTCACAAGTTTCGCTATATAACCCTAATCTAATCAGTGCATCTATTGCCATATTCACGCCATGCTCAGCTGCCATTTGATAATATTTAATAGCCTTATCCATGTCTTGGGGAGTGCCATTTCCGTTCTCACATGCAACAGCAAGGTTGTACATTCCAAAAGGATGTCCTTTTGCTGCTGCCCTTTGATAATATTGAACAGCTTTCTTGTAATCTTGACATACACCATTCCCATAATAGTAGGACACACCTAAGTTAGAATAAGCCTCGGCAGTACCATGACCATTATCAATAACATGTTGCCAACATGCTACCGCATAATCCATCATCTCTGAACGAGCAAAGTCGGTGCCAATATTTACAATACTGGCAATATCGCCTTTAATGGCAAGCCTATGCCATTCTTGGTTATAATACAAACTATTATGATAATTTACTAATACTTCTTGTATGCTCATACGCCATTTATCCTTTTATTGTTTCTCCAAATTGATTCTTTTTATGCTCTTTCCAGTTTCTCACTGCGATTTCCTTACTCGAATTGGCATAGCAATATTCACACAAATGATGACAAGTATTATATTCTCCAATGTCTTTACTCACTATACAACCACAAAACAGCCGTTGACCTTTGTCGCGATTATCGCCATGAGTGGCGTAAGTATTATTGGGAAGAATAATTGCATCCTCAGGCAAAGAATCTGATTCGCCAAAAAGATTTGGTACAGGTATTGGGAACATCTTGACTTTAAGGAAGTCCATCAGTTTTTTGTCTTCGTATGCAAATCTGATAATTAGTGCATCGTCAACACAATGGTTGTGCTCTATACCAAATTGCTGCAAGTCCACTTTCTCACCACAAGTAGCTAGAGTATACCCCCATTTCTTATTCAGTTCAGCAAGTCGTTCAGCAAATTCCAGCATCTGTGGTTCAGTCCATTCACGGTATGGAATATGGCTCTTCTCAAGATTGGCTTTTACCTTTCGATAGCTAAAGATGTCAGCATAACTGAATATAAGTTTCTCTGTGTAGCCTTGTAAATGGTCTCCAATACACTCTATCTTGGAAAGCAATGTATCAATAGAAATATCATCCGTCAATAACAATGGGTCAAAACGCCATATCACTCGTCCCTTTCCCAATTTATTAACTAGTTGCTTGAATGTGTCTATGCGTTCTGAAAGTTTTGGTACGCCACGCTCTAAGCCTTCCTTCTCGTAATCATTAAGTGTATACTGGATATAGCAACCAATATTTCGTTCTTTTAAGCAATCCAGATGAGACAGCAATGGACGAGGATTCTTAGACCAGAACACAATAAAGCGAGTGTCCTGATATGACACATAACTCTTAACTCCATTAAAAGGATTAGTCCAAGCGGAATAACCCACTTTTAACCGATGGAAGAACCAGTCAGAATAAAAGGCCGGAATATCTGTACTTCGGCTTGCGGAAACTATAATGGGAGCCTGAGCTTTAACAGTCTCTCCATTCTCACGTCGTATTTGAGTCGGTTGCCATTGTGCCATATTCAATTTCTCTATCTAGTTAATATATAGTCCCATCCGTGGCTTAATCATTCATCTTCGAGCCATCTCCGAGGGTATAAGCTCACTCTACGCTCTGCCTATGCTACGCCTACGCTATGCCCTTCCATCTCCCTTGCTACGCCCTTGACCTGTCGTCGAGTCTGCTTTCGCTCGGCAATAATCAAACGAATTTGTTATTACTCTCGCTTAATCGCAGCCTTATCTATGATATAACTTGGATCCCTACGATATCGCTACATTATCTTTGCACTTTCAGTGATAGAACCGTTTTAGGTGTCTCTTTTCTGATCTGCCAAATTCTGACCACAAAGATACATATTATTTCCCAATTATATGCATAAAAAACTGAAAAAGTTACCATCACAAGCCTTGTGGACGTTGTTTTATTTGTTTTTTTGTGTAAAAATGCTTACTTTTGCCACAAAATGAATAAAGATATGGCTACACGGGAACAGATTGAAGCATTGAAGATTGACGAAAACGTCTTTGAACTGGCAGAGGACACAGAACTGGAATACCTGGTTCATTTTGCAGCCCCATTTACAGGTGGTGATAAGTGCTTAGTTCCGAAAGGAACGGCCTTCGTACCACATTCGCCTATGCGTGGCGATGCACTGTATATGCATCTGGTAGATGAAGACAATGGAGGGTTGTATGCGAAGATGGAGTCACAAGTAAAGGTCAACTACGAAAACCTCTTCACTCGTCTGCAAGGCTTCTCGTTCTTCATCACAGAAGAGCAACTCAAAACACCACCTCTCATATTCCGCAGTGGCAACGCAGAGCGTCTATTGGAAATCATGTACAGCCTCCGTTCCGCTGTTTACCCAATATTTCCTTAAGAGACTATTACTTCGCCATTTGCAATCTTATCAAACCTCTCGTTGACATCCACCATCCAATCTGGGAGTTTCTTTATTGCTTGGTATACGAGGGCATCAGGCATCTTCTTGTAAAAAGCATAAGCCATTGGGCCTGAGATGGCTGCAAGAGTATCTGCATCGCCACCAAGGGAGATGGCAAGTTTGATACAGTCTACATAGTCCTTTGAATCCAAGAAGCAGATGATAGCAGGTCCAACGGTGCCTGCACAGGTGGAGTAAAAAGTGTAGTCATCGTGGATGTCGGCATAGCTTTTGTTTGCCCAATCCGGATAGTATTCGTTCAACAGATGCTCTCTAATGAACTCCTTGTCCTTGCCGTTCTTCAGGTGGAAGATGGTGAGGGCTGTTACTACAGCACCTTTGATACCTTCAGGATGGTTATGGGTGGGTGCAGCTGTTTCCGTAGCCAAGCGAATACATTCTTCTTCCGTCTTTGCCAGCCATCCAGCAGATGAGCAGCGCATAGCGGACCCATTGCCTAGGCTGCGATAAGGCTGAGGCTTATGACTGGCAAACCATTCTTTGAATTTCGAACTGAATCCTGCATGACGATGTTCGTTGGCGCATTTCCAAAGGTTCATCGTCATATCGAGGTTGTCGATGAAAGCTTCTGCACAGGCAAAAGTTAGCACTGTGTCATCAGTGAAGTGTGCCCTCGAACTGAACATCTTCACCTTATTATAGTCCTTTATACGATTGCCTTTCCCTTCGTATGCACTACCGGCTATATCGCCTATTGCCTCACTGATCAAATAATTCTGCATAAGCCTTTAATCATTGGATGTTGCAAATATACGACTTTTTTCTGAAAGAAAAAGGAATTAGAGCAAAAATTATTTTTCCACAAGGCTTGTGGAAATAAGGAATCGCAACCTCACAGCGTGCATGGCTTTACTTCTCCTTTGTCTCCTCCTTGCCTGCTTCTAAGCTGCTCCTAAGCTTACTCAATGAGTATCCTAGAGTATGCCTAGAGTATGGCTAGAGTATGCCTAGAGTATGCCTAGATAATTTTAGTAGGCATCATCATCAAAATGAATCTGCCATCAAATCCTTACGGCCTATAAGGCTGAAGATTGTGATTTCATTATCTTCGTTGAGAATACGAAGCGTGCGCAGAACCTCGTTTAATGTAGAACCGCTTGTTGTTACATCATCGATAACCAAAACGTTTTGCTGACGAATCATTGAACAAAGTTCTCGTTCCTCTTCTGATTCAAATCTCAAGAAGTTCATGATATACGGACGGAGTTTGCTCTTTTTTACGTCCTTTGCTATCGTAAAGTAATCCTTCTGATGAATCATTTCCAACATGGCGTTGATGGAATTCTTTGCCTGCTCTTTGGCTGCTTCCGAATAGCGAGGCATTCCATTCTCTAAGATATCGTCAAGATATTGTTTCTCGTAGGCTTTCATATCGAATGATATATTAGAAGGAAGAGCCTTTACTAGAGTCATCTTATATAATGTAGGTTGCGCAAATCTGTAGATATAACGCAACATATACTGGTTCACCTTACTCGAAGACTCTGGCATAACCACAAGATCAAAGTTATAAAGATTAATCTTTTTATGAAGATTATCTACAGCTTTCTTGATGAAGTTTGTCAGATCTGGTGTATCCTGCAATGCCTCTGTGAATTTCACATATTTAATAAAGGCGGAACGTACAGAGCTTTCTACCTGATCAGAGAATTCATAACCATAGTAAAAGCACTTTCCGAATGCCTCTACCTGATAGCCATTGCCTGTAAGACTGACAATGTCCTCAGCACCATCGTGTTCGAAATCGAACACAAACTTTTTCTCTGTATCGACGAATGTTATGCCCATATCGTTTGCTCTTTGGCTGCAAAGATACTATTTATTTTTTAAAAAAAAGTATTTAGCCCTAAAAATTAATATGCTTTTCCTTACTTTAGCGGTACGATCATTAAACACAAATGAATTATGAAGAAGATCTCTAACACTATTGTATCGCTAGAGGTTTCACATGTGGAAACATTTTGTTTCCCTAATAGAAACAACTTGTTTCTCTTAATGAAACAGTTTGTTTCAATTAATGAAACAAATAAGAAACACATTGCATTTCAGTTAGTTAGGTTCAAATAACGCATAAAATTACCTATATTTGATAATAATGATGTATAGATGCACTATTTCAAATATGCTCTATACATTGCATAAGTATCTAATTTTAAGCATGTTAAGCAGAAAATGTAGGAATGTATAGAGGTTTTGAAAATTCTAATGAGAAATACTATTCATCTTAACAGCGTATGACAAAGAAAACTGGATAGAGAATATGGTTTATCTGATAATAAGTGGCTCTTATTTCTATAAAAGTTTGGCGGATTGGAGAATAATGCTTATTTTTGTGGCCTCAACGTATTATAAAATGAAGAAAATCCTTGTTATTCTACTGCTCTGCCTCTTGACAATAGGAGTGCAAGCGCAACTGAAACCGCGTGTGGTCATCCTGACTGACATCGGGCAGCCGGATCTCGAACCTGACGATACCGAGTCGCTCGTGCATCTGCTATGCTATGCCGACCTACTGGAGATTGAAGGCATCATCACGTCGACAGGCTGGAACTGCGACCCTTATCCTACCCAAAGTGCCGCCTATCGCGATTCGGTGGTTGAGGCATACCGGGTGGATGTGCATAACCTCATGAAGCGATCTGGTCAGAAGACATTTCTCAGCACAGACCAAGAAAACGGCTGTCAGGAGATGGGCTATTGGCCAAGTGCGGAGTACATACGGAGCCGTAGTGTGATGGGCAGTCAGCGGGCAGGCATCAAGGTGATTGGCAAGGACAACGACAATGAGGGCAGCGAGCTCATCATCAGACTGGCCGATGAAAATGACGAACGCCCTATCTGGGTATGTGCCTGGGGCGGAGCCAACACATTAGCGCAAGCCATCTGGAAGGTGAAGCAGACACGTACACCCGAACAACTGAAAGCATTCTTACACAAACTCCGTCTATACACCATCACAGACCAAGATATGGTGTATGCCATGCGGATGAACCTTGCCTACAGCTCTCATCAGTGGATGCGCCGTGAATTTGCCAATGACCTCTTGTTCGTTTGGGATGAAGGCACCTGGCAGTTGCAATGCAGCCTCGGACAAGAGTACTGGCAGCAGATCAAGAGTGAGATTCAGGGACATGCAGCACTGGGCAAGCAGTATCCTGATTATAAATATGGTGTAGAGGGCGACACGCCTTCGTTCCTCAACGTTATCCCTAATGGTCTTCACAATCCAGAAGAACCCATGCAGGTGGGATGGGGTGGCTATCACACTTGGGCTCTGACCAAGGACTCTACGACCTACGCTTGGACCAGTTGGCAAGAACCTGTGAAGAGTATCTCAGAAACGTATTATCGCCAGTTCTATCGCGATCACCTTAACGACTTCATCGCCCGCATCGAATGGGCTGAAACGGGACAGGGCAATCACAATCCTGCAGTCATTGTCAATGGGGAGAATGGCACTGATGCGATTGTCATCATGGGAAAGGCCGGGCAGACAGTCACCCTCGATGCCTCTGCATCATCCGACCCCGATGGCGATGTGCTCTCCTTCAGATGGTGGCAGCAGAATGGCATCGGACAGACGAAGGCGGAAATCAGCCATGCCACGTCTTCGTCTGTCAAAGTAGAGATACCAGCCACCTTTATGAACGACGAGATTCACATCATCTGCGAAGTGCACGACCAGAGCAAATACGCTTTGCCTGCTTATCGTCGAATCATCATCAAGGCAACAGGGCGGTTCTAGAACGTCATACGGACCATCAGGCGGAAGCCGTGCTTGTGGGCTGTGGGAAGCTCGTTGTAGTTGAGACGACGGACGTACTCGACATGGAGGAGCTTGAAGATGTTGTGGATACCCAGAGTGAGCTCCATGTAGGGACGCTTGGGGTCGATAACGTATGAGCCCTCGGGGAAGTACATCAAGATAGGGTTGCCCACGTTGTATGGGTTCTCAGGGTTGTTCTTATCTGAGAGCTCGCCCCAAAGTATACGGAAGCCTATCCACTCGCGCCACTTGAGTTTCTTGAGCAGGGGGATGCGGTTGAAGATCTTACCATTCAGATCCCAGTTGACGATAGCGCTGAGGAAGCGATCGGTGGGGAACTCCATGTTGTTGATCGCCTCAAACGTATAGTCCTGCACGATATATGAGAGGTTAGTCTCAGGCATGATGAGCAACGGATAGGGAACTTTCTCCCACTGGATTCCACCCTTGACAAGCCAGTCCATCTTACCCCACGAACGGAGCCAGAAGCGCTTATAGATGCTGGCCTCGGTGTAGTTATAGCTGTAATCACCGCCCAGGAAGTCCTTGAATCCCAGCGTATGGCTGACAGTAAAGACGGGGGCATCGAGGTTGATGGGCAAACGGCGCTGCTTGGTATTGATGAACGTCTCGCCTGGGGCAAAGCGCAACTCAGCACGAAGCTCTGTGGTGCGAAACTTGCGGCTATGGACGGGATTGATCGGAGCCAGTGCTGTGCCTGAGACAGCCGCTGTCGTGCCTGGGGCAACAACAGGGGCATTATTCCTTTCGATTTCCTGCTGGCAGACGGGATGGCTCCAGTTTGTCCAGAGCGTGCGGTCGGGCGACTCTGACATCGGGATAAAGTAGAGTTCGCCAGCTGCCTCATTCTCTTCAGTCTTGAATTCGACGGTAGTACGGAAGCCCCAGTCCTCCTCGCGCTGGAAAGTCAGCGACTGACGATTATAGAACTTCATCTTGTCGACTGTGGTCCATTTCAGACTCGTGAACACATTATCCTTATCGGTATGGAGGAACTTATCTGAAGGCGAGTCGATGTCGTAGCTGGAGCTGAAAGTGAGCGTACGCATAGGGAACTCACGTGGCAGATACTCTTTCTTATTGAAAGAATAGATGACATCGGCCTTATAATAGTTCTTCTTGGATCCCCAGCCACGAGCCACATAGCCTCGGAAGAAGAAGTTGGAGTCGAGGTTGGCGGTGGTCTGCGCTGAGAGGCGCGTACGGAAGCCATCGATGAAGTTCGAACTGAAGATGGTGTTCACAGGTCCGATATCGACCTTCGAGGGGTGATCCTTGGTGCCCGTCTCAACGAAGTTCTCAATGAGAGCCTTCAATCCGAAGATGATGTACTTGAAGCCCTTGGTCTGTTCGAGGCCCTTGATGAAATTATCCATCGAGCTCTCACTCTTGGTAAGCTCCACCTGTCGGTACTTCTTCCAGAAATCATCGCCACGCATCATCGCATTGACATCCTTCACCTCTTTCTTCTTACCCTTGAACAACTGTCGAGGCAGCTCATCGAAGGCGAAATCGGTCAATCGCGTGTTTCGGATAACGGCAAACTTATGGAGGAAGCTGGCAAACTTCACCTCAGTAAACATATCATCGACAGTGAGCACCCACTCACCAGTAGGCAGCTTCGAGAACTCTTGGACAATCTGCATGTTCTCGACAAAGTTCACGTCGCTCTTCTTGGGGATGGTCATGTCGCAGCGCTTGACCTGCCAGCTCGAATCTGCCAGGATATAGAGGTCGCCACGAAAACCGAAGTCCTGCTGGTTGTTTGGCAGGAAGTGCAGATGGAAGCACTTGTCGTTGCCGACCATCAGCGTGTCTTCGATGTAATAGCGATAGAAGGAGATGGCGCCACTACCGATAGGCGAGGTGAAGGGATACTGCAGCATGCGGATCTGATCGTCGTAGATGTTCACATCGGTAAAGACATCCTTCAGCACCGTGGTAAGGATATCACCCGTCTGCACAAGATCGTTGACACCCGAAGAGTTCATACCCTTGACAATGATCTTCTCGTCGTGAGGCTTCTTGCGGTAGATTTTCTGCGAGACGGTCTCATCGACAGATACAGGCAGAATGAGCTTGTTGTTGTAAGGACAAGTCTCCACCTGGTCGATCAGCCACTGTTTCTTCTTATATTTAGGACTATCCAGGACGGCTGGAGTAATCTCATTGACAGCGAGGGTCAGTTTCTGATATTTGTTATACTGATAGTAGTCGTGGTTGTCGAGATCAGTCTGCTTCTTGGCAGCAATCACCTTCTTCATCATCTCGACAGCAGGGTTGTTCTTACGGCTGTAACGTCCACGCTTAGCTTTTACGGTAACTTCCTTCAACAAGGTATTATCGGCTTTGAGCCTGACGTTGTAGGCACCCTTGACACCATGATTCACCATCACAGTCGTGGTGACATAGCCGACAGCGCTGAAGGAGAGCATCCATCCCTGATGACGGGCGATGGAATAATGGCCCTCGATATTAGAGACAACGCCGAGGTTGTGCCCCTTATACTGCACAGAGGCAAAGGGAATGACCTCACCCGTCTGCGCATCAGTGATGGCACCTGTGAGCATCTGCTGGGCAAAAGTGCTTAAAGGTAAAAAGGTAAAAAGGTAAAAAAAGAAAAAACATTTTACCAACCTTTGAACCCTATCGTATATTCTTCTATCTGTCATCCTTACTGTATTTCTTTTTACCTTTTTATTTTTTTACCTTTTTACCTTTCTTCAACAAGCTCGGAGAGCGAGTTGATAACCCGTTCAGCTTGCGATTCGTCAACGGGGGCATCAGTCCAGCCTTCGCCCTTAAACCACACGGTGTGGCAACCTGCCTGACGAGCCGGGATGATATCCTTATCGATACTGTCGCCCACAACGACTACCTCCGAGGGGTCGAGTCCTAATGCCTCAACACCAAGTGTGAAGATACGTGGATCGGGCTTACGGATACCCACCACTGCCGACTCGACGATGTGTTGGAATATGCTGTCGAGCGAGAACTCACGAAGCACGGTAGCGATGTTACCATAGAAGTTGCTGACGAGCACCATGGGGAAGTGCTCACGCAACTGGAGCAGAACACTGCGGCTCTGGGATGTCTCTTCGCACGTTCGGGCATAAAGGTCATTGAGAAGCTTCTCACCATGCCTTGCCCACGACACCTCCGGACAAGAAGCCTCGATAAAATCGAGCTGAAGCCGAAGCTTCTGTGCCAGTGTCTGACGGAAGGTGAAATCGGGCTTGATGATGGGATTACGCCCCAGGGTGCGCTCACCATGAACATAGGCATCGCGGAAAAGAGCCTCGCTGACAGGCACACCTACACGCTCGTAGGCATGCCAGATAACTTTGCCCCAATGATTGCCACCCGTATCGAGTGTTCCACCGTAGTCGAAGATATACCCCTTGACCATCTACAGCTGCTTGTTAAGGTCAGCACAGAGGCGCTCATGCGTATGGCGCATATACATATACATGGCCTGGAAGACGGTGAGGTCGAACAAGGGATAAAGCCAGGGAATGTCGCACAGACAAGCTACGTAGATCGTAATGGCACGGGCGTTGAACGTCAGCAGATTGGTGTACTTCATCAGAGGACGGCTGCCTGAGAGCAACTGCTGGCGGATATCCTCCAGATGGGCTGAAGGCTGAGCCGACACTTCCTTCCAACGGGCAAAGAACTTCTGGAAATTAGGCGTCTGCTTCTCCTGATTCTTGCAGTAGTTGGAATAATTATAATAGAACGTGCGCCCGAGAAGATCGTTCTTGGGCAGTCCCTCATAGATAGCACGCTGCTGCTTGTAGTTGTCGAGTTCGCTACCATCCTTACCCAAAAGGAAGAAAAGATGAATCTGACGGTAATAATCAGCCAGTGTACTCTGAGGTGAGTGGATGATGAAACCTGCGAAGGCACAGAAGACAAACGCCCAGAAGCCCCACTGGATATCAGTACCGGGGATGTTCTGATTCCACAGACGATAGACGATGGCGAGATAGATGCAGAAGAACCACACGTCGCCTGCAAAACCATCGAGCATACGGCCGATAAGCGTCTTCTTTCCCGTGATACGCGCCATCTGACCATCGGTAGAGTCGCAGAAGTTGGCCAGCATCAGCAGCACGACACCACAGACGTTTGACCAGAGATCGGAATAATGGAACATCCAACCTGCTCCGGCACCAAGAAAGATAGAAACAATAGTGATGACATTCGGGTGAATGTCGAACTTATTCCACAACAAAGCAAATGCCAGTCCGATAGGACGCGTAAAGTGTACATCGAGCCACTCCTCTGTGTCCTCTGACTTAAATGATAACTTGAGTAATTCCTTAAATGTTGCCATATTACTATTTGACTATTTTTACTATTTCAAAATTCTACCAATGAAGCTATGGCCTCGGCAGCCTCCTCACGGCAACGCGAGAAACTGGGCCAGTCGTTGAAATCGATGAAGCAGAAACTGCCATCGCTCCGCACAATACAGTCGCCCCCATAGACCTTAATGCCTACAGCCTCTGCCAGATGCTCGGCATCAGCCTGTACAGCAGACAGCTCGAAGGGAAAATGACAGGCAGAGCCGTTATGCTCCTCGTCGCGGAACTTCGTATTCCCATCGTCCGTAGGGTAATAATAGCGGAAGAAGCCTTTGCCGCTGACGCCATAGAACTTCACGAGGTCGCCCACGACATGAGCACTGACAGTGTACTGAGTAATACCACGCTGCGTCATCTGACGGATCTTTGCTTCGAGCGAGGTCTTATCAGGCGCAAACTGCACATCATCCTCCGACTGTGCAGCTGCATCGCCTCTTTTCAGCCAATAGCCATCGGAACCTTCCTTCGGAGGAACAGGTGTCCCTACTTGAGCCATGATAGACTCCAGGCGACAACGGGAGCATGACGCGACCCCCTGAGGCGAATTGATGATACGACAGTCAGCAGGCACTGCACTCAGTGCCTCGAGTGTTTCCGGCAGGCGCCCCATCGTGAAGATGACATCACAAGAGGGAATCTCTGCCAGACCGTCTTCGCTGACGACTGACACAGCATGCCCCTGAGCTGTCAGGCGAGTGCCTACAGCCTCTAAGATAGCTCTGTCCTTCTCCACTGAATTAGGCGAGAACTGTGGAGCCCGTTGTATCATCAGCACTTTCATCTCTTCAATCTTTCAAAAAACGCTCGGCTTTCGCTATGTCAGAGGCATGATCGATATCGAGTACCTTCGAAAAGGGAAACGCCTGGAGGCGCAGACCGTCGCGCACAAGGGCACGCTGGAAGTTCCGCATACGACTCTCGCCACGCTCGATACAGCGACGAAGCGTATCGATGGAGGCTGGCGTCAGACCGTAGATGCCACCACTGATGTATTTGGGCGCATCACAACTATCAAGAAATCCGGTGATGCGAAGCGACTCATCGGTAGACACGTAGAGCGGCTTCTCATCATCAATATAGTCGGTAACCCCCATCAGACCATCGGCCTCACCACGAGCAATCAGCGAGTGGAAGGTCTTAATATAGGCATCGAACTCGGATTCACGGAAGATGGTGTCGACCGTTGTAAGCACAAACGGTTCATCGCCAAGCCAGCGACTAAGCTCCCACATGCTGTGCATAGAACTGGGGGTTGACTTGACGATGAACTTCAGCGGCACCTGGCCGCCATTCTGTATTTCCTGCAGACGAGCTTGTACATCAATCATCTGCTCATTGCAGATGGCCACAACTTCAGAGGCTCCATTGGCCATAAAGACCCTCAGTAACCTATCTATCAACCGCTCGCCAGCTACCTCTACCAGAGGTTTTGGGCTTTTGATTCCTTCCTGAGCGAGCCTGCTTCCTTCGCCCGCCGCTATGACTGCATATTTCATAACGGCTGCAAAGGTAGACATTATTTAGCAGACTCTGAAAACTTTTTAGATAAATTTATTTTTCTATAGTCAATTTATGATACTCAATATCGCCAGAACCGCTTTTTTGTTTACTAAAGTGTTCTACATTTCCTTTCAGGCTGATATCGCCTGAGCCACGCAGTTCACATTCTACCTTCTTGCAGCCCTTTGCAAAGTCGGCAGAGATGTCGCCTGAGCCCTTCAATGCCAGTAAGGTGTTCAGCACATTGTTGAGTTTCAGATCAATATCACCTGAACCGATCAGTGAAGCAGCAGTTCTCTGAGCCTCCAGCCGCTTCAGATCGATATCGCCTGAGCCAATCAGGTTGATGTCGCAACGATCACAGATCAGGTCGGCTATGTCGATGTCACCCGAGCCACGCAGACTGATGTCCATATTGTCGGTATCGATGCGCTGCTTGCTGATGAAGTCGCCTGAACCATTCAGACTAATGGCAATCAGATCAGGGGAGGTAACGTGAACAGAGATTTTGTTGGAGCCATTCAACTGGAAATTAACCACACCCATCTTCCCGCGATTGCGGATCACGAGACTCTTGGCATTCACTTCGGTCAGAATGTCCTCGATATAGTTCTCTGGACCTGTGACCTCTACTGAGAAACTGTCGGCCTGGGTATAATAGACTGTAGGAGAACCGACAATCTCTATTTTCTCGAAACCTTTCAGGAAACGCGACTCTGTCACGAGCTGCCCCTCATCCAACGGCAGTGAATGACTTGTTTTCACACACGATGTGGCAGACATCAGGACTACTGCCAAGGCCACTAAGCCTGCGACTGGGAATAAATGCTTTTTCATATCTTTCGTCTTTTTTTGTTTCACTTCTGTCTGTTTGACGGAAGGAAACACGAAAAAGTTGCAGAAAGCGAAAAAAGAATTAAGATAAAGGCAGTTCGATCCAGAAGGTGGAGCCCTTGCCAAGTTCAGACTCTACACCCAGCGTACCGCGCAGGCTCTGGACGTGAGCCTTCGCCACAGACAGACCAAGACCCGTACCAGGAATATACTCATCGATCTTGACGAAACGCTCAAAGATACGCTCCTGGTCTTCCTTGGCAATACCCTTACCCGTATCACGGACATAGATACGTACATGATCGCCCTTCACCAGGTCGAAGCCCAATGTGATGGAGCCTTTCTGCGTGAACTTGATGGCATTCTGCATGAGATGATCCACAATTTCTGAAAGTTTGGCGACATCCGTATACATGTACAATTCGGTATGGGGGAAATGAGTGGCGATGATGAGCGTCGTACCATCGACCAACTGGGCATGCGTATCGGCAATGCTCTTCAGGATAGGCACGACATCCGTCTGCGCCATCACCAGATTCTTGGCCTCTGCCTCGATCTTCGACATGCTCACCAGACCATCGATAATCTGCAGCAGCTTGTGGTTGTTGTTCTGAATCTCCTGAATCAGTTGGTTACGGTCTTCCTCACTCTCCACGACAGGCAGAAGGTCGGCAAAGCCCACGATAGCATTCAGCGGTGTACGGATCTCATGACCCATATTGGCAAGGAAGGCAGTCTTCAGACGGTCGCTCTCCTCTGCTTTGTTACGGGCATTAATCAGATCGGTCTCCATCTTCTTCTGTTCGTCGATGCGAAACGATGTTCCTACAATCGACGTCGGGTTACCATTCTCATCGCGCGCAGATATCGTGGCGTAACTCTCCTCCCAATACATGGAGTTGTTCAACTTCACACGATAGGTTTGATGATAGGAGTCGCTGCGCCCGGCGAGAATATCCTCGAGCGCAACCCTCACACGCTGCAAGTCGGAAGATTCGAGATAGTCCCACATCGAGTCTATCGGGGTATCTGGTGACGAGACATAGCTGTCTTTTCCGTCACGATAGTCGGATTCATAGGTTACCAGCCTCATCTTGGGATCCATCCTCCAGACGGCAATCTTCATGGCCTTCAGGATAAACTCGTACTCAATATTGTTCTGGCGCGTTTTCTCAAGTTCCTGCAACTCTTTGTTGAGCCTGACACCAATCCGACGCTGACGGAAAATGCCATAGACGAGTAAGGCCGCTATCAGAATACCCACGCCCCAAAAGATGGGTATGAAGTGCTCGTTATCCGAGTAGGCATATAATAATAATCCGATCATAGGTTCTTAATTCTTCGCAAAAGTAAGAATTTTATTTGGAAAATCAACAATTTCGGCACGTTTTTTCACAAAAACTGAAGATTTTTATTAGATTAACAGAAAAAAAGTGCGTTTTTCGCTCAACTTACATTAACTTTGCACCCTGTAATTGCAATACAATGGAACAAAATTTTGAACTGATCGCCAAAACGTTTATGGGACTGGAACCTGTACTGGCGAAAGAGCTGACCCAACTGGGGGCTAACGATGTTAAGATCGGTAGACGAATGGTATCGTTTACAGGTGATAAAGAAATGATGTATCGTGCAAACTTCCAATTGCACACTGCCATCAGAATCCTGAAGCCTATCCGTCATTTCAAAGCGAAAAGCGCAGATGACGTGTATGAGGAAATCAAGAAATTAGATTGGACACAATATCTGGAGAACGACAAGACCTTCACGGTCGACTCTGTCGTGTTCTCTGAGGAGTTCCGCCATTCTAAGTTCGTGTCGTATAAGGTAAAGGATGCCATCGTCGACCAATTCCGGGAGAAGACAGGCAAGCGCCCGAATATATCGGTGGCCAACCCCGACATCCGTCTGAACATGCATATCGCTGAGGATCACTGCACGCTGAGTCTCGACTCCAGTGGCGAGTCGCTCCATCGCAGGGGCTATCGCCAGGAGAGTGTCGATGCTCCCCTCAACGAGGTACTGGCAGCAGGCATGATCCTACTCTCTGGATGGCAGGGCGATACCGACTTCATCGACCCGATGTGTGGCAGCGGAACCCTGCTGATCGAAGCAGCCCTGATAGCCAAGAACATGGCCCCGGGACTCTTCCGCAAGGAGTTTGCCTTCGAGAAATGGCCTGATTTTGATGCCGACTTGTTTGACAACATCTATAATGACGAGAGTCAGGAGCGCGAGTTTACCCATAAGATATATGGTTACGACATCGACATGAAGGCTGTCAACACCGCCCGCATGAATGTCAAGGCAGCAGGACTCTCAGATGTCATCAGCGTGGAGCAGCAGGATTTCAAGGAGTTTACACAGCCACAGAATAAGAGTATCATCATCACCAACCCACCTTATGGTGAGCGTATCTCTACGCCTGACCTCTTGGGGACATACAGGATGATCGGCGAGCGCCTGAAGCACCAGTTCAAGGGCAATGATGCCTGGGTGCTCAGCTACCGCGAGGAATGCTTTGATCAGATCGGACTGAAGCCCAGCATCAAGATTCCGCTTTACAACGGCTCACTGGAGTGCGAGTTCCGCAAATACCAGTTGTTTGATGGCAAGCTGAAGGACTTCCGCTCTGAAGGTGGTGTCGTGAAGACTGAAGAGGAGAAGCGCCAGATGGCCGAGAAGCACCGCTTCAAGAAAGAGCGCGAGTTTAAGAAACGCCTGGAGGAACAGGAAGAGAACGAAGAGGCCGACATCCGCTCGTTCACCTTCCACTATCATGATCTCAGCAACGACAAGCGCAATGAGCGCAAAGTGCGTCGCGACGACCGTGATGATCGCAATGATCGCCGTGACCGCAATGACCGTCGTGACCGCAATGACCGTCGTGATCGCAAGGGCGGTTATAAAAGCAGTCCCAACAAGGGTGGCCACGAGCGTTTCGACCGTAGCGGCAAGGGCCGTTCTTTCGGAAAAGGCAAGGACTTTGGAAAGAAAAGGAGGTTCGATGATGACGAAGATTAAGTTCATGGGGCTGGCAGCCCTTTTGACCGTTTCTATGTCAATGATTGCACAAGACAAGCTTTTCACCCTCGAAGACCTCAACTACGGTGGTACCAACTATAGGCGCATGCTGCCGAAGAACGTCTATATCACGTGGTGGGGCGATCAGTTGATGTATCAGGATGCTGAAGAGGGAGGCACCATCGCCCAGGATAAGAGTCGGACAGCGCTGTTTACGCTCGACGAGGTTAATGCCACCCTGAAGGCTGAGCCCTCTTCCATGCACAGCGCCTATATGGCCAGTTACCCCTATGCCGACAAGTCGCTCGTGCTACTCAGCAACGACACCATACAGATTCTTTACGACTTCAAGCAGAAGCAGACCACGATGGTGCAGCACATCCAAGGCACAGGAAATCACGACTGGAACAAAGCCTCGCGTGCCATCGCTTATACCAAGGGCTGGCAGCTCTATGTGAGGGATGCCGACGATCAGGAGTATCAGATCTCCAACGACGGATCGCGCGAAATCGTCTACGGCCAGTCTGTCCACCGCAATGAGTTTGGCATCAATAAAGGTACCTTCTGGAGTCCTGACGGACAGAAGCTGGCCTTCTACCGCATGGATCAGAGCATGGTGGCCGACTATCCGCAGGTAGACATCTTCCCGCGTGAAGCCACCTACGAGCCTGATAAATATCCCATGGCAGGCATGACGAGCCACAAGGTGACTGTGGGCGTCTTCGATCTGAAGACACAGCAGACAGTCTATCTGCAGGCTGGCGATCCCACCGACCGCTATTTCACCAATATCGCCTGGAGCCCCGATGCCAAGACCGTCTATATCCAGGAATTGAATCGCGCCCAGAACGACTGTCGCCTCGTATCCTACAGCGCAGAGACTGGCGAGAAGTTGGCAGAGCTGCTTCGCGAGACTTCCGATAAATACGTAGAGCCTTTAAATCCCATCGAGTTCTTACCTTGGGACGATTCGAAGTTCATCCTGCAGAGTCAGAAAGACGGCTTCAACCACTTATATTTATATAATAAGGAGGGACAACTGCTGAAGCAGCTCACTTCTGGCCCCTGGGTGGTGCTCGACGTTCTGGGCTTCAACAGGAAGTCGCAGAGCGTCATCATCCTCTCCAACGAGAAGAATCTGCTGCAGAAGAATCTCTATGCCGTCAACATCAAGACGGGCAAGCGCACGCTGCTCGACGATGGTATCGGGGTTACTCGCACTGCCGTGCTCTCGGCTTCTGGCGAACAGGTATATCAGAAATACCAAGCACCCGAGATTCCTCTGGTCATCAACGTAAGACAGACGTCTAACAGTAGGGGCTATCAGCTGCACAAGGCAGAGGATCCCTGGAAGGGCTACCAGCAGCCCATCTTCGAGATGGGTAGCATCAAGGCTGCTGACGGTGCCACAGACCTTTATTACAGAATGGTCAAGCCATCCGACTTCGACGCTACGAAGAAATACCCCACAGTGGTTTACGTCTACGGAGGGCCTCATGCCCACAATGTCGACGCTTCATGGCACTGGGCCAGCCGTTCGTGGGAGACCTATATGGCGCAGAAGGGCTATATTGTCTTCATCCTCGACAATCGTGGTTCGGAGAATCGCGGGCTTGCCTTCGAGCAGGCCACCTTTCACCAGCTGGGACAGATTGAGATGCAGGATCAGATGAAGGGCGTAGAGTATCTGCGCACCCTACCCTACGTCGATATGGATCGTCTGGGTGTTCACGGCTGGAGTTTCGGAGGCTTTATGACCATCTCGCTGATGACGAATTATCCTGATGTCTTCAAGGTGGGCGTAGCAGGCGGCCCCGTCATCGACTGGAAATGGTATGAGGTGATGTATGGCGAGCGCTATATGGGCACACCCGAAAGCAATCCTGAGGGCTTTGCCAAGAGCAGTCTGATCCCGAAGGCCAAGAATCTGAAGGGCAAACTGCAGATTATCACAGGCTATAACGATGACACCGTGGTGCCTCAGCACTGCTTGTCGTTCCTCGATGCTTGTATCAAGGCTGGCACTCAGCCCGATTTCTTCGCCTATCCTGGCGAGCCCCACAATATGCGTGGTCATGCGAGTGTTCATCTCCATGAGCGCATCACGCAGTACTTTGAGGAAAATTTAAAAATGTAATAATGTAAAAATGTAATAATTATATATGAAGATATTATTATTAGGCAGTGGTGGACGCGAGCATGCCCTCGCATGGAAAATTGCTCAGAGTAGCAAATGTGAGAAACTCTATATCGCCCCAGGCAACGCTGGGACAGGCAACTGTGGCGAGAACGTAGCCATGAAGGCCGACGACTTCGAGGCCATCAAGACCTTCGTCGTAGAGAAAGGTGTCAACATGGTGGTCGTAGGTCCTGAGGATCCCCTCGTAAAAGGAATCTACGACGAGCTGAAAGCCGATGCCCGCACGAAGGATGTTCCCGTCATCGGTCCCTCAAAGGCTGGTGCCGTGCTCGAAGGCTCAAAGGACTTCGCCAAGGGTTTCATGCAGCGCCATCACATCCCCACAGCCCGCTATCAGACATTCGACGGCGAGCATCTGGAAGAAGGTCTGAAGTTCCTCGAGACCCTCGAGGCTCCCTATGTCCTCAAGGCCGATGGTCTGTGTGCTGGCAAGGGCGTGCTGATCCTCCCCACCCTCGACGAGGCCAAGAAGGAGCTGAAGGAGATGCTGGGCGGCATGTTCGGCAATGCCTCTTCACAAGTGGTGATCGAGGAGTTCCTCAGTGGCATCGAGTGCTCTGTCTTCGTGCTCACTGATGGCCAGCACTATAAGATCCTGCCTGAGGCCAAGGACTACAAGCGTATCGGCGAGCACGATACCGGCTTGAACACAGGCGGCATGGGAAGCGTTACCCCTGTACCCTTCGCCACGAAGGAGTGGATGCAGAAGGTCGAGGATCGCATCATCCGTCCCACGGTAGAAGGTCTGGCTGCTGAGGGTATTGATTACAAGGGCTTTATCTTCTTCGGACTGATCAATGTGAATGGAGAGCCGATGGTGATTGAGTACAACTGCCGTATGGGTGACCCGGAGACCGAGAGTGTGATGCTCCGGTTGAAGAGCGACATCGTCGATCTGTTCGAAGGTGTGGCCGAGGGCAATCTCGACCAGCGCGCCATTGAGTTCGATCCTCGTGCAGCCGTCTGCGTGATGCTGGTGTCGGGCGGATATCCTCAGGAGTACAAGAAGGGCTACCCCATCAAGGGCATCGAGCAGGTAGAAGGCAGCATCGTCTTCCACAGTGGCACAGCCCTCAAGGATGGTGAGGTTGTCACCAATGGCGGGCGCGTCATCGCTGTCAGCAGCTATGGCAAGGATAAGGCCGAAGCCCTGCAGAAGTCTTTTGAGGAAGCCCAGAAGATACAGTTTACCGACAAGTATTTCCGTCGCGATATCGGAGCAGACTTATAAAGGTAAAAAAGTAAAAAGGTAAAAAGGTAAGAGTGAAACGCGTTCAGAACATTGTAGCAGAGAGCCGTTGTACGTTGCCTTTCACGGCGGCATATGCGGTAGTGGTGTGGCTACTGGCAGGACTGATCGGTCATGGCATGTGGCTACAGTTTATCTGCTTTGTGCTCTCTGTCTTCATGATGGTGCAGCTCAACAACAAGAATCTGTTGATACGCATCTATAGCCGTCTGGTGTCTTCATCTTACATCGCGCTCTCCTGTGCGGCCTTGTTTCTTTTCGCCTCACCTGGTGGTGCCTGCCTCCAACTGACCGCCATCGCCTCGCTCTTCTGTCTGTTCAACACTTATCAGAACCGTTCTTCGGCAGGGTGGACCTATTACGCCTTCCTCTTTCTGGGGCTGGGCAGTCTGACCGATGTGCATGTGATTTATTTCATGCCTGTCTTCTGGTTGCTGACGATGTTTGCCCTCTATAGTTTCAGCCTGCGGACGTTCACTGCCTCACTGCTGGGTTTCGCCACTCCTTACTGGTTCTCGCTGGCCTGGTATGCCTGGCGGGGAGAAGGCGATATCAGCCCCTGGTTACACCATCTGGCTGGAATAGCCGACTTGCAGTTCTCCTTCTCCTACTCGGTGCTCAGTCTGCAACACCTCATCCTGCTGGCTTTCTTCCTCATCTTGTTTCTCTTGGGCAGCATCCATTTCGTCACCACGAGCTATAAGGACAAGATCCGTGTGCGTCAGATCTATTACAGTTTCATGACGCTGATGATCTACTCCTGCCTGCTGATCATCCTGCAGCCGCAGTTCTATCAGCTGTCTTTCCACATCATGCTCATCTCCGTGAGTCCGATTATCGGCCATTTCCTGGCGCTGACTGAATCCCGTCTGTCGAATATTCTCTTCTTCGTGCTCACAGCCGTCGTGTTATTCCTCTCTGGCATGAACCTATGGATTTCATCATCAGTCTTCTAACCCAGTACGGCTATTGGGGCATGCTGATAGCAGCCTTCCTGGCAGGCAGTTTCTTCCCCTTCTCCAGCGAGGCGGTGATACTCGCCCTGATGGCCACAGGCCTCGACCCCTGGGTGCTGATGATCTACGGCACCATAGGCAATGTGCTGGGCAGTGTCCTTAATTATGCCTTAGGCCGTATGGGCAAAATGGAGTGGATCGAGAAGTATCTCCACGTGAAGAAGGAGGATCTCGACAAAGCCCACCGCTTCATTGCCGGTCACGGGTCGTGGATGGGGTTCTTCGCCTTTCTGCCCATATTGGGCAGTGCCATCACCATCGCACTCGGCCTGATGCGCTCTAATATCGTCATCACTTTCATCGCCATCACGATAGGCAAGATTTTCCGTTACATCATCTTAATCTATGGTGCTGGATTGTTTATGTAACGTTAATTTATGTAGAGCGACAGCAATTTCTTCACTTTTCACTCTTCACTCTTCACTTTTTTTTCGTACCTTTGCACTCACATTTGAATTTTAACGTTAGAAGATCATATTTTTAAATGGAACAACTCATTGCTGGACGTAGCGGCAGAGCTGGTTACAGACTGGTGGACAACACCCTGGGCTGGCTGACTTTCCTGATCGCTGCCTTCGTCTATTGCTCTACAATCGAACCGACAGCCTCCTTCTGGGACTGTCCGGAGTTTATCACTACTGGTTACAAACTCGAAATCGGCCACCCGCCTGGGGCACCGTTCTTCATGCTCACTGCCAACCTGTTCTCGCAGTTTGCCAGCGATCCCACGCAGGTAGCCCGAATGGTCAACATGATGAGCGCCCTGCTCTCTGCCTCGTGCATTCTGTTCCTCTTCTGGAGCATCACGCACCTCACGCGACGGCTGCTCATCAGAGACTGGGGTGAACTGACGTTGCCACGACTGATAGCCATCGAGGCATCAGGACTGGTGGGAGCCCTTATCTATACCTTCAGCGACACCTTCTGGTTCTCTGCTGTCGAGGGCGAGGTCTACGCTTACTCCTCAGCCTTCACGGCTGCCGTATTCTGGCTGATCCTGAAATGGGATGATGTGGCCGATGAGCCTCACAGCGACCGCTGGCTTGTGCTGATCATGTACCTCACGGGACTTTCCATTGGCGTCCATCTGCTCAACCTGCTCTGTGTGCCTGCCATCGGACTGGTTTACTATTATCGTCGCTACCCTGATGCCAACCTCAAGGGCTCACTCATCGCCCTAGGCATCTCGCTGGTGATCCTGGCAGCTGTACTCTATGGAGTCGTTCCTGGCATCATCACCGTGGGCGGATGGTTCGAGCTCTTCTTTGTCAATGGTCTTGGCATGCCCTTCAACACGGGCGAGATCATCTATATCATCCTGCTTGTGGCTACAGTCATCTGGGCTGTCTACGAGACGCAGACCCAGCGCCACAGCCAGAAGGTGCAGAATGTGGCCTTCCTGCTCTCAGTGGGCATGCTCGGCATTCCTTTCTACGGCTGGGGATGGTCGGCCTTCATCATCGGCATCATCGTTCTCGCCGTCTTGTGGTTCGTGCTTGGTCTTACCACCGATAAGGTGCCGCTCATCACAGCCCGCATGAAGAACACCATGCTGCTCTGCATGCTCATGTTGATGATCGGCTACTCCACCTATGCACTCATCGTGATCCGCTCATCTGCCAATCCCCCAATGGACCAGAACTCACCTGAGGACATCTTCACCCTGGGCGACTACCTCGGGCGCGACCAGTACGGCTATCGCCCATTGCTCTACGGACAAGCCTACACCTCGCAGGTGGCTCTTGAGCAGGACGGCAACTACTGCAAGCCAGTCATGTCGAAGGGCAAGCCCGTCTATCAGCGTAAGGAGAAAGCCTCTGCCGACGAAAAGGACTCTTATTTCATTGTCCGCACGAAGGATGAGTACAAATACGCCCAGAACATGCTCTTCCCACGTATGTACGACGCCGGCCATGCTGCTGCCTACGAGTCGTGGATGGGTGGTGTCGACGGCACCGAAGTCGCTTACGACCGCTGTGGCGAACCCATGACCGTCAAGATGCCCTCGCAGCTCGAGAATATCCGCTTCTTCCTCTCTTACCAGTGCAACTTCATGTACTGGCGATACTTCATGTGGAACTTTGCGGGCCGTCAGAACGACATCCAGGGTAATGGCGAACTCGAGCACGGCAACTGGCTGACGGGTATTCCCTTCATCGACAACATCCGTCTGGGTGACCAGTCGCTGCTGCCTGATGAGCTGAAGGAGAACAAGGGTCACAACGTATTCTACTGTCTGCCCCTCATCCTTGGTCTGTTAGGACTCTTCTGGCAGGCTTGGTATACCCGCAAGCGTAAGGTGGGCGACAAGACCATCGACGATCCCATCGGCATCCGCCAGTTCTGGGTAGTCTTCTTCCTTTTCTTCATGACGGGTCTCGCCATCGTGGTCTATCTGAACCAGACGCCGATGCAGCCCCGTGAGCGCGACTATGCCTATGCAGGTTCGTTCTATGCCTTCGCCATCTGGTGCGGCATGGGCGTAGCTGCCATCATCGACTGGCTGAACCGCAAGCTCAAGAAGGAGAATCTGGCGATAGCCGCAGTGGTAGGAATCGCCTGTCTGTTCGTACCTGTCCAGATGGCTTCGCAGACTTGGGACGATCACGACCGCTCAGGCCGCTATACCTGTCGCGACTTCGGACAGAACTACCTGATGACGCTTCAGGAGAAGGGCAACCCCATCATCTTCACCAATGGCGATAACGACACCTTCCCACTCTGGTACAACCAGGATACCGAGGGTGTGCGCACAGACGCCCGTGTCTGCAACCTCTCTTATCTGCAGACCGACTGGTACATCGACCAGATGCGCCGTCCTGCCTACGACTCGCCCTCCGTACCCATCACTTGGAGCCGCTTGGAGTACTGTGCTGGTACTAATGAGTACGTACAGGTCGATCCTTCGCTCAAGGAGGAGGTGAAGAAACTCTATCAGACACACCCCGAGGAGGCTCGCAAGCAGTTTGGCGACGATCCCTTCGAACTGAAGAATATCCTCAACCACTGGGTACGCTCCACCACGAAGGACTTCCACGTCATCCCCACCGATACGGTCTATGTCACCATCGACAAAGAGGCCGTGCGCCGCAGTGGTATGATGATGGCCAGCGACTCTATCCCCGACAAGATGGTCATCTCGCTCAAGGGCAAGGGCGCGCTCTACAAGGGCGACCTCATGATGCTCGAGATCATTGCCAATGCCAACTGGGAGCGCCCCATCTACGTGGCTCTCACCGTAGGCTCGGAGAACTATATGAACCTGGGCGACAACTTCGTGCAGGAAGGACTCGCCAACCGCATCACACCGTTCACCACCAACAAGGCCGGTGCTCGTAACTTCGACACCGAGAAGACCTTCAACAACGTGATGAACAAGTTCAAGTTCGGTGGCATCGATGTCGAGGGCATCTACCTTGACGAGACCGTGCTCCGCATGTGCTACACCCACCGCCGCCTGCTCTCGATGCTCGTGCTCAACCTGCTCCAGGAGGGCAAGAAAGACAAGGCTGCACAGGTGCTCGCCAAGGCCGAGAAGGAAATTCCAGCCTATAACGTGCCTCACGACTACCAGGGCGGATCGCTCGATCTGGCTCGCGGCTACATACTCACGGGCGACCTCAAGAAAGCCCAGCAACTCATCGCCGGACTCTGGAATAAGTCGCTCCAGTACCTCCAGTTCTACTGCTCGCTCGATGGCGCGCGCTTCACCAATGCCCAGCACGACGTGATGCTCCATACCTACATCATGCAGCAGATTCTCGACCTTGAGGATACCGTCGATGAGAAAATGGCCGACAAGATGGAGCAGCAGCTCGATGGCGTCATGAAAGTGTTCCAAGCCAAAGGCGGAAGCTTTGAGTAGATTATGATTATTGAGCAACCGGCTATTTATCTCCGCTGGCTTTACCCCAAGGCCTACTGGAGAATGGACCGTCACGAAAAGGCAGTCTACCTGACCTTCGACGACGGCCCCATACCGGAAGCTACACCCTTTATTCTCGACACCCTGAAGGAGTATGGCGCCAAGGCCACCTTCTTCATGGTGGGCGACAATGTGCGGAAGCACCCTGAGCTCTACGATCGCATCCGTGCCGAGGGCCATCAGGTGGGCAATCACACCCACAATCACATCCAGGGTCTCTCCCACTCCATCCACGAGTACAGCTACAACGTCGAGAAGGCCAACGCCTACATCCACAGCCACTACGTGCGCCCGCCCCACGGCTGGATGCGCATGGCCCAGTACGCATGGCTCAGTCGTAAGTACAAGATCGTGATGTGGGATCTCGTCACGCGCGACTATTCCAAGTGGCTGACAGCCGACGACGTCTTTAATAATGTAAAGAGGTACGCGCGCAATGGCTCCATCATCACCTTCCACGACTCGCTGAAGTCGATCGATAAGCTGCGCACCGCCCTCCCCCAGAGCCTCCAGTGGCTCAAGGACCAGGGCTACGAATTCAAGATCTTCCCCTAAGTCCAGGACTTAAACTAGAAACCCCTAAAACATAAAAACGATATGAAAAAATTACTGATTAGTTTATTAGCAACAGCATCATTCGCTATGACAACAAATGCCCAACCACAGCTCCGCGCCGACAATATCGACGAGGTGCTCAAGGCTATGACCCTCGAGGAGAAGGCAAAGCTCCTCGTAGGAGGTGCCAACAACTTCTTCGGTGATCAAGCCGTTGTGGGCGGTGAGGCCGATCTTGTGGCAGGAGCCGCAGGAACCTCCCCCGCCATCCCTCGTCTCGGCATCCCTGCCACCGTCCTCACCGACGGCCCTGCAGGCGTCCGTATCAACCCTACGCGTGAGGGTACCGACAAGACCTATTACGCCACAGCCTTCCCCATCGGCTCGTGCCTCGCCTCTACATGGAACACCGAGCTCGTCAGCAAGGTGGGCGAAGCCATCGGCAACGAGACCAAGGAGTATCGCTGCGACGTCATCCTCGGCCCCGGTATGAACCTGCACCGCAATCCCCTCTGTGGCCGCAACTTCGAGTATTACTCTGAGGATCCGCTGCTCACGGGTAAGATTGCAGCCGCCTATATCCAGGGCGTGCAGAGTCAGGGTGCAGGCGTATCAGCCAAGCACTTCGCTGTCAACTCTCAGGAGACCGACCGCACGGCTGTCGATGAGCGTCTCTCCCAGCGTGCTGCCCGCGAGCTCTATCTCCGAGGCTTTGAGATCGCCGTCCGCGAGAGCGATCCCTGGACCGTCATGGCATCCTACAACCAGGTGAACGGCCAGTACTCCATGGGCAATCACGACCTGCTCACGAAAATCCTGCGCGACGACTGGGGATACAAGGGCATCGTGATGACCGACTGGATCGGCATCCGCGAGGGCCTGCCCACCATCAGTGAGGTACATGCAGGCAACGACCTCATGGAGCCGGGACAGCCCGCACAGGTCGAAGAGATCATCAAAGGCGTGAAGGAAGGCAAGCTCGATATCACCGATGTCGACCGCAACGTGCGCCGCATGCTCGAGTACATCGTCAAGACCCCGAGCTTCCTGAAATATCCCGCCTCTAACGCACCCGACTTCAAGGCCCATGCCGCCATCACCCGTCAGAGTGCTGCCGAAGGCATCGTGCTGCTGAAGAACAACGGAGCCCTGCCTTGGAAGAATGGTGCCATCAAGACCGTCGCCCTCTTCGGAGAGAACTCTTACGACTTCCTCTCGGGCGGCACAGGCTCAGGCTGCGTACATCCCCCTTACGTCGTCGATATGCTCGAAGGCCTGAAGAATGCAGGCATCAGCTCGTCGGCAACGCTGACCAATATCTACCGCAAGTACATCGAGTATGCCCGTGTGAAGTTCCAGGCCGAGCGTCATCCCGCCAAGTGGTTCCAGATTGAGGCTATGGGCCAGCAGAAGTACCCCGAGATCGGCCTCGCCCCCATCGCCATCCAGAAGGAAGTGAAGGAAGCCGATGCCGCCATCATCACCATCGGCCGTCAGGCTGGTGAGGGCATCGACCGTGATATCGCCACCGAGTTCAACCTCATCCCCGAGGAGCGTGCCCTCATCACCGATGTCTGCAACGCCTTCCACGCAGCCGGCAAGCCCGTGATCGTCATCATCAACTCTGGTAGCGTCATCGAGACCGCCTCATGGAGCAGCTATCCCGATGCCATCCTCTGCGCTTGGCAGCCCGGTATGGAGGGAGGTAACTCCATCGCCGACCTGCTCACAGGTAAAGTCAACCCTTCAGGCAAGCTCACGATGACATGGCCCATCGCCGCTACCGACCACGAGTCGACGAAGAACTTCCCTGGCAACCTCGATCAGTACACCTTCGAGATGATGGTAGGCAACAAGACGCCCATCCCTGGCCACGCCTATACCAACCACGAGGAAGACATCTACGTCGGCTATCGTTACTTCGACACCTTTAAGAAAGAGGTAGCCTATCCCTTCGGCTTCGGTCTGAGCTACACCACCTTCGAGATCACCAAGCCCGTCGTGAAGAGCCGCGGCAATCTGGTCGACATCTCCGTGACCGTCAAGAACACTGGTAGCGTCGCTGGCAAGGAAGTCGTACAGGTCTACGTACAAGCTCCCAAGGGCAAACTCGAAAAGCCCTGTCAGGAGCTCAAGGCCTTTGCCAAGACCCGTGAGCTGAAGCCCGGCGAGAGTCAGACCGTCACGATGAACCTATTGCTGCGCGACCTCGCATCGTTCGACGAGGTAGGCAGCCAGTGGCTAACCGAGGCTGGCACGTACACCTTCCGCATCGGAGCCAACAGCCGCGACATCAAAGCCACGGCATCGCTCAAACTCCCTGAGTACACCGAGAAGACCAGCAACGCCCTCGCTCCTCAGCAGCCTCTCAACCTGCTGAAGCAGTAAGCTAACTGTCTTCATCATACATCATCATCCCCGCCCATTCCCGAGCGGGGATAATTCTTCTAATACAATTTAAGCATTTTATCAATTACCTCCTTCATGGCCAGCCTGACCATCACACTTTAAATGCCACGTTTGCATTCACTTTGTCGAAGGTGATATCTAAAATCTCTATTTTATCCAGCATGCTGCTTATTTGATCAATCTTGTCTAAGTGAATCAGCAGTTTGTTGTCCTCCAGTTCCTCTACAAAGTCCTTGATTGATTCCTTAAACCACATAAGAGCACCTTTGATAATCCACTCGATACCAAAGCCTGCCTGATATGACAGGGAGATGTCATTTCCTGCTACCTGATTGACAGAGATATTGATGGTCGCATCCTTGATCACTACCTTCTTTGTGACACTAATAGTTTTCTCATCGACAAACCCCAGCTTAACCTGCTGGTCGTACTTCTTCATCAAGAACGCCTCCAGTTCCTTGAAAGGTATCTGTAACTTCATTTTCATTCCGATTGATTCCTGATGGTTCATAACCATCATACGTTTGCTTATAGTCGGTTTCTTGGTTTCTGACTTATTCAACGTAGCTAAATCTTTCACCTTTGAAACGTAGTCGGCTATCATCTTTTTATAATCCGATTCACTCAGCGGATGCGTCTCAGTCCATGTCTTACCGCACTTGGGGCATTCGTATTCAACCTGAATATCCTTGTATATCCACTTCTCAAGTTCATCACCCCACCTCTCCATATCAGTTCGCAAGAGGTGCAAGACGATTTCCTTCGAAGCCTTCCAAATCAGTTTCCCGCCAACAGGAATAAACTCCACAGCAGTCCCAGGTCCACCATGCAAAGCATCCCTAATAAACCCTCGCTTCACTCTACCAACTACAACATTACCGCAGTTAGTGCATTCTTGGATGTATCTTTGTTTCATGCTCTATATGTTTCTCTGTTATCAGAAGGGGTTCTCAATGAGTCCTCGCTCACTCAGAGTCCTCAGTGAGTCTCATTTGGGCCCGCAATCACGATAAGTACAGGACGATGGGGAGTTTGTTGCATAGTCTAAATGGCTGCTGCAGCCTGCTTGAGTTCTTCGAAATATCGTTGTGTAGCCTGTTCGTTTGCTTTTTGGGCATCTTGGGCTGCCTCACGCATCAGTTGCGACAGGACCTCGTCGGTAGGCTCTTCCATACTTGTCAATTTATATGTGTCGATACTCATATTGTAGTTTTTTATTATTGTCGCTGCAAAGATAGAAAAGATATCAATACGTTCCAAATATTTCAGGAGTTTTTTATGTTTTTACCCCAAAGTTGAGTTTTCTTACAGTTTATTTCCACTTATCTTAGTTAAACTTCTTTTCCAAATACCAGATATACGATTTGACAGTACGATTACCCTTGCTTTGCGCCACCTTAAACCAACGCAGTGCCTCATTGTAATTCTCTTCGTTCACCTCCAGCATGGCCAGATGTTCCTCTGGCTTACCATGCCCTTTCTCCGATTGTCCTGCCTGCTTGAACATGGCTCTTGCCTTATCCAAGTCAACTTTTGTCCCAAGACCATACTCATAACAGAAAGCCAACATCACCTGCGCCCTATACAGGCCCTTCTGACTCTTTCGCGTATGGATTAGGCACAACGTCATATTCTCTGCCCTCTTCAGCCTCCATATCGCATAGCAGTTCGTATGCAACCAGATAGGAGAACCTGCTTCCCTTCGATTTGGGATCAAACTTGACGATGTACTCAAACATCCTGTTGAAGTCGCATCTCCTTAATAACTCTTGCAGTTTCATATCGGCTGCAAAGATAAAAAGAAGGTCGGACAATTTGCGTCCGAAATACAAAAAATCGTTGTTTATGATACACATTCAAAATAATATTTGTATATTTGCAGCCAAATAGTAATTTAAAGAATAAGGAAATGGAAGATCTGGTATTGTCTGTTCCCGCTCAAGATGCAGCATTCTTAGAGACATTAGCCTCTCGTATGGGCTGGACGATGCGTAAGCGCCGTACTTCAGTTGAGCGATTTATCAATTCATGTCCGAAGACTCCACAGATGACTGACGAGGAGATTCAGGCAGAAATCAATGCTGTGCGACAGGGGTTATGAAAGTGTTGTTCGACTCCAACTTGTGGATTTCGTTCATGATTGGCAAGCGGCTTTCGTCGCTTGCAGATGTGTTGTGCCATCATGATATAGAGGTGTATATTTCTGAGCAGCAGTTGGATGAAATCAGAAAGGTGATAGCCCGCGAGAAGTTCGACAAACTCATATCTTCTGAGACTCGATATTATTTCTTTGAGATGATATATGATGTCTGCCTTTTTACAGATATTACAGTCGAAGCAGAATCAAATATCAGAGACCCCAAAGACCTATACCTTCTCTCTATGGCAGAGAGCGTACCTGTGGATTTTATTGTTAGTGGCGATAAGGATCTCACCGATCTTGGTTCTCATGCAGGTATTCCTATTCTCAAATATGCTGATTTCCTCACCAGAATTCCATAGCTGTTTTTCTGCAAAGATAGAGGTTGCGAGGGGATAATCACACTTTAAATGCTACGTTTGCATTCACGGGGAAGGACGGACAGAACAAGTGCTTGCCTAATATGAAATAAGATTAAGGTGACAGGTCTTTTATTTGTTCCCCAAAGATGAGAGAATGTCGTACTTTTGCATTGTCGGAGGGAGCGCTTACGGGATTTAATTCCAGAACTTTTTCCTATTAATTCTAGGAAGTTCTACTATTAATACTAGAAACTTGCCTCTGGGGCCAGGCCCCAAGTTGCACGATACCAGGCAAGTTCCACCCACTACCCATATCCTGAAGAAACTGAGCGAGCTGGAAGAAGGCCGCTCTTGAACTATAATGTAATGCTCAATAATTCGTGGGCAAATTTGTGGATTCCCTCTCGAATCCTTTCAGTCTGCTTCTTTCTTGGCACAGCACGATGATTCAGGTAGTTGGACAATTGTTTTTGGTTGATACCAGTCATTTTCTCCATTCCTGCCAAAGACATGAAACTTGAATAATACTCCAGAAAACTGGCCACATCAAACTTCCATTCTATCTCAAAATCACCTCGTATTTCATTCGGCCATTGACACTCAGGAAGCGTCTTCTTAATCAATTCTATGGTTTTCTCTGCATCAGCCTTAACTTCATCGATACTACCTCCTGCAGCGTATATTCCATCACAATTCTCAGAGTATGCGTCAAAGTAATCCTTTGACCTCTCTACCATCATGATAATCTTTTTCATATCCTAAACATTATTGAGCCAAATGCGGTGCAAAGATAGCAAAATTTCTATTATTCGCCAAATTTTGGAGCATAAAAAAACTCCTTTTGTACAAGATCGCATAGGAATCAGAGGGACAGGTTGTGTCCCCTTGATCTTTTGATCATTTCCTTTGCCATCTATTCGGAAATGTGGTCTTGGGTTTTGTAGCACAAAGGCGAATAGTGAGTACACCTCGGGTAAGGATGAGAGAGAAGAAGGAATGAAGTTTCAGGCGCTATGGAAGGGATAGAACAGGGTGACGGAGAGGACGATGACGACAAACATGATGAGGGCAAAGGGCCAGCCGTAGCGCCAGAGCTCGCTGCGGGAGTACTGGCCGCGCACCATGACATTGGTGATGTGGCCTGTGGAGAACGGAGTGCAGAAATTGGAGGCAACGGCCAGCATGACGGCCACGGCGAAGGGCAGCGGATTGCAGCCCAGATCGACGGCCATATCGAGGGCAATGGGTAGCATGAGCACCACTGCGGTGTTGTCGTAGAGCACCTGGGTGAGCACGATGGAGATGGCGGTAATGAAGATGATAGCGGTGACTGGCGACGATCCACATAGGGTAAGAATCAAGTCGGAGGCGACATCGGACAGTCCAGAGGTGTGGACTGCCTCGCCCAAAGCCTGCGACCCCGCGATGACAGTGACGAGCGTCCAGTTGATGCCGCTCCACCTGTTCTTATTCTGGAAGTTACCCATCAGGCTGGTGACGATGGCGCCCAAGAAGGCGGCTCGCATGAGGGGCATCAGATTGAAGACGGAAGTGAGGATGATGGCCAGGAGAATGAGGCTGCTGGCGATAGTGTGCCAATCGTAGCTGTAGACATCGGACGAGGTCTGAGAGATGACGACGTTAGTCAGGCGATGCCAAGGGAGCTTGGCGCCATGGAGCACCATCATATCGCCTTCCTGGAGCTCGACATCACGGATGCTCTCGCCGAGAAAGACACCGTTGCGACAGATGGCGATGCCCGTGACGCTGTAACGCTGCTCGAACTGGGTCTCGGAGAGTCGACAGCCTATCAGATAGCTCTTGGGCGCGATGGCTGCCACCTGGTAATGCGTGGTGAGCTTCTTGAGGACGCTGGACTTGGAATTAAGGTCGTTCTCGACCACCAGCTTCCATTTTTGCTGGATGCGGCGGATGGCGTCGAGCTTGCCTGCGAAGACGAGACGGTCGCCGCCCATCACCTGGATATCGGGATGGATATGATCTTCCTCTTTCACCTCATTGTCGAAGGCTTGTATCTTCACCAGGTAGAAGTCCTCGCCAGCGAAGATGCCTGCCTCGGAGAGCGTCTTGCCCCACAGCGGGGAGTCGCTGGGCACGATGAGCTCTACGCAGTAGTCGCGGAAGGTATCGGCCAACTCCTCGGAATTGAGATGATCAGTCAGACGATCACGGAAAAGCTGGATGGCCACAAGGCCAGCCACCATACAGGCCAGACAGGCGGCCAATGGGGCGAAGAAGGGCATGTCGTTGCCCGTGATCGAGGTGTACATCTCCGACCAGATCAGGTTGCTGGAGTTGCCGATGACCGTCATGGCACTGCCGAAGCTGACGGCATAGGCCACGGGCAGCAGCAGGCGCGACGAGGCGATATGGTTCTTATGGGTCCACTCGTTGACGGAGCCGTACATGATGTTACCCAGGGCGACATTGGGGATGAAGCCGCTGAGCAGAGCCGTCAGGGAGGTAACGCGCAGCAACGAGCGGGGCATGCTGACATACTTGCCCAGCAACTGGCGGGAGAGCCAATGCAGGGCACCCGTATTGGCCATGGCTGCGACAACGAAGCCCAGAAACACGATGACGAGGGCACCGCGAGAGACGAAGCCGCGGAACGTCTGCTCTTCGCTCAGCACGCCCGTAAACAATAGAATGGCCATGCACATGATGAACACGGCATCCATCTTGATGCGGGTCTTGACGAGCAGAAAGAGCGTCAGCAGGGCTGTAGCCAGGGTGATCCACGCGGCGGTTGTCATATCGGGGGGGAAATGCGGTTTATTCCTTGAGCTCTGTGGCTGAGTAGTTGATGCGGAGGGCGTATGAGCGCTGGAGGGCGCGCTTCACCTGACTGATGATGCGCATGGGGGCCTTGCGATCAGCACGGAAGCTGACGGTGAGGTGCTCGGCATTCTCGGGGGGCATCGACTGGCGGATCTGGCTGATGCGGGCACTGAGGTCCTCTGGACGCACGATGGAGCCATTGACCTGTACCTGCCACTTGCCGTCGAGCTGGCCTACGTAGACATTGACGACGGAGGGGCGATTGGCCAACTTCTGCACCTCCTTGGCCTGAGGCACCTGCAGGCGCACCTTCACCTCGTCGGAGCGCATGTGGGTAACAATCATGAAGAAGAAAAGCACGGTGAAGATGAGGTCGGGCATCGACGCCATGTTGAGTGAGGGCACGCCTTTATCGCGAGCCGTGGAGTGGAACATGCTCTTCATGGGTTTCATGGGCGACCTCCTTCCTCGACAAGTGACTCACTGATGCGCTGGGGGTAATACTCGTTGACGGCTGCGCGCTCCTCGCTGTTGCAATGGGCATAGTCGTGACCGTAGTGCTTGAGGGCGTACTGCTGGCGCAGGGCGTGATAGGCACCCACGATGGCATCCTGCATACGGAAATAGGTCTCGTAGGTGGAGGCGGGATCGGCCTCGATGGAGATGACGTGCTGCTCGCGATTGACAGAGGCCAGCGACACCACCCGCTCGGAAAGTTGCTGGGGGGTGACAACGGCATCGTCGCAATGGATCTGATTGTCGGCATCGATGGTGACACGCATCACAAGATCCTTCTGGATATCCATCGGTTGCTCTTGCTCCAGGGGCGGGGGTGCCATCTGGCGCAGGAGTCCCTTCTCCGTATCCATCGACGAGGTGACGAGGAAGAAGATGAGCAGCATGAACGAGATGTCGGCGGTCGACGTCGTGTTCAGCTCCGGAATCTGCCTATGATCGCGCTTACGAAACATCCGATAATCAGAAGGATTGAGGTATAGATAAACATATCGGTGGCCTTGAGCCAGAAGACGTCGGCAAACCGCTCACCATTGGTGACAACGGGATCGGACGAGCCCAGAAGGAAGGTGACGAGCAGGAGGAGCACGAAGCCCACAGCCACGCACCAGCCGATGCGCCCTGCTGGAACACCATTGATGATATCGTCGCCCTTACGACGGTTGCGCAGCCCATGCCACACGCTATAGGCCGACACCAGAAGGGCAGCTCCCACCATGATGTACATCAGCCAAAGCATCAAGTCGGCAAAAAAGGGCGTTACGATAGTATTCATATTTTTTGTTTACTGTTTACAGTTTACGGTTTACAGTTTACAGTTTACGGTTTATAGTTTATGGTTTAACTTATAAGCTGTAATGAGGTCGAGCAGGGTGATGGCCGACTCTTCCATCTGCGACGTCAGGCGCTCGATCTTCGAAAGGATATAACTGTAGAAGAGCTGCAGGATGAGGGCCACGACGATACCGAAGATAGTGGTGATAAGAGCCACCTTCATGCCCTGAGCCACAATCGTAGGTCCGATATCGCCTGCCTGCTGTATCTGGTCGAAGGCCATCACCATACCGATGACGGTGCCCAGGAATCCGAGCGAGGGAGCCATGGCGATGAAGAGCTTGATCCACGAGCAGCCCTTCTCAAGGTTGGCTGCCTGCAGACCACCGTAGTTGGCAATGCTGCGCTCGATGGCGTCCATGGGCTGGTGGATGTGGAGCAGTCCCTGATAGCACACACTGGCCACTGGGCCTCGCGTGTTGCGGCAGAGCGTCTTGGCGCCCTCCACATCGTCGGCCTTCAGGCGCCCCTCGATATCCTCCATCAGCTTGTGGGCCTTGATCTCCGAGAGCGTCAGGTAGATGATGCGCTCGATACAGAAGGCGAGTCCCAGCACGAGAGCCAGGGCCACGAGCGACATGAAGCCTGCGTTGCCATCGATAAACTTGGTCTTCAACTGTTTGTGGAAACCGCCCTCCTCATCGATATCTGCCCCAGCATCGCCCATCGCCATCATATCGATGGCCATGGAATCGGCATCGGCTACTGAATCGACTACTGACACGGAGTCTGGCAAAGTTTTGTCTTGTGCGCGAACGGTTTGCATAACACTGAGCAAACCTATCATCGAGAACAGAATTATCAGTCTTTTCATAAACTTTTAATATTTAAGCGGAGAGAACAGGATTCGAACCTGCGAGCCAGTTTTGCCGGCTACACGCTTTCCAGGCGTGCCTCTTCAACCACTCGAGCACCTCTCCAAACATAAAAGCGGATGCAAAGGTAATACTTTTAAGTGAAAAGTGAAAAATGGGACGTGAAAAATTAATAATCTTTATCATTTTAAGCCTAGGACACGAACAGCATTCTCCGACGTCAGACGAGACACTTCCTCTTCACTCACCCCATAGACCTCTGCCAGATGACGGCACACATAAGCCACGAAGGCTGGCTCGTTGCGCTGGCCACGCATGGGCACTGGCGCCATATAGGGGGCATCTGTCTCGAGCACGATACGACTCAGGGGCACGGCCTCTGCCAGCGTGGCGGGCAGTTTGGACTTCTTGAAGGTGAGCACGCCACCGATGCCGAGTACGAAGCGATCGAAGCTGAGCAACTCGCGCGCCTCGAGCTCATTGCCCGTAAAACAATGGAACACGCCGCCCGGCAGATCGTCCTTATACCTTTTTAATATATTAACGAGCTCGTTCTGTGCCTTTCGGCAATGGATCATCAGGGGCAACTGCAATTCGACAGCCCAGCGCACCTGCTCCTCGAAGGCTTCGAGCTGTTCGTGCTCGAACTCACGGCTCCAATAGAAATCGAGGCCTACCTCGCCGATGGCTTTGATACTCGTGGAAGGTGGAAGGTGGAAGGTGGAAGGTGGAAGGTGGAAGGTGGAAGGTGGAAGGTGCTGGCGGATATGGGATAGGACCTCGCGCCAATCCGACTTTACTTCTTCGGGGTGAAGGCCCAGCATGGGGAAGCAGTAGCCCTCATAGCGATGGCAGAGATCCAGTACCGTCTGGCACGACTTCAGGTCGATGCCTGGTACACCGACAGCCTCCACCCCTGCCTCACGGGCACGGGTGATGACTGTCTCGAGATCCTGGGCGAACTCTTCGCCGTCTAAATGGCAATGGGTGTCAATCATTGAACATTAGCTCTGACGGTTCATGAGGGCGGCAGCGTAGGCCTTCAGCTCGGCCTTGCGATCCTCAGCAACACTGACCTTTGCCAGACAGGCAAGGGCTTTGGCATAACACTCCTCCATCTTCTGTTCGCAGAGCTGACGGATGCCGATCTCGTCGTAGAGACGGGTAACTGCCTTCACTTTCTCCTCGCGATCGAAAGTCGTCGCATCTATCCACTTGAAGAGTTCTGCGCGCTGGGCATCGTTGGCACGATTCACGGCATTGATAAGCATATACGTCTTCTTGTTCGACGTGATGTCGCCTCCGATGTTCTTACCAAACACCTTGGGGTCGCCATAGACATCGAGCAGGTCGTCCTGCAACTGGAAGGCGAGACCGATCTGCTCACCAAACCTGTAGATGTTCTCCTGATCCTCCTCAGAAGCGCCGGCGAGGATAGCTCCGATCTTCACGGCACAGGCCAGCAGCACGCTCGTCTTCAGGCGGATCATCTCAATATACTCCTCCTCGCGCACGTCGTTACGGGTCTCAAACTCCACGTCGAGTTGCTGTCCCTCATCAATCTCAATGGTGGTATCGAGGAAGGTACGGAACACCTGGTGCAATTTCTCCTTATCGCAGTCGAGCACACGATCGAAGGCCTGCAGCAGCATGGTGTCGCCCGAGAGGATGGCCTGATTGGCATCCCACTTCTTATGGACGGTGGCATGTCCACGCCGCATATCGGCATTATCCATCAGGTCGTCGTGCAACAAGGTAAAGTTGTGATAGGTTTCTAGACCGATGGCTGACCTCATGATGCGCTCAGGATCGTCGCGATAGAGATTGTAGGCGAGAAGCATCAGCACAGGGCGCACGCGCTTGCCTCCTAAGGAGAGCACGTACTTGATTGGTTCATACAGGGTAAAGGGCTTACGATTGTAAGCCAGCGAGTCGAGCGCCTCGTTAACCTTCTTGAGTAATTCTTCTGATTTGTACATATCTTGAAATTTAATGTTTAATCTCACATATTGAACACAATGGGTATGCAGACCTTCGTGCGACAGGGTTTGGCATTCATCACACCGGCCTGCCACTTGGGCATCATGCGCAGCACGCGCAGCACCTCACGATCGCAGGCGGCATCGAGATGCTCTACCAACTCCAAATCAGAGACGCTGCCATCGACATTGACGATAAACTGCGCCACCACCTTGCCCTTCACGTTCTGACGCTGCGAGGAGGCAGGGTACTTCAGGTTCTTCGTGAGCCACTTCATGAACTCGGCAGCACCGCCAGGGAACTGAGGCAGATCCTCGACCACACGGAAATCGACAGGCTCGTTATACATATCCACCACCTCGGGCTTCTCCTCCTCTGCCAGCTTCTCGGGCTCCTCAACCACCTGAGGCTCCAATGCTTCAGGGGGAAGCTCCACTTCATTCTCCACCAGATGCAGCTCCTCGCTCTGCTTCTTCTCCACCTGCTGCTCCTGTGGCAGCATCATGGGGATCTCGTCGGGCTCTCGCTTCAGCGGCGACAGTTCCATCTCTGCTTCGAGATCCTCGTCATTGTCGAAGAAGGTCCAGCCGCTGTCGCTGCTGTTCCACTCTAAGGCAACGAAACAAACAGCGAGCACCACAATCAGTCCCAGCAGGAACCCTTGCACGCGCCGCTGCTCTAAATCTGCATCTCGACTCTTCTTGACTTCCATTCGTTTATAATAAAAACGTTTTTTTGACGTTATTTACTTATAAGTGACCACAAAGGTACAAAAAAGAAGTGAAAAGTGAGAAGTGAGGGGTGAAAAGTGGAAGAAATTAAGAATTATTTCGTAATTTTGCGACCGATTAAGTTTAGAGTTTAGAAATGAAATGTATAAGATATGGGAAAAAGGGATTGAGCCGGGGGACAGGACTCTGGCTGCTCAGACTGTGTCTGATACTTTTCATTTTTCACCTTTCACCTCTCTCTTCTGTCGCCCAGGAGAGTGAGACGGCCTATAACTTCCTGCGACTGCCTGTCAGTGCGCATGTGGCTGCCGTGGGAGGCGACAACATCACACTCACTGACGACGATGCCACTCTGATCTTCCACAATCCTGCACTCATCAACGGCGTGAGCGACAAGACGATCAACTTGAACTTCATGACCTTCATGCAGGGATCGAAGACGGCCAGTGCCGCCTTTGTGAAAGGGGCTGGCGATCGCGGCACGTGGGGTGCGATTGCCCAGTACATGGACTACGGCTCGATGAAGCAGACCACTGCCAACAACGAGGATCTGGGCAAATTCTCTGCGCGTGACATCGCCGTGGGAGGCTCGTTTGCCTACGCACTCACCAACAAGCTCAGCGGTGGTATCACGGCAAAGTTCATCTCGTCGCATATCGCAGGCTATAACTCGCTGGCCGTAGGCGTTGACCTCGGACTGAACTTCTACGACGAGCAGCACGAGTGGAGCCTCTCTGCCGTAGCCCGTAACCTGGGTGGACAGGTGAAAGCCTACGACGACGATTTTGAGCGCATTCCCTTCGACCTGCAGATAGGTGTGAGCAAGCGCCTGGCAGCTGCTCCGCTGAGATTCCACGTCACCATGAGCCGCCTGACAGAGTGGAATGACGGCATCGGGCGCCATTTCGCCATCGGAGCCGATCTGCTGTTAGGTCAGAGCATCTATCTGGCAGCGGGCTATAACTTCCGCAGGGCATCGGAGATGAAGATCAGCGACTCGGATGGTTCCTCTGCCCACGGCGCTGGTCTCTCACTGGGAGCCGGACTGCAGCTGGAGCGCTTCAAGCTCCACATCGGCTACGGCAAGTATCACGTGAGTGCCTCATCATTACTGATTAACATATCATACGCATTATGAAAAAGATAACGATTGCCATCGATGGCCACAGCTCGTGCGGAAAGAGCACGATGGCCAAGGACCTGGCCCGCGAGGTGGGCTACGTCTATGTCGACACGGGTGCGATGTACCGCAGTGTCACACTCTACGCCCTGCGCAAGGGGCTGTTTAATGACGACGGGAGCGTTCGTACCGATGCCCTCGAAGCCGAGATGCCGCATATCCGCATCTCCTTTAAGTTCAATCCTGAGACTGGGCGCCCTGACACCTATCTCAACGGTGAGTGCGTGGAGCAGGAGATACGCTCACTCGAGGTGTCAAGCCACGTCAGCCCTATCGCTGCCGTCCCCTTCGTGCGCACAGCGATGGTGGCCCAGCAACAGCAGATGGGTAAGGATAAGGGCGTGGTGATGGATGGCCGCGACATTGGTACGACGGTATTCCCTGACGCAGAACTGAAAATCTTCGTAACGGCCTCAGCCCAGGTGCGCGCACAGCGCCGCTACGATGAGCTCAAGGCCAAAGGCATGCCTGCCGACTTCGACGACATCCTGAAGAACGTGGAGGAGCGCGACTATCTGGACTCTCATCGCGAGGTGTCGCCCCTGCGCAAGGCTGACGATGCCATCGAACTCGACAATTCGAACATGACCATCGCAGAGCAGAAACAGTGGCTGCTCGATCGCTTCAACGAGCGCACAGCGTAAACGTTTCTGCGCGTTTTACGTGATTTTCTCATCATTTTTTCGATTTTTTAAGGTTTTATTGCTACCTTTGCAGCCGTCAAACCATTAGAACCGATTAGAATGATGAGAAAATTATTGTTTTCAGCCGTACTCGCATTTGCTTTTTCAAATGCCGTTCAGGCTGGTGGTCTGATGACCAACACGAACTATCACATCGCCTTCGACCGCATGTTTGCGCGAGGTGCCACTACTGAAATCGATGCTGCCTACTCGAATCCCGCTGGTCTCGCCTGGGGACATGAGGGCTGGCAACTCTCGCTGAACTTCCAAAAGCCTTGGCAGAACCGCGACATCGAGACGACGATTCCCCACTTTCTGGCTAACCCGCAACTGGGATATGCCGGCTACGACATCCACCAGAAGTTCAACGGCAAGGCTTCAGCACCCATTGTGCCTGCACTCTTTGCCTCTTATAAGAAGGAAAATTGGGCCTTCTCTGCGATGATAGGTATCGTAGGCAGTGGTGGTTTCGTGAAATACGAAGAGGGTATCCCCATGTTCAACGTCATGACGATGGGTAAGATCTTCGAGCAGTCGGTTACTGCCCACATGGCCAATCCCCAGAGTCCCATCATCACCCCTGAGATGTATGACATCAACTCGGAGGTGAAGGGTAAGCAGTATATCTACGGTGGACAAATCAACATCACCCGTAAGATCAACGACTATTTCTCTGCTGCCATCGGCCTGCGCGCCAACTACTACGACGGCTATAACCGTGGCTTCGTCAATGCCACCACCAAGCAGCAGCTGGGAGGCCAGCAGCTGATGGATCTGCAGCTCGATGTCACCCAGCGTGCATGGGGCTTTGCACCTATCGTCAGCATCGACTACCATCAGGGACCGCTCACCATCGCCGCCCGCTATGAGTTCCGTGCAAAGCTCAACACGAAGAACGACACCAAGGCGCTGAACGTCACGATGATGGGACAGCAGATCGACATCAAGGGCATGGCTGAGCAGATGGGCAATGAGGCCACACTGAAAACGTTGGCAGCAGCTGCTGGCGACCAGATGGCCGAAAAAATCAAGAACTATATGCCTGATGAGCACGTGCGCTACGACATGCCTTCGCTCTTCGTTGTTGCCGCTGGCTATGAGTTCACGCCAAAGTTGCGCGCTGCCCTGGAATACCACTTCTTCGACGACAAGCACGCCAAGATGGCTGATGACCGTCAGAAGACGCTGGATCATGGTACTCATGAGATCCTTGCGGGTATTGAGTATGACATCAGTAAGAAGTTCACAATCAGCTGTGGTGGTCAGCGTACGGACTATGGAATCACTGACGAGTATCAGCAGAATACTTCTTTCGCCTGCGACAGCTACTCTGTAGGTCTCGGAGGTGCCTGGAACATCACTGAGAAGATGCGCCTGAACTTCAGCTACTTCTGCTCGCTCTACAGCGACTACACCCATAACCAGCAGAACTATCTGGGTACGCCCTATGCTGGCAAGGATGTCTACAGCCGCACGAACCACGTCGTCGGCGTAGGTCTCGACTATAAGTTCTAAAAATACGAAAGTTCACAATCATCCCCCGCCACTTGACGGGGGATTATTGTTTTATTGCATCCGCTGGATGGCCTCACTACACTGCTCCATGAGCCAGCGAGGGGTGGAAGTGGCACCACAGATGCCTACCGTCTGGATGCCCTCGAGCCACTCTTTCTGTATCTCCTGGGGATCCTCCACAAGGTGGGTGTTGGGATTCACACGCAGACACTCGTTGTAGAGCACCTTGCCATTCGAACTCTTACGACCGCAGACAAAAAGAATGAGATCGTGCTTCGTGGCAAACTGCGAGATATTCGGCATGCGATTGGCAACGGAGCGGCAGATGGTGTCGAAACTCTTGAATGTAGCATTTGGAGCCATGTGCGACTGGATATAGTCGATGATGCGATGAAACTCATCGAGCGACTTCGTGGTCTGCGAATAGAGATAGATATCGCGCGTAAAGTCAAGCTTAGTCACTTCCTCGAAACTCTCGATAACAATCGCGCTTGACTGCGTCTGTCCCACAAGTCCAAGTACCTCTGCATGACCTTTCTTTCCGAAAATCACGATAGAGCCCCCTCTCGAAGACGAGGCGGCAGAATCCTCACCTGCAGGGAGCTTAGGAGAGGTCTCATATTGCTGTTTGATCTTCTTCTGGAGCTGGAGCACCACAGGACAAGTGGCATCGATAATCTCGATATGATTACGACGGGCAAGTTCATAAGTCTCCGGGGGCTCTCCATGAGCGCGCAGCAGCACCTTCACATCGTGAAGCTTGCGCATCTCCTCGTGGTTGATGGTGATGAGTCCCATCTCGCGCAGACGATCGCACTCCATGCCGTTATGCACGATATCGCCAAGGCAATAGAGGGGGCGCCCCTGTGCCAGCTCTTCTTCGGCTTTCTTGATGGCGGTGGTTACTCCGAAGCAGAAGCCACTGCCTTCATCGATTTCTATTTGTATCATAGTAACTATTTTTTATCTAGGATCGCCTAGGATCGCCTAGGATTGCCTAGGCCTTAAGCGCATTAAAATATTCGTCGAGCAGATCCTGGGCAGCCACGAAGCTCGTCTTCTGCCCAGCGAGGACCGTCTGCTCTGCTGCAGAGAGCTGCGACTTGATGACAGGATTATTATAGAAGTTGAGCCGCAGATGCTCGTTGATGCTCTCATACATCCAGTATTTCGACTGCTCGTTGCGACGATAGTCGAAGTAGCCATTCTGCTTCACGAAGTCGACATACTGGTAGATCATATCCCAGACCTCCTTCACGCCTGTACCGTAGAAGCCTGAATAGCAAAGCACCTTAGGTGTCCACCCGCTCTCAGGCATCGGGAAGAAATGGAGGGCGTTGCGGAAGTTGGTGGCTGCCATCTGGCAACGATCCACATTATCGCCATCACACTTGTTGATGACGATTCCATCACTGATTTCCATGATGCCTCGCTTGATGCCCTGCAACTCGTCGCCTGTGCCTGCTACCTGGATGAGCAGGAAGAAATCGACCATGGAGTGACAGGCTGTCTCGCTCTGTCCTACTCCCACTGTCTCGACGAAGATCTTGTCGAAGCCCGCTGCCTCACAGAGGATGATGGTCTCACGCGTCTTACGTGCCACACCGCCTAAGGAGCCTGCCGACGGACTCGGACGAATAAAGGAATCAGGATGCTGGGCGAGTTTCTCCATACGCGTCTTATCGCCAAGGATGGAGCCCTTCGTTCGTTCACTCGAGGGGTCGATGGCGAGTACAGCCAGGCGACCTCCCTTTTCACGGAGCACGTGCATGCCAAACTCGTCGATAGAGGTACTCTTGCCTGCACCAGGTACACCACTGATGCCCACACGCACACTATTGCCACTATATGGCAGGCACTTGTTGATCACCTCCTGCGCCTTCGCCTGATGGTCGGGATTGACACTCTCGATGAGGGTTACGGCCTGTGAGAGGATGGTGACATCACCCTTGAGGATACCCTCTACCATCTCTGCTGTCGTGAGTTCACGACGACGGAAACGGTTGCGCTTCATATAGGGGTTGATGATGGAAGGCTGCTCTACCCCACTGTTCACCTGCAGTCCTGCATATTCTGAGCTATTCTCGGGATGTTCCATGAGATATTAAAGATTAAACATTATTTTTTAATGTTGATGACGACCTTGGAGTGGTCGGGATCGTTGGTAATCATCAAGATACGTGGGCGTGTACGCACGCTCTTCAGATCGTCGGCAAACCCAGTGATCTTCAGCATGGTCTCCTGTCCTGGTTCCACCTCGCGCGAGCCAAGTGTCACCTTCAGGCCTCTGGTAAACATCTGCATCGAAGAGATCACCAGTGTTGACTTGCCTGTATTCCGCAAAGCGACTTCGACCGTCTTCTTCGATTTGTTGTCGAAGTTGGTAAAGTCGATTTCTGTCGTAGAGATCTGCAGCTGGGGTGCCATATCCTTGTTCATATTGGCAAAGGCCGTCAGGTCAGGCAGCAAGATGGCTGATACGGGCACCTCGATATCAGGATTGACCTTATCGCCCAAGTGCTTACCCAGGTAGACGTTGGTCTGCGTCAGTCCGTAATCACGCAACTTCTCGGAGTGAAGGGTGACGGTGATGGTGGCTCCATGTCCTGGCGAGATGGTCTCAGGCACCACCTGCGAGGTGAGGTATGGCGGCAGGTGCATCAGCGTAGGCTGCATCACGTCAGTGCCATTGTTATAGACGTGGATCTCCTGGATCATCTCATCGCCCTTGTTCACATCGTCGAACTCAAGCTCATTCTTGTCGAGCAGCATGGTTCCCATCGACAATGGATAGTTGCCTGCGTAGTCGAGCACCTCAGCGAGCACCACGCCCTTCATCGTCAGATAGAGAGGCTGCTCAGAGGCATTGCTCCTGATAGCTGCCATCTTGTGGAAATGGCCCAGCTGACGAGCATCATAGGTCATCTTAACAGTAAACTTATCGCCTGCAGCCACTTCCTTGGGGAAATCGACGCTGGTACATCCACAGTCGGTCTTCACACTCTCGATGAGAAGACGGCGCTTGCCTTTATTACGAAGTTCATACGTGGCTGTGACGGGTTGCTCATAGCCTACACGTCCACAATCAATGGTGGTGTTGGTGACCACGATGCGCTGTGCCGAAGCTGGCAGCATCGCCAGGGCCATCAGGGGTGTTATAATCAGTCGTTTCATTATTTGATGATAAGTGTTTGCGATTTGGTAAGACCTCGGAACTCGGGTGCATAGGCACACTCTACGACACAGCTGCCTGTCTCGTAGGTTCCTGAGCGGTCGATGAAATATTCGTTCTCGATGACGTGCTGACCCTTCGACAGGCAGTCGAAGTAGTAGTTCGTCGAGTAATCCTTTGGTGTACAGTATGAGCCGTAGTGCCAGCCACTGAGCTGACGCACGGGCTCCAGACAGGCTGCGCGCTTATCGAGCACCTGTACGAAGTCGTAGTCACGATCAGCGGTGATGGTGATACGGATACGGATGCGGTCGCCCACCTTCAACTGAGCAGGCTTCTCGCCCTTGGCAGTGAGCACCTCGCGCTTCACCACGATGCCACTGCTGTTATCAGCGATATGGCTGGTGGCTTGCGTGAACTGTGCATAGACAGCACCCCATGAGGTTCCTTCCGACGTCTTCTCGATAGCGATCTCCTTGCTGGCTGCGGATACCGGAGTCTTCACGTAACCCAGCCCTGCTGTGGCCTTAGGCAATTCGAGAGGCTGACCATCGACCTTCACGACGGCATTGTCTGCATCAAGTCTCAGACGGTTGGCTCCCTGCAGGAAAGCATAGACGGCATTGACACTGTTGATGGGGGTATCCCAAGCCTGAGTACGCTTCTGCTGAAGCACCCAGCGCTGCATCTCCTCGATAGTCTGGTGATCGTCTGGCGTCAGGCGCTGCAAGGCCTCAATGGCCACGGTCTGTGTCGGGATCTTATAGTCGTACCAGCTATAGCCTGCACGTGGGGTGTCGTAGTAGCGTCCCATATCCTCACGATAGACGGTCCACTCCTTCAACGACTGGGCATACTCGAGGGCACGCTTAGGATCGGGTGTCGAAAGGACTACAGCCGTGAGGGCTTTCTCGTAGATGCTCTGGCTCTTGATGTCTTTCTTGAGCAATTTCATCAGATACTTGTTGGCATCCTCTACATCGTCTGGAAGTTCACGTCCGTCGAGGGTACAGAGGTAGAGCCACTCAAGGGCCTTGAAGCTGGGGAACATGGGTTCGATGCCGTCTTCCTTAGCCCGTTGCTTGATCTCCTTCACCTCTTCCACGATCTCCTGACCCATGAAACCGAAAGCCTTCGTGAGCATATTGTTGGTCTCGCTCTGAACTCCTGCCATCGCGTTAAGGCGTACAAACATCTCACTGACGGCAACAGTCATATAGAACGAGCCAGGCATCTCTGGCCACCACGCCCAAGAACCATCGTAACGCTGCAGACGTGAGAGCTTCGTAATGGCATCCTGCAGGCGACGCTGCATGAGGTTCTCATCGAAGAAATCACCCAAGCGCTGTTTCTGGTCTGTCTCGCGCTCAGCATCCATCACCCAAGGCGTCTCATTGAGCACAAGGTCCTTCAGTTCCTGATTCTTCGCGAGGGCACTGGTCAGCGAGTTGGCGTCGGCCTCCTGTTTCCAAAGTTCGAAAGCAGTCTTGGCCTGTGGGTTCTGGGCAAGGATATAGCGGCCCAGTGAGTTGGCATAGAACGAAGCCGCCTGTGAGATGGCGTTATCATCACAGGGTGTTCCCACGGTGGGCAATGCCTGTACCATCAACCACGCTGGCTGGTTGGTATATTCGAAGATCACTTTGCTGTTCTTGGCGTCGCCAGGAATCAGCTTCTGCAGATCGACGGTCTGAGTACCGGGCTGGTGCTGAGTGAGCGGTAGAGTCACTGTGACACGCTCTGTACTGGGCAGGATGGGCAGATAATGCTGTTCGCCATCTGAGAAGCCCTTGCCACTGACAGTCATCTGACAGATCAGGAGCGAGTGACTGTCGTCTGGGGTGTAGTCGAAGGTGACAGCAGCAGTGCCGCCAGCCTTCAAGGTAACTGGTTGTGACTGCTCGAAGACAACAGCCTCAGTCTCTGGGTCGATGAGTTTCAGACGAGCCTGACCAGCGAGGGTCTTCTCTGCTGTATTAAAGATGCGGGCAGCAATGGTACCCTTATCGCCATCACGCAGGAATCGCGGCACGTTGGGCTGTATCATCACTTCCTTCTGGGCCACCGTCGTACCCTCAATACTACCATAATACATATCACGCGTATGAGCCAGACCCATGAAGCGCCACGTCGTCAGACTCTCAGGCAGCGTGAACTTCAGGGCTATCACGCCCTCTTTGTTGGTCGTCAGTTGGGGATAGAAGAAGGCTGTCTCGTTCAGGTTCTCACGCACCTGTACATCCTCAGTCTCACCTTCGTCTGTCGGCTTCGCATCGTTTTCTGCTGCAGCCTCATCGGCAACAGCTGCATTCGACATCATCACCTCCTTCATCATCATCGGTGGTTCCTCCATCACCATCATGTCATCAGCGACAGCGCGACTCAAGCCCTTGCCAGCCATCACGCCTCCACGCCCAAAGCGACGGAAACTGCGATAGTAGAGTGATGGATATACGTCGTGGTCGAAGGTGCTGAACACCAAGTCCTTCACTTTGAGTGCCGACCAGCTTCGCGAATTGTAGTCTCTCATCTGGTGATTGCCGAGATAGCCCCAATAGTTGCTGGGCAACGGCAGATAGATATTAGGTATCAGCCTCCACTGGTGGCGTGCCAGCATGTCGAGACTCTGATCATAGAGTGTAGCCATCATCTGGGCATCTACTGGTTTGCCCTCTGGGTCACGCACGGTGAGGGTCCACTCTTCCTGCTGACCTGGTTTCAGACGATCACGGAAGGTTTCCCACTGTAGCTTCAGATGCTTATCGGGCAAAGCTCTGCGGATGGTGGCATGATGCGTATAACAGTGTCCGTCCTTCACCCAGGCATAGGTAAGCAACAGGCCGTTGCCATAAGCCTCCTCGTAGGTGATCTTCTGGTTCAGAAGCTCGTTGCTCTTATCTGTCGAACCTCGCTGAATCACCCGATTACCAGCAAAGATACTGTAGACGATGTGGACGTTCTCTGCAGAGGAGCCCACCTGGATGGTGACAGGACCACCATCATTGGGGAAGTCCTGAGCCGATTGATAGAACCAGTCATCAGTCTCTGTGACAGGGGTGGTATCATCCAGCGAGAAGAGCACGAACGATCTCTTGACAGTATCGCCTTCACAAATGCCCTCCAACGTATGCTTGCCACTCTTCAACTGGAAGTCGGCAATGGCAATGGGGGCACTGGTCTTGATCTTCTTCCAGGCACCGTCGTCGATGCGATATTGCACCATGCCGTCGAGCTGCTGGCCTGCAACATTCGTCAGATGGAAAATGGCGTTGGGTTTATCGTCGAGCAAGAGCTTATCAGCCAGCTCCACACTCAGCGCCTTCTTACGATTACCAAGCGGCAACGACAGACGTCCATTATGGGTCTCGCCTGCAGCGTCAGTCACATCGGCAGATACCTCGAAGTGATAGAACATCGGATAGCTGGTCTCTGGCATCTCGAGAGGCATGGTGACTTCGAAGCTTCCGTCTTGACCCGTCGTAGCCTCACCTTGATAGATTTCCACACCATCCGAACGATAATTCAGGGTGCCCACCTCCCAGTATCTGTTGTAAGACGACCACCAGAAGGCAACACGGCGCGTCACCTTATAGCTGACCTTAGCCCCTTGCACAGGCACACCAGCGAAAGTCTTGGCCTCGCCTTTCACCGTCAGTGTGTCGCCTGCCGCATAGGCCTGCTTCACTTCCGGGAAGTCAACGTGGAATGTAGGTCGCTTGTATTCCTCCACACGGATATAGTGGCGCTGGTCATCCACCAGGATGGCAAACTGTCCCGTCAGTCCTGATTCAGGCAGCGTGAACTCGGTAGCAGCCACACCGTAGTCGTCAGTCTTCACATACGCTTCCTTCACTTCCTTACCGTTAGCATCGCGCATGACGAAATGCACATCGCGTGACTTGATAACCTGATGGTCCTTACCGTCTGTCACCTGATAGACGAGTGCAGAGGCAAAGACCTTCTGCCCTGGACGGTAGATGGCACGATCAGTATAGATGCAGATGCGCTTACCACTTCCGTTACTGTCAGGCGAACCATAACGGCTGTTATCATTCAGGGGTTCACCGGCTTTGTCTGTATCGGTATAGGCCCATGCCTCCAGACTATAGGTATTGGCGTCGGGCTTGAAGATATACTCGCCCTTCTCGTCAGTTGTCACATCGAAATCCTTATAGTCCTTATAAGAGTGATACATCCTGATACGCAGGTGGGCACCTGCTATGGGCTGTCCTGTCGTGGCGCTTACCACCACATAGCGCATACGCTCTTTGCCTGGCTGTGGCTCTGCGATGATATAGACATCTGTCACGTAGAGCAGACTGCGCGTGATGCCCGTCCCTGGATCTGACAGGAACTCCACCATGTAGACACCCACAGGCAGCCCTTCGAGCGTCATCTTGTCGTCGAAGAATTCATAAGGTGTCTTTCCCGTGTAGGTGCGGGTCTGCTCACTGATCACCTCTCCCAGATGGGGCTTCACCATCTCATAACCCTTGGGATAGTTGGGCGTTTCTCTGAAGTCGCCGTTGAGCGTTGTGCGATACACCTTCATGGTGAGCGAACGGACGTTCCTGATCTCCGTCAGCTTCACTTCCTGCGACTGCTGCGGGAGGACTCTCTGCTGCTCATAAGCCACATTGAACTGTGGATTGATCATTCGCTGTTCCTCGTTGATGAATGTATTCTTCATCCGTTTCCAGGTGTCCCACTTGCCCATCGCCTCATGGATATAAGCCAGTCGTGCCCCCTTGTCAGAGCTGGATATCTTCTGATATCTCAGCATGGCCAGCTCACCAGCCTCAGGCAGATCCTCATAGACCTTGATCACAGAGTCGAGCTCTTCTGCCTTGGCATACTCGTACACCTGACAGGCTGTGATACAGGCAGCCCTGCGATTGCCCACCTTATCATAATAGGCATGGACATTCTTGAAACTGCCATCGAGTTCATAGGCTATCACGCTCAGCATATCATTGTCGAAGATGTCTGCATCGATGCCTTTCTCCACGAAGGGGTTATAGGTCTTGTCCTTCACCTGTGCCAGTTGTTCACAGAGTTCTGGTGTCAGCACTGGAGCCTTGATGTCGAGCCCCAGTCCACGATTCTGCTCACCGATTTGATAGAGCACCGTCTGATAGACCGTCTTCAGCACCACGTCGCCAGCAGCCTCATAGCGCGCAACGATGCGCTCCATTTCCGGCTTCAGCGAGTCGGGCGAAATCTCAGCCATCACCTGGGCTCCCAGCAGTTCTGCCTTCAGCAACTGCCCGTAGTCCTTACCCTTTGCAGCCTTCTTCACGATCCGCTGCAACACCTCATACTCGGTCTTTGGCAGGTCTTTCTCCGAGGCCTCTGCCACTTTCTTCCAAAGGGAAGCATACGATTGTCCAAAAATAAACAATGGCATCATCAATGCGATCAATAAAGTGATACTTTTTTTCATTTTTTACCCACTTAAATGGTTTTACTATGCAAAGGTAGAGATTTTTCCTGAAAAAACTTTGGAATTTATAATTTATTATATTATCTTTGCATCCATGATTAATAAACAACTCTTAGAGCCCAAGAGCATTGTGGTCATCGGCGGCTCTAACAATGTGCACAAGCCAGGCGGATCTATCGTTCGCAATATTATCAGTGGAGGCTTCAGCGGTCCCCTGCATATCGTGAATCCCAAGGAGGACGAGGTACAGGGCATCAAGGCTTTCCACGACGTGAAGGAGATTCCCCAGACTGATCTGGCCGTACTGGTGGTGGCCGCCAGGTTCTGCCCCGACTATGTCGATTACCTCTGTGCCGAGAAGGGGGTGCGCGCCTTTGTCATCATCTCTGCCGGATTCAGTGAGGAGACGAAGGAGGGTGCCTTGCTCGAACAGCGCATCCTCGACACCTGCAAGCAATATGGCGCTGCCCTGATAGGGCCTAACTGCATCGGACTGCTCAACCGCCATCATCACAGTGTCTTCACGCTGCCCATCCCCCATCTGAACCCTCAGGGTGTCGATTTCATCAGTGGCTCTGGTGCCACGGCGGTATTCATCCTCGAGAGTGCCGTCAGCAAGGGACTTCAGTTCAACAGTGTCTGGAGCATCGGCAACGGCAAGCAGATTGGCATCGAAGACGTGCTGCAGTATATGGATGAGCATTTCGATGCCGAGACCGACTCGAAGGTGAAACTGCTCTACATCGAGAATATCTCCAACCCCGACAAGCTGCTCTTTCACGCCAGCTCGCTCATCCGCAAAGGATGCCGCATAGCCGCCATCAAATCCGGTTCTTCCGAAAGCGGTAGCCGTGCAGCCTCCAGCCATACTGGTGCCATTGCGTCGAGCGACTCTGCCGTCGAGGCTCTTTTCCGTAAAGCTGGCATCGTGCGCTGCTTCTCGCGCGAGGAACTGACGACTGTAGGCTGTATCTTAACCCTTTCCCCGCTGAAAGGCAAGAACTTCGCCATCGTCACCCATGCCGGAGGCCCTGGTGTCATGCTGACTGACGCGCTTTCGAGAGGTGGGTTTAACGTGCCCAAGATTGAGGGCCCCGACGCTGACGAACTGAAGTCGAAACTCTTCCCTGGATCCTCAGTGGCTAACCCCATCGACTTCCTCGCTACAGGTACCCCCGAACAACTGGGAATCGTCATCGACTACTGCGAGCACAAGTTCGAGCAGATCGATGCCATCGCCGTCATCTACGGAACACCTGGACTCACCCAGCTCTATGAAGCCTACGATGTGTTGGACAAGAAGATACGCGAGTGTAAGAAACCCATCTTCCCCGTGCTGCCAAGTCTGCACACAGCAGGTCCTGAGGTCGAGGATTTTCTCAAGAAGGGACATGTGAACTTCAGCGACGAAGTGACGCTGGCCACAGCCTTGAGTCAGATTATGCGCACCCCGAAGCCAGCAGCACCTGAGGTACAGCTCTACGGCATCGACATACCCGAACTCAATAAGATCATCTATCGCGAAGTCCATCGCCTGAAATTCGAAGGTATCAAGAGCGGCTATCTCGCCCCTGATACAGTTCGCGAGATACTCTCTTGCGCAGGTATTCCCCTTGTGCCTGAGATGGTTTCTACCTCGAAAGCCGAACTCACGGCTTTTGCCCAGAGGGTAGGCTTCCCTGTAGTGGCCAAGGTCGTGGGGCCTGTACATAAGAGCGATGTGGGCGGTGTGGCCCTTAACATCCGCACCCCAGAGCACCTGGCCCTCGAGTTCGACCGCATGATGCAGATTCCTGATGCTACAGGCATCATGGTCCAGAAGATGCTCAAGGGCACCGAACTCTTCATCGGTGCCAAGTACGAGGAGCGCTTCGGCCATGTCATCCTCTGTGGACTCGGTGGCATCTTCGTCGAGGTGCTCAAGGATGTGTCGTCAGGTCTGGCTCCCCTGTCCTACGACGAGGCTTTTTCGATGATCCACTCGCTCAGAGGCTATAAGATACTAAAAGGTACGCGTGGACAGAAGGGCATCAACGAGCAGAAATATGCCGAGATCATCGTGCGCCTCTCCACCCTGCTGCGCTTTGCCACAGAGATCAAGGAGATGGATCTCAATCCGCTGCTTGCCGACGACAACGACGTGGTAGCTGTCGACGCACGTATTCTCATTGAAAGAGAGGGGTAAGATGAAACATTAAACATTAAATATTAACAAACAGTATTAACCAATTAGATTATGGAACAAAAACGTTACGGTCATTTCGACGACCAGCATCGCGAGTACGTCATCACAGACCCGCAGACTCCATGGCCTTGGATTAACTATCTGGGCAACGAGGATTTCTTCTCACTCATCTCTAACACCGCTGGCGGCTACAGCTTCTACAAGGACGCCAAGTTCCGTCGCATCACCCGCTATCGCTACAACAATGTGCCGATGGACAATGGAGGCCGTTACTTCTACATCAAGGACGGCGACACGGTATGGAACCCGGGATGGAAACCCTGCAAGACGCCACTCGACTTCTACGAGTGCCGTCACGGCATGAGCTACACGCGCATCACTGGCCGCAAGAATGGCGTAGAGGCCAGCGTTCTCTTCTTCGTACCCCTCAAGAAATGGTGCGAGGTGCAGAAGCTGACACTGAAGAACGAGTCGGCAGAGACCAAGACGCTGAAACTCTTCTCGTTCGAGGAGTGGTGCCTCTGGAATGCCGCTACCGATATGGAAAATTTCCAGCGTAACTTCTCTACGGGTGAAGTGGAGATTGAGGGTTCGACGATCTACCACAAGACCGAGTATCGCGAGCGTCGTAACCACTACGCGTTCTATCATGTGAACACTGAGATTCAGGGCTTCGACACCGACCGCGAGACATTCGTGGGACTCTACAACGAGTTTGCCGATCCTCAGGCAGTGATGGAGGGCAAACCCCGCAACTCGCATGCTCACGGCTGGAGCCCCATCGCCTCACACTATATCGAGGTGACTCTGAAGCCTGGCGAGTCGCGCGACTTCGTGTTCCTACTCGGCTACATCGAAAACGAACAGGACGAGAAATTCTCTGCCCCACAGGTCATCAACAAGCAGAAGGCACACGCCCTCATCGCTGAACTCGACACCACAGAGAAAGTAGACAAGGCCTTTGCAGAGCTTTGCGAGTACTGGGATTCTCTCCTTAATATATATAAAGTACAAACAGGCAACGACAAGCTCGACCGCATGGTGAACATCTGGAACCAGTACCAGTGTATGGTCACCTTCAACTTCTCGCGCTCGGCATCGTTCTTCGAGAGCGGCGTAGGCCGTGGCATGGGCTTCCGCGACTCCAATCAGGATCTCGTGGGCTTCGTTCATCAGATTCCCCCACGTGCCCGTCAGCGCATCATCGACATTGCCTCCACACAGTTCCCCGACGGCGGCTGCTACCACCAGTATCAGCCACTCACCAAGCGCGGCAACAACGATATCGGCGGCGGATTCAACGACGACCCCTGCTGGCTCATCTTCGGAACTGTGGCTTATATCAAGGAGACGGGCGACTTCTCTATTCTCGACGAGATGGTGCCCTTCGACAATCAGCCTGGCTCAGAGGTAACTCTCTTCGAGCACCTCAAGATCTCGATGGATCACGTCATCAAGAACCTCGGTCCTCACATGCTGCCACTCATCGGACGTGCCGACTGGAACGACTGCCTCAACCTCAACTGCTTCTCGTGGGATCCTAACGAGTCGTTCCAGACCACTGAGAACGTCTCTGAGGGCACCAAGGCCGAGAGCCTCATGATTGCTGGTCTTTTCGTCGTCACAGGCAAGGACTATGTCGCCCTCTGCAAGAAGATTGGCAAGACTGCCGAGGCAGAGCGCATGCAGCAGGCTGTCGACGCGATGATCGAGGCAGTAAAGAAGCACGGCTGGGACGGCGAGTGGTATCTGCGCGCCTACGACTTCTATGGCCGTAAGATCGGCTCTAACGAGTGCGAGGAAGCCAAGATCTTCATCGAGTCGCAGGGCTGGTGTACGATGGCCGAGATCGGCGCCGAGGAAGGCATGGTAGCCAAGTCGCTCGACTCTTGCAAGAAGTACCTCGAGTGCGAGCATGGTATGGTGCTCAACAATCCAGCCTTCACCAAGTATATCTACGAGTATGGTGAGATCTCCTCATATCCCGAGGGCTACAAGGAGAATGCAGGTATCTTCTGCCACAACAATCCTTGGGTCATCATCGGCGAGTGTCTGGCAGGTCGCGGCAACGATGCCTGGAGCCACTATGCCAAGATCCTCCCCAGCTATGTCGAGGAGAAATACCAGACGCTGCATAAGGTCGAGCCATACGTCAACTGTCAGATGGTAGCCGGTAAGGATGCCTTCAAGCCAGGCGAGGGTAAGAACTCATGGCTCACGGGTACTGCCGCCTGGATGTGGTACACCGTCTCAGAGTTCATCCTCGGCATCAAGCCCGACTACGATGGTATCCGTATCGATCCCTGTCTGCCAGAGACTGCCAGCGACTACACCGTCAACCGTAAGTTCCGCGAGGCAGAGTACGACATCACCATCCATCCCAACGGCCAGCAGAAGGGCGTCAAGGCCATCACCCTCGATGGCAATCCGATCGACGGCACCGTCATCCCCTACTCTCCCGGCAAGCACACCGTCGAAGTAACAATGTAAGCCCCCGCAGCCCCCTCTTTGGGTCTGGCCCCAAAGTGGAACGCGCAGCCCCTGGGTCTGGCTCCAAAGTACAGTCGCTCGCGACTTTACTTTGGGGCCTGACCCTAGAGAGCAGGGCTTGCCCCAGTGTATTTGCCACAATCATGCAAATAATTCGGCCATAAATTTGCAAAACTCAAAATTATTTGCTATTTTTGCAGCGTTGTTCTTATGAATATTCATCAAAACTATCTAGAATATGAGAAAACTTTTACTAGCAACATTACTCATGAGTGCTCTCACAGCGGGAGCACAGGGTTTCATCACCCACAGGGCCAAGGTAGCCAAGCAGCAGTCGGAAGCCATGGCCAAGAAAGCTGCAACGCGCAGCGTGGCCTTGAAGGCTAGTCAGCAACGCGGCTACTTCTTCGTGAACTGCGCAGCAGATGCTGATGCACAGCAGGTGGCCCGCGAACTGCAGACGGCTGGTGCAGCCGTCAGAGTGGTCAGAGGCGACCTGATACTGCTCGACGCACCCTACTCGAAACTCGAGACGCTGGCCAGCGTGAAGGGCGTACAGAAAATCGACATCAGCCCGAAAGTCAGTATGAAGACCGACGCGTCCCGCAAGGCGACACAGGCTGATCTGGTGAACGACGGAACTGGCGACAAGCTGCCCCAGGCCTATACGGGCAAGGGCGTCATCGTGGGTATCATCGACGGTGGATTCGACTTTACGCATCCGATATTCAAGGATAAGGACGGCAACCTGCGCATCAAGGGTGTCTATGAGCCCGGTAATTACGAATTTGGCGGCGACAGCGTGAGAATCGGCGAATGGACACTGACCGGATCGGCCTACAGCAAAACTGAAGACATCCTCGACACGCTGAAGGTAAAAGACACTAACGGATCGCACGGAACGCACTGCATCAGCATCGCTGCAGGCAGCATCAGCGACGTGAAAGGACTTACCAAGCAGCCGCTCGGCGGTATCGCTCCTGAAGCTGACATTCTGATCTGTCCGGTTACTGCCACCGAAGGATTCTTGGCTGATATGAGGGATCAGCAAATCGACGCTAACGCCTACTTGGTTGGTCAGAGCCTTGAGTACATGACAGATCAGGCCCTCAAGATGAAGAAGCCGCTCGTGGTAAGCTTCAGCATGAACTCGCACGACGGATGGCATGACGGCACCAGTAATATGGCGAGAATGCTGGGTTCATACGTGAAGGACCTAAGGCTGCCGCTGATGCTCTGCGCCAGCAACGAGGGAGGCGAAATGATCTACCTCAACTTGAAAAGTGCTGCCAAGGACACTATCAGCATACTCGCGACGCCTGGCCAGGAATACTCTTATGCATGGGGAGGTATGAAGACCACGAAGAATGTGAAGATGCAGATTGCCATCGTCAGCATGATTGACGGATATAAATACTACCAGATGCCACTCACATTCAACTCCGACCCCGATGAGGGCAAGTATGGCCAAGGCACTTACTTCTATGCTGGAGAGGATGCCGACAACAGTCATCTGGAAGGACCGGAGTTGAAAGCCGTCCAAGAGATGCTGAAATACATTGAGAAAGGCAGCCCCCAGATCTGGTGCTATCAGAATCAGGCGAAAGACAAGGACGACAAACTTTATACCTATAATGAGGTGTTAATTGACATGGCCGAACTGGAGTTTAAGCCACAGATTAACGACAGGGGCAAGGAAAAACGGGACGATGTGCTTGGATTCAAACTCAACCTGATTCCCGACGAGGCTACTGAGCTGCACTGCTGGGGTGATCTGGGCGTTTCCCTGGTAGGACAGGACAATGATGGAAAATATCTGAATGGCGACGGAAGCGTATCAATAGGCGATTGGAACACCTCGGGCGAGCCTGTATCCATTGGTGCTTATGCTGCCAACAATCTGGTGAAGACCATCGACGACAAGGAGCCTACTGAGCTAGAATCA
>JAEEGJ010003687.1_pt1 | contig 56584 bp, 42 predicted proteins | sample 8958761 | NCBI WGS metagenome assembly JAEEGJ01 (sample SAMN16246546, study PRJNA631951) | gut metagenome | biome: gut microbiome; feature: rumen; material: RS-attached | host: Bos | place: Iran: Karaj | collected 2018-10
TAAAAGGAAAGAGCCCGGTGCAATACCGAGCTCTGTTCCAATCTAAGGCCTCGTAACTAATGTTAAACCGTCCAACTTTTGGGGGTCACATCATTATGGCGAGGTTTTTTTATGCTTTCAAGCTTTATTTATTTGAGCTTGAGCTGGACGGCTTTGTCACCGGAAGGAAGTTTGCCGGATCCAAGAGGTTCCGTCTGGTGGGCTACCTGAGAGATGTTCTCGTAGAAGATACCGATAACAGCAGTGCCCTTTACTTTTTCGCCGCTCTCAAGGATAGCGGAACGATCCATTGCAAATTCAATCTTCACAGCCTGAACATCTTTCTTGCTTGCGGGCTCATTGATGCTCATGACAGGGGAGAATTTGAAGGTGTCAGCATTTGAAACAGTGTTGTCGGAAACGGGCGTGCCTTCTACGTCATCACCCCACCAACCATAGCCGTGGTCACCGAGAGGCTTGCCAACCATATCGTCTGTCCAACTAGCATCATGGAGCTCAGGCCAGTTGTTCTGGTTCCAACCAAATGCCATCTTGTTGCCAACTGCATCGAAGCAGAAGTAGTACTGAGGGAAAGCATCGAATCCCATGTAGTCCCACATGGGTTCACCATCAGAACCATCTTTGATTGCATCTATGGAGCAGTCACCGATTCTGCGGGCACCATATGCTGCATTTGCGTTGTCGTCGCAGCCTACATAGACAATGAGTGCACCGGGAGTGTCCTGGCTAAAAGTAGGAATCCAGCCGGTCCAGCTGCCGCCACCGGTTACGGGGCCGTCGGAATCTTCCTTTACATAGATGTATTCGTAGTTGATCTCAGTGTAGACATAGATGTTGTCTTCATCAGAAGCGAGTTTCAGGCGCAGAATACCGTTGTAGTCAGGGTCTGAATTCTCCTCATAGATGTAGTACTCACCGTCTGCGGTGTCTGCAGTAAGGGCATCCCATTCAGAGAAGTTACCGTCAATGGAAATATCCATAGAGAACCCTTCTTCTCCTCCTCCTCCTTCAGGATCTTTCTGCTCCTTGTCATCGGGCTTGTTGTTGTTTTTCTGGTTGTTCGGCTTGCTGCAGGAGAACACCAGAAGGGCGGCCAAAAGGCCTGCACCCAGAATCATGAAAACTTTTTTCATAATTGAATTGGTTTAAAAAAGTTAATAATATTATGAGGTTTAGGATAATTCTTTTATTCCATTTATAACGCAAATATACAAATAAAATATAAAAAGTATTACAGATGTTTCGAAAACGAAACTCTGCGAAACGATATTTCGAAATAATCGTAATATTTTTGAACGAATTTAGATATATTTGCATCTAATAAAAAGAAGATATTTTTTTAACTTAACTAATACCATTATGAAGAAAGTTCTTAGTTTTTTGTTCGTGGCAGCAGTAGCCGCCTTTGTGTTAGTTTCTTGCTCAAAGCCCAAGACCCCTGCAAAGCAGGATAAGGACTCCAAGGAGCAAGACAGTGGAAAGGAAGATGAAGGGAAACCCCAAGATGAAGAACCCGCAAAACTGGCCGTTGACGGTAAGTTCGGTGAATGGGCAGACATCGCTCCCGTTGAAGGAGAGGATGCCATTATTCTCATGAAAGCCCAGATGGATGACTCCAAGATTTATTTTTACATAGAGGCCGATGCTCAGTCACTGTGCAATGAAGACAGTTCATACTCAAACTATTTGACCATATACATCGATTGCGGTTCCGACTCCAGCTCAATCACTTACTGGGGCGGAGAAGAAGGCTGCAAATTTGACGTTGCCTTCCAGGTTTGGCTTATGCAGAAGGCCAAGGCTTCCATGGCCAACTGGGATACCGGTTTTGCCGGGAGGGCTAAGATTGAAGATGGCGTTTACAGGGCTGAGTTCTGCTGGAGCCGTGCAACGGACATGCTGAAGGAGTCGCCTCTCTATTTTGGTGCATACCTTAAAGACCAGTATGTGGAATATCCTGAAGACGGGGCGTCTGAAGGCGCATGGATTGACGGTGAGGATGTAGGCTTCGCACCCGCCAAGGGAGAAGACATGGCAAGAATCAAGTAATTCACCCTTTTTGTTAACTATTTAACCATGAAAAAACTTTACATTATACTTCTCGCGGCTGTAACGGTTGCCTTCATGTTCAGTGCCTGTCAGAAACCTTCAAACAAACCCGCAGGCAAAGATAAAGACAATGATAAAGAGCAGCAGGATCAGCAGGGTGGAGACTCTGGCAACAACGTACAGATTTCAATTGATGGCAATTTTGCAGACTGGGATGCCATCACGGAGTCCGTAGCAAACAACAACGACTATGTTGATATGTTCAAGGCTGGTTCCGATGACCCTATCCAGGTTATTAAGATTGCCTCTGACCCCGATAATATCTATTTCTACTTTGAGTTCACTGCAGAGCTTCTGCCTCAGAATGAAGCCTGTGGCACCTGGGGCAGTTCTTTTTCTGAAAACGCTCTGGATGTTGAGATGGGAGACGACGACGAAGAATTCCGTGAGGTCATGCATCTGTTTATAGACCCCGACGGAAAAGGCAGCACCGGTTTCCTTACTTTCGAGGATCCTGAAAAAGAAGGTACTCCCGCTATCGGTGATCTAGGCTCAGAGATGTGCGCACAGTTCTTTATGTATTTCAAGCCTTCCACAGGCAATGTGTGTGTCGCTTTTGAGCAGACCCTCATTGGCCCCACCAAGGTTGGTCCTGTAGGCGAGAATGATCAGGTTGACGGTGATTATACCGGAGACTTTAACTACAACGGCACCTTCTGCCAGGGTTGGCCTGATGAAGGTGAGGAAGCTGCTTTCCCGCTTTGGGGCTGGCAGAACTTTGACGATTCCGGCGCAGGTGACAACGACTGTCCAAGGCCCGACAACTGGAAATCCGGCAAACTGGACGGCAGCGGTGTCGTGAAGGTGGAGTTCTCACTGGATAAGGATGACATAGTGAATCTCAAGGATTCCGATGAAGAGCTTGCCTGCGGCGTTATCTTCGACTGGGATAACAGAGAGCCTATCTATCAGGCAACCGGTGTCCTTCGCGTCTCTTACGCAAAGTAATTTTTTATTAGTTTTCCGGGGCTGGCATTTTGATGTCAGCCCCTGTTTTTATAACTTTGTGTAAACTAATACCATATGCAATGAAAAAAAGCCACTTCACCAGTTTGTTCTCCTGCCTGGCGGCTGCGCTTTTCGTGCTGTCGTGCGGACAGCCCGTGTCGGAAATTGAAGTCCCCGGACCGGATGAAGAGAATTCACCGGAGGGAGATGACCCTTCCGGTACTGACAACCCGGACAGCCCTGATAACCCTGATCCCGACACCCCGGACACTCCAACCCCTCAGCCTCCGGCTCCGGTTGATGACCCTGAAGCCGATGCTGGTCTTTCCGTAGTGTCCTTCCAGGAGATAAATGGGGATGTCATTAATCCTGAACGCGGTTTCTACTATCCCTACGAGGGAGGCGGGGAGTACAACACCCTTACGGCAAGCACCGTGAAGAGCAAGCGCAGCCAGGGCCATACGGTTCTATACGTGCAGTATGTCCTCCCTAAATATATGTCAAAGGACATCCCTCAGAGCGTCCTTGACAATATTCAGAAGGATATGGATGGTCTGAGGGCGGGCGGGGCCAAGTGTGTCCTCCGCTTCTGCTACAAACAGAATGAGTCTGAGTCCAACAAGCCCTGGGATCCAACGGAAAAATGGGTTATGCGCCACATAGAGCAGGTGAAACCTATCCTTCAGAAGAATGAAGACGTAATAATGGTGTACCAAGCCGGTTATGTGGGCGTATGGGGAGAGTGGTACTATTCTGACCACTTTGGTATGAATCCCAAATCCTACGAGGACTATCAGCCGCGCCGCCGCGTTCTTGATGCTATGCTTGCCGCCCTGCCTGAGAGCCGTCAGGTGGCTGTAAGGACTCCGGATTTCAAGCTGGGAATGTATGGCCTGAGCCTAAAAGACACTCTCACGGCCAAAACTGGACATGGCGGCACCACTCTATCCCGTATCGGTGGCTTCAACGACTGCTTTATGTCATCGGCCGATGACTGGGGAACATATGAGTCTTCCAATTCCAGGAAGTTCTGGAATGGAGACACCCGTTATACCTTTATGGGCGGCGAAACCTGTGCCGTCCAGCAGAGTTCCACGGGTAATTTCTGCGACTGCGGCCCTTCCATCAAGGATATGGAAGACTATCACTGGACTTATCTTAATATCAGTTACAATACCAAGGTCCTGAACGTATGGAAGAAGGGCGGGTGCTATGATGAGGTGAAGCGTCGTCTTGGATATAGGATAGTACTGGAAAAGGTTCTTCACACTCCGGAGGCGGTTGCGGGGCAGCCCTACAGGGTGGCTATGTACCTTAGGAACGACGGCTTCTCGGCCTTCCAGAACCCCCGTGATGCGCGCCTGGTGTTTGTAGCTCAGGATGGCAAGGAAACGGTGTTTGACCTTGGCTCAGATCCCCGTTCCTGGCATCCTGGCAGGTACAGGATAGAGAAGTCAATCACTCTTCCGGCCGCGAAGGGAACACTCTATCTGCATCTTGCAGATCCTCTCCTTCCCAACCGTCCGGAATACAGCGCTGCCCTTGCAAACCAGGGCGTGTGGGATTCATCTAAGGGATACAACAAACTGCTGGAACTTTAGTATGAGAAGTTATCTATTTGCACTGTCCATGGCGGCAGTGCTTGTCTTTTCTTGCGGTCCCAAACCGGAGATTGTGCTCTTTTGGGACACCCACAGCGTTGATTACTCCGATATTGATGTCGCGGAAGAGCAGTTTGCCGATTTCGCGGAACTTGCGGTGGCGGCCCCGGAGCGGGATGCCCGCAAAGCCATAGACGTCCTGTATAACCACCTCAAAGCAGACGAAGTTGCGTACTACATCTATTCCGACTGGATGGAATCTGCTTTCTATAACCTGCTTTCTCCCTGCTATTCCCCGGCGCTATATGCAAAGGCCGTGGACAGGATAGTCTCTGATGGCATCATCCCACGTGGGTCGTGTGAACCGTATATCCAAAAGAGGGAGTGGTCTGGGTATAACCTGCAAGGGAAGAAGGCAACGGTTCCCGGAGTTGTTCTCCGTGAGAAAACACTTGTACTGGTGCTGGATAAGGGCTGTCCCACGTGCCGCGAAGCCCTTACCATGCTTCTTGAAAAGTGGCCTGATGTAAGGCGCGTTGCCGTTTGCTGCGGATATGGCCCCGAGCCCACAGTGGAGGGATGGGAGTACGTACACCAAGATCCCTCAAATCCGGTCTTTGATCCCAGGATGACTCCCATCTATTTTGTCGTGGCCAGTGACGGAACTGTTGAGGTTTCGTATACAACGGTATTCTAGTATATCTGGAATAAAATTGAAACCGTTTCGAAACATTCCGAAATGGTTTTTTATATTATTTCCTTATAGGAAACTTGAATTTTTCATTGAGGAAAGATAAATTTACATTGCTAAATGCTAAATACTAAATACACTTAACTAATCAAATACCAACAAAATGAGAAAACTATTTTCCATCATCCTTCTGAGCCTGATTGGCGTTGCTGCATTTGCGCAGGATATCGTCACGGGTTCAGTTAAAGATGCCGTAACTGGGGAGCCCCTGATTGGCGTTGGGGTGCTCGTCTCCACCGGCGGCGGTGATGTCACCGACATGGACGGTAATTTCACCGTCAAAGCCGGAAAGAATGCAACCCTCACCTTCAGCCTAATCGGCTACACCGATGTAGTTGAGCCTGTTAACGGAAGGGCCAAGATTGACGTCTCCATGAAGGAGGATGTCAACTTCCTGGACGAGGTAGTGGTTATGGGTTACACCTCGCAGAAGAAGAACGAGCTATCCAGCTCAGTTGTCTCTCTCCGTGCAGATGAAATTGTGGATACTTCCACCCCTGACCTTGGAAATATGATTCAGGGTAAGGCGGCCGGTGTTGTGGTCATGAATGCCAGTGGCCAGCCCGGTGAGTCTGCTCAGATCCGTATCCGTGGTACCGGTTCCATTTCTGCAAGCGCAGACCCTCTGTATGTTGTTGACGGTATTGCCGGTGGCACCTTCAACCCCAATGACGTGGAGAGCGTGACCATCCTTAAGGACGCTTCTGCAACCGCTCTGTACGGTGCATCCGCAGCCGGTGGCGTTATTGTTGTTACCACCAAGAGTGCCAAGGACCGTGAGCGTACTGAGGTCAATTTCAAGGCCAGCGTGGGTATGAAGCAGGCTCTTACCGGCCGCTTCCATCCTATGGACAGTGAGGAACTCTATGAGACCCAGCGCTTGATGTTGTCCAAGAGCGCTTTCAAGAGCCAGCGTCCGGAAAGCCTTCTTGACAGGGACTTTGACTGGTTCGGCAATATTTTCAGAAAGGCTGTTGTTCAGGACTATTATGCTTCTATTGCCGGTGTGGCAGGACGCGTGAACTACTTTGCAAGTATAGACCATTACGACGAACAGGGCTCCATGATCGGCACCTCATTTGACCGCAATTCCGCCCGTGTGAACCTGTCGGCTCCAATCGGCAAGACGGCAACCCTGAATGTGCGTGTGGGATACAACCGTAGCCACAGTAACAATTTCGCCAACACCGACTGGAAAAATATTGGAACCGCTTATAACGGAATGCCTTGGGACAATCCGTTTGATGATAATGGCGTCGCAATAGCCGTGGGCATGCCGGAAGCCGCCGGTCTGAAGTGGTATGGGAAAGAGCAGTACAACCCCTTCCACTCCCTTCAGTACAATACCGCACAGAGTTGGAACGAAGACATCGTAGGTGATTTCCAGCTGATCTGGAACATCACTGACTGGCTCACTTTCACCAGCAACAATCGTCTGGCTTCCTCCAACTGGAGCAGCAAGACATACCTGGACAAGCGTTCCAACACATCGGCCAAGAACATAGGTACCCTTGACCAGGGGAGCGGCAGAAGCTGGAGCGTGGGCCTTACCGAACTCCTCAAAGCTCATAAGAACTTCGGCGCTCATAACGTCAACGGTATCGTCGGTGCCGAATTCGGCTGGGGCTACACCGAAGGCATCGGCGCTTCCGGAAGCAATATGCTCACCGGTATGCAGGCACTCAACAGTTCTATCCATACCGGAGTGTCCGGTAACGATTACCGTTCTGCCGCCTGGGCAGTACTGGCACAAGCTCAGTACTCCTATGCGGAAAAATACATCGCCACCGCTTCCATCCGCTATGACCGCACTTACAAGTTTGCCCCCAAAGCTCGCGGCGGTTTCTTCCCCGGCGTGTCTGCTGCATGGATTATCAGCAAGGAACGTTTCATGGAGAACGTCAAATTCTTCGATCTCTTGAAAGTTCGTGCTGGTTATGGTGTAACCGGTAACTCGGACATCGAGCCTTTCCTCTACCAAGACCTCTATACCACCAGTTCCACATACAACGACAAGGTCGTAGCCGTGGCTGAAAGAATGGCCAACGACTACCTGGGCTGGGAATCGGCCCACATGCTCAGCTTTGGTATCGAAGCCCGTATGCTAGACCGCATCAATTTTGCCCTGGACCTTTATAATACAGACAACAAGAACCTTCTCCTTTCTGTTCCACAGGCGCTTTCTTCCGGTTTTGCGGAGTATACCGCAAATGTCGGTACAATTAACAATAAGGGTATAGAGCTGGCCGTGGACGGCGATATCATTAAGAACAAGGATTGGAAATGGAATCTGGGCTTTAACATCGGCTTTAACCGAAATAAGGTGAAGTTCCTGCCCAACGGTGCTTTCGAACATGGCACAGGTACTCCCGAGGTGCAGCAGAGAGTTGCCCAGGGGTATGACATCTATACCTGGTATATGCCCGAATGGGCCGGTGTTGATCCTGAAAACGGAGACCCTCTGTGGTGGGCCTACGAGAAAGAAACTGACGATGACGGCTTCCCGCTTTATTATGTCCTGGACGAAAACGGAAATCCTACCTCTGAAAAGGGCATAGAGACGTCGCCATGGCCCGTTTTCACTGGTAACAGGGAAAAGACCAACGTATATAGCAATGCCGATTACCGCATGGTTGGATCTGCCACCCCGGCGTTCACAGGCGGTATCACCACCAGCCTCAGGTGGAGGAACTTTAGCCTTGCTGCCAACTTCCACTTTGTCGTCGGCAACAAGATTTACAATCAGGCACGTAACACTATTGATGCTGATGACGCCTACACGGATTACAACATGCAGAGTATCCGTAACGGTCTGGGATGGGTACGCTGGGATCCGGATGACGAAAGCACTCATGAAATTGCTACTCACCCCTACCCCAAGGGCGCTGTCAAAAAGTCCAGTAACGCAGTGTCCACCCGTTATCTGGAAGACGGCAGTTTCTTCCGTCTGAAGAATCTTACGCTGGCCTACAACATAGACAAGCCCATTCTATGGAACTTCGTCAAGGGCGGCCGTGTTTATTTTACTGCCGATAACGTGTTCACTCTCACCAAGTTCTCCGGTGCAGACCCTGAGGTCCGCTTGGAAGGTACTTCCTGGTCGCTTGCAGGACTGTTCAACGACAACTATCCTGTGCCAAGAGCGTTTGTCTTAGGTGTCGACCTCAAATTCTAATTTCAAGAAGCCATGAAAAAGATACTTTCAACAATTATATTCCTTCCCATCCTTCTTGCAGGATGTATGAAGCTGGACTTTGTGCCGTCGGACGCCCTTACAGGCGCCGCCCTTGCAACAAACCCGGCAGCGGCAGAGTACACCACAGACGGTATATACTCAATGATGAAGGATATGTCTTCATACCAGAACTCGCAGAACAACTCTTTTGTGCGTCAGTATTTTCTGCTGAACGAATTGAAGACAGATAATATCTGCTATTCCAACACCAGTACAGACCCTTTCTGGAAGGCTGCTCAGTTCATTGACGATGAAACTACCCCCAACAATTCCTATATGTGGTATATATGCTATAAGATGATATATGCCGCAAACTCCAATATCAGTGGTCTTACGGAGGATACCAAGGAGAGCAGGCAACTCAAGGGAGAGAACCATTTCCTCAGGGCCTTCTTCCACTTTACTCTCACAACACTCTTTGCAAAGCCGTATGGTTTTGACCAGGGTGCAAGCCCGGGTATTGTCCTCCGCATAGGAACGGACTATTCCGAGACCAAGCGTTCTACCGTAGCGGAATGCTATGATGCCATAGAGGATGACCTCAAGGAGGCCATACGCTTGATGTCTCCCGGCTACAAGAGGGGAAACAACGGATATGCCACCCAGGAGGCAGCACACGCACTTCTTGGACGCCTGTATCTGTACAAGGAGGACTGGGATGCATGTATAGCAGAATGTGATGCAATTCTTGGAGACAATCCAAACAGCCACCTTGAGTCCGAAGTAACGACGCTTTACTCTACTGCTCCCACCTCGAAGGAAGTTCTCTGGTGCGTGGATATCACAGACACTGACATTGCTAATATGCCTCCAAAGGGCAACCTGGCCAGCATGTTTGACTCTCCTGATGGCACCCAGAATACTGGTTGGGGAGAACTATACCTGGCAGATCCCCTTCATGATTTGTTCCAGCGCTTCCCTCAGGACAAACGCTATAAGGATATCATTCGCCTACACGCTTCTGTACCGGGCCTGCTGGTTTATTGGACTGAGATGGACGAGGGCTCAATGAAGCCGGTCATTGCTTATCCTGATGTCACCTTCAACAAGATAGATACCAAGGAAGTAAAGAATGATTTTGGTGAAATGAAGCTGGTAGATGTATATGAGGTTGCTGCCGTGACATCTTGTGTCACGGCCAATGCAGACGGCTCATATTCGTTTACTTATGACGGGAAAGCCCTTAAAGCCATTCCTGACAACACGGCTTCAAAGATCTGCGATGAATTCCCCGGCTATATCCTGAATGATGGCTCCAATACCCGTTGTTATGTGCGTCAGGTAATGCCCACCGCCATAGCTACCAATGAGTTGGAATGGGACGATGAAAAAAAGAAAAAAGAGATAGTCAGTCAAACCCCTACTGCCGTATGGGATGGTAGTGGCTGCAGCATCCGTGGCGCCGGTGGACAGTTCCTTTGCTGGTTCAGTGAGAAATTCTCACACCAGACCAATCTGACATATCCCATCTCCTCATCCTTTATTATGCTGCGTTACGCTGAGGTAATACTGAACAGGGCCGAGGCTTATGCTCATAAGGGAACTGTTGACAAGGCTCTTGCTGACATCAACGTGATCCGTACCCGTGCCGGCCTTACCGGCGCGGCCCAGATGTCAGCCGGTAATCTTGCCGGTCGTGGCTATTCCGATATCGTTGATGCAGTACTGGACGAGCGCCGCATGGAGTTCTACTATGAAGGCCTCCGTCTTCAGGACCTTATCCGCAACAAACGAGACATTGACCGCCGCTTCCTGAATTTTGCCAAGGCCGAAGTAATTCCTTATAATGACCTCAGGATCCAGTATCAGATCCCCATGGACGAAACTCGCGTGAGCGGAATTGCTCCTAATCCCCGCTAAGAAGTCAAAACATGATATTTTCTTCTGGACAAAAACGCAAGGCAACTTGCGTTTTTGTTTTTTTTGTCACTTAGATTGCACATGAAGGAGTAAAACCAAGTGAAAGCACCCGAAACCAAAATGAAACAGGGACCGTTGCGGTAAAGCAGTTTTTTCTGTAATTTTGTGTGAACCATAGAATTAACCGCAAGGGATGAAAAAATCTATTCTAATAGCCGTTTCGGCAGCCCTGCTGGCTGCCCTCCTGGTTTCCTGCAAGCAGAACGGGGAACCGCAGCTTCAGTATTACCAGACTCCATTTACATATGATATTGTGAACGTGAAGGAGCCGCCCCAGACCAATGAAGTTAAGAACATCATCTTCATGATCGGTGACGGCATGGGCCTTGAGCAGGTGAGCTGTGCGTGGGTCCTCAACAAGGGCAAACTGAACTTTGACAACTTCAAGTCAGTGGGCATTTCCCGCACGTGGTGCACCAATGCCCTAATCACAGACTCCGGAGCGGGCGGAACCGCCCTGGCTGCAGGTAAGAAGACAGGATACAGCCATGTGGGAACGGCCGCAGATACCACGGACCTCTATTCCATACTGGTGGACGCCGCGCGTCTTGGCAAGAGCACGGGCGTAGCCGTTACCTGCCACTTTGCCGATGCAACGCCCTGCGACTTCTGCTGCCACAATGAGTACAGGTACAACCAGGAGGATCTTATCGCAGACTACGTGACCTGCGGCGTGGATTATCTTGCGGGCGGCGGCCTGGACTGGTTCACGGTGAACCGTACGGATGGTCGTGACATCACAAAGGAAATGGCTGCGGCGGGGTACAACGTTGCCCTTACGGAGGATGAGCTTTTGGCGGCGGAACTCCCTGTTATCGGCCTGCTTTCCCCGGATAACCTTCCCGTTGCGCAGGAGAGGGGAGACCTCTTCCGCCATATGGTTGCCCGCGGGCTTGATCAGTTATCCAAGAATGAAAAGGGCTTTGTGATGATGATAGAAGGCTCCTGCATAGATGACTGGCTGCACGGAAATGACATTGAGAAGGCCATGGAGGAGCTCCTGGACTTTGACCGTACCCTTGGTGATGTCCTTAAATGGGCGGAGGCAGACGGCCATACCCTTGTTGTGATGACCGCAGACCACGCAACGGGCTGCCTTACACTACAGGACGGAAACCTTGAGGAAGGCCTCATTGGCGTTCACTTTGCTTCTGAGGCGCATAACGGCATTGCAGTTCCGTTCTACGCCTGGGGCCCCGGCAGCGCGCAGTTCACGGGAATCCGTGAGAATGAGGAATGGGGTAAACTGGTAGCATCTTTTGTAAAATAAGGAAAGATACCCGGTCACGCCGGGTATGACGAAAACACAGATACCCGGTCACGCCGGGTATGACGAAAAACAGAATTATGGCACAGAAAAAACACAATTGGCTGCTGTATGCCCTGATAACAATGATTACCTGGGGCATCTGGATGACTTTTTCAGATCCGACCATCGGGGAGCATTATCTTGGAATTCCCGCAGACTTCCCCTCTGAGATGGTGTATGTGGTGTGGGCACTTTCCATGATTCCCTGTGCAATCTTTGCACTGATAAACATCAAGTGGAAACTGGATGTCCGTCCCAAGACCGTGGCTCTTTCAATGGGTGTGGGGCTTCTTGGCGCCGGCGGGCAGCTGGTGCTGTTCCTGGCCCTCAAGTATGCCCCGTCATATCTTGTGATGCCCATGATCTCCGTGGCACCTATCGTTACGGTTATCCTGTCCTCCATCTTCCTTAAGGAGAAGGTGTCCAAACTTGGAATCCTTGGTATTGTGCTGGCTTTTGTGGCCATCATCTGCTTTGCAATGCCCAGTGATACCGAAGGCGCAGCATCCGGCTGGCTGTGGATTGTGCTTGCGGCGGTAGTTTTCATCTGCTGGGGTATCCAGGCCTTTGTTATGAAGCTTGCCAACAACAATACCCCAGATGCGGAGAGCGTGTTTGTTTATATGGCCCTTGCAGCCGTGGTGCTCATTCCCGTGGCATTCCTCCTGAAGTCTCCTTCAGAACTTGCGGCATATGGATGGGGCGTCCCCACCAAGGTGTTCTTCGTACAGATTCTCAATGCAATTGGCGCATTCACCCTTGTGTACGCAAACCGCTACGGCAAGGCTATGGTAATTGCTCCACTGGCCGATGCCTGCTCTCCCGTCATCTGCTGCCTGCTCTCCATAGTGCTTCTCCTTATTGCCGGTATGAACGCCCTTCCCACCGTATGGCAGGTATGCGGTATGGTGGCGGCAATCTCCTGCGTGTTTATCTTCAGCCGTGAGTAGAATGAAGAAGATTTTTCTCTTTGTATGTGCATTTGCGCTAGTGTCTTGTGGCTGTGATAAGGTACCGGTGGTTGCTCCTGTCGTCCCCTCTGAAGAAGAGGATGATTCCTCAAAGGATGATTCTTCAGACCCTCCGTCAGATCCTTCTACTGACCAGACGGATGCTCCGTGGGAGAACCCCTTTGTTCCCGCCCCGGAGGAACCGCTTGTTCATGAAAAACCTGCCGATGCCGGAGAAAGTGTATCTTTGTCGGCCTCTGTAACCGGCGTTCAGCCAATGACGGGAATAGTTCTGTGGAACACAAGCGGCTCACGCACAAAAAGCTACGTGCAGCTGGAGTTCTCATACATGCTCTATAGTGACGTATGCAAGAGAAAGGATGTCTTTGACTGGAGCGTAGTGGATAATCTTCTCTCAGATGTAGCCGCCCGCGGTCATCAGGCTGTGCTTCGTTTCCGCTATACTTATCCCGGGAAGAAATGCGCAGTTCCGGACTATATTAAAAAATGGCCCGGATACGAGGCTACAAACGAAAAGTGCGAGGGCCGTGATACTGAGTTCCCGGACTGGCGCTGCGAGGAACTACAGCGTTTTCATAAGGAATTCCACATGCACTTTGCAGAGCGATACGACCAAGATCCCCGTTTGGCTTTTGTAGAAACCGGCTTTGGCCTTTGGGCCGAGTACCATATCTATGACGGCCCGTTCATAATGGGTCAGACATTCCCCTCGATGGCTTTCCAGAGCGAGTTTCTGCCTCTGATGGATAAGTGGTTCAAGTGCACGCCATGGATGATTTCTATTGATGCGGCAGACGATAAATATGCTCCGTTCAGTTCTAAAAAGTCTTTGCTTAACCTCAGGTTCGGTAATTTTGACGATTCCTTTATGTGCAAGGCTTGGGATAATGAAAACTATCCTAACTGGAAGTTCTTCGGACAGGACAGGTATAAGAAGGCTCCTTTTGGAGGTGAATTCAGCTATTACACATCAAGTGATCAGGCTCATGCCCTGGACCCTGAAGGGATGCATGGCCGTGTGTTTGAAGATCAGGTGGCAAAAACCCATATGACTTTCATTATCGGCAACGACCAACCTGGCAAGCAAACAGAGGCCCGTATCAGGGAAGCCGCCATGTCTATGGGCTACCGCTTTGAAATCAGGGACTTTTGTGTGAATGAAGGCGTCTGCGCTTCCGTTCTTATTGCCAATGTTGGCGTTGCGCCTATCTACAAGGATGCGTTTGTCTCAGTGGACGGCGTGCGAGGCTCATTCAGCTTACGCTATCTCATGCCCGGAGAATCCACCTGGATCCAGATCCAGTGCCCAGCCACCAAGGCTTCCAAGCCCTCTATTGAGTGCGACCACCTTGTGAAGGGCCAGAAGATAGAATACCAGGCTTCCGTGAAATAATTATTTGTCTTTCAATAATAAAAGCCGTACCTTTACGATATGAGAAACGTAATTGTATCGGCTTTTATTATTTTGCTTGCCTCTTGCGCGGGCTCAGAATGGACATTGACACAGGACAGCACAGGAAAGACTTATCCCGCTTCCGTTCCGTCAACGGTGGCGGCTGTGTTGCTTGATAACGGCGTGGAACTCACCCCTGAGGCCCTGGAAGGAAGTTTCACATACTCCACCGTGTTCAAGGCTTATGACCCTTCGCTTCATTATACCCTCCGTTTTGACGGCCTGGGTTATTATGCCGATATCTTCTTCAACGGGGAGAAGATTGCCTCAAAGGACACAACCTTTGGCATCTTTGCCGTCCGTGAGTTTGACGTAACCCGCCTGATGGAAAAGAAGAATCACCTTGAGGTAAGGCTTGAAAGGGCCAAGGCCGGAGACCTTAACCTTGGGTGGGTGGACTGGAGCCCCGCTCCGGAAGACGAGAGCATGGGCCTTGTAAGGGGCGTCACCCTCCGCTCCCACGGAGACGTTTCCATAAAGGACCTCTACGTCCATCCCATCCTGGATGATGATTTGGATGAGGCCGATATTGAAGTTCGTGCTCTCCTATGCAACCATACATCAGAGCCACGTAACGTTGTTCTTAAGGGTGTCATGGAAGGCCAGGAGTTCTCCCATTCCCTTACCCTCAATGCCGGTGAAACCCGTGAGGAGATATTCAAGGCCCTTGAGATTGATAATCCCCGCCTCTGGTGGACCCATGACCTTGGGAAGCCGGAGCTTTACAATCTCAGGCTCCTTGCCCTCACCGGAAAGGCGGTATCGGACAAAGTCTCCCGCACATTCGGCATACGTAAGTTCACCTCCCGCCTCAACCAAGACGGCAACCGCCAATACACCCTCAACGGCCGTGACATCCTTGTGGTGGGCGCCGGCTGGGCCGATGACCGTTATCTCCGGGACACCCATGAAAGCATCGCCCATCAGGTGAAGCTGGTAAAGGACATGGGCCTTAACTGTATCCGCTTTGAGAATATCTGGGGCAAGGATTCCTATATCTATGACCTTTGCGACAAAGAGGGCCTCATGGCAATTACCGGCTGGAGCTGCCAGTGGGAATGGGAAGGCTACTGCGGCATCCCCCACAGCAATCTGTATGGCTGCATCAATGACCCTGAGCGCAATGCCCTGGCATACCGTTATTTCCGTGACCAGATGCGCTGGATACGCAATCACCCTTGCATCGCTGCGTTCCTTACCGGCAGTGACCGTATTGCAAACCCTCAGCTTGAGCCTCTTTACCTCAAGGAATTCAAGGCTCTGGGGCTGGAGTTCTCCTATATCTGCAGTGCGGCCTCCAAGGTCTCAATGGCAGGGCCTTCCGGCAACAAGATGACGGGCCCCTATGAGTACTGCGGCCCTGAATACTGGGTGGATCCCCAGGCCGATGGCGGCGCTCTTGGCTTCAACACGGAAACTGGTATCGGCCTTAATATGCCTCAGCTTGAATCCGTAAAGAAGATGATTGCCCCGGAGGACCTCTGGCCCGTGGGAGCAGCCTGGGACAGCCTCTGCACCGTAGCAGGGGAGGGCATGCACGATACCCATGTCATCCGTGAGGTGGTTGCCGGCCAGTACGGTGAGCCCTCTTCCGTGGAGGAATTTGTTGCCCGTGCGCAGGCCGCGGATTACACCGGCACACGCGGTATGTACGAGGCCTTCCGTATCAATATAGGTAAGGCTACGGGCGTGGTGCAGTGGATGCTCAATTCTGCCGTCCCCATGCTCTACTGGCAGCTGTATGACTGGTACGGAATTCCTACGGCCGGTTATTATGGCACCAAGAAGGCCCTGGAGCCCGTTCAGCTGCTTCTGCAGTGGGAAGAGCGTAAGCTTTATGCCGTAAACGGTCTGGCAACTGGCAGCGGCGCTGCAAAACTGGACTGCACCGTACGCATCTTTGATGCAGCATCCCGTGAAATCCAGTCCGTTCCCGTGAGTGTAAGTGTCCCTGAAGGCACTTCCGTGCCCGTTTTGGACCTTCCTCAGGGAGAGGATCTCTTTGTATTTGTGGAGGGCGGGGCAAATAACTTCTATGCCGTTCCGGCCCAGGGCAATGTCCACGACTTTGCGCATTCAGGCTGGTTCCAGACGCCTATCGGCACGTATGCAAACCTCTCTTACGTGACGGCGCTTCCCGCTCCGGATCTCAGTGTCAAGGAGGACGGCGCGCACAACGTGACAGTTGTGAATAATTCTGATACCGTGGCCTTCCAGGTGGTCCTGAAGCTCCTTGACGGTAATGGGGAGCTTGTTCCGGAGGCCTTCTGGTCAGACAATTTCTTCTCCCTGCCGCCTCACGGCAGCATAGTGGTTTCCCACGGCGGGAAGGGCAAGGTAGCCTGGACCGCAGGGCTGTAATTATTGGACTGTTTTACGGATAGAACTTCCCGTCAGTCCTGCTGGCGGATTATCTTTGATCCGGGAGGTACGCTGTGGGTAAGCCATACGTTACCGCCAATCACGGAGCCTTCCCCAATTGTAATGCGGCCAAGGAGCGTGGCGTTACTGTAGATGGTGACGCCGTCCTCTATGATGGGGTGGCGGGGGATGTTGCAGGGAGTGCCGTCGGCATCCTTCCTGATATTCTTTGCGCCAAGGGTGACGCCCTGATATATGGTCACGTAATTGCCTATTATGGTGGTCTGACCAATCACAACGCCCGTTCCGTGGTCAATTGCAAAATGATGGCCGATGGAAGCCTGAGGATGAATGTCTATTCCGGTATTGGCGTGGGCCCATTCGGTGAGCATGCGGGGGATGATGGGAATCCCCAGTGCGTCAAGCTCATGGGCCACCCTGTAGTGGATCATTGCGGTTACGGCGGGGTAGCAGTACACAATTTCCTGGAGACTGTCCGTTGCGGGGTCATTGCTGGCAATGGCCTCCACGTCCTGTTTCAGGAGCCTGGCAATGTCCGGGACTCTCTCCCTGAACTTATCTACGGCGTCCTGCGGGCACAGCTGCGCAAGGACGTCCATGGCATTCTGCAGGGATTCCTCATACGGGATAAAGTTATACTCCGGGAACATGGCGTCACTGAGTGACTCCATAAGGGCTCTGAGATGCAGCCTTGTCTGTTTAATTGGTATGTTCATGCGGTAAATACTCCTGTTGAAAGGTAACGTTCCCCGGTGTCCGGAAGAAGGGCCACAATCATCTTTCCCTCGTTCTCCGGTAGCCGGGAGAGCTTCAGGGCAGCGCAGAAGGCGGCTCCAGAGGATATTCCCACAAGAAGACCTGTCTTTCCGGCCAGAAGTCGGGTGGCCTTCATAGCATCTTCACTGGTAATGGGCTGGACCTGGTCCACTACTGCCGGATCATAGGTGTCCGGGACAAAGCCCGCGCCTATTCCCTGAATCTTGTGGGCGCCGCTCCTGCCCTCACTGAGGACGGGACTTTCCGCAGGCTCCACGGCTATGACGCGGACACTGGCCTTGTGCTTTTTGAGGGCCTTTCCGGTTCCGCTTACAGTGCCTCCTGTGCCCACTCCGGCCACAAAGATATCCACGGCGCCGTCAGTATCATTCCATATTTCCTCCCCGGTGGTTTTCTCATGGGCCAGGGGATTGGCGGGGTTCACAAACTGCCCTAGGATCACGGCGCCCGGGATGCTCTCACTGAGCTCCTGAGCCTTTGCAATTGCACCCTTCATCCCTTGCGCTGCTGGGGTGAGTTCCAGGGTGGCCCCAAGTGCCTGCAGGAGCTGCCTCCTTTCAAGGCTCATGGATTCCGGCATGGTTAGAATTACCTTGTATCCCTTTGCAGTACCAACCCAGGCCAGGCCCACGCCTGTGTTTCCGCTGGTGGGTTCAATGATAGTGGAACCTTCTTTCAGGATGCCATCGGCCTCTGCCTTTTCTATCATTTCCGCAGCAATGCGGTCCTTGACGGACCCTCCGGGATTGAACTTTTCAAGTTTCAGGACAATCCTTGCCCTCTGCCCCTTGAATCCCTTCACCTCCAGGAGGGGAGTGCGGCCTATAAGTTCTGTAAGTGACTGGTAAATCATCTGTAATTCAAATTGTTTTACAAATCTACAAATAATTATGTATTTTTGCATTTACTATGCAACCTAGACTCCTCATAATGGCTGTGGCGGTGCTTCTTGGAGGAAGCATCGGCCTAAGGGCTCAGAACAATCCCTACAAGATAGACGACTCCTGTTATGAATGTATGTCAAAGGCCGATGCCCTCATAGGCAAGGAAGGCTTTGATGAGGCCAATGAAGCGCTTCTTAAGGCGGCCACGGCGGCTTCCGACAACAAGGCCCTTGTCCTTTATTATGTGGTTCGGCTGCGTAATTTTTGCGCCATTCGCCCGGCGAGTGATGCCGATATCCTTGCCGCCCAGGAGGAAGTCAAGACCAACGCCCGGAAGTATGGTTACCTCCAGTACTATTACCAGTCCTACCAGTCTGTTAAGAACTATTTCTTCAACACAGGCCGGCAGATCCGTGCGCTGGAAGTGATCCAGGAGATGCAGAAGCAGGCCTTCGAGGAGAATAACGAATACGGCAAATGGCTGGCAGAGAAAGAACTGGCGTCGTACTATAAGGTTTATGGGGCCTATTCTGCTGCAAGGGAGCATATACGGGCTTCTATCCGCACGTACCTTTCTACCGATGATCCCACCGTCCGCCGCCAGAGCCTGTGCCCGTATTATCTGGATTATGCTTCCACATTACAACACATCCTTGACTCTGCCCGCTTCTTCGTGGACAAAGCATGGGAGAACGCCGTCCTTCCGGTAGATACCGTGATGTGTATGCGGGAATCGGCCATACTTGCTGCCGTGGCCGGTGACTTTCCCCGCTACAAGTCATACCGGGACAAATGCCTTGAATCGCCTCATAAGCAGGCTCTGGGCCGAATGACTCCAACCATCTTCAAGAGTATTGACGCCCTGTATGACGGCAGTTTTGACATAACTGACAGATCTGACAAATCCGTGTATAATAGCCTGTCGCCAAACAATATCTACATTCTCTCCGCCGTAGCGAAGGCTGTGGGCAGGCTGGACGTAGCCGTGGAGATGAAGGATTTCTGCTTCAATGCCAACCAGAAAGACTTCTCCACCATCCTTGAGATGCATATGTCCGAGATGGATGCCCGCTATGAGAACGACCGCCTCCAGGACCAGGTGGAGGAAAAGACCCGTCAGGTGGAAAAAGTGACGCGCATGGTGATGGTGCTGGGCATCCTTCTTCTTCTGGGCGTCATCCTGGGGCTCCTTTCCTACGTGAGGAACCTTCGCCGGACACAGAAGAAAGATGAGAAGATGATTGCGGAACTCACCGCCGCAAATGAACGTGTCATGAAGGCCGATGCCGCCAAGGACCGCTTCATCCAGAACATGACCCACGAGCTCCGTACCCCGCTTAACGCCATTACGGGATTCTCCCAGCTCCTGGCACTCCCTGACGGCATGTTCTCCGCTCAGGAGAAGGAGGAGTTCGGGAAGCACGTTCTGAACAACACCAGCATGATGACCATGCTCCTTGACGACCTTATGAGTACATCGGCCATGGATACCGGTGGCTACAGGATTACAATGGGGGAGGCAGAATGCGAGTCAATCTGCAAAGAGGCCATCAATGCTGCGGAGCATCGGCTCCAGCCCGGCGTACAGCTTCTTTTCAAGCCGTCAATGGAACTGCCGTTCACCTTCACCTCCGACGCCCTCCGTATCCAGCAGGTGCTCACAAACCTCCTCACAAATGCCTGCAAGCATACAAAGGAGGGAGAAATCAGGCTTGGCTGCTCATTGGAAGAAGTTTCCGGCATGATTGCTTTCAGCGTGGAGGACACCGGCCCCGGCATTCCTGAAGGGGAGGCCCAGCGCATCTTTGAGCGTTTTGTGAAATTGGACGACTTCGTCCAGGGCACCGGCCTTGGCCTCAGCATCTGCCGTGAAATCACCGCCAAGATGGGGGGCAAGATCTACCTTGACACCTCCTACAGCCCCGGCGCCCGCTTTGTCTTTGCCGTGCCGGTATAACCTTATTTTTGAAGGATGGCATCCTTGGTCCTTGGCATTGTCCATGCGGGGACGCTGCGGTCACTGCCGTCGGAAAGGCCCATCCACCAGCATGTGGCAATTCCGGCCTCTCTGGCTTTTCCGGAGAAATATCCGGCAAAGGTGACGTTGGCGTCATTGTCTTCATTGGTCCCGCCGCCCCATTCGCCAATGATTACGGGTACCCCAAGACGTTTTACAATATATGTGTCAAGGTTTGTGAAGAGGCGGTCTATATCGGCCTTCTGTGCGTCAAATTTATCGGCCTCCCAGTAACTGTGCACCTCAATGGCTATGTGGCCGGGCTCTTCCGGAATCTGGATGCTGGCTATGGGGTCCTGGAGGTGGGCGTTCCAGGTGCCGTCTCCGCTGCAGGCGCCGTAGGTGTTCACCACAAGGTTCCTGTAGAGGTTGTTGCCGCCGGTTGCACGCACTGTCTGTGTGAACAGTGCTGCGTAGTTGTAGATGGCCTTGTAGGCGCCCTGGGCCACGGCGGCGTCGTAGCTTCCGGGGGCCGCGAATGAGGCAAAACACCAGGAGTCGTACTGGTCCAGCATCTCGTTATACGACTCAAAAAGGAGTTTCTCTCCGTAATCCTTGAAGGTGATGGCAATCTGCTGCCATAGGACCTCGTAGCGGTCCTTGGCGGCGTTGAAACCATCTTCTGAAGCCCTTATCCAGGCAGTGGAGGCTGATCCTGTGTCGTGGTGGACGTTGAGGATGCAGTACATCCCTTCGTCTATCACGTAGTCCACAACTTCCTTCACGCGGGCCATCCACTGAGGGTCCACAGTTGTACCCGTCCACGTGGCGGGATTCCATTTGTTCTGGTCGTGGAGCGTGATTGTGCCCATATGGGGGTACCAGGTTACGGGCACGCGGATTACCCCAAAACCGGCTTCCTTGAACATATGGATGAGTTCACGGGTGGTCTCCGGCTGGCCCCAGGCGGTCTCGTAATCCTTGGGGGTGCGGGCGGTCCAGGCCTCTATCCACATATTGTTAATGTCCCCGCTGTTTGTGTCAAGGGTGTTGCCAAGATTCCAGCCGGCGCCCATGTTGAGGACTGCTTCCGCGGCGCTTTCAAAGGGGTCCGTGGCATCCGGCGAATCCGGCTTCCCGGGGTCATCGGGCTTGTCCGTATCATCGGTTTTGTCCTTGGGCTGCTCCTGCGGCGGGGCAGGGGCATCCATCGGCCTGCATCCGAAAGCAAGCGCTGCAAAAATGCACAGTATGATGGCCTTATTTGTCATTCCTTCCAGTCAATGAAAGTGCAAATCTACAAATAATTGTCGATAAACCTTCCATCCTTCCCCTTACTGCGCGTGATGTGCCGAAAATAGTCTCATCACCCGCAAAAACACCCACTTTTTGCTGGTGATGTGCCAGAAAAAGTCACATCACCCGCACTTTGTCCTTCGCCCGCAATTGGGAGCGAAGCGACTAAGCACCTTCCCCGAGGGAAGGGGTTTGGGGATGGGGTAACGTGGGCCGACGGAGTCCCTTCGCCAAACGGAACGAAAAGAGCCGCCTGAAAAGGCGGCCTTTGAGTGGAGTGCGGGGTTGTTAACAAATTTCTAACCAATTATGAAGACCTTATGGCGGTCTATTCATTTGGCTTACAAATAGATGTGACTATGCAACCATGATTCCGGTGTGAAGAATATCTTCATATAGTGGAGACGGATGCGAAGACTCAATAAGAATGGGTTCAATCAAGGTATTTACCTCCAAAGTGATACGCCACAGTTTTGCAGACTCTTTCAAGAAATCTCCTTGAACTTCCGGGACAATAACTGCAACGTCAATATCACTGTCCTCCCGGGCGTTACCCTTGCTATAGGATCCGAACAAATAGACAGTAACCGGCCCAAACTTGGCAGTTACTGCCTCCTTGTACCGTTTGACGATTTTTATAACCTGTCTTTTATCCATAGCTGTAATTCTTTTGTCTTGTCCAGAATCTCTCTACAACGTTCTTTGCTCACCCTAAATCCGGTGGGCGGTTTTTGTTTAATATTCCCAATAGTACCGCAATCCTATTTCCCGCTGAACCATCTTCTCGGCCGTCTGGTCGTTCTGGTGAAGGAATTTCGCGTAAGGAACCTTTCCCAACCGGTCAACAGCGCCCCGAAGCAAATTATTGTACTCGTCGAAGGATTCTACATACTGGAACCTTACGGGATAGGTTCTGGTGTAGCTGCACCGCGTTCCGTCCTTCAACTGAATATAGAGGTTCAGGATTACGGACAACTCCGGAAGGTACATTTCCTTGTCGGACGGCAGGGAATAATCCAGCCAGAACGGCCAGGACAGGAACTGTTTCGAGACACCCAGGCCGCACAGGTTCATATCCGGGTTGAACGGGTCTTCCTCTTCCGTTTTGGTATAGAACATCAGGGCCTTGTTGACATAGCCCAGCCTGCTGATTTTCGGAATCATTTCCTGCGGAAGGGGCATTCCGGGATAACCGTCGTTCTCGAGGTTATAGATTTTCCTCTTCCTTGCCATGTAATCCACCCTGGGCGCCTTCAACGGAATGCCCATCGCCTCTCTGGAAGGCCATGAGGCTTTGGCCTCCTTCACGGGAATTTCGGGCGTCATCCTGATGGACATGGAGTGAATCTGGTTAGCCGGGAAAAGTCTCTCATTCAGCTTGATACGCACCGAAGAGGGATCGAAGAAGTAGTCCACGGCCCCGGAAGAGGCACTGTTGCCCAGATAGTGTTCCCGGTCTTCTTCTTTTTCAAAATAAAGGCAGGCAGCGGTATAATAAGCAACGGGGGCGGTTTCCAAATTCCAAATGCCTTCTCCTATGCCGGCATCCTTTGCCAATTTGTCCACGGTAAACGTCGGGAATTTGAGACCGGACTGACGGTCTCCCCTTATGAAGCCTTCCGTGTCGATGGTCCCTTTGAGGTCCAGTTTGATGGTCCCTTCCATCTGTCCGGTCTTCGAGATGTCGGGCTCCTCCTCCTCGTCCAATCCCGTTATTACGCCTGAGATGGCTTTAAAACCGATGCTGGCCACAGCCAGGCCCAGGGCATAGGGATCGGCCGTCTTGGCCTTGTCCATAGCATCCAGAAAGTAAGCGCTGAAATTATCGTCGGCAGTCAAGTCGGATCCCAGGCCGGTGATGGTGGAAAGTACGGTGCCCAGACTGCTGACGGAACGAGGCTTCTTCCAGAGGGCATCCAGATTCAGATTCCCGTTGAAAGAGCCGTTGATGTCGGCCTTGACAAGGGATTGGAGCGAAACGTGGTCCTTGTTGAAGGTGAGCATCCTGAGGCTGATATCTTTCTTGGCGATTGCGGTCCGGTCAAACTGGGCCATGGAGGGGATATCTATGTCTATGGCCCACCAGCCGCTCTCCGGAATGATGTTGCCGGAAGTGCCGAAGCGTCCGTCGTCCGTATAAGGCGTTGTCAGGTACGTGAAGCGGCTGTTGCGGTAATTGCTGAGTTTGCCGTGGTCGGTGAAGTCATAAGCCAGGGCGTAGGGGCGTTCCAAAGCGGCCGCCCACTCACTGGGAACGGTGACGGCCCACAGATGGTCGTTGATATCCTTCATATTGGCATCGCCTGCCAGGTAATAGAAGAAACGTAGCTTGCCCACATAAGGATTATACATTGCGAAGTAGTTGAAATTCGGGAGGGAGCGGTTGCCAGTGTAGTTTAGCACCAGCTTCCACTGGCCGTTCTTCAGCATTTTCTTGGCCTCCCCGTCCGGAAGATGGGATTCGTTGATGTCGGCCCATGGAAGCGGTACGATAGTATATCCCTTGATGCCGTTCACTACCTCAGGGCCTTTCCCGTCGAACAGGTAGATGGCCTCTTCCTGGGTCCAGTCGGCTTCAAAGTCCGTATTCGCAGACTTTATGTCGCTCAACTTGGGGCCGCCCATACCGCCTCCCGTGTTCAACACCAGGAAGATGCCCTTTTCGGTGGGCGCGAAGCAGTAGTTTGGCTTTTCATCATCCGGTTCCAGATTCCGGTCGCCCTGGGTCACGTGGATCGTCAGAGTATTGCCGGATTCGGTAGTGATCACTACATCGGTTTCCCTCTCATCATACTCATCCAGATATTCATAAGTAGTGTAGGATAGTTCGAACTGAGGATACTCACCTCCGCTGAGCCAGAAGAATCCCGTGTCCGGATCCTTGAACTCACCGAGCTTGATGGTTCCGGTATAACTGACCTGAAGCCAGTCGGCATTGGAAACCACCTGCCTGATATGGGGGTTGAAGCCCCCTTCGATAACCATCTTTACAGACTCCGTTGTGTTGTCTATAACGACATCAAACTCTTCATTGACGGTGACATAAACAGGATTCTCGTGTTTGCAGGCGGCCAGCGCCAGCAATAAACCTGCTATGATGATAATTCGGCCAAGTCTCATATTCTAGTATTGATTTAATTTTTCTATTTTGTAGCTATATCTTTGCCAGAAGGCGGCCGGGAACGGGTTCGGTGAAGGAGGAGCAGATGCCGCGCACCAGTTTGACCGGGTCCGAGAAACAAAGTCCGCGAAAAACCAGTTCTTTCCCGTCCGGGCCGATGAACTTGTTTCCCTGCACTTTGACCCAGGAACTGCCGGAAGAACAGGATGCAGTGAGCAGGATGGCTAGAACGACTGCTACGAAGGCGGAAAGGGTGTTTTTATTCATAGTGATTTACAATTGACAATTATTATTCCGTGATAGCAGTGCAAAAATACTAATTTTTAAGAAAATACAAGAAAATAACGGCGTCTTCTGAAGGGAAGATGCCTGCGGAAAGATATCGTGCGGGCAACGGGACAATTATCGAACCAATTTTGACGATTTTAGAGCCGTGTATCTATTTGGCTTACAAATTATGAATTGTTATCGCAGATGGTTCTGAAAGAGTTCTACGTTGACTGATGGGTTTGTTTGTTTATGCACTGAAGATTTGTTATCTTTGCAACAAGTTGTATCAAGTAGTTATACGCATTATGAAGCAACTACTCCTTTTCATTTCAATGATTCTCTTAACAATTAGTTGCAAGAAAATTGATCCGTTTGTAGAAACAGACGAAGGGAAAAATGTGTTGGGATTCTATCTGGATGGTAAAAAAGTATCATATCAAACAAGTGGAGGTTACCCATGGTATCCATATAAACATTGCGTTTATACAAAACATTTCAATACTGATTCTCTTGAAATCATCGCTCTGCTTGACAACTACTATTATAATGAAATCTCGATAAAGATTGCTATTTCGGAAATCAGTACTATACATGAAATCACGGATCCTGACATCACTTTAACTTACATTTATAGGGTAACACCTTTACCTCCAGATGAATATTCCGAGGGAGGAGGTAGAATAGAACGGGCATATACAATATTTAAGAGCGGAGAGTTAAGTTTCAGAAAGTGGGATCAGCAGGCAGGTATCCTTTCTGGTAATTTTAGATTTGATTGCGAGGCCCCTCAGTATGATGGTAGCGTAAAAAGTGTTTCAGTTAGCGGTGGAAATTTTGATGTTAAAACTGGCAATATTTTATGAGTAGAGTTGTCAGTATACTTGTCCTGATCATAGCATTTTTTTTCTCCAGTTGTTCAAAATTACTGGGTTTTGGACAGTCTACAGAGAAGGAACCTAATCTTATTCCTGTTTCGATGGAATATGACGGCGTCTTTATGGAAGAAGACAATCCTGAATGTACTAATTCGAAATTCTACCTTAGGAAACATTCGTTCAGTTACTATATTAGAACGTATTTTACTTCAAGTGGGATGATGTCGCTAAAAATGTTGATTAGTTCTGGTGAAGGTTTCGAACTTAATAAGTGGTACAGCCTGCCGTCAGCGGAATCAGAAAACGTCTGGGAGTCATTTGCTATTATTAAAGGCAAGAGAGCTATTGCAGGAAGGGTATTATTTACAGAGTTCAATCAAACAGGGGACCTTACTTTTAACGGAGAGGGCTATTGTTCCATTAGGGGAGAGTTTGAAATCACTTTAGAAAGCGAGGAATCATCAGATAAATCCATTGAGATCAAAAATGGAAAGTTTTATGTCCCGAAATCAGGGTATTGGGACTCTCGAGCAATGGAAGATTGAAATAGTACCCGCAGTGAGGGACACTTAGGGTCAGTGAAAGCCGTGAAACGGAGTACCTTCACCCTAACACGCGAAAGCCCGGCCGTCAAGGGCCGGGCGAATTCGCGTGCGGGCGAAGGGACTCGAACCCATACGCCTTGCGGCACCAGATCCTAAGTCTGGGTTGTCTACCAATTCCAACACGCCCGCAGGATTGGAGTGCAAAGATATAAAAATTATCCGAGAATCTTAGCAATGAGGCGGGGAGAAGTTTCGCCCGTGAACTCTGCAATATGATTGGAAAGCAGTTCGTATGATTCTGAAGGGCTGTGGTGGCACTCAAGGGAGTCATCGGATTCAAAAGGAAAACCCGCAGGAGCGCCGGGGAAACTGCCGGAGCCGGCCAGGTCTTCCGGCCTGCAGAAAGACGCCACCTGCCAGCCGGAGTACTTGAGCTCCGGACCGCGGTACACGCGCACAAGGTCCCCGATAACCACCCTGCACTGCATCTGAAGGCGTGTCATCAGGGCGTCGGCGGCGCTCTTTTTCACGCCAAGAAGGCTGCGGACCTCCTTGATTGTAATGCTCCCGTTCTCCTTTATATAGTCCATCACAAGCGTCTGCGGGCCGCTTTCAAGGGCGTACTTTTCCAGCGACTGCCTGTAATTGCGGAGCTCCTTGTACCAGGAAGGCGTTGAAAACGCAGCCTTGCCGCCGCAGAGGAACTTGCCGTAGAAGATATCCCCGCTCTGCAGGCAGTCAATCTTCCAGTCCCATGGGCCAAGGACGCCGGCCTCCCCGTCAAACCAGTAAGCCGGATCTGTCATCTCCTCTATGGAATACCCGGGAATGGAGTTCTCAAAGAACGGAACTATGCCGCACTCCTTGATGGCCCTAAGCATTGTCTCCGCACTCACAACGGTGGGTGCGGAAAGATTCCCGGCATGACGTCCTATACTCATTTTCCGAATTCAATGCATGCCCAGCCCTCGCGGGACGACGTTCCGCACAGAGTCAGGCCATTGGCTTCTGCGGCGCTTACTACGGCATTTACATCCTCATCGTAGAACCCGCTCACCAGAAGCTTTCCGCCGCGGCGAAGGGACCTTGCGTAAGTAGGCAGGTCCTCGAGGATTATGTTCCGGTGGATATTTGCAAGAATGACGTCGTAAGTGCCCATCTGCATGAGAGAGGCGTCGCCGCAGGCGGTTTCCACGCGCGTTCCCACCTTGTTCCAGCGGCAGTTGCCCCAGGCGGAGTGTGCGGCCACTGCGTCGATGTCCACGGCAAAAACCTTCCGTGCACCCATCTTGGCGGCCAGGATGCCCAGGATGGCCGTTCCGCATCCCATGTCGCATACGTATGCATCGCGCATAGGAAGCGCCAGCATACGCTGCATCATCATATAAGTAGTATGGTGATAACCCGTGCCGAAGGCCATATTGGGGTCTATCCAGATATTGTACCTGGTGCGGGGAACATCCTTGTTGAACGGAGCTTTTACCGTGACCACGCCGTCTACCACTATGGGCTGGAAAGACAGCTCCCAGTTGCGGTTCCAGTTTTTGCCTTCCACCATGACGGCATTGAAGCCTGCAACGCAGTCGTATCCGCTCAGGACAACTTTCAAGTCCTGTGGCCGATACTCTTCCCGCTGGATGTAGCACTTCAGGAAAGGCTCTTCCGTGACGAAGGAATCGTAGGGGAGCTCCGAAAGCTCCGCCATAAGGACTTCCGTCATCTCCTCGCTGAAGGGGTCGATGCGGACGGACACTTCAATGTATTCCTGGCTATTCATCGTCTTTCTTTTCCAACTCTGCAGGGGCCGGGGCTGCGTACTTTTCCTCCAGGTTGAGAACCTCCTGCCTCAGGGCTTCGCGGCGGGCGGCAACGCGCTCCGTAACATCGCCCGTCATGCCCTCCATCCTTTCAACCTCTGCCATGATGATGTCGTCCATGGCAACGGTGTCTATCTGGATGTCGAAGCCGGCGCGTGCCTTGCTGTCCTGGATGATGGTCTGGCCGGTGTTCTCTGCCATTGCCTTCTCCACGCCAAGTTCAAACACGTTGTGTATTGCCGCAACAAGATTGTACTGGACGGTGTCCAGCTGCTTGGTGAACATGGGCACGTTGGGGCTGGTGTACAGTGGCTTGCCAAGGCCGTACTTTATGTGGTCGAAGTCGGTGCCCCATGCGTTGAGGCCGAACTTCACGATGAGCGGGGAGCGTATTACGGAAATGTGGTACTTGAAGCTCTCGTCAAGGTTCTGGACGCCGCTTGCCGCCAGCATGTACCGGTCTACGTCAAGCACGAAGGGGAACACCTCCACGGTGTTGTTCCTCACCATGCCGGCCACGGTCATGTTGTCTATCACGGCCTTGGTGTTGTCCTTGAACAGCAGCAGCTTCGCAATCTTGGTGAACTCCTTGCTGTCCTTGAGGGCCAGTTTGCTGCCGGTGAAACGCATTATTCCGTCCACTGTGGGCAGTATAAGGTTCATGGTGGTGTCTATCTCAGTGGTGGCGGCAACCTCCATGTCAAGGAAGCCGGAGAAGGAGTTCATTATGGGCATCTCCTTCTTCACGTCCGGCATCAGCGTAAGCACTTTCTCTGCCGATATGTCCACGATGTTGAGGTCGAATCCGGCCTTGATGTCGTCCTTTGCGCGCGTGGCGTAGAAGCCTTCCACGTACAGGTCTCCCATGTTGGAGGCCGCCAGGGCGTTGGTTATCTGGACGGTGCGCTCGCGCATGGCTATGTCCGCAGCCACCCAGTTAACCATGAGGCTGTCGTACTTTACGCCGTGGCCTTCCAGCATCACATTGGCCTCCAGGTTGGAGGGAAGGACGATGAGGTTGGTTCCGGCAATGCTCTCGGAGGTGGTGTCAACGGGCTCGTCGGACACCTGGCTCTGGGCGAACTGGGCGTAGGCGCGGAGCAGCTCGTTGGCGTCGATGTAGTCGCTGACGATATTGGCATCGGCCTTGATGTAGGGCTTGCCGCGGCCTATGAGAAGCCTCCGGATGCCGCTTATGCTGGCGCTTGCCGAAAGATCCGACTGCCCGGCGGTGACAGTAATGTTCTCGAGGTCAACCTTGTCGTTGGAGAAATCTCCCTTGACGTCCGTAACTTCCGGATTAAGCGGGAAGTCCTTGATGTAGGCGCGCACGAGGTCCAGGCCCAGGCTGCCGTTAAAGTCCCACTGGCGGGCCATCTGCTGGGACGATTTTGACAGCGACAGCATTACGTCCGCGCTTGCGAAGTCGTCCTTGAGCTCGCGGGCCATGCGCTCCATGCGGGCCTTGCGGAAGAGGGAGTCGCGCGGAGTACCGGGATATACCCTCTGCAGGGAATCCAGGATGTGGTTCCTGCGCTCCTTCTTGGACTTTTCGTTGCTCATGTGCTGGCGGGCCGATATGTTGGCCGACAGGTTCCTCATCGCGAAGGAATTGCCTTCCATTATGGCGGCAATGGCCTCGCTGTCAGAGGTGAGCTTTATGGTGGGGCTCTTCTCTCCCTTCTGGGGAGGAATAATGCGGAAGCGCTCCGTGTTGCCCTTGAGGGCCATCTCTATGCCGTCAAGGTCTTTCAGGGACAGGCGGTCTACCTGCAGGATGCCCATCAGCGGGGTGAGCTGCTTGCCGCCCTTGAGGATGTCGGCGGAGTTCTGGGCCCTTACGCGGAGGTTGCTGCCGCGGGCGAAGACATCGGCCCCGTAGGTGACGTTGAGGGTGTCGATATCGGCCTTGAGGGCAAGTATGCGGGCTCCCTGGCGGATGTTCTTGTCCCGTTTGTTGGCGTCGGTGGCCGCGTTGATGCTGATGCTCTTGATATAGGCATGGACAGAGTCCTTGGGCATGTCTACGCGGAGGTTGTCTCCGGTGAGGTCGCAGTCTATGTTGGCATAGCCTATGTCCTTGAGGTTAAGCTGGGAAAGCTTTGCCTTTCCGTGGATGTCTCCCTTGATTATGCCCTCTCCGTGGATGCCGTCCAGGAAGGCCCTGGTGAGGGAATCCACCCTTGCGCGGATTTTGCCGTCAACGGCCAGTTCAGGGTCTTCGCCAAGGATGTCCCAGCCGTTTCCGGTAATGTTCAGTTTGGCTCCGGCAATGTCTGCAACCAGTTTGTGCACGGAGGCGTCCATTCGGGACTGGTTGTCTGTAACCACGTCTGCATCAAGGGCCAGGGTGCCTTTCCTGCCTACTCCCTGGATGTCCACCATGGACTGGGGGATGAGGAGACTGGCGTTGATGGCGGGCATCTCATCTTTGGAATACGTGCCCTCCGCATGGGCCGTAAGGCTTATGATGGCGTCAGTGTCTATCTTCTTGAGGAAGTCTATATTGTCCCTGAACTCTTTGATGAGGTCTCCCAGGGGGCAGTCCTCTATGGCGGCGTCAATGTCCATGTCCAGGCCTTCGCTGTGGCTCAGGATGTCTCCCTTTGCCTTGAGCTCGAGGGCGGAGACGCCTGCGGTGAGGCTGTGGATGTTTGCGGCGAACTCACCTTCGTCAGTCTTGGGGAAAGTGACGTCTCCGTCCAGGTGGATGGGGACGCGGAGCCTGCCGAAGCTGTTGGTCCTGAGGCGGGCCGTGGCGTTGGCGTCCAGCTTTGCGCGGCGCCTTGCAACGTCCAGGTCAAGGTTGTGGAGCCCGATGGCAAGGGTGTCGGCCGGAAGGCGCCCGGACACGAAGAGGGAGTCTACGTCAAGGGTGGCATCGGCCTTCCAGAAGTTAGGCAGGGGGAGCTTTCCCTCCAGGCCCAGCTGCTTTGCGCGGAAGGCAAGGTGCACGGTGTCGGCCGGATTGGTGAAAACCACCAGGGGCTTGTCGCTGAGGCTTATCCTGTGGAGCCGGATGTCCGGCATGGGGGACGACGTGGTATCTTCGCTTTCCCCGGAAGGAAAGATGTCCAGGTTGGAGGCGGTGGAGTCGAAAAGGTGGATGAACACGCGGGCCTTCTCGAGCTCTACCTTGTGAACGTCTATGGTGCCGCCCACAAGGGACATGTAATTGAGCGATGCATAGAGCCTCCGGGCCGACGCCAGGGTGTCCGTACCGTTTTCCACGCCCGTCTGGTTACCCGCCTTCAGAAGGCTGAAACGGTGACTGGAGGTGTAAACGGAGTCGAACCTGGTGTACCTCTGGTGAGGATAGGTTATCTGGAAGTCCGTGGCTTCAATGCTGGCGTAAGGGAAGCTTTTTATGAACCTTGCCCTTATCTGGCTGAACTCTATGTTGCCCTCTACGAACTGCGGGGCGTACTTGTTCACCAGGGAGGTGAGTACGGAAGGCCTCAGGAGTATCTGCAGGGCAATCAGGAGAACCAGGATGAAAGCCAGTATCCCCAGAATGACGTTTCTTAGTATTTTCCAGCCTTTCTTTGCCATGGCACTTTAGATTACATAGTCCTTGACGTCCTGTGCGCTTACCGGATTCCCGCCCAGGATGAGCAGGCGCTCCACAACGTTGCGGAGCTCGCGGATGTTGCCGGTCCAGGACTTCTGTACAAGAAGGTCGATTGCCTCTTTTGAGAACTCCTTGCGCGGCATGGCGCTCTCCGAGCATATCTGGTCCAGGAAATGGGCCACCAGGAGGGGAATATCGTCCTTCCTCTGGTCAAGGGTGGGGACTTTGATGACGATGACGCTGAGCCGGTGGTAGAGGTCTTCGCGGAAGTTGCCCTTGGCTATTTCTTCCTGGAGGTTCTTGTTGGTTGCGGCTATTACCCTGACGTTTACCACGATGTCCTTGTCCGAGCCCACCCGGGAGATTCTCCTTTCCTGGAGGACGCGGAGGACCTTTGCCTGGGCGGCCAGGGACATGTCTCCGATCTCGTCCAGGAAGAGGGTGCCGCCGTCGGCCTGCTCGAACTTGCCCTTATGCTGTTTGATGGCCGATGTGAAGGAGCCTTTTTCGTGGCCGAAGAGCTCGCTCTCGATGAGTTCCGACGGAATTGCCGCGCAGTTGACCTCCACGTAAGGCATCATGGAGCGCTGGCTCTGCTGGTGCAGGGCGCGTGCCACGAGTTCCTTGCCGGAGCCGTTGGGCCCGGTTATGAGAACTCCGGCATCGGTGGGGGCCACTTTGTCTATGATTTCCCTTACGTGTTTGATGCCTTCCGACTCGCCTATCATCTGCTGGCCGTAGACTTTCTTCTTGAGGATTTTTGTCTGGGAAACAAGGTTGGCCTTGTCAGTGGCGTTCTTGAGGGTGATGAGTATGCGGTTAAGGTCCAGGGGCTTTTCAATGAAGTCGAAGGCGCCCTTCTTTATGCAGTCTACCGCAGTCTGGATATCGGCATGGCCTGATACCATGATGACGGGGCTTTCAATTCCAGCTTCCACTGCCTTGACCAGGACCTCCGTGCCGTCCATGACCGGCATCTTGATGTCGCAGAATATGGCGTCGTACTTTTCCTTCTCTGCCTTGGAGAGCCCCTCTTCGCCGTTTTCGGCGGTTTCTACCTCGTATCCTTCCATCTCCAGGATCTCTTTCATGGAGTAACGGATGGCACGTTCATCGTCAATTACAAGAACTTTCATGGGAATGCGCTTATTTATGCAAATATCGTAAAAAATATTTATTTTTGTATCATGAACATTCCTGATATTATCATAGCGGTGGACGGCTGCTCGTCCACGGGAAAAAGTACCTTCGCAAAGATGGTCGCGGGAGCCTTCGGCTTCCTGTATCTGGACAGCGGCGCAATGTACAGGGGCGTTACCCTGTATACCATGGAAAACGGTCTCATCGCCGGGGACGGCACCATTGACGAGCCTGGCCTCAAGGCGGTGATAGACACCCTGGACCTCCATTTCCGGAGCGTTGACGGCGCAACGAAGCTCTTCCTGGGGGAGCGCTGCATAGAGAAGGAAATCCGCACCCTGGAGGTATCGTCCCACGTGAGCCCGGTAAGTGCGATAGGCTGGGTGCGCAGCTTTGTGGACGACAAGCTCCACGCCTTCAGCACCGGCGGCCGCGTGATCATGGACGGGCGTGATATCGGCACCACCGTGTTTCCCAACGCGGAGCTCAAGATTTTCATGACGGCCGATGAGAAGGTCCGTGCCCAGCGACGCCTGGACGAGATGCTGGCCAAGGGGGACAACCCCACCTTCGAGGAAGTCCTTGCCAATCTCCGGGAGAGGGACTACATCGACTCCCACCGCGAGGTCTCGCCGCTTACCCAGGCCCCCGATGCCTTCGTGCTTGACAATACGGACATGAATCTTCACGAGGAACTTGTCTGGGTCCAGGGCCTCATCCAGGGCCGGTTCGGCATCCTATGCTAAAAGTCGAGACGGATCCCGGCTCCGGTTTCTGCGGAGGGGTCATCCGGGCCATATCCCGTGCAGAGCAGTTTCTGGACGGGGGAGGAAAGCTTTATTCCCTTGGCGCAATTGTCCATAACGAGGCCGAGCTTTCCCGCCTTGCCGCAAGTGGCCTTGAAACAGTGGGCAGTGTGGCCGACGTGCCCCAGAGGTCATCCGTCCTTATTCGAGCCCACGGAGAGCCTCCGGCAACCTATACCGCGGCGCATGCCCGTAATCTGGAAGTTATAGACTGCACCTGTCCCGTGGTGCTCAAGCTGCAGTCCAGGATTCGTGACGCCTATGCCCGGCTGCATACCGGCGGGCTTAACGGTACGGTTATAATCTTTGGCCGTGTGGGTCATGCAGAGGTCCTTGGCCTTCTTGGCCAGGTTGGCGGTGACGCCGTGGTGGTGGAAGACGCCGCCATGCTCACGGAGGCCCTGGAAAGCGGCAGGATAGACATAACCCAGCCCGTGGAGATATTTTCCCAGACCACAAAAAGCCCACTGGAGTACGAGGAAATCTGTGAAATGCTCCGCTCTAGCGGGGCGGAGGTGAAGGTAAACAATACCATCTGCGCCCAGGTGGCATCCCGCCACGCACAGCTGGAGTCCTTTGCATCGTCCCACGATGTCATCGTCTTCGTTGCCGGCAAGGCTTCCTCCAACGGCAAGGTCCTCAGCGACCTGTGCCGCAGCTTCAACCCCCGGACCTACCTGGTTGGCGGCCCCTCGGAGATTCTCCCGGAGTGGTTCGTGGGCCTTTCCACCGTGGGCGTCTGCGGCGCCACCTCCACCCCCAAGTGGCTCCTCGAACAGGTTGCCCGCGCCATTTCCCGGCTCTAGCCCTGGCTGGTCCCTTCATGGCTGGTCCCTCCCTGCCGCCTTGCCACCCTGCTGCCCTGCGCTGTCCCGCCGGTGCCGGGCTGGCCTCCTGCCGCCTTGCGACCCTGCAGCCCCCGTCGGTGCCAGCCTCGGTCCCGCCGAACACGCTCGCGAGCATGTTCGGCCATTTCCGGCCCCTATCTGCTCTTGAGCCGCCTTTCCCAACCCGCCTCGCGAGCATTTTTGCCCTTTTCCCGCCCTTTTTGCTCTCGAGCGTGTTCGTTACAAAACAACAACGGCCCCGCCTTGTGAACGGAGCCGCTGTTTGCTTGGGGAAGAACGTTATTACTTAACCCTCTGGCCGTAGGAGCGGTCTGTGGTGTTTACAGTAATGATTTCTCCGGTCTCGATGAACAGGGGAACCATGATCTTTGCACCGGTTTCCAGAGTGACTTCCTTAAGGGCGGAAGTGGATGCGGTGTTACCCTTGACTGCAGGCTCGCTGTAGGTAACCTCAAGGGTTACATAGGTGGGGAGTTCGCAGGTGAGGCAGCGCTCTTCGGGCTCTGTCATATACATCATCTCCACACGCTGGCCTTCTTTCATGAGGTCTGCGTTTTCAACCACATCGTGGGGAAGGGTAATCTGCTCGTAAGTTTCCTCGTGCATGAAGTTGAATGCTTCACCATCGTCATACAGGAACTGATAGGGACGGCGTTCTACGCTGATGGTGTCAAGCTTGACACCGGCGGTGAAGGTGTTTTCAAGGATACGGCCGTTTTCCAGGTTACGAAGTTTGGTCTTGACAAAAGCAGGGCCCTTGCCGGGTTTTACATGCTGGAAGTACACTACAACGCAGGGTTTGCCATTGAACATGATGTACATTCCGTTCTTCAGATCAGCAGTTGTTGCCATATAATCTATATTTGGTTAATTGTTTTCAGCCCACAAAAATAACCATTTGCTCCTTTTTTTGCAAATTTTGCTTTCCGAATTCGCACAATATCCGCATTTTAGCTCCAAATTGTGAAACGGATAACATATGCCGGACCGCATAGAAAAGCCGTTTTTGCACACTTTATCCGGGCAGATAGATGCATTATCCGTTTCATGTCAAAGGAATAATCAATGCCAGGGATATGTGTAGCGGCTTTTTTATCAAATAAGCGTTTCTTTTTTCAGGTACACCGATAATTAGCATTATCTTGCCGTCGGAATCCATTGCACAGGGTGATGGAATTAACTTAAATACAACACATTATGCCTGGAAGAAATACTGCTTTTCTCACGCAGGAAAGATTTGACGAAATCCGTAACAACTACTCCCGCTTCAACGAACCTTGGCTTGAAGACGAGGTGGAAGAGCTTAAACAGCTTGCCGCTGACGGCGTTTCCAAAGACATCATGGCAATCCAGCTTCAAAGAACGCCCAATTCCGTCCAGTTGAAACTCAAATCGCTTGGTCTTTACGTACACAGGCAAATGCCGCCAAGATGGACAGAGTTCGAGGACAAAGCCTTGGTGGAGATGTACAATGAGGGTGAATCCTTCGAGGAAATGGCAACCTGCCTTGGCCGGTCCGTGAACGGAGTAATAGGCCGTCTTGTACACCTGAGGGTAAAGATCTTCAACAAAGATGGAAGATAGGGTGACGGGGTATTGGCACGTATACTCCGACGGCAAGCGTGCCGATATCCCTTTTGCCACAGACAAGGACAAGGTGTTTGTCATGAATTCCATTATAATCTGTGCGCATCTGAACAATATGAAAGTGGTTTGCAGCGAGGTTAATGACACTCATCTTCATGCCATTGTAAAAGGAGAGAGTGCCGACTCCTTCCGTCCCGATCTCAAGAGGCGCCTGACAACGTATGTAAACAGGGAAGGCAATCAGCAGACAGGAGAGATATTCATCGCAGCAGGTGAGATTCAGACTCGTGAAGAACTGCTTGTCAAGATAGTATACACGTTCAGAAACTGTCTGGACTGTTTCCGCGGTGCTCCCTGGGAGTACCGTTGGGGCGTTGGCAATCTATACTTCGCAAGAAGGAAAGAAGAAGGAGCGCCTCTGGGAAATTTCTCTGCCAGAGAACGTTACCGTATTCTTCAATGCCGTCAGGAGCTCCCGCTTCACTGGAGAATAGACGATGATGGGCTGATTCTGCCATCAAGTTACATAGATGTGGACGAGGTTGAAAGACTATTTGGTTCAGTGCGGGCTTTTCTGGCCTTTCTTCATGTCAGGAAAGACGATGAACAGCGTCTGAAGCAGAGTTTTGCAAGCAATTACATAGAACAGCGCAGTATTCAGGATATGAGGGAGCGCGCCAACAGGCAGGCTCATCAAAAGTATGGGAGAGCACTGAAAAATCTTCCCTTTGAAGCCAGAATAATCATTGCTTCCAGTATGCTGAAATCGCGTACGGCAACGCGCTCCGAGAGCCTGGCTAAAGCGTTGTTCCTGAAAAAGGAAGACCTTGACCGCCTTTTATGACGAACACGCTCGAGAGCAAAAAGGGCGGAAAAAGGGCAAAAATGCTCGCGAGGCGGGGTGGGAAAGGCGGCTCAAGAGCAGATAGGGGCCGGAAACGGCCGAACATGCTCGCGAGCGTGTTCGGTGGGGGCTGCAGGGAGGCAAGGCGGCAGGAGGCCAGCCCGGCACCGGCAGGGCGGCAGGGCCCCGAAGCTATTCCGGTTTGGGGTATTTGACGGTGAAGGAGGCGCCGCCAAGGGTGAAGGAACGGTTGTAGGAGATGGTGCCGCCACAGTGCTCCACAATTCTGCGACAGATGGCAAGGCCAAGGCCGGAGCCGCTGGTCTTGGTGGTGAAATCGGGCTGGAAAATCTTGCTCTGGTTCTGCTCCGACACGCCGGGACCGTTGTCTTCAACCACTATATCGTAGAATCCGTCATCGGCGGATTTGCGGACAGCTACCACAATATGCTTGTCCCCTTCGTTGTCTTCCACGGCCTGGATGGCGTTGGTGATGAGGTTCACCACCACGCGGGTGAGCTGCGGACGGGGGGCCTGGACGATGGCTCCGGAAAGGCCGAAGTAGTCTACCCTGACATCGTCCCTGGAGTCGAACAGGTCTACCTCCTGACGCACAAGGGCGTCAAGGTCGATTCTTTCCGGCTTTTGGTCGTACATCTTGGCGAAGGTGGAGAACTGGTCGGCGGAATCTGCCAGGAGGTCTACGTGGTAGAGGACGGTCTGGGCCACCTCGTCAAAACGGTCCTGCCACGCCGGGTTGCCGGAAGACTTCATGCGCATGAGCATCTGGAGCTGCAGCTTGATGGGCGTGAGAGGGTTCTTGAGGTCGTGAGCAACGCGCCGGGCCATGTCTGTCCAGGCTTTGTCACGTTCTGCCTGTGCAAGGCGGCTGGAGCTTTCCCTGAGGTCCATGACCATGCGGTTGTAGGCTTCTACCAGAGGGGTAATCTCGTCCTCGCCCTCGTAGGAAAGGGTCTCCAGTTTGTCCACATCGGTAACCTTCATCTTCCGGCTCAGCTGGGAGATGGGCTTGAACATGCGGCTCACAACCTCGTAGGTGATGATCCTGGCCGCAATGAGCAGCAGGAGGAAAATGGTAATTACCGTGGCTATATGCTTTACCGCCTCTGCCTCAAAGTCCTGGGAGGTATCCGTGAACGGGGCGGAGAGGATGGCAATCATGTTGGAGCTGCTGTTGAACACGGGAGCGTACATGGCATAGAAGCTGCGCCTCCCCACCTTTTCTTTCTGCAGATAGAAACGCTTGTTGGCGTGGACTATATTGTAGAACGCCGTCTGGTCCAGTCTCTGGCCAAGGACCATGCGCTCGTACACCTCCGGAGTGGTACTGACGGCCATGCGGCCGGATATGTCGAACAGCGTGATGTCGCAGCGGAGGCTGTTGCCCACTCCCTCTACCTCGTTCCGGACGCCGACCGTGCGGAGGTGCTCGTCGGAGTTTACCATGCGAAGGCGCTCCTGCATCATACTCTGAAGGGTGTTCACGCGCGAAGTCATGACGCTTTCCATCTCTGCCAGGTTGCGCCTGTAGACAAACCAGATGCTGAATCCGGCCATGGCCACCAGGGTGAGGAAAAGGGAAGTGTAAAGCACAAGCGTAATCCTGTTCTGGTAGTACCTGGGGCTTCCGCTCCGGCGTTTTCCGATGGACAGGGCCGACATGAGAAGGAAGGCGGCGAAGGCCAGCATGAAGCCTGCGACGATGTAATCCAGCACGCTTGTGCGCGGACGGGAAACCACCACCACTTCACCGTCGGACACATTGTGCACGAAGTGGCACCATCCTTCCTGGTAGAAGTGGCCGTCCTGTATGGTGCTGAACTTTCCGGTGCAAATGGTAGGGAAGCCGTATGCACCCTTGTACTGGGAAAGGCGCCCGTCAACATATTTTGCCCAGGAATACACCCTGGGTATGCTTATGCGTCCGGGTTCCGATATTCCCAGGAGCCTCAGATAGCCCCTGTCTTCCCGGTTGTGCTTGGACTCGACGGCAACAAGTACGGACGATGTCCCCGCGCCCTGCACATACCAGGTAAAGAAGCCGGTATATGCTACGCGGCCGTTCCCGAGCGCCTTGTAGAAGAAGTGCGAATTGTCTGCCAGGCGAACCCCAGAGCGTATCCTTTCCTGGAACAGGGGGTGGGATGCCAGGTTCGCTCCCCTCTGAAGGATGGAGATGTCATAGTCCTGGGAGATGCGCCCCATGTAGTTGCCCACAAGGCGTCCGCGTATAATTTCCGCTCCGCCGTCCACTGCAGCCAGGGCCCCGAACATCTGGTCTTCGGCAATTGCCCCTTCTACTGCGCGGAGCTGCATTTCCAGGGCTACGTCCCTGTCCATGGCAAGGCGGTTGGCCCATACTTCCACGCGGCGCTCCTCCTTGCGGAAACCCATGGCCGCGGAAAGGGCCACGAAATAGATTCCCAGCATGGCGGAGTAGACAGCCCTGCTCCTGACGGTGAAGACATCGTACCTTATCCCGAACAGGGAATGGACCAGCGGGGAAAGCATCTGGACCATGGGCGGAACCGCCAGGGCCAGCGATATGAAGGAAATATAGACAAGCCCGGAGTCCAGTGTGAGTCTGGACACCTTGTATAGTTCAAGGCAGATGTCCGAGTTTTCCGATACGCTCCTGAAGGCAAAGAGGAAATATGCGATTATCCCTGCGGTAATGAGTCCCCCCAGGATAAGGAGTACGGCCCTTCCTGCGACGGATCCCTGGCGGCGGGTACCCTTTGTAAGCGTCCATCTGGCAATGTAGAAATCCAGCACCAGCAGCACTATGAGGGCGTTTATAATAATCACTGCGCCAAGGGAATACAGCACGGGACCGTCCGCATACACCAGCGGGGAGAATATCTGGACCGATGCCCCGGCATTCTTCCCCCTGAAGTACATCCAGACCAGAAGAAGCGTCTGGAAAACGGACACCAGCGTAAGCCACAGTGCCGATGGCCTGGCGCTCAGCCACACCATCATGCCGGCTATGAGAAGTACAACGGCAAGGAGCTGCAGCGCGGAATTGTGGCCTCCGGACACGGCATCTATCTTTTCCGATACCAGCTTGAACATCGGCGCCCCGCCCACCGTTACTGGAATGCCCACACTGGCGGAGAGGGGCTTTATGGAGTAGCGGTCGTCAAGTTTCAGGTTCCGGTTGACGCCGTTGAAGGAACCTGCGCGGAGCTCGTTTACTATTTCAAGACCGGCTATTATGCGGATGTTGTCAATGGTATAACTCCTTTCCAGATACCATTTGGGGCCATGATTGGCGAAGGTCCAGTTCTCCGGGACGTCGGCAAGGGGGGAGACGGCGTCTCCGCGGGACTCGCCCAGGCGGCGGACTACGGCGCGGGAGCGGATATCGTCACTTCTTATGGGGAACTGGTTTGCCCAGCTCTGGAGGGTGTCTTCCACGTAGCGGTACACCACCATGTCTGCCGGGAGGTCCTGAAGGGTGAGCCATGTGCCGTCTTCGCTGGCGGCGGCTTTCTGGATGGCGGTTTCAAGGCTTGAGAGGCGCTGCTCCACCCTTTTGCCCAGGGCGGTGGCGTAGGACTCGTTGTCCGACGGCGTGTACGCAATCATGGACGCACCCACCAGCGCCGCGGCAACTCCCAGGAGCACCACGGCAACCCACTGCCTTATGAGCCTTTTCTTATTCATGATGATAGGGCTCTCCCTTTAATATAGTGCACGCGCGATACAGCTGCTCCGTAAAGACCGCCCTCACCATCTGGTGGGAGAAAGTCATTTTGGAGAGAGACAGTTTTGCCGATGCCCTGGCGTATACCTCCGGGGAAAACCCATAGGCACCGCCAATTACGAACACAAGCCCACGGGCTCCTGAGGCAAGCTGCTTTTCCAGCCAGGATGCAAACTCCACGGAGCGCATCTGGAGGCCGTGCTCGTCCAGAAGGACTACGGTGTCCTGCGGCGTCAGCTGCCTAAGGATCAGTTCTCCCTCCTTCTGTTTTATCTGGTCTTCGCTGAGGGCCGATACTTTTTTAAGCTCCGGTATCTCTTCTACGGTGAAAGGCACATAATGCCTGAGCCGGGAGGCATACAGGTCCAGGCCTTCCTTTACCCAGGGGACGTCCGTTTTCCCCACCGTAAGAAGTTTCACGTTCATCGTCACAAATGTAAATATTCGGCTCGAATTTTGCAAGAAAGATGCCCTGGATGAAAAAGATTAAACTCATAATATGGTTTGGAGCACTGCTGCTTGCGGTTCCCTCCATGGCTCAGGTACAGAAGACCCCGGTGGTCCAGTCCTTTGCCCCGTCCCCGGACGGAGACTTCGCCGTATTCAATTCCATAATCAAGTATCTCAAGGCCGGTGACGCCGCGTCCCTTTCCAGCTGGTTTGCAGACAATATGGACGTCACCATCATATCGTCCCAGAGAAATTGTTCCCGCAACCAGGCGCGCCAGATCCTGCGCACCTTCTTTTCCGCCTACACGCCGCGTTCCTTCGAGGTGACGCATAAGGCATCGGAAGCCAACAAGAAGTATCTCATCGGCGTCCTCAATGCCGGAGGGGAACTCTTCCAGGTAACCATCTACGCCACTTCTCCCTCTTCCGGCGGTACGTATAAAATCCAGCAGCTTGCAATAATCCGCCAGAGCGGGGCTTATTAGCGGGCTTCCAGCACAAATACCGCAGAGGCATTTGACCCGTTGAGTACCGGGTTGAATCCGCCGTCCATGAGGAAATCGCCGCTGAAGCGCCGGCCGTTGCCCCACCAGCATGAGCTGTCCACGTTCTGTTCCGTTACAAGATACTTGCGGGAAGGGTCAAGGCCCTGAAGCTTCAGAAGATGCCCGCCCGTAGCACGGTTCTGGTAACGAAGGCAGAACTCGAACACTACGGCTTTGGACTTGTCTTCCGACACATACATAAACGCGTAGTAGTCTGTGTCGTAAGGGGAAGACAGCCGGTACAGGTCTCCGGTGAACACAACGTCCCTGAAGCCCTTGTAGGACTTTATGCAGCGGTCTGCCAGGGCGCGCTCATCGGCCGTAAGGTTCTTTGGCTGGAGCTCCATGCCAAGCCTTCCGGCGGCAGCCATGTCGAAGCGCATCTTGAGGGGCGTCACGTTGCCGCTCTGGTGGTTGGGCACGGCGGAAACGTGCGAAGCCATGGCGCATGCGGGATATATCATGGATGTGGCATACTGTATGCGGCTTCGGGAGATTGCATCAGTGTTGTCCGATGTCCAGAACTCGTTGCACCAGCGCATGGCGCCGTAGTCAAGGCGCGAGCCTCCGGAAGAGCAGCACTGTACCAGTACGTCGGGATACTTCTCGCGTATCCTGCGCATCACTGAATACAGGCCCTGGACGTACTCTACATAGAACCTGTCCTGCTCTGTCCCAAGATAAGGGCTGCCAAAAGAATAAACCGGACGGTTGCAGTCCCACTTGATGTAATCTATGCCCGGGGCAAGCTGCATGGTGCGGTCGAAGATGCCAAACACAAAGTCCTGAACGGCCGGATTTGCAAGGTCCAGCACCCACTGCCAGCGGGCTTCGTATAGCGCGCGGCCGGGGCTCTGGACAACCCATTCGGGATGCTTTTCCGCCAGCTCGGACACCTGCGAGACCATCTCCGGCTCTATCCAGATGCCGAACTTGAGCCCTTTGCCATGCGCGTAGGAGGCCAGATAGTCTATGCCTTCCGGAATCTTGTCAGTGCAGAGGTCCCAGTCGCCCAGGGAGCTGCGGTCCGAGTTCCTGGGATACTTGGTTCCGAACCAGCCGTCGTCCAGGACGAACATCTCCAGGCCCATGGCGGCGGCATCGTCAATCATGCCCGTGAGGGTGGGGGTGGTGAAGGTGAAATATGCGCCTTCCCAGCTGTTGAGGAGGGTGGGGTTCACCGTTCCGCCGCCATAGATGCCGTATTTGCGGGCCCAGCGGTGAAGGTTCCGGGATGCTCCGCCTGCGCCCTCGCCGGACCAGGTCCAGATCATATCCGGGGTCACAAAGGCCTCTCCGGCCTTCAGGGGATAGGCCGATGCAAACGGCGAAATGCCGCCAAGGACGGTCACAAGGCCGGTTTCGTCCTTTTCGAAGGAAAGGCGGAAGTTGCCGCTCCAGGCCAGTGCGCCGGCAACCACCTCGCCGGAGGTCTCGCTGAATTCCCCGGTGTTCAGGGATACCAGGAACGACGGATTTTCCGTCTGGGTGGTCTGTGTCCCGCGGCGGCTCTCGATTACCTTGCTGCCAAAGTCCAGGAGTTCCCGGGAGGTCTGCATCTCATAGGCCCAGCCCCCGTGGAAGTGGGTGAGGAGGTATTTATCGGCCTCCAGGGTAAGGGACGATGACGCCGCTTCCAGCAGCTCCACGGGCTTTTTCCCGCCGTTCACGATCTCCGAGTGGGAGAGAATTACGTTTTCCTTGCGGTATGCATCGTAGACCAGCTTTACCTGGAGGTCCGTCACGTAGTCTTTGAGGACGATTTCCGTAGACGTTACGCCGTCTTTTGCCGCTACGCTGTGCGAGAGGTAGCGAAGCTCCGTGTTGTGGTTTCCGTCCGCGTACTTCACGTGCAGGGCGGCCTCGCCCAGGAAGGTGCCGCCGGCGGCCTGGTAGGCATGCGCGCCGCTTCCGCGGCCGGTTTCCAGGCCGGTAAACTGCCCGGGGTCCTTCACCGACGCGCCGTAGTGGCGCAGCACCAGCTGGCGGTCTGCCGTTACGGCCAGCACCAGCTGGCTGGCATCGGTCTCTATCACTATGGCCTGCGGCTCCACGGAGGGAATCTCCACGGTCTGGTGGGTGAATTTCTTTGCTTTACGCGCCTCTGCGGGCATTACTGCCACCATCATGGCGGCAAAAAGAATGGCTATGCGTTTCATTTTTTGTTATCAATTACGAGCATAAAGATAATGATAAAAAAACAAAACAGAAAAATGATTATCTTTATATAATGCTTAAAGCTTATAACCATTTCTCTATGAAAGATTTTTATACACAACCCAGTCTTGAGGTCCTGGAGCTGGACCTTGGTTACACAACGAAAGTATCCTTCCATCATCACGCCAGGCCACGAAAAAGCAGGAAAACGTGGCTGGGGATGACAGCCACGACATACCAGGCCACGAAAATGCGGGAAAACGTGGCCGGGGGTGACAGCCACAGCATGCCAGGCCACGAAAATGCGGGAAAACGTGGCCGGGGGTGACAGCCACGACACGCCAGGCCACGTAAATGCGGGAAAACGTGGCCGCGGATGACGGCTACGTCGCGCCAGGTCACGAAAACGGGCAAAAACGTAACGGGGGCTATGTTAAAAAAGTATCAAAAATTGGAGGATTTGTATGAGATTTGGCTATATTTGCATAAAATAAGGTCAAATAACGTATCATGACAAAAATATTGCACGAAATCCCGCCTATAACTGAAAAGGACTGCTTTTTCATAGCGGAACGGCATAAAAGCGAGTTTACCTGGCCGATACACTCCCACAGCGAGTATGAGCTCAACTTTATCGAGGGCGGAAGCGGAGTGCGCCGCGTGGTGGGGGACAGCATAGAAGAAATAGGCAACTATGAACTCACCCTGATTGCCGGAAACGGGCTGGAACACGCCTGGGAGCAGGGAAACTGCACTAATACCGACATACGGGAAATAACCGTCCAATTCTCCGCGGACCTTCTCCCCTCAAGCCTTCTGAGCCGCAACCAGTTTGCATCCATCCGCAAGATGTTCGAGAGGGCACGCATGGGCCTCACCTTTTCCATGCAGGCAATAATGAAAGTGTATTCCATCCTGGACATACTTTCGCAGAACCAGGACAGGATGGAGCAGTTCCTGCAGATGATAAAGATACTGTACGAACTCTCCCTGGACAAAGACGCCCGCACGCTGGCCTCCAGCGCTTTCGCCGTGGTGCAGGAGACCAACGAGATTCGCCGGATATTAAAGGTAAAGGAATACATAGCATCCCATTATCCCGAGGCAATACACCTCGAGGACCTGGCACAGATAGCGGCAATGACACCGTCGGCCTTCAGCCGCTTTTTCAAGCAGCACACGGCCCGCGGCCCCATGGACTACATCATAGACATAAGGGTGGGCAGCGCTGCCAGGATGCTCTCAGATACGTCCACATCCATAAGCGAGATATGCTACGCCTGCGGTTTCAACAACCTCTCCAATTTCAACCGTACCTTCAAGGCCAGGCGCGGATACACCCCTCGTGACTTTCGGGCGCTGTTTACCAAAAACAAGATTTTCGTCTAAGGAGAATAAGCGAAATAAAACATTTCGAAGCGTTTCGATGCGGTTTGTCAAAAAAGTATCATTAATGGGTTGTTTAATGTTGGCAGGCGCATCGAAAAAGGCGTACTTTTGCCAAACACATGAAACGATTAACCAACAACATATAATCATTAACCAAAAAACAGTAGCATGAAACAAAGAATTGTGACCTTCATGCTGGCGCTTCTTGCAACCACGGCCCTGTTCGCCCAGAACAAGGTCTCCGGTACCGTCACGGACGATATCGGCCCGGTTGTGGGAGCATCGGTAGTGGAGAAGGGCACCAACAACGGTGCCATCACAGACCTTGATGGAAAGTACACCATCACCGTCAAACGCGGTGCAACCCTGGTGTTCTCCTCCATCGGTTATGCAACTCAGGAGATCGCAGTAGGCAGCCAGTCTGTCATCAACGTGAAACTGAGCGAAGATGCCGAATTCCTTGACGAGGTTGTCGTCGTGGGTTACGGTACCATGAAAAAGAGCGACCTCGCCGGCGCTTCCGTCTCCATGAAGGAAGACGCCATCAAGGGCTCCATCATCACCAACATCGACCAGTCCCTGCAGGGCCGCGCCGCCGGTGTTACGGCAGTGCAGACCTCCGGTGCCCCTGGTTCATCGTCCTCCATCCGCGTTCGCGGTCAGGCCACCATCAACGCCAATGCAGAGCCTTTGTACGTGATTGACGGTGTCATCATGCAGGGCGGCGGTTCCTCCGGTGCGGACTTCGGTCTGGGTGACGCCCTCGGCAACGGCGCCGTTTCCACGGTATCCCCGCTGTCCACCATCAACCCCTCCGATATCGTGTCGATGGAAATCCTGAAGGATGCATCCGCAACGGCCATCTACGGAGCCCAGGGTGCAAACGGCGTTATCCTCATCACCACCAAGCGCGGTAAGTCCGGAGACGCCAAGTTCACCTACGACGGCATGGTGGCCCTCCAGCGCCAGACCCGCAGGATCGACCTCCTGAACCTCCGCGAATTCGCAGAGTACTACAACGACCTGGCATCCGTGGGCATGGTAGGAGAGAACGAATACTACTCCGATCCCTCCATCCTGGGCAAGGGTACCAACTGGCAGGACGCTATCTTCCGCACAGCCCTTCAGCATCAGCACCAGATTAGCGCCCAGGGCGGTACGGACAAGGTCCAGTACTATGTATCCGGCTCCTGGATGGACCAGCAGGGTACCATCATCGGTTCCGAGTTCCAGCGCTTCAGCGTACGTGCAAACCTTGACGCAAAGCTCAAGGAATGGTGGAAGATAGGCCTCAGCGCCACCTTCTCCTCCACGGACGAGAACATGAAGCTGGCCGACTCCGACGAAGGTATCATCGGCTACTCCCTCACCTCCCTGCCTTCCGCACCTATATATGATCAGGACGGCAACTACTACAACCTTTCCATGAAGAATTACTCCATCATCAACCCTGTCGCCATGGCAATGCTGGAGCAGATTCTCCTGGCCAGACAGAAACTCGCAGGAAACATCTTCTCCGACATCAACCTCCGCAAGGACCTTGTATGGCATGCGGAACTTGGTTATGACGTGAGCTACTCGGAGGCGGAGACCTTCAACCCCAGCGTAAGTCTTGGTTCATACCAGAGGGCATCCAACGAGGTCCGCGTCCAGAAGAACAATTCCCTGTACTGGCAGCTCAAGAACTACCTCACCTGGAACGGCAGCTTCGGCAAGAACAGCTTCACCGCCATGGTGGGCCAGGAAGCATGGGAATCCAGCTGGGACTATGAGTCGGTATTCAACACCGCCCTTCCTTCCAACGATGTGGTGAATCCTTACCTTGGCACCGGTACTCCTACCATCGGTTTCGGTTTCGGCAGCGCCGCAATGGCCTCCTTCTTCACCCGTGAAACCTGGAACTGGGACAACCAGCTCATAGGTACATACACATTCCGTTACGATGGTTCCTCCAACTTCGGCCCCAACAAGAGATGGGCACCGTTCCACTCCTTCGCACTGGCCTGGAGGTTCACCAACAGCCCTCTGTTCCGTGGCGCCAAGGGCTTCATCACCGACGGTAAGCTCCGTCTGGGATGGGGACAGACCGGTAACGCATCCATCGGCGGATACAAGTGGGGCGCAAGCATGACCAAGGTGGCAACCGGTCTTGGCACAGGCTACCGCCAGAGCAACATCCCCAACCTTGACATCATGTGGGAAAAGCAGGAGCAGTTCAACGTAGGTCTGGACCTGAGCCTCTACGACAACAAGGCCAACCTGGTTGTAGACTGGTACGACAAGCGTTCCAACGACATGCTCATGCCTCTGCAGATGCCTACCTATATGGGTACTTCCGGTAACGGTTCTTCCGCGCTGGCAGCTCCCTGGGGCAACTACGGTTCCATCCAGAACACCGGTGTGGAGATTACCCTCACCACCCACCCCATCGATAAGAAAGACTTCCACTGGACCTCCGAAGGTCAGATTTCCTTCAACCGCAACAAACTTCTGGCCCTTGCAGGTACCGCTTCCGCAGCTATCGTAGGTTACGGACAGTGGAACGACATCGTCTCCGTCTCCAATATCGGAGATCCCCTGTTCAGCTTCTACGGTTATGTGACTGACGGTATCTACCAGAGCTTTGAAGAGTTGGTGAGCGGCCCCGTCCAGGGCAAAATGCCCATGGTCAAGACCGACGACGGAGAGGTCATCGATACAAATCCTGCCAGTTGGAGCCAGTACAGCAACACCTGGATCGGTGATATCAGGTACAAGGATCTCAACGGTGACGGAAAGATTACCGAGGCGGACCGTACCAACATAGGTTCCCCCATGCCCAAGTTCACCTTCGGCTGGACCAATACCTTTACATATAAGAATATCGACCTCAGCATCTTCATCAACGGTTCATACGGCAACAAGGTGCTCAACTACCTCAATATGCGTATCGGCAACATGAAGAGCGCATGGGCCAACCAGCCTTCCGCAGTCCTTGGCCGCACCAAGCTGGAAGCAATCGACCCCGAAAAGACCTACGACGGCACAAAAACCGGTATCTGGAACTGGTTTGAAGATGTCCAGAACGTGAAGATATCCAATCCCGGCGCAACCCTGCCCCGTGCAACCACCGGCGACCCCAATGACAACAGCCGCCTCAGCGACCGTTACATCGAGGACGGCTCCTATCTCCGCGTGAAGAACATCACCCTGGGATACACCCTTCCCAAGGAGAAACTTCAGAAACTGAATATGAAAGTGGAGAACATCCGCGTGCAGATGAATATCCAGAACCTTCTCACCTTCACCAAGTATTCCGGATATGATCCCGAAATCGGTGCAAGTACCGCTTCCGTTAACGTGATGGGTCTGGATAACGGCCGTTATCCTTCTCCTACCGCATACTCCCTTGGTGTAAACATAACATTCTAAGGAGGATATGATTATGAAGAATACTATTAAATATATTATCGTTGCTGTAATCGCAGCCTTCACGGCCTCTTCCTGCGAAAAGTTCCTTGACCGTCCCAGCGAAGACAGCTACAACGAGTCCAACTTCTACCAGGACGCAAACCAGTGCATCCAGGGCGTGAACTACCTTTACAACTCTCCCTGGTACGACTTCATCCGCGGTTTCTACCGCGTCGGCGAGTGCTTCTCCGGTAACTACTATATGGGCAACAGCCCCTATCTCCAGTTCACCGTGAACGGTTCCGATAAAGAGCTCCGTGACATGTCCTCTTCCCTCTGGGCTGTGAACTCACACTCTTCCGTGGTTTACAACCGTATCAAGAAGTCGGACATCGACCCTGCCGTAAAGAACATGTGCATGGGCGAGGCCCTTACCTGGAAGGCTTTTGCAAACTTCTTCCTGGTACGCTCCTTCGGCGAGGTCCCCATCATCCATGACATTTCCGCAGAGCTTGCAACCGGCACCTACAACGAGGTTTACAAAGCTACCAAGGCAAACGTCTATGACTATACCATCATGCTTCTGAAAGAGGCTATGAATCTTCTGCCCAAGAAGGTGGCAAACAAGGACGGCCGCATCGACTTCTACAGCGCAGAGGCTCTTCTTGCAAAGGTTTACCTCCAGAAGGCCGGTGTCAGCGGAACCCTGAATCAGGCAGACCTTGACGAGGCCGCAAAGTATGCAAAGGATGTGATTGAGAATTCCGGACGTGAGCTCCTTGAGAATTACTCCGACATCTTCCGCCTCCAGAACAACAAGAACATCGAGTGCCTCATTTCATGGCATTGGGATGCTTCCGCACAGCCCTGGACTGCCCAGAACTCCTTCCAGAGCGACCTTGGCATGAACGGCTTCGACGAGTTCGGAGACGTATGGGGCCAGTGGAACGGTCCTTCCGTAGCACTTCAGGAGCAGTTTGGCGTGAGCGCCCTCATGGATCCCGCCACCCGTTCCGACGTTGATACCCGCCGCAAAGCTACCATGATGCTTGCCGGTGACAAGTACGACTACTTCTGGACCACCAACGGCGGCTTCGACTACCTCCGTTTCTTCTATGACGACAATTACGGCCCCAGCGGTACTACCAATGCCTCTGACAAGAGCATGAACAGCCCCACCGGCGCCGCCTGCGTCAAGTTCCTCTATGGAGACGGCAACGACCACATGGCAGCCCTTGGTGTTTCCGCAGGCCGTATGGCCTATGGTCTCAGCACCCATATCCTCCGTCTGGCCGATATCTATCTGGTATACTGCGAGGCCAAGCTCAAGGGTCCCGGTTCTTCCACAACCGACCAGCTTGCACTGGACTGCTACAACGCAGTACGCAACCGCGCCATCCCCGGCGCAGTGAGCGCCAAGACCTCCATCACCTTCGAAGAGGTGTTCAAGGAGCGCAATCTTGAGCTTGCACTTGAAGGCGACCGCTGGTACGACTACGTCCGCGTAGGTTACTACAATCCCGACTTTGCCGTCGCTGACATCCAGGCACAGAAGCGCAACGCTATCCTTGGCAGCCTCAACGACGTTTACAAGGCATACTATGAGAATAATGTATGGAGCGTTCCCGAGAGTGTTTATTACAACACTGAGGAATTCACTCCTTCCGCAGACGCCATCAAGACCAAACTCGCCGCCCTGCCTTTCCCTTCAGAGGATGTGGTTTACAACCCCAATCTGGATGCAGAGGCCAAGGAGTTTGACCTTTCCACTATTACGTTCTAATCCTTAAAACGCAAAGAAATGAAAAATATCATTGCAAAAATAAGCATCTGGGCCGCAGCCGCACTGGTTGCAGCCGTCAGCTTCACTGCGTGTGAGGATGAACCGGACCGTTTCAAGCTGACCGACGGTGTTCCCACCGTATACTATATCCGTCCCGTAAAGGCGGCCGCAGCAGATTCCCTGCTCACCTCCGCCTACATGGGCAACAGCATATGCCTGGTAGGTGACAATCTCCGCAGCGTTTACAAGATGCTGTTCAACGACCAGCAGGCCGTCCTGAACAACAGCTACATCACGGACCATACCATCCTTGTAGACGTTCCCAACGAGATTCCCAATGAGGTTTCCAACTATATCTACCTCATCAACAAGAATGCAGACACCGTGAAGGTGGACTTCCAGGTCCTGGTTCCCGGTCCCTCCATCAGCTCCATGTCCAACGAGTTCACTCCCAAGGGTTCGCTTGCAACTCTGTACGGAGACTATTTCGTGGACGATCCCAACGTCCCCATCCAGCTCTGGATAGGCGACGCGGAGTGCTCCATCAAGAGTTTCACCAAGGGCGCCATCAACTTCGAGGTCCCCGCCGGTGCAGTGGTGGGCAAGAACCTCAAGGTTAAGACCATCTACGGCGAGGTTACATCAGTCTTCCAGTGGTGCGATCCCCGCGGAAGCCTCTTCAACTTCGACACCGATCCCCATCCGGCCAACCACGGCTGGCATGCCCAGGTCATCGAGACCGATGAGACCGCCCTTTCCGGCAACTTCCTCCGCCTTGGCGGCACTGACGTCACCATGAAGGAAGACGGTGCTTGGGACGACGGCCACTTTAGCTTCGAGTACTGGCCCGGCGACTGGGACGATCCCGTCACCTACGCTGACAGCCCCCGTCTGACCGACTTCGTCGACTTCTCCGACTGGCAGAACATGAGCTTCAAGTTCGAGCTCTACATCCCTTCCGCCAATCCCTGGATGGCCGGTTCAATGCAGATTATCTGCGCCGGTGTTGACAAGGTTACCGACGGCGCAGCCGGTGCAACCGACATTTACGGCAACACCCTCGCGGGCGCCAACAACACTTTCTTCAACGGAAATGCACTTCCCCGCGGCCTGTACACACCCTGGGCCTCTACAGGTTCCTTCGATACAGGCGACCAGTGGATAACCGTCACCATCCCTTATACCAACTTCATCTATGGTTCGGATGGTACTGTTGCCACAGGCTCTCTCACTGCTGCAGACTTCTCGTCTCTCACCATCTTTGTATGGAGCGGCGGTCTCAAGGGCACGGAGTGCAACCCCGTGATCAAGATCGACAACATCCGCGCTGTTCCTAACAAATAATGAAAAGGCTTATGAAAAAGATATTTCAACTGACTTCAATTCTGGCCGCAGTCTCCCTTCTGGCGCTTTCCTGCACCCCGGAGGAACTCTCCACTGACCAGTACAGCAGCACGGCGGTAGTCCTTCAGGCCTATGGTCCCCAGCCCGTTGTCCGTGGCGGCACCCTCCGCTTCATCGGCTCCAACCTGGATCAGGTAAAGACCGTAGTTATCCCTGAGAATAACCAGATTACCGACATCCAGGTTATAAACGCCGGCGCCCACTCAGAGATCCGCGTCACCGTTCCCAAGGAAACCGCAGCCGTGGGTTATCCCAAGCTGGTCCTTGCCGACGGTACCGAGATTGTGGGTAAAACCCTGCTCGAGTATTCGGAGCCCATCACCATCGACGAGCTTACTCCTGCCGCCGCTTATCCCGGCGAGGTAATCACCTTCAAGGGCGACTACCTGAACCTTATCCATGAGGTCGTATTCAACAACAAGGTTGTCGTTTCCGAGGATAAGTTTGCATCCCACACCCGTTATGAGATAAAGGTTGCGGTTCCCGCTACCGCCCAGACCGGCGTCGTTGCCCTTGGTACGGTTGACGAGACCAAGGTTGACGCTTCTTCCGCTGAAGGAAAGAGCCTCCTGGCAACCCTTAACCTTGTTTCTCCTGAAAAGGAATTTACCGTGAAGACTGCCGATGGCAAGGCCGTGGCCGGCACTTACAAGCCCGGTGCGGAGGTTACCGTCAACGGTACCCGTCTGGACCTTGTGAAGAGCGTTCTCCTTGAGGGTGCAAGCCCTGAGACATTCAACGCAACAGCCTCCAAGATTACCTTCGCAATGCCTGCCGGCGCCAAGACCGGCAACGTTACACTGGTAATGGAGTCCGGCGTCGAGGTGAATGCAGGTACCATCACTTCCGCACAGCCTACAGGCCTTGCGGCAGCTCCCGCTCCCGTAAAGAACGGTGCACAGCTCACCATCACCGGTGCGGACCTTGACCTTGTCACCGGAATCGACCTTCCCAAGGTGCCCGGTGCAGAGTTCGCCTTTGCAGAAGGCAAGATTACCCTTACAGTAGGTGAGAATGCCCAGGAAGGCGACATCACCCTGTGGATGGCCAACGGCCTCAACGTTACAGTTGCCTACACCCTTGTAAAGCCCACCGTCACCGGCTTCAGCGCCAATCCTGCTTCCGCAGGTTCGGACGTCACCGTTGAGGGTACGGACCTTGACCTGGTTGCAGCAGTCACCTTTGGCGGAGGCATAAAGGTGGAGGTTGAGGCTGGTGCAGACTCCTTCACGGTAGCTGTTCCCACCGCCGCCGAGACCGCCGTCCTGGTGCTGAACCTCAAGAACGGCACTGACGTAGAGGCCATCGAACTTGCCATCGACAAGCCCGCTGGTGCCTACATTGCCACTTTCCCCGAGGATATGTATGCTCCCGGTGCCATGTTCATTGTGGAGATCGAGAACCCTGATCACCTTACCGGTGTTCAGATTGACGGCGTAGATGTAAATTACATCCTCAACGGCAATACTCTTTACCTGCAGATTCCCGACACCGCCCGCCGCGGCAGTGAACTTACCCTCGTTTCCGACAACGGCAGTGTCACCTACACGATGAACATCGATCCGGGTGACATCATCGAGACCGTCCTGTTCCAGGGCCCCGTCGACAATGGCAACTGGCAGAACTGGGAGGTTCCCGCCGACACCTACACCAAGGTCGAACTCAAGGCAGGACAGACCATCCGCTACTATGTAACCCTCAAGGACAGCTGGTGGCAGATGCAGTTCTTCGATGGTCACTGGGGCCAGATGGACGTCGGATTCGGTAACGGCTACAACGTCAACGCCGGCATCTATGATGCCTCCGAAGGCTTCATCGCCGTGACCCTGACGGACGAGCTGATCACCCTGCTGACCACCTACACCGACTGGGGCTACTCCGGTATCCTCCAGTGGGAGAACCTCGCCCTCGAAAAGATTACCTACTATGAGGACAATTCCGACGGTACGGAAATCTGGAGCGGTCCGCTGGAAATCACCTGGGGTGACGGAGGCCGCGTGGCCCTGCCCACGGCTGCTTTCCAGGTTGCCAAAGCCGGTCAGAAACTTCGTTTGTTCTACACACAGAAAGATCAGGTTTGGGCCCAGGCCCAGGTCAATGACGCCAACTGGACGACCATCGACCTTTCCGCCGACGGCTACGCGAACCCGCTCGTTCCGACGGACATCTACGGCTGGTTCTCCGACGGCATCCTCGACCGCTGCACGGAAATCACCCTCACCCAGGATCTGCTGGATCACCTGACCGCTAATACCACCGAGTATGAAGGCGTTGTCTGTTCCATCATCATCCAGGGCAGTGATCTGATTTTCAATAAGGTTACAATCAAGTAAACCCGACCATCAATCCGGAGGGGCCTGACCGTCCCTCCGGGTACCAGATATGAAAAGGCATTTAAGCATAGTGGCCGTGCTTCTGGCCATGTTTTCATGCACGGTGGACAATCCGGACCCCGATATTGAGGAGCCGCAGCCTCCGGCAAATATTACCCTGAGCCCAGGGAACTATGACGCAGACCAGAAAGGCGGAGAATTCTCACTTACCGTTACTTCTCCCGGAAGACCTTCCGTTTCAGGGCAGCCGGATTGGATAACGGTTTCTGAAAGCGGCGTCTATAAGGACTATAAACTGGTATTCATAATAAAGGTGGCCGCCAATTCTTCCTCCGAAGGGCGTTCCGCGGCGCTGACTGTGAGCTCGGGGAGCCTGTCCGGGACCCTTGCAGTGTCGCAGGCCGGTTTCAAAAGGCCTGTCCTGAACATAGACCCGGAGCTTACCGCATCAAATCCTTCGGCATCGGCCGTTAAGGTGTACGATTTTCTCCGGGAGCAGGCTGGCCTCAAGGTGATAAGCGGCGTGCAGTCCGGCGGCACTGCCAATAACAACGAGCGCGTGAACCAGATATATCAGATGACCGGAAAGCACCCCGCCCTTGCCGGTTACGACTATATCTTCCTGCAGTATTCTCCCACCCCCGCCGGATGGACGTGGGTGGTCAATTATTCCGACATCTCCGCCGCAAAGGAGCAGTGGCAGAACAACGGCCTGGTGTCGTTCATGTGGCACTGGAACGTTCCCGACTCCCAGCAGGCATGGGAGAACGGGAAAAACGGCAATTTCGACGGTTACAACTTCTACAGCGACAAGACCTCCTTCAGCATAGCCAGGGCCCTTACGGAAGGCACCTGGGAGCACGATTTCATCCTTCAGGACATAGAGAAGGTGGCAGGTTACCTCAAGCTCCTTAAGGAAGAGGGTATCCCCGTTATCTGGCGCCCTCTGCACGAAGCCGCCGGCAATTACAATGTCTATGGCTATAACGGTGCATGGTTCTGGTGGGGCCGCGGCGGGGCGGAATCCTGCAAGGCCCTCTGGAAACTGCTCAGGGACAAGCTGGAAGGGGAGTACGGGCTCGACAACCTCATATGGGTATGGACCCTTGACACCACTGTGGGTGCGGAATCGGACTATGAGAAATGGTATCCCGGCAACGACATGGTGGACATAGTGGGCGTGGACATTTATGCCGATGATACCGAGGCAAAGGAGCGCCAGTACCAGGCGGCAATGTCCCTGAGCGGAGGCCGGAAACTGGTGACGGTGAGCGAATGCGGCAATATCCCCAATCCGGACAAGTGCCTTCCCGCCGGAGAAACCTGGAGCTGGTTCCTTACCTGGGACCTGGAGTCATACAAACTCAATACAGATGCTTATTGGAAGGCCCTGATGGAATCTCCCAACGTATTTACAAGAGAAAACATGCCATCGCTTAAATGATAAGAAGAGTATTACCCATCTTCGCAGCGTTGCTTATAACCTGCTGCGGCAACAATCCTGACGATAATGGCGGCGGTACCCAGGAGCCCGTTGCCCCCACGTCAATCAGTCTTTCTCCTACATCCGTTTCCGCTCCAGCAAACGGTGGCTCCTTTAGCATCAACATTACAGCCCCGGCCCGTCCCAAAGTGGGGGCGCTGCCTTCCTGGATTATTTACACGGACGGCATTTATAAGGATTACAAGATGACAGTCACGCTTGAAGTGGCGTCAAATCCGGAATACGAGTCCCGCAGCGCCAATGTGGAATTCTCCTGCACCGGAGCATCGGCTGTGACGATTCCCGTTTCGCAGGCTGCACGCGAAGTGGTGAAGGACCCCGCGCTTCCGAACAACGATGCCGTAAAGAGAACCATGGAGCTTGGTCTTGGCTGGAATATGGGCAATCATTTCGACGCCTACTCCAACGGCGTTGCCAGTGAGACCGCCTGGGGCGGTACTCCGGCTACGGCAGCCACTTTCACAGGCGTGAAGGCGGCCGGATTCAAGACGGTCCGCATTCCGGTAACATGGCTTGGCCATATTGGAGAAGCTCCGGACTATACGCTTGATGAAGCTTGGCTTAACCGTGTGTATGAAGTTGTGGGCTATGCGGAAAATGCTGGTCTGAACGTTATAATAAACACTCATCATGACGAAGATCACGGCGACGGTCACTGGCTGAACCTTGCCAATGCCATGAACAGTGAAGACGCCAATACCCAGATCAAGGAAGAAATTGCCGCCGTCTGGACCCAGATAGCGAACAAGTTCAAGGACAAGGGCTCCTTCCTCATGATGGAGTCTTTCAACGAGCTCATATACGGTAGCCAGTGGTCTATAGGAAGCAATCCGGAATAGAAAGGCGACATTATCAACCAGTGGAATCAGGTGTTCGTTGATG
>JAEEGJ010003689.1_pt1 | contig 56559 bp, 50 predicted proteins | sample 8958761 | NCBI WGS metagenome assembly JAEEGJ01 (sample SAMN16246546, study PRJNA631951) | gut metagenome | biome: gut microbiome; feature: rumen; material: RS-attached | host: Bos | place: Iran: Karaj | collected 2018-10
CTGCAGTTTTCTCGGCAAGCACAAGTGCTTTTTGCATAGTCTTTTCGATCGCACGATAATGACTGAGTGCTTCATCAAGCTCACTGACTCTGTCTTCGAGTTCAACCTTTGAACGGTAGATCTCTTCATAGCTGTCGGAAACAAGACGGATAAATCCGTCTACATCCTTCTTGTCATATCCGAGTCCGCCGGATTTAAAGGATTTTCCTTGCATTTCAACAGGTGTAAGCATTTATCTTCTCCAATCTTTTCAAGGATTCAGAACGGGTACGTCAAAACCCGTCTGCTCGGCTATCTCTGCGTAATCGCCGGATATATCAACACTTGAAGGTGCTATGATATAAATGAAATTAGACACGTTATAAAGCTTTCCGTCAAGAGCATAGATTGCACCCGAAAGGAAATCTATGATCCTCTGAGCAAGCGGAAGGTCTATATCTTCGAGATTTACAAGTGCGATCCTTGAAGAAAGAAGCACATCGCAGATATCCTGTGAATCATTGAAACTGATGGGTTTCATGATACATACTTCGTTTCCGAGCCTTGTGGTGTTTATCGGGATGAACTTGCTTCCGTTCGATCTGTCTATCTTGAGGCTCTTTTCATTTGTCGTCCTGTCAATATATGCCGAAGCATAGTTGTTTGACTGACGTAAATTATTTCTGGGAGAATAGCCTCCCTGATTGTCATACCTGTTACCTGTATCGTAAGTATTCTGAGTTGCGATACTGTTGGCTCTGAGCTGCTCTTTCTTTGCCTCCTCAGCCTTTCTCAGCTCGTCTTCTTCAAACTCATCAAATGCCTCATCGTCATCGTCAAAGTTAAAAGCCTTTTTGACCTTGTCAAAGAAACCTGCCATAATGCCATAGTCCTCCTGTAATATTGTTAACATTATTGTTTTTGTGAATAATCCCTCTTGCCGAATATACCGGTACCGACCCTTACCATGGTGGCACCCTCCTCTATGGCTACTGTATAATCTCCGGTCATACCCATAGACAATTCGCACATATTAACATTATGGATGTTTTTGTCCTGTATGTCAACACTTAATTTCTTCATTTTGGAAAAAAATTTACGATTTTCTTCCGGATCCTCCACAAAAGGGGCTATGCACATCAGTCCCATGACCCTGATATTCTTAAAAACCGCTATTTTTTCAATAAATGAGACAGCGTCCTCAAAAGCAACTCCGAACTTGCTTTCCTCATCACCTATATTAATCTCGGCAAGGACATCCGTTATGACGCCCTTCTTTGCCGACTCGGCATCGATCACCGCCGCAAGCTTCTCGGAATCGACCGAATGGATCATTTTAACCCTGCCGACGATATACTTTACCTTGTTCGTCTGCAGATGACCGATAAGATGCCATTCTATGTCGTTCATGCTCTTTGACTCAAAATAATCAATTTTGTCGACGAGCTCCTGCACCTTGTTCTCACCGAACACACGGACGCCGGCATTTACGGCATATTCAAGAACCTCAACGGGATTTGTCTTGCTGACGCTGATAAGCTTTACGTCTTCTTCCTTCCTGCCGGACTTCTTTACCGCTTCAAGGATACGTCCCTTAACATATTCAAGATTTTCTTTCAGTTCATTTTCCGTTATCATTTTAGTAGATTATAGCCTGATCCTTTGCCATGTTCGCATCAAGAGCGATATGGTCGTACAGATTCAGTCCGTCCTTTGTATTTTTCTTAACTATGGCATATTCTTCATTCTGTCTTATACGTTCAACCTTGACAAACTGGAAATATCCCTTGTTAACAATATAAACTCCCTCTATCGTGTTCTTCAGTCCGACCCTGTAAACCTCACGGGACTCGATATCCATGATTCGGTCACCTTCTTCAAAGAGCCCGATATCAACATAAGCATAATCCTCGTCCGAGAAATACTTTGACGGATATACGGGGATAAGTATCATTTCACCCGTTTCCTCATTAACTCCTTCTTTTAACAGGACCTCGCCGTTATACTCGGAGTTTTCCGTAAAGTACTTAAGCGGGATAACATAAAATTCCTTCTTCGTTATCGCGCTGACCGGAACCTTGAGACCGCCTTCCACATTTGAGACAAACTCGACGCTGAGCTTACGTTCGTCTATATACAGTGACATATATTTGTCAAGAGAAAGCAGTGCGTAATAATTGCTTCCCCTCTGAACCGTAGTAAGCTCACATTCCACAGGCAGGAAGTAATCGTTGATATATACGGAAACCTTGTTCATTTCCAGAAGACTGATGTATTTCTGCTCTGTAAGCTTCACCGCTATCTGCCAGTTCTCATCCGTAACCATGCGGCATATCGACTCGCCCGCAAGCACAAGCCCCGTAGATCTCATGCTCTCCTGTTTGAAATCATAGCCGTCCTCGTACATGTCGGCGTTCACATCATCAAAGGTGAGTCCGCACAGCCTGTCCTTCTTATAGGAAATAACTCCTGCGGTATCGGCTCTTTTAACATGAAATGCCGAAGTCGAACCCGAACCGGCTATCACCTTCATATTCTCAATGCTGTTGTCATTTACCAGCTCATATATGGTATCGCTTATCTCATCCTTAAACTCGGCCACCTCTTCGAAATTGAAGCCCGAATACTCATCGAGGAATCCGTATATGACATTCTTTATGGACTTGATGTCATTGTCCTGAAGCTGGTCGATACCGGTCTTCTCCAGTATCTCGTTATATAGCTTGCTTCCCTCGTCCACGCTGAAAATGACGCCGTTCTTTGCTGAACGCTTTCCGTTCTGGATATAATAGTTTATATATCCTGCATAATCCGAAGCAATAATTGACTCGTTTCTCAAGGCTATGCCGGGAAACTTTGTATCCGTACTGATATTGTCTCCCTGAACCTCGAATATCGCTACCTTATCCTTTCCCGAATAAAACAGGAAATTGATGATAATGTAGATAAAAACGAACGCAAAAATAATGGCACAGAAATGCTCTGCCTTCATATATTTCAGCAGACGGCGCTTATGTACTTTGGTTATACGGCCGCCGCTGCCTTTTTTTATGTTTTTCACACGTCTGTCATTATCCTTGCCACTCATAATCAAAACCTTCTTCAAATAAAAACTGCCGCTTAACGGCAGTTTTTAAAGGATATTACAATGCAACTATTACCTTCTGTGCTACCGATTCTGTGAGATCAGCCTTATCTTTTGACATGCTGATAACAAAATCAACGTTGAACTTAGCTGAGATCATATCTATCTTGTCAATAATTGGAGTTATGTCGATATCTGTGTTTTCAACACATGCAAGACTTAAGAAGCTGTCAAGATAAACCGTTTCAAGATCATGATCCTGTGAGATCATACCGCACAGGAATCCAATGAATTCATTATAATTTGTTACACAATAATCGTTAACATTAATGAGACGAACTTTTCTGTCGAGCTCGTACATATGCTTTGAATTTTTATCAAGGTATACTAATGTACCCGAGCTCTCCTTTACCTTAGTATTTACCTTATCCAAAAGGATTTTTGTTTTGCCTTTGCCTTTACCGCCGGCTATGATCTGAACCATATATATCGCCCCTTTCTGTTTTTGTGGACACATGAACTCCTGTGTCTCATTAAATTACAGCTAAAATTTCCCACCGGATTAAGTTTCACTGTCATCCTGAAGGCTTTTGCCCGAAGGATCTTTTTGCAATGAATTCTGTAAGATTCTTCACTCTGCTCAGAATGACATACGGGATGGTTTAACAATAAATTAAAGTTTTAAGGATCCATCTGCCACTACAATCATTATAAAACAATTTATCAAAATAGGCAAGTAAATTCTTTCTATTTACATAACTTTAACAATTCATTCATATCATTATAAAGAGTATCATATGAATTGCTGTGGAAAACGCAGGTTATATACTGTTTTCCCTTTGTATCCTCGCTCAATATTATCAGACAGTACCCTGCGGCGGCGGTCACTCCGGTCTTTCCGGCCAGGACCGTTATTCCTTCCGGAGCAGTTTTCTTGCCCGAAAAATACTGATTTGTAGCCGTCATCGGCATAACCTTCTCGTTACCGGTTATATCCTTAAAGGTACATGTATATTCCTTTGTGGATATGATCTTGGTCAGCTCCTTGTTCTTAAGGCACTCATGGAAGATCAGATAAATATCAAACGCGGTCGTATAATGATCGACGGCATGAAGCCCGCTCGGATTTGACATGTGCGTGTCTTTTGCGCCTATACGCGCGGCTTCCCTGTTCATCTTCTCGACAAAAGAGCTTACGGAACCCGATACACACTCAGCCACAGCCACAGCAGCATCGTTTCCGGAATGGATCATAAGGCAGTAAAGCAGCTGCTCAAGCGTCAGAGTATCTCCTCTGGAAAAGCCGCAGAGCTGTGCCCCGGGAGTTGTAACGCCGCAGTTATCCTCCTTTACGGTGTATACCGCATTAAGATCACCGTATTTAAACGCAGTAAGGCAGGTAAGCAGCTTAGTGGTACTTGCGGGGTATACCTTATTGTATAAGTTTTTGGAATAGATAACGCTTCTGTCGGTTACGCAGAACGCGCCTGCCACATCACCCACGAAAGCGTACTCGGTCCCGTTGCTGACATTTTCGGTTTCAAAGCATATATCCTCATAAAGGAATTCTCCCGCGAACGTGCTCTCCAGGCTGTTCTTCGCGAAATCCTCCACCTCCGCATCTATCTCCGGAACATCCAGTTTGGGAAGGAATTCGGAAGAAGTCACCTTCATCGGAGTATCACAGCCGCACAAAATGAGGCATATGCAGATAATACAGCTCAATAACCTCTTCATAAAAACAACTCTGCAGAAAGACTGCTCTTCCTCTCTTTCTTTTGTAAGGGCTGTCGTCAGATTACTTGTACAGATCACGCCAGTCAAGGTCGCCTCTGTCAAGAGCCTTTATCAGAAGCTCTGCCGTAGCCACATTTGTCGCATAAGGGATATTGTGTACGTCACAGAGCTTTACGAGATTGAAAATGTTAGGCTCATGTGATTTCGGATTTTCCGGATCCTGCAGGAAAATCAGCATATCCAGCTCGTTATGTTCGATCAGTGCTCCCATCTGCTGGACACCGCCCAAATGTCCGGCCAGGAACTTGTGCAGCTGCAGATTGGTAGCCTCCTCAATGAGACGGCCCGTTGTCGCTGTCGAATACAATGTGTGTTTGCAAATGATCCCTCTGTAAGCTATGCAGAAATTCTGCATCAGGATCTTTTTTGCGTCATGTGCAATAAACCCAATATTCATACCTTCCTCCAATTATCATGCATCTATAAATCCGAATTCGGAATCTTCCTTTGGTGCCTCCGCTTTTTTCGGCTGCATGCTGATGTTTAAGATTATACCGATCATCAGCAGATTAACCAGAAGTGAGCTTAACCCCGAGCTCATGAACGGAAGCGCTATTCCGGTGTTCGGAAGTAAAGATGTTACTACTCCTACATTAATAAAAATCTGTATAAGAAGCATGGTGCCAAAACCTATGGCGATCATCCTCCCCAGATAATCGCTTGCTTTTCTTGCTATCCTGATGATGAACAGTATCAGGAACGCATAAAGTACAAGTACTACTATCGATCCGATAAACCCGAATTCCTCGGCAACCGCAGAAAAGATAAAATCACTTTCCTTAACGGGTACGGAACGCGATGCCCGGTCCGACTCCATACCGTTCATGAATTTCCCGACAAGCCCGCCTGCCTTTATTGCCTGTTCGGCATTCTGCTGCTGATATGTCAGCGCAGGATAATCCTCCGGATGCAGCATGGCAAGTACTCGGTTCTGCTGGTACTCATTGAGCAGTACCTGGAAATCCTGCTGGACATACCAGAACAGGAAAATCGCAGTCGGTATGAATATGACCAGAAATGTTACTATATATTTGTACGACGCGCCGGATATGAGCACCATGACCGAAAATACAGCAACTATCAATATGGTGGTTGAAAGATCCGGCTGTTCAAAAATAAAATACGTAGGTATAGCGGTAAGCAGCAGCGCAAGCGCGAGCACCCAGAGCTTCTTTATATGCTTCTGCATCTTGAAGAAGAACATGGCAAGGAATACAACCAATGCCACCTTCACAAGCTCCGACGGCTGGAACTCAAATCCCGGATTGTTTTCCTTAAGCGCGGGATCACCGCCTATCTTTATCCATCTTCTCGCAGTATAATGTGCCCATCCGTATATCGGGGGATTGTTAAGATACTTGCATATCAGTAACAGTCCCATACCGATAACATAAAGTCCCGGCGAGATCCTTGCAATAAAATGATAATCTATTAACGAAACTACCAGTATCAGTGCCAGACCGATACCGAATGCTATTATCTGTTTCTGATAAAGAACCTGTTTTATAAGCTGTTTTTCACGGATATCCAGCATGTATATCAGATAGACTCCTATGAAGCCTATACCGTAAACGAGAAGCAGCAGCGGGAAACAGCAGCTTTTTATGTCATAGTTCTTTAACGGAAATATGTTATTCTTTATGAACTTTATCATCGACCGTTGTTCTCTTTAATCCCTTTATGGGAATATTTGCGCAAAGCGCAGAAGTAAGCGCACCTCCTTCGGACGGTGCTTTTGTTATATTAAAATCCAGTTCCTCGATGTCTATCTCAACATAATTTGAAAGTACGGAGATTATGTCATTCTTTATCCTCTCAAGTGTTTCAGGGGGAAGTCCCGACCTGTCCGACTGCAGGACAAATTTGATCCTGTCTACGGCTTTATTTGCAGAGCCTGATTTTTTCTTGAAAAATCCGTCCCGAAGTGCCATAAAACCACCTACTTTCTGCCGAACAGCCTGCTGAAGAAACCTTTTTTCACATTCAGATCAAGGAAAGGAACCTCTTCACCGGTTATACGCCTGCATATGTTCATATATGCCTGACCTGCCTTTGATTCATTTCCTACAAGCGGTTCTCCGTTATTGGTAGCAACAATGATGCTCCCATCATCCGGAACGATCCCTATAAGGTTGACCGCAAGTATCTCGACAACATCATCACTTGACATCATGTCGCCGGTCCTGACCATCTCTATGCGCAGCCTGTTTACGATAAGATCCATCTTCTTCATATTATGTGCCTCAAGAAGTCCGATGATCCTATCTGCATCTCTTACCGCAGAAACTTCGGGAGTGGTAACGACAAGTGCCCTGTCAGCACCTGCCACCGCATTTTCAAAGCCCTGCTCGATACCTGCCGGGCAGTCGATTATGATATAATCAAATTCAGTCTTTAACTGTTCGCAGAGCTGTTTCATCTCCTCGGGACGCACAGCCGACTTATCCCTTGTCTGTGCGGCAGGAAGAAGGTAGAGGTTCGGATACCTCTTATCCTTGATGAGTGCCTGTTTTATCTTACAAGTTCCCTCGATGACATCAACCAGGTTATAAACTATCCTGTTCTCAAGACCCATGACGACATCAAGATTTCTCAAACCTATATCTGTATCAATAAGTACAACTTTTTTATCAAGCTTGGCAAGACCTGTGCCGACATTGGCAGTGGTCGTAGTCTTTCCGACACCTCCCTTCCCGGATGTTATTACTATTACCTCGCCCATTTTAATAATCCTCCAAAAAAACATCTCTGTCCGGTAATAAAATTAACCTTTAAAGAATATAATACTATATTTTACGATTTCAATCAACTGTTTTTTAGAAACTGTCCGTACCTTTTATTGCATCTGACCCGCTCACGGTCTTCTCCTTAGTCGGAAACGTCGATGTTGGTAACCGTAGTGGTCTTGATATCTCCGCTTAACAGACCTTCTTTGTTTTCTCCGTTGAAATACAGTCCGTAAACTTCCCTTGCAAGCTTAGCGGCATGAGCGGATGAATATCCGTTCGGCAGAACGACCGTAACGCTTATCTCGGGACTGTCATAAGGCGCAAACGATATAAACAGACCGTGTGAAGGATGCGTAAGGCTTACCTGTGCGGTACCCGTCTTTCCAGCAACCTGGAATCCCAGATCCCTGTATAAGACATTAAGTGAGTTTGCGGATGTATTAACAACATCAAGCATGCCTCGCTGAACGGCATGCCATTCCGCATTTGTATACATATCTATCTTATTGTAGATAGTCGCCTGATTGTCAACAAATCCGTTTCTTTCCCTGTTGAAAATCTTGTCCACAAGAGTCAGGTTGAATACCGTTCCCTTATTTGCTATGGCTGTAACATATTTCGATATCTGTATGGGTGCAAAGCTGTGGTAATAACCGATGGAGGTTCTTACCGCATCCGTACCTGATATGCTCGGCATGCTCTCAGGTATCTCAACACCGGATTTTTCCGCAAGTCCGAACATTGTAGCATATTTCTGTATGGTCGCTATACCCTGGGAGTCGCTGTATTCACCCTTTGCGTCTATCGACATGTCATATCCGACCTTATAGAAGAAATAGTTACAGGAATGCTGTATTGCCTGTGTAAGTGTCAGCGTACCGTGGCTGTCGGGGAACATCCAGCATTTGGGTGAAGGATCTACTTCCTCGAATACACCCTTGTCTTCTATCGTTGAATAAACGGATATTACGCCTTCTCCAAGTCCGGCCAGTGCCATAAGCGGCTTAAAGGTTGAACCCGTGGTCGTCATCTGCTGAGTCGTTCTGTTAAGCAGAGGGGTTGCCCTGTTGGTCAGAAGCTTCTGGTAGTAATCCCAGTCGATCTTGTTTGCAAGCTTGTTTGCGTCGTAAGAGGGATATGTTACAAGCGCCCTTATGTCTCCGGTATTGACGTCCGTTATTACTATGGAACCGCTGCAGGGCTCAAGTGCGAGCATACCGGGTGTTATCTCAAGGCTCTTAAGCTTTTCGATAACAAAGGTATAGGGTGCGACGCCACCGCTTTCAAGCCTGTAATAATCATTCGAATTCATCGGAAGGAATCCCTGATCGTACAGGAGCAGGCAGCAGTCACGTCCCAGTATCTTATGATTAAAGATCAGCTGTTTGTATACAAGCTTCTCAAACTCGGTATTGTCTACTATCTCTTGAAGCGCGTAATCAAGTATCCTTGAATATATCTCCTCGTTGGTATTATAATCCTTTCCTATACCGAGGAGTTCCAGGTTTACCCAGCCCACATTTATACCGTATCTTAACAGCTCACTTAACGAGAGCTCACCATCAACATACTTTATGTACATGGGATCCGAAGATTTTACGTTTTCCTTTATGACTATACCGTCCCTCTTTAAAAGCTGGTAGATAAAGTCAATATATCCCTGCATCTCATCCGAAAGAGTATTGTTTGCCTCCTTGGAGTCAAAAGCCATTACCGTTCTTAATCTCGAATCGATAAGCTCCATCCTCTCAAGGAAGGTATTGCGGACCTGTTTTTCAAGCTCGGTTGCATCCTCGGCGCTCAGATGCGCGATATTTACCATATTGTTTTCAAAGAATGCGTTATATACCTCATAAATAGGTATCGTAATCTTTGCGGCTGATGTTCCCTTGCCGCCGTAATCATCCGAATTTACGATCTTTGAGATAAGGATGGCGGCAATATTGTTTTCAAGAATGTGATAACATGCAATCTGCATTTCCCTGTCTATGGTAAGATAGATGTCATTCCCGGCTACGGGTTCTTTTATCACATCCTGTGACTGTACCTTTCCGGAACCGCTGACAGTCAGCTGTACCTCACCCTTTGTACCCCTCAGAATACTGTCGCACTCTTTTTCGATACCGGTCTTTCCTATGACATCTGACGTCGAGTATATAGGATCGTCGAAACTGGCATTCATCTGCTCGGTCTCGTCCTCATTCATCATACCGGTATATCCCAGGATATGCGCAAAGAAAACGCTGTCGTTATAGATACGCCTGGTCTGCTGCTTTATCTCGACTCCCGGCAGATCTGCGGCGTTTTCCATGATCGTAGCGATCAGCTTTTGATCTACGTTACTGCATACCACAAACTGTGAATACTGCGGATAAAGATTGAACAGCTTATATCTGAACATGATTATCTTTAAAGCCCTGTCCAGTGAATACTCATCGGAAATGCCGTACATTGCGACACTCTTGTTACCGTTTTTTAAGAAATAAAATACCTCTTCGGCAGTAGCGGCTTCCTGCTCGGCCGACAGATCCGAGATTTTCTGAAGACCGTATGCGTTTTTCTTAAACCTCAGTTCCGCATTTCCGGTAACGTTAAAAACGAACTCTCCCTCTTCATTCCTCTCTATCTCAAAATCCATCTCCGGCTCGTAACCGTGAGCCTCAAGTATATCAAGCAGAAGCGCTATCATGGAGTTTTTCTGCGCATTGGTTACAAGCTGAGCGCTGTTGGTCATTACAACGGAATAGCTCTGTTCATTATACGCCAGCAGATTGCCCTTCCTGTCATAAATATTTCCTCGGACACTTTCAACATATCTCGTCTGCACCGATTTCACGGTTTCGCCGACAGGGACATAATCTTCAGCCCTGGTTGCAAGGACCTGAAGATCGTACAGCCTTATAACAAGCACGATAAACAGGATCACGGCAAGAATGTTTAAGAAGATAAGCCTTATCTTCATCATTTCCTTGATCCTGTAAGGTATCTGTTTTATTTTTCTCCAAAAAATCCTTAAAAGTCTCATAAACCACGCCTGCCGATAAAATCAAATCCCTTAAAATCTATTACTTCCTCGCTCTTGTCCTTTTTATGGCGGTCTATCTTTTCAAAGATGTTGTAATTGAAGTTTAACAGTCTGTACAGAACGACCGATACAAGAACCGTATATATGACTCTCGGTAAAAGGTATCTGATCGAGAAATATGCAAAATCAAGATTTCCCTTTAAAACATAGAACAACAGATAATACAGTATGTTATATGCAAGCTCCGACAAACCTATGATAAACAGCGGCAGCGTATAATCCTCATGATCGTATATCCTGTTTGAAAAACCGCATACGAAACCTATTACGGTATAGATAAGAGCAAATACGCCAACAAGACCGCCGAATGTCAGGTCCAGTATCAATCCACAGACAAATCCCGTTACGGCCGCAAAATTAGGTCCCGCGATGTATCCCAGCGACGATATCAGTATAATGAAAACATCCGGTACTACGTCCGCAAGTCTCAACCCGGTAAAAACGCTGGTCTGTAAAAGATATGAAATTATGATCTCAATCAAAATAACGATCGACTTGAATATCATATCACTCTATTCCCTCCAGGCTCTCTCTCTGAGCCTTTAAGATAATAACCGCCTCTAAATGTTCAAAATCCACTACCGGAGATAAGTATGCCCTTTTATTCAGCTCCGAAGCATCATTTCTTATGTTGCTTACATATCCTATAAGTATACCGGGAAGATACTTGTCGCTGATATAAGACGTTACGACCTCATAATTGTCATATACCTCGGCATTCAGGTTTATCATCTCAACGTCGATGTAACCCATATCCATGGTCTTTAAGCTTCCCTTTACAATACAAGTATCCGAGGTGATCCTGAACCTTCCGCTCACAGCACTCTCATCGGCAATGATAGTTCTTACCTTTGACCAGTTTTTTCCGGTCTCGGTTACCAGGCCGACAAGGCCTCCGTTAGCCAGCACGTTCATGTTTACTTCTATGCCGTCGTCAGCCCCCTTGTCAACAAGGAAAACATCACATGCCCCGTTGGGGTTCCTGCTGATTATCTTGGCGACCACCTTCTGAGCCGTCTGATAAACCGTATCATTCTCATATATATCCCTGTACCAGCTAAGCTCATATTTCTCGGATATCAGAGTCTGTCTTTCAAGCTTAAGATCGTTTAGTTCATTTGTAAGCTTCTCATTTTCTTCGATAAGCTTCTGCTTATCCTCAAATATCTGGATCTTATCACTTATCGCGCCGCCTATTATGGCAATACCCTTCTGCATCGGAACAAAGAAATCACCCATAAAAGATTTTACGGGACTGAATATATCCGAAAACAGATAGGATACAACAATAAGCCCGACACTGACCATTATAAGCAGTGAAAAAACAAGTCTCGAACTAAGTTCAAATTTTTTCTTATTGCGTCCCATTTTTATTCCCCGGTTTATGTTATATCAGGATCGTCATATTCCTCAGCCAGGAATGCCAGATCGGGTGTCTCCATGATCCTGCCCAGTCCTGCTACTGCTGATTCTGAACCTTCTATGCACCTGTGTACCTTAAGATTTGTAATTTTCTCCAAAACCTTGTCAAAATTCCTTATTCCTGCAACCCCGCCGGTAAGATACATGCCGTTTTCCATTATATCCATAGATACCTCGGGTGCGCAGTTTTCAAAGGTATTCCTTACCGTCTCGGCAATATGCTCGATATGATCCTTTATGACGGTATGTATAAATGCGGAATCAATGGGTATGCTTCCCGGAAGACCGCTTACCACGTTTCTTCCGAAAAACCTCTTAACCAAAAGATCGTCTTCCGTAGGAGGTAAAGCGTTCGCAAGATCGTTCTTTACCTGTTCCGCAGTCTTTTTGCCTATTACGAAATTGTATTCTTTTCTTACGGCATTGATGATGCTTTCATCAATACGGTCTCCGCCGAGCTTAAGCATCTTGCTTTCCACAATACCGCCCAGGGACAATATCGAGATCTCGGTTGTTGCCGCTCCGACATCTACTATCATCGTACCCATGCACTCTCGAATATTTACTCCGGTGCCGAGAGCATCGGCTACAGGTCTCGGAACGACCATGATACGCCTTGCCCTGACATTTGTCGCATCTATAAGGTCGACAAGAGCCATCTTTTCAACCTCTGTAGCATACGAAGGCACAGCTATCAGAAAATCCTGTCCCGTCATTTTCCCATGATCTTCCTCCAGCCTTCCGAAGATCATATTGAGCATTTCAACCATGTTCTTAAGCTCTGCAAGAACTCCCTGACGAACGGGATGTATAACCTCGATGTTCGGCGGGGTCCTTCCGTCCATGACCCATGCCTCGTCCCCGATGGCTATTATCTTGCTTTTGTCGAATACAGCCATCACATTTTTCTCATCGTATATAATCCCTTTATTTTTCTGATATATCTTAAGCGTTGACGTCCCAAGATCAACACCGTAAACTCTCGACATAATATATTCTCCCGGATAAAAACTACCTTCTAAAAAGCCCCGTATTCCTTTAGGCTGACATATCTGTTGTCCCCGATTATTATATGATCTCTCAGCTTGATCCCGATATAATCCGCCGCTTCTTTTATACGTCTGGTGGTATTTATATCGTTTTCGCTCGGAGTCGGATCCCCCGAAGGATGATTATGAAGCAGTATAAAGAAAACCGCATCGGCCCTGAGCGCTTCCCTTAGGATTTCTCTGGGCTCCATGGGCGCCATGCCCACCGTGCCTTCAAATATCACTTTCTCCGATATCAGCTTAAGCTTCATATCAAGCAGCACAAGTCTTGTCTGCTCAGTTTCAAGATGCCGCATTCTTTCCATGAAGAAACCCGCCACCGTTTCCGAAGTTTTGAAAACGATCGCGTCTCTTTTCATGTCCATTGACATTCTTTTTGATAATTCCGCCACAGCCAGAAGCTGCACTGCCTTGACCCGTCCTATGCCTTTGATCTTTAAAAGTTCATTTCTCGAAACGTGGTTTAGGACACTTATCCCGAACCTGTTCCCGTTCATGCTCAGAACCTTGTAAGCCAGTTCCGTTGAACGTTCGTTTTTGTTCCCCGATCTGATAATTATTGCCAAAAGCTCCGAATCGGTCAGCACCTGCGGTCCGTATTTTTCACATTTTTCATAAGGTCTTTCACTTTCGGGAAGTTCCTTAATGGTAAGATATTTCATCAGTTCCTTTCCTACTCATGATAGCGCCGCACACATAATTATTATACCACACTTTTTTGTTTCTGTAAAGTTTCTGTAAAATTTGTGTTATTTTTCGGTTTTAAGTACCCTGTCAAGAGCGGTAAGGATACCCAGTTTAGCATGGTACCAGGTAAGCCCGCCCTGGAAATAAACGGCATACGGTTCGGTTATCGGGCCGTCGGCCGAAAGCTCAATGGAAGATCCCTGGATGAAGTTTCCTGCTGCCATAATGACATCGCTGTTGTATCCGGGCATAGCCCAGCCCTCGGGTACCACAAAGCTGTCTACGGGAGATGCTGCCTGTATACCTCCGCAAAAGGCTATGAGTTTTTCCGCCGAACCTAAGGTTACGGCCTGGATTATGTCGTACCTTGGTTCCGTGCCGTTCGGGATACAGGGATATCCAAGGTCTTCAAAAATCTTTGCCGCAAATATAGCACCCTTTAAAGCCGATGCCACGACCGTCGGTGCCAGGAAAAGTCCCTGGAACATGCTCTGGTTGATGCCTAAGGTTGCGCCCACTTCTTTCCCGAGGCCGGGTGCGGTAAGCCTGAAAGCGCAATTTTCTATGTATTCCTCTTTCCCGACTATATATCCGCCCGACGCAACCAGTCCGCCGCCCGGATTCTTTATAAGCGAACCGACGCACAGATCGGCTCCGACATCCGAAGGCTCTATCTTTTCCACGAACTCCCCGTAGCAGTTATCCACCATTATTATGACTTCAGGCTTGACAGAACGTATAAACGAAATGAGCTCACCTATCCTTTCAACAGAAAGAGTGGGACGAGTCTGATATCCCTTTGAACGCTGTATGGTCACCATCTTCGTCTTTTCGTTTATAGCCTTTTTTATTCCGTTAAGATCAAAACCGCCGTCAGGAAGCAGATCCACCTGACTGTAGCTTATTCCGAACTCTTTCAGAGAGCCCTTCTGCTCCTTTATGCCTATGACACCTTCAAGTGTATCATAGGGCTTTCCTACAGGACTTAAGAGCTCATCCCCCGGTCTTAAGTTTGCGGCAAGCGCTATTGTAAGAGCATGCGTACCGCAGGTTATCTGAGGGCGTACAAGCGCGTCTTCGGTGTGAAATATCGAAGCATACACCTTTTCCAAGGTCTCACGTCCGATATCGTTATATCCGTATCCTGTAGTTGCCGCAAAGTGTATGTCGCTAAGGCGGTTTTCCTGCATTGCCTTTATAACCTTTAACTGGTTATATTCTGCGGTTTTGTCAATCTCCTCAAATCTTTTTTCCAGTTCCTTCTCGTATTTTTCTCCGAGCTCTACCGCCTTATCCGATAATCCGAAGCTCTTTAACATTTCCGATGTTTCCATTTACATAAAACTCCATTTCGTTTTTCTGATTTATAAATTTCCAATAAATTATTACTGTTTAACCTGTCATCCTGAGGGCTTTAGCCCGAAGGATATTTACGAAATAATTCCCTTAAGCTTAAGCCCCGATATTATGAACCTTAGCATTTCCTCGTTATCCGCATAGGACATTCGGTTTACCTCACAGACATCCTTCTCGCGTTTAAACCATGTAAGCTGTTTCTTTGCAAAATGCCTTGTATCCCTCTTTATCAGCGCGATAGCCTCCTCGCAGGTACAGTCTCCGCATAAATAATCGGCCATTTCCTTGTATCCGAGTCCCTGCATCGACTTTAAATCCCTTGAATAGCCGGCGGCAAGAAGCCCTCTTACCTCATCGGCAAGGCCTTCCCTTAGCATATCGTCCACTCTGTTGTTTATCCTGCCGTAAACCTTTGCCCTCTCATCGTTTAAGACATAATACATGAAGTTATAGGGACTTGTTCTCTCGCGCTGCTCCTCATTATGCTCCGAAAGCCTGTTCCCCGTCATGATATTGTATTCAAGACCGTGAAGTACACGGCGGATATTATTCTTGTGAATGACCTCCGCATAGGCCGGATCGACCTCACAGAGACGATCGTACATGAAATCGATACCCTTCTGCTCCAGAGTATCCTCCAGCATGGTCTTTATCTCGGCTCTTCTTTCCTCATCATAATCAGTAAACTCGACGTCATAGAGCACCGACTGTATGTAAAAGCCGGTCCCGCCGGCTATGATCGGCAGCTTTCCCCTTGACAGGATATCATTGATGCAGTCCGTAGCCATTTGCTTGAAAACAGTCACATCAAATTCCCCGTCCGGGTCAAGTATGTCTATCAGATAATGCGGAACGCCTTTTTTCTCATCTTCCCTGATCTTGGCCGTTCCAATGTCCATTCCTCTGTATACCTGCATGGAATCGGCGGATATTATCTCTCCACCTATTCTTAAAGCAAGCTCCACGGAAAGAGCTGTCTTTCCGACAGCAGTCGGTCCCGTGATTATGATCAACGGCGGTTTCTGTACCATAAAAAACTCCTTAATGCTGCGTTTCCCTTACAGGATACGCTTAAACTTCTTTTCTATTTCCCTCTTTGTCACATCTATGATGATCGGTCTTCCGTGAGGACAGTTAAACGGATTTTCGGCTCTTAAGAGCTCTTTTAGAAGCTCCTTTGCCTCGGCTTCGGTAAGCTCGGTATTTCCCTTTACCGCCGCCTTGCATGCGCTTGTTGCTATCTTTTCTTTTATGCTCTTTATCACGTTGCCTTTTATGTCCTTTGAAAGCTCCTCTATGATTTCAAGGAACATGTCCCTTGCGTCTACGCCGTACAGGTTCAGGGGTACTTCGGAAAGCGCATATTCATGTCCTCCGAAATGCTCCGCAACAAATCCGTACTCAGCAAGCTCCTTTGCATACTGCTCTGCAACAGCCTCTTCACGTGCGGAAAGTGAAATGATCATCGGAGGTGACAGAAGCTGGGTGGACTTGTCGCTCCCGATTGTCTTCATGAACTTCTCATACAGTATCTTTTCATGTGCAGCATGCTGGTCAATAATATAGACGCAGCCTGCCGACTCTATTATCCAGTATGTTCCGAATATCTGTCCGACTATCCTGTATCCGCTTGAGAATACATTATTAAACTCCGATCTGGTCTCTATATGACGGTCCTCTTCAAAGAACGAAGCCTGTTTGTAGGTATACTCGGCAGGCTCTTCATTGACAAATGCTGCGGGCAGGGCGTCCTCCTGTGAGGATGCATTTTCCCTTTCGTTCGACGCTGTTTCCGAAACTACAGATATATTTTCCGAAGATACAGTTCCCTTATCATGCGCTCCGGATTCCGAGCCGCCTGTCAATGTGTCCTTACCTGAAACCGGATTTACTAAATTTCTGTCATATTGCGAATAATTAACAGAGCCCTTATCCTGACCCGAACCGTATTTATCTTTATAGGATGGTATCAGGTTCTTTCTGTCATCCGGTATTTCAGTCTTCTTCTCTGCATCAAAACCGGTTCCGTTCAGACTCGCATTCCTGCTGATATTTCCAGAGCTTACTCCGAAATCTGAACTCTGAGCGGCACCTCCGGGATCTGCGTTCACCCTCTCTCCGCCGGGTCCGACATTATATCTGTCAGAAGCGCTGAATGGAGTCCTTGCATATCCTGTATCCTTACTTTTAAGGTTGTTTTCAAACGGTTCGGGAACATATTTCTTTTTCTGCTCGGCGTCCTTCGCTGCCTGCTCGTTATCCTTTTCAGCCTTATGTATAAGCGCCTTCCCCGAAAGAGCCTCTGTTATGGCTGTATTTACCGCATTGTATACGGCCTCGGGATTTTCAAACCTGACCTCCTGTTTTGACGGATGCACATTTACATCCATGCTTGAAGGATCGATATCGATATACAGCGCCGTAAAAGGATATTTATGCTGCATAAGGAACGGCTGATAAGCGTCCTCGATCGCCTTGAACACTATCTGGCTCCTGATAAAACGCCCGTTTACAAAATAATTCTCCGTATTCCTGTTGCTGCGCACGACCACAGGTCGGCATATGCAGCCCGAAACACGGATATTCCTATTTCCGGTATAGTCTATCATTACTATCTCGGAAGCTATATCCCTTCCGTATATTCCGAAGATGATATCCTTCATCCTTGAGCTTCCGTTAGTGAAAACGATATTTCTCCCGTTATTTACATATTTTATGCTAACCTCGGGATGAGAAAGCGCAATCCTCTCTACAACCTCATTGCAATATGAGCCTTCGGTAGCGGAGCTCTTAAGGAATTTACGCCTTACGGGAACATATTTAAAAACATCACGTATGATAAAAGTAGTACCGTTAGGGGCGCCTATATCCTCAAAGCTCTTTTCCTCCCCGCCGCTTATAAGGTATCTTACGGCCGAGAAAGCATCCTTTGTCTTTGTGATAAGCTCTACATCCGCAACCGCAGCTATGCTGGCAAGAGCCTCGCCCCTGAAACCGAGCGAGGTAATATTCGAAAGATCCTCGGCGGTCTTTATCTTGCTTGTTGTATGCCTTATAAAAGCCACCTTAATGTCATCCCTGTCAATTCCGCTTCCGTTATCGGTTATCCTGATCAGATCGATACCGCCGCCCTTTATCTCTATGGATACGGACGTTGCACCGGCATCGATTGAATTTTCCACAAGCTCCTTTATTATCGACGCAGGTCTGTCTATAACTTCACCGGCCGCTATCTGGTTTATGGTACTCTTGTCAAGGATGTTGATCTTACTCATATTTCTCACCTGCCTACTTCTGTCTGTTCTTTAACTCTTCCTGCAGCTCCGAAAGCTTGTTCAAAGCCTGTATCGGCGTCAGCGTCATCAGGTCAAGCTCCCTTATATCATCAAGTATGTCATCATGCTTGCGTTCTGCAAAGAGGCTCAGTTGATTCTCCTCGAGATAATTTCTCGGCTTTGCCGTTTTATATTTATCGGCCACAGAACTGCTGCCTGTTTTTATCATCTCGCTGCGCTCGTGTGAATCTATATCGTTAAGACTCAGGACCTCAACTATCTCCTTTGCCCGTGAAAGTATATCCTCCGGCAGTCCCGCAAGACGCGCAACCTGTATTCCGTAGCTCTTATCGGCTCCGCCTTCGACTATCTTCCTTAAGAATATGATATCCTCGCCCTGCTCCTTTACGGCTATGCTGAAATTCTTAACACATCCGAGTTTTTCCTCCAGCTCCGTAAGTTCATGGTAATGAGTTGCAAACAGCGTCTTTGCGCCAAGCTTTTCCGGATCCGCCACATGCTCGACCACAGCCCATGCTATTGCAAGACCGTCAAATGTGCTCGTACCTCTTCCTATCTCGTCAAGGATCAGCAGGCTCTTTCCTGTAGCGTTCTTCATTATCTGTGAGACTTCATTCATTTCCACCATGAAGGTGCTCTGACCCGATGCCAGATCGTCGGATGCGCCCACACGTGTAAATACCCGGTCAACAAGTCCTATATCCGCCGAATCGGCAGGTACGAAGCTGCCCATCTGTGCCATAAGGACTATCAGCGCCGTCTGTCTCATATATGTGGATTTTCCGGCCATGTTGGGACCTGTTATGATCGCAACCCTGTTTGCCTTATCGTCAAGATATGTATCGTTTGCGACAAAATCCGAATCCCTTAAGACCTTCTCTACAACAGGATGCCTTCCCGCCTTTATATCTATTATCCCGTCCTCATTGAGTGTCGGCCTTACATATCCGTTTCTCTCCGCAACATATCCGAGCGAACAGAGGCTGTCGATATATGCGATCCTTTTTGCCGTCTTCTGGATCCTTACGATATTTGCCGCTATCTTTTCCCTTAGTTCTGTAAATATCTCATACTCCAGATTCACAAGCCTGTCCTCGGCGTGGAGTATCTTGTCTTCCAGTTCCTTTAATTCCTGCGTTGTATAACGTTCGGCCGTAGTCAGAGTCTGTTTTCTTATCCAGTTTTCAGGTACCATGTCCTTGTATGAGTTTGTAACCTCAAGGCAGTATCCGAATACCCTGCTGTATTTTATCCTTAAGTTCTTTATCCCTGTGGCGTCGCGTTCCCTTGCTTCAAGCTCTGCGAGCCAACTCTTTCCTTCCGTTTTCGCAGATCTGAGTTCATCCACTTCGGCGTTGTAGCCGTCCCTTATGATACCACCCTCTCTTATGCTTATGGGCGGATCGTCGGCAACAGTCTCCCCTATGGCCTCTTTAAGGTCTTCGAGCGTATCGGTCTCTTCACACAGCTCCTTTAACAGCTTTGAAGAAAATCCCGAAAGCACAGTTTTAATCGGAGCTATCATTGAAACCGAGGATGCAAATGCGATAAGATCCCTGGGATTTGCATTCCTGTAGCTTATCCTTCCCGCAAGCCTTTCAAGGTCATATATGGAATTTAAATATTCCCTTATCTCCTCACGGTCAAGGATGTTCTTGTTGAACTCTTCCACAGCGTCAAGTCTCTTCTCTATCTCGTCCTTTTCAAGAAGCGGCTGTTCCACCATGCTCCTGAGCATCCTGGCGCCCATGGCGGTGCCCGTCCTGTCAAGCACATTTAGCAGCGAGCCCTTTTTATTCTTGTCGCGCATGGTCTCGGTAAGCTCAAGATTCCTTCTCGTCTGGCTGTCGAGCAGCATGTATTTCCCGGAAACATACGGAACTATTGACGTTACATGGTCAAGGGATATCATCTGTGTTTCAAGTGCATATCTTAAAACCGCCCCGGCTGCTGCCTTCGCTGCGGGATAACTGTTTATCCCCATTTCCGAGCAGTCCCTGCATTTAAAATGGGATGAGAGCACACGCTCACATTTTACGGCATCAAAATAATCCGCTCCGACCGTTTCCACCATGACGTTAAGTTTTTCCTTTAAAGCCGCAAAATCAATGCCGCACATAAGAAAAGCCTCGTTGCAGATAAGCTCCGCCGGGGTAAGCTTGTATATCTCATCGTTTATCTTTGAAAGATCTTCAAATTCCTGAATAAAAAAATCACCCGTTGAAACATCAAGTGCAGCCAGCCCGTACATATCGTCACAGTAATAGACTCCCGCAAGATAATTGTTCCTGCTTTCATCCAGAGCCTGCGGATTGATGTTGGTTCCGGGCGTAACTACCCTTATGACTTCCCTTCTCACAAGCCCCTTTGCGGTCGCGGGATCCTCCGTCTGTTCGCAGATGGCAACCTTATGCCCGTTCTCAACGAGCTTTGTTATATAGCCCTCGCTGGAATGAAACGGTACGCCGCACATAGGCGCTCTCTCTTCCAGACCGCAGTTCTTACCGGTCAGCGTCAGTTCGAGTTCCTTGGATGCTATCTTTGCATCCTCAAAAAACATCTCGTAAAAGTCGCCCAACCGGTAAAAGATGATACAGTCGTTATACTGTTCCTTGATATTCAGATACTGCACCATAACAGGTGTCATTTCATTTTTCTGTTCAATCACGATTCTTCGCTCCACTCACCACTGTTCACATATCCGTCTGCGGCAATCTCTGCCGCATCGGTTATTTCTTTCTCGAAACCGAGAAGCTTAAGCAGAAGTATGGCATTCCTTGTTACCGCCCTTCCGTCTTTAAGCTTGTAATCGAATTTTACTCCGTCGTCCTCTACCTTTTCCTCAAAATGATAGAGCTTAAACGATTTCTGAAGGATATAGGTCAGCTCTATATCATGAGTCGCCGCAAACAGCATGCAGTTCCTTTTTCCTATATAAGAAAGGATCTTCGAGGATGCGGCTATCCTCTCTAACGTATTTGTTCCTCTCAGCACTTCGTCGATGAATATCAGGAGCGGCACATCTTCATTCAAGCTGTCGCAGATCCTCTTCAATGATTTTATCTCCACGATATAATAGCTCTCACCGTCGGAAAGGTTATCCGTAAGCGCCATCGATGTCATACACTTGAAGAAGCATGCCCTGTAGGAATCGGCCATTACCGTATGTATGCTCTGCGCAAGTATCGAGTTGATCGCGATCGTTTTGATGAAGGTCGACTTACCCGACGCGTTTGAACCGGTGAGCAGTACATTTCCGTCCTCGTCAAAGCTGTTCCTTACCGGATCTATGATCATCGGATGGAATATGCTCTGTGTATGTATGCCTTTAGTGCCCCTGTCAAGCTCGGGAACACACCACCTGTGCATAAGCTTTCGGAAGGATGCTGCAGCCGTCATCGCATCAAGAAGACCGATAATGGAATACATCTTATCGAAATCGTCCTTCCTGTTCTTGAGCTTTGTAAGCATGGTATTGAACCTGATAAGGTCAATATGCGTCGCCATCCTAAAATAATCAAATACAACCTCAAGGATGTTTCCGTTACTGTTCCTTGAAACTATGATGCCGGCTCCCCTTGTTACATCCTTAAACTTCTTTCTCTGTTCAAGAAGCTCGTCAAGATAGGGCTTTAAAACTTCGTTGTCAATACTCCCGAGTCTGCCGCAAAGATCAAGCGTTCTCAGGATATAGGCAACTACAGAATAATAGTTTTCTATTTCTCCCTTACGCTTGAAATACGATAAAACATTATAAAAGAATACGCCGAATGTAGCCATCAGCCCGCCCACGGGATTAAAAGATATGAGCGCGATGGAGCCGAAAAGGAGCAGCAGGCACAGATAATGCTTGATATTGCTTTCCTCTTCCAGCTTATTAAGGCAGCTTAGGTATTCATATACCGAAACGTTGCGCATTTTCCCGACAGCGTTCAGTTCTTTCTGCAGTCTGACACGCACCTCTTCATTTTCCGAGAAAAGCTTTATCAGCTCCTCACGCTTTTCAAGCTCCTCATTGTCAAGCACCGGAGTCCTCATAAGATAGTAAAGGTATTCCTCACCTATAGAGCTCTGCGTTGCGCATGCAGTGATGAACACCCTGTCCATGTCAAGATCGTGCCATGTGATATCGTCGATGACCGTATGCTTCTTATCCTCCGGGTATTTTTTCCTCATTTCCCTGAAATAATACCCGATGGATACGTATTTTTCCTGTGTATATTCAATTTCCGGAACAAGTCCGAAATTCTTCCTTATCATCTGTTCGGCAGCCTTTTCCGCTTTTTTCTGCATATAATATCCACCCGCAAAAAACAGAACGATGACCGCCGCTGTGCCGATGACAAACTCCATGATAGTACCTTCTTGTCCCAATATATTGTGGTGTTAAATTACACTAATCAGATTATTATACATTATTTTGTAAAGGATGTCAAAACTTTTCTTTATAAGTTTCAATCACTGATCACAAGTCCTTCGATCCTTGCCTTTACCGCAAGCTGAACCCTGTTTTTGTAGCCCGTCTTTAACAGCAGGTTGTTTATATGGAAATTAACCGTAGTGGGGCTTATGAAAAGCTTCTCTGCAATCTCCTTGTTTGTCGCACCGGTAGTAAGTTCCCTTAACACATCAAGCTCCATTCTTGTAAACTCTATGCTCTTTGCGTTTCCTATCGTAAGCTCCGGAGTTGTGTCGGGATAAATATGTTCACCCTTCATCGTGCGCTCCATTACAGAAAGTATCGGAACCTCCTGAAGCTCCTTGTACCAAAAGCTTTCAACGCCTATCTCCCTCGCCTTATCCATGTATGAAACCTCGGGCATGGAAGTGATGATTATTATCTTTATCTCGGGCTTCATTTCCTTTATCCTTCTGGCTGCCTCAAGCCCGTTGATGCCGCCTACCATGACTATGTCCATCACAACAAGATCGACACTGTGGGACATGCAGAACTCGACCGCGGTCTCACCGTCCTTTAAGGTGGCTACAAGCTCAAATTCTCCCGCCTCTTTGATGAAATAAGAGAAAAACTGCCTTGTTATGTTCTGATCGTCAACTATAACTACCTTTGTCATTTTATTCTCCCTCCTTTGGCAGGAGCACACATACGGTAAATTCTTCACCGTATTCAGCATGCAGATTCCCACCGATCCTTTCTATCGCCTTTTTCAGATTTGTAAGTCCACCGCCCGCTTCTATCGGCCGGTCGGGTACAATACCGTTGTTGCTCACTCTTATGTCATAATGACCTTCCGTATCTTTAACCATGACATTCAGCCTGTTTCCCTTGCCGTGCCGGAGTGCATTTGTCGCACAGGTACGCAAGGTAAGCACCAGCAGATGCTTAAGCTCATCCTCCTGCGGAAGATCACCCTTTATCCTTGTCTCAAGTCCCATGGTCCTTATATCCTTAAGCACCACTGAGTAATCGTCATTGATATCCAGATCCTCTTCATCCTTTAACAGCATGGCGTTCAATTTCCACTGCTTTAGTATTTCGTGCCCGAGTTCTTCATCGGGAACGCTCAGATATCGTCTTGACATCAGAAGAGTCTTTCCCCACTCATCATGCACCATGCTCTTTGTCTCAAGGATTTCCTTTTCCGCAGTCATGACTTCTATCGTCGAATTAAGGGTCTTTAATCTCTCGTTAAGCTTGTCCGCCTTCTCCTGCTCTTCTTTTAAACGTTCGTGGAGCAGCTGTTCTTCGGAGACGTCGGAGGCTATTATCTCTATAAGCTTATGACGGTTCATCCTGCAGATGTTCTTCCTGAAGCTGTAAAGCTTTCCGTCCGGAAGCTTTACCAGAGCGCTCTCTGCTTCGTCGTTCCCGTCTTTAGCCTTTTCTTTCCCGTCTGTCCCGTCTCTGTTGATATCAAGCTCACTCAGCTTCTTCCAGAAATCGGCTCCGTTATATATCTTTTCGCCCGTTATCTGTTCGGCAAGGGAATCCATCTCCTTGTTCACAAGCTTTACCAGTCCCTGCGGCCAGTAAAAGAGCACTCCCTCCGGGACCGTATCCATGCCTTCCTTTATCGAGGCCTTCGAAATATGCTTCTGTTTTTTCCTCGAGACAAATATCGTCGTGATCGCCGCGACCACGGTGACAAGTCCCTGCATCAGGAAAAGCCTCTGAACCTCCGAACTGAAACCGTTATCCCAGAAATCGTTCGGAAGCTCAGTTTTCAGTTCCATGAACATCTGCCAGATAACAAATTCTATGATAGTTATGAGAAGCATTGACAGGCTGTAGCCGGCCTTATGTCTCTGTATCAGTACGCTTACCGATACATAGAGCAGAACCAGCAGTACAATATGCGTTTCTAAGATCACAAGCCCAAGTATGATCAGACCGGCACTCATATCAGACCACCTCCTTAACAAAACGGAGGAAAATTCCTTCCTCTTCATTAAGGATCTCGACCTTTACACCCTGCGGCTTATCCTTGAAATCGTCCATTGACGCTATCCTTGTCGGCGTATCCATCAGGATATCCATCTTCAGTCCCTTTTCTCCCGAGAGGATGCAGGATATAGTCCTTACATCCGGAACCGCCATTTCAACCGCCCGTTCAAAGAAATCATATGCATAAAGGATATCTTCGCCCTTGCATTCAAGCTCGGTCCTGTTGCCGCTTACCATGCAGTCAACGCCGTTTCCCGAAAGATTTTCGAGGGACTCCCTTATGGCCATTCTCAGTTCTTCAAGCTTAAGCTTTCCGTATTGCTCGTTAAGTATCGTAAGATTGCTTATCCTCTTAACGTATGCTCCGAAAACGGTACAGCTCTTTATGCCCTCGGCCATGTCAAGCTCTTTTTTCTCGATCTTATCGATTATCATGTTTATGCTGTTAAGCTGAGGACGGATTTTCTCCGAAATCCTGTCGTACAGCCTTGTTCTCGTCTCTATGCTCTGCTTTTGGGACTTTATCTCGTTTTCCATCTCTAAGAGGCTGTTCTCCTCAGACAGAAGCGATACCGCCTCCGCAAGCCTGTCGTTAAGGCTGTTAACCGCAGAGTGGTCCTCAACCCAGAGCATGGTCCCGCCGGCTATCTTCTTTCCTTTTATCCTGTGGTTCTTATCCGGGACAATTATCTCACCGTCGGCCGCCTGCTTTATCTCTTTTCTCATAACTACTACGGCGTCGTTTGCCATATATCTGATATTACCGTTCGAATCGGCTATGATCGCACCCATCTGAGTCATCCTGAACATATCGTCATAGTCGCTGTTTGAAGCAATAAGTCCGATCCTCATGCACGATTCCCAGACGCCGATGAATATGAAGGAATATATCTCTTCGAAATTTAACAAAGGCTTTCCTTTTATCTCCAGGAATTCTCCTCCGTTAAAAAAGCATACGAGAACCGCGCCGTAACCTATTCCCGCTATGATGATAGGCACCCACCAGAGCTTTCTCGCAGATGAATTCCTGCATCTTACGACCAGCACGACAAGCCCTGCAAGCGTAAGTACGACGCACCATGCCATGAGCACTATATAGCCCGGTCCGTAAGAATATTCCTGAACGGTCTCGTTATATTCCTTTATGTCGAATACCAGCATGTGAAAGTCATTGAGCATTATGAAAAACTGCAGTGCAAAGCACAGGAATATCAGAAAGCTCTCAAGCCTGCTTCCCTTGTATTCCTCGCTTTTTCCCGTTCTTAGGGCCAGGAAGAGCGATATCATGGGTATCATTGTTATAGGAAAGAAATAGAAATAGAACAGCATCCTGTTAAATACCGGATAACCGTTCAAATATACTTCCCTGACAATCTCTATGATATACAGAAGGATAAGTATGAAGCCTCCCATCGTAAGGTATTCCCTTATCCAGCCGACCGTAACCCTGCTTCTTACCGTAAATATCCAGACAAGGATTATCCCCGAAAACAAAAACGAGCTTATGCCGTTTACCGGAAACTCCTCAGGAAAGAACAGATGCCCTGCAGCAGTACCTGCAAATGCGGCCAGAAACAGAAATATATAAAGCTTTGATTTTCTGCTTAAGTGTGGCATGATCTCTCCTTTCCGGATAAAGATATCCAAAATACTCCGATAATATACTAACATAAAAAAAATAACCTGTCAACGTGACAGGTTTTGTTATAAATTTGAATTTTCGATAAAAAATCCTAAGCTTGGCGCCAATCCACAGAAGAGTGTTCGTTGGTTTTGTCGCGCATGAACAGCTCGACAACGGCCTCCTGAACATTCTTGTTGTTGAACAGTATGTCGTAAACCTTTGAAACGATGGGCATTTCAACGTCATATTTTTCGGAAAGGGCTTTTGCGGCCTTAGCGCAGTAAACACCCTCGACTACCTGCTTAACCTCTTCCATGGCTTCGGGAACGCTCATTCCCTTACCTATAAGATATCCGGCATTCCAGTTCCTTGAATGATGCGAGGTTGCTGTAACAAAAAGATCTCCGACACCCGAAAGCCCGCAGAGCGTCTCTATGTTTGCGCCCATCTTCTTTCCAAGCCTGCTTATCTCGGCTATGCCTCTTGTCATAAGAGCGGCCTTTGTATTATCGCCGTATCCGAGTCCGTCCGACATGCCGGCTGCCAGAGCTATGACATTTTTAAGCGAACCACCGAGCTCAACGCCTATGACATCATCACTTGTATATACACGGAAGGTCTGTGTCATAAAGATATCCTGTATCTTCTTAGCAGCCTCCTCCGACGCCGATGCAACAACAACGGTCGTGGGTATCAGACGGCTTACCTCCTCCGCATGGCTCGGACCGCTGAGAACTGCGGTAGTCGCCTGAGGTATCTCCTCACTTATGATATCGAGAATGGTATCAAGGGTCTTCTCTTCGATACCCTTTGCAACATTTACAACAAGCTGTCCCTTTTGTATATAGGGTGAAACAAGCTTTGCGGTGTCTCTAACATAGGGTGATGCCACAGCAAAAACAATAAGATCCGGGTTGCAGTTCTTCACCGCATAAACTTCGTCAAGCGTAAGCTCCACCGATTCCGGAAGCTCTGCTCCGGGAAGGTTCTTTATGTTTTTTCTGTCTGCCTTTAAAGCTTCTATCTCGCTTTCAATCTTAGACCAGAGCACAACCTTTGTTCCCTTGTTTGCCAAGAGGATCGTAAGCGCAATACCCCATGTACCGCTTCCTAATACTGATACTGTCATTATACCTATGCCGGATCACCGGCCCTCCTTTATAATATTAATTGGCAGTTCTGCCTTCCTCGTGTTTTTTCTGTCCTATCTTGTTTTCCGTACCGTTCATAAGCCTTACTATATTCTGCCTGTGCTGGAAAAATGCCATGATGGTGTACAGACACGAAACAATGACGATAGCCGGATAATACTCTTTATCCGTAAACCTTATCGCGTTCCATACAGGGAACAGTGTAAGTATCGTAAGCGAACCTACGGAAACATACTTTGTGATAAGCACGATCGCGGCGAAGATCGGTATGCCGAACGGAAGTATCAACGGATCGATCGCTACAAACACACCGGCGGTTACGGCTATTCCCTTTCCTCCGTGGAATTTCAGCCACACCGGGAAATTATGTCCCAAAACGCATCCGAACCCGACTATCAGTTCAAGCAGCTTTACTCCGGGTTCGTCCTTATATATTACAAGCCCGACCAGAAGCACTACCAAAAGGGCTTTAAGGAAATCGCCGATAAAGGTTATGATACCGGCTTTCTTTCCCAGAGTCCTGAACGCGTTTGTCGTTCCGGCATTTCCGCTTCCCATCTCGCGGATATCAACATGATTTAACAGTCCTATCACATACCCTGTCGAAAAGCTCCCGACAAAATATCCGAGGACAATGCAAATAATGATCTGCAGTGCCATATTAACTCTCCTTTATTTCCTTCCCGATCAGTTCTTATTCTCGTTTCTTTCCCTGATAAAGAACTTTAACGAAGTGCCGGAGAAACCGAATGCCTCTCTGATCTTATTCTCGATATATCTCTGATACGAGAAATGGAAAAGTTCCTTATCGTTACAGAATATGACAAATGTCGGAGGCTTGATGCCTGTCTGTGTAATGTAGTAAAGCTTAAGCCTCTTACCCTTATCTGTAGGCGGCTGCTGAAGAGCTACGGCCTCGGTCATTATCTCATTCAAAACACCGGTCTTTACTCTTAGGCTCTGGTTCTCAAGCACCACGTCGATCGACTCAAAAAGCTTGGTCACACGCTGCCCGGTAAGCGCCGAAATGAAAAGTATCTCGGCATACGGAATGAAGGACAGTATCCTGACTATCTCATCGCGATAGCGGTACATTGTCTTGTCGTCCTTTTCTATCGCGTCCCATTTGTTTACGGCGATAATAATTCCTCTGCCGCGCTCATGGGCAATGCCTATGATCTTTGCATCCTGTTCGGTAACTCCCTCAACAGCATCTATCATGAGGATCACGACATCCGACTTTTCTACGGCCGAAACCGTCCTGATGATCGAATACCTTTCAAGGTCCTCCTTTATCTTACTCTTTCTTCTAAGTCCTGCGGTATCCACAAAGATATAATCCTTGCCTTCATATCTGATCTCTGTATCGATCGCATCCCTTGTGGTTCCCGCTATATCGGAAACGATGCATCTTTCCTCACCGGCAAGGCGGTTGATCAACGAAGACTTTCCGGAATTAGGACGTCCTACGATCGCGATCCTCGGGCGTTCATCCTCTTCCTCGGTCTCGTCACTCTCCGGAAAATGCTTTATGACTTCATCCAGAAGCTCTCCGAATCCGAGCTTTCCCGAAGATGCTATCGGGATGGGCTCACCTATGCCCAGATTGTAGAACTCGTATACATCGGCCTCAAGCTGCTTAAAATCGTCAACCTTGTTTACTGCCAGTACAACAGGCTTCTTTGAACGCCTCAGCATATCCGCAACGTTATAATCCGAATCGACAAGTCCCTGTCTTACATCTACCAGGAATATGATAACGTCCGCCGTATCTATGGCTATCTCTGCCTGTTCCCTCATAGACTTTAGTAAGATATCGTCGGTCTTGGGCTCTATTCCGCCGGTATCTATCAATGTGAAGCTGCGGTTAAGCCATGATGTGTCCGCATAAATCCTGTCGCGGGTAACTCCCGGATAGTCCTTTACTATCGCTATCTGCTCTCCCGCAAGTGCGTTAAAGAGCGTGGACTTTCCGACATTCGGTCTCCCGACTATGGCTACTATCGGTTTACTCATCTGTTTCCTCCGTACCGGTACAGATACCGGATCAATCTATCTCATATTTGTTTAGTTCATTCGAATAATAATCCCGTTCGTAATCCTTCATAAACGATCCCACGAACGCTGACCCACTCGATTTTACTATACGAACCTTCTTTTGTAAAGCTTTTTCAAAATTTTCCAGTGTCATATCATCCAAAAAGATGTCTTCGCCGCTTTTTAAGGTGGCACAGGGCAGCAGTATAAGCGAATCCCGCTTCTTGTCCTCCTCAGGTTCATTTTCAAGGATTTCCCGCATCTGCCTTAAAATATCACCACCCGTAAGAAGGCCGGTCACATCGATATCATGACCGAAGAAGTCGTTTACTATCGGATGTACTCTTATTCCGTCAAGGCCGAATTCCTCGGTGAGCCTGTCCGCAAGCATCTTTATGGTGGAATATGCGGCACATCCGGTTATCACATGGAATACCGTGTCCTTAAGGAACTCCCCGACATGTTCGTATTCCTGCCCATCATCATAAATTTCACCGGTTTCCGGTCCTTCACCGGTTCCCTGACCGTTATCGGCATCTGCACTGCAGCTTTTTATGTACTCTATCTCGTCCTCAACCTCATCTATCATGGACCTGAGCATACCGACACCGTTTTCTATCTGGGGAAAGCCCTCATATTCCTCAAGAGGCGGGATGGGTCTTCCTGCTCTTAAATACCACTCATCCGAGGCATATATTATCCTGGAACCGTATTTTTTTAAGAAATACTTTTGTTTCCTTTCTATCTGACAGAGCACCTTTTCCGCATCATCTTTTGTAAACGGCTCAAGCTCGCACAGTCCTTCCCTGAACCTTGTAAGCCCTACGGGTACTATCGACATGCTTTTGAACGAAGGAAGATACTGTTCTATGTCATTCATAGTCCTCTCAAGCTCTTCGCCGTCATTATAGCCCTTACATAAAACAACCTGCCCGTTTATCTCAAGCCCCGCCTCACAAAAGGTCTTAAGGTGTCTTAAAGCATTTCCCGCAAATCGGTTATGCAGCATCTTGCATCTAAGCTCGGGATTTGTTGTATGTATGGAAACATTTATAGGGGACAGCTTGTAAAAGCATATCCGCTCGACATCCCTGTCGCTCATGTTCGTGAGCGTCACATAATTCCCCTGAAGGAAGGAAAGCCTTGCGTCATCATCCTTAAAATACAAAGTCTCCCTCATGCCCTTGGGAAGCTGGTCTATAAAACAGAATATGCATTTATTATGGCAGGATCTGTAATCATCCATCATCCCGGACTCAAACTCCAATCCCAGATCCTCATCATAATCTTTTTCTATCTCAAACTCCCAGAACTCACCGGTTTTTTTGCTTATGACTCCCAGGATAAGTTCCTCGTCATTCTGCAGGAAGCGGTAATCGAATATATCTTCAATCTCCTTCCCGTTTATGCTCACGACAATATCACCCGGTTCAAGCTCAAGCTCCTCGCCAATTGAACCCGGAAGCACGCGGGAAATGACATGTCCTGTTTTGTTTCCTTTGCCTTTTTGCTTATTTCTTTCCATCTTTTCTTTCCGTAGTACCGTTATTTCAGGATCTCGTCAATCGTAGAAACAGTACTGAACGCACCCTTGTTCTTTGCGATTATATCCTTTATCTTTGTAAGCTCGAAATAGTTTACGTAGCAGATAAGAGTCTTGTTCTCACCTGCGATCGCGCCGTAAGAATCCATGATAGTACAGGTTTTGTTAAGCTCCTGCTTGATAGCCTTTACAATATCATCGGGATTTTTCGTTATTATGGTAACCTGCTTTATCGCTTCAAAATGATCCGTAAAGTGGTTTATGATCGATGTCGCTACAACGTAAACCAGCAGGCTCATGAGCGCGGCGTTTCTGTTTATCAAAAGAAATACGGCCGCATAAACACACGCGTTAAATCCTATCAGCATATATGTCATGCTGAAGTTCCTTCCGGTTATGTCCGAAAGCTTCTTAACTACGATGTTCGCAAATATCTCAGATCCGTCGATACATCCGCCGCTCTTAAGTATTATGGCAAGTCCCGCGCCGAGTATCGCACCTCCGAAAACAACCGCAAGGAAATGCTCGGTGTTAAGCTCGAACGGGATTTCTTCAAATATCGTAAGCCCTACGGTATATACAAGCGATCCGATCAGTGCCTTTATGCCGAATTTCTTTCCGAGAATGACGGTCCCCAGGATAAGGAAAGGTATGAATACCATTGCCACACACAGCGAAAGGTTAATTCCCGAAAGCTTGTTTATGATTATGGCTATGCCCGCCGTTCCGTAATCTATCGCATCGTTCGGTATCAAAATACATACTACGGAAAAGCTTGCCATCAATGCTCCCACGGAGATGAGCAGGCATGATAAAACCTCTTCAATCTTTTTTCCCATAACGTATTTCCTCTGTTGATCTTCCGTTCTTTACTTTTTGAATATAAAGCCTACGTTTACGCCTCTTTCCGAGCCGTGAAATCTGTGTGAGAACAGCATATCGGGATGGCATTTTGTACAATATCCGCTGATCTCTATGTTAGCCTCGGAAACTCCGGCATTTTTTAGATTGATCCTGTTTGCCTCCCAGAGATTTAAGAGATATTTGTCATCCTTTCCGGATACCGGACGCACAACCGGCAGTCCTGATGAACCGTCCGCCTGATATTTTTCTTTAAAAGGAAGTGCGACATCAGCGCTTACCTCATAGCAGTCCGCACAGATGGATGGGCCTATGACGGCTTTTATATCTTTGGGCTCGGTTCCGTAAGCTTCCTTCATCGTTATAAGAGCCGATGAAACAATATCGTTAAGCGTTCCCTTCCAGCCGGCATGTACAGCGGCTATCGCTTTTCTTTCAACATCGGCAAGGAATACGGGTACGCAGTCGGCGCCCAAACAGTACAGTACAACCCTGCTCTCATCCGTTACCTGCCCGTCTATCTCTTCCTCACAGCCCGGCTTAAATACCCCGCAGCCGCAGTCATCCTTTCCGACTGCTCTCACATTTGTGGTATGGCACTGGTGCGGCATTACTACCTCTTCGGGAAGAAAACCGGCGGATTTCCCGAAACGTCTTATATTCTCATGAACTGCCCCGGGATCGTCCCCTCTTGCAAAGCTCATGTTCATTGTTGCGCAGCAGCCGGTGCTCACGCCGCCAATCCTCGTTGAAAACCCGCAACCCAGCCAATCAAGCCCCTCAAGGCTTTTAAAGCTTAAGTAAGGGACTGTGTCCTCATTTTCGATATATGTATGTAAATTCAGTTCTCTTTTATTCAACCGTCTCTCCTTATCACATCAGAATACAACCTCAAATGCATTTTTTATTACCGAGATATCCTTCCCGAGTATCGAGACCACATCAAACCTTACGGGATAATCCTCCGGAAGGCCGTGCTTGTTCATATAGAAAACAGCGCTTCTTGTGATCCTTTTTATCTTTCTGATATCAACCGCTTCCTCAGGGAAACCGTTTTCGATATTCTCCCTGTATTTTACTTCAATGAAACAGAGATACCCGTCCTCCTCGGCTATTATGTCTATCTCTCCGGCTTTGCAATAGAAGTTTTTCTCTATGATCCTGTAACCGGAATTTGTCAGATACAATTCAGCTTCATATTCATTTTCAAATCCGACCTGTCTCTTATTCATCCTCTTCTCTCTTACTGCATATCCATCTTCTTCTTGATCGCGTCAACCCTGTCTACAAACATAAGGACTTCAACAACGGCCTCATACAATTCCGGCGGGATATAATCCCCGAAATCAAGTCTTGATAAGGTTTCTGCGAGCTTGGAATCATGATGCAGCGGTACATTCGATTTCTTAGCCTCTTCTATGATCTTCTCGGCAAGATATCCTTTTCCCGTTGCAATGATCTTCGGTGCCTGATCGCCCGGCTCAAACCCGAGCGCCACCGCCGTCTTTATCTTCTTGACCATTCGAAATCCTTTCTTTTGTCAAAGTCACCTCGAAAACACTTTCAGCGTTTCCTCGGTAACAAAACGATGCTCCGCATCTTCTGTTTTGTTATATATGCACAAACGATCTCCTGTGTATGGGCGTCATCCCCAGTTCTTTTATTGCCGCAATATGGGCAGCGGTCCCATAACCCTTATTTCCCGCAAAATCATACCCGGGATAAACCTTATCCATTTCCGTCATGAGCCTGTCCCTGGTTACCTTTGCGATTATGCTTGCAGCAGCTATGGAAATGCTCTTTGCGTCACCCTTTATGATGGCAATCTGTTTTATATCGGTATCGGGAATGTGCTCTGCGTCAACGAGCAGAATATCCGGCACTACCTTTTCCCCGGTCCTCGGATCCTTCAGATCTGCTATTGCCTTTCTCATAGCGCTGTGTGTCGCCTTCTTTATGTTTATCTCATCAATTACCTCGTTGCTCTCGGAACCCAGTCCCACTGCAACCGCTTTTTCCATTATCACATCATAAAGCTCTTCACGTTTCTTTTCCGAAAGTTTCTTGGAATCATTAAGATACAGGATTTCTTCATTTTTCGGAAGTATGACGGCAGCAGCCACAACCGGTCCCGCAAACGGACCACGTCCTACCTCGTCAATGCCGCATATAAAACTATACTCAGCATACCTGTATTCAAACTCCTTCATCATCTCTATGCGGTCCCGCTCAGCCTCAAGCTTTGCAAGCCGCCTCAGTTCCGTCTCCTCTTTTTTAGTCATGACTAAAGCCCCCATTTTATCGTTTTTCGGTATCATATTTAAATATTGATACTGTTTATGGCTCCTCAAGAGTTATTTTTCCGAGCTTCAGACTCCTGAAATCATCTATCAGAAGCTTTGAAGTTTTTAGCAGATCGACTTCCGCTCCCTTTTTAAGACATCCTCTTATCCGTCCTATTTTTTCCATGATCTCCGCCGGATCCCCGCTGTCCTCTATCGTATCCTTTACTTCTTCCTCTCCCTTTTCACGCGTAATGCAATATCTTGCATCGAGAACTCCCGGGTATTCTTTCTTTAGTATCCCGATAAGCTCATAAGCCATATCCTCAGGGAACAGAATATCGTCATTTATCGAACCGATGAATGCGATATGCAGTCCCGTACTCCTGTCCTCAAACTTAGGCCACAGGATACCGGGTGTATCAAGAAGCTCCACATCCTTGCTAAGCCTTATCCACTGTTTACCCGTAGTTACTCCCGGCTTGTTACCAGTCTTTGCGACAGCCTTCCCGGCAAATGAATTTATGAATGTAGACTTTCCTGAATTGGGTATGCCCGCTATCATGGCTCTGAGCGGTCTGTTAAGTATTCCCTTTTTCCTGTCGCGTTCTATCTTTTCGGCACAGGCCTTTTTTATTATCTCGGTCGTAGCCTTAACTCCGGCTCCGTTTTTGGAGTTCACCGCATTTACAAAAAAGCCTTTTGACTCGTAGTAGTTTTTCCACATCTCGGTCTTTTTCGGATCCGCCATATCGGCTTTATTGAGCAGCAATATCCTTGATTTTCCTTTTGCCATCTCATCTATATCGGGATTTTTGCTGCTGAAAGGTATCCTTGCGTCAAGTATCTCTATGACAACATCTATCAGCTTGATGTTCTCCTGCATCATCTTCTTGGCTTTCGCCATATGTCCGGGATACCAGTTGATGTTTGAGTTATCATATCCCTTTACGTTATCGGTCTTGGACATCATTACCACCTTTACCGTGTTTAACACTGTTAAATTTCTTCCGGATGTCTTTATCCGTTTATGATCTTCAGCTGCTTTTCAACACCCTGAAGATGCTCCTGACATTTCTGAGCAAGCTCGCTTCCCTCGGTATAAAGCTTTATTGATTCATTTAAGGGAATGTTCTTCTCCGAAAGCCTGTTGTTTATCTCTTCCATTCTTAAAAGAGCGGCGTCTATGTCAAATGCATCAACTTCTGCTTCCTGTTCATTTCCTGTTTTCTTTGCCATACCGTTCTCCTTATTCCTTTATTCTTTTATCATAAACTTCCCACATTGTATATCGAAGTTTTACTGTCATCCTGAGAACTTAAGCCCGAAGGATCTTGTTATCATCAGGAACTACACATGAAACCTTAGTCTCGATCATTCCGTCATGTATCCTTATGTTTAAACTGTCGCCGATGCCGACTTCTTCAACCGTCTCAACAGGCTTTTCATCCTTAGTGATATATCCGAATCCGTTTATCAGCTTTGCGGTCGGGGATAATCCGTTGAGCCTCGCCAAAAGCACCTCAAAGCTGTGTTTCTTTTCCTCAAAAACTCTTTCCATCCCGATCCTTATCGAATCCTTTAAGGATGCCGTCCTGTCACCCGCTTCAGAAAGTTTCTGCAATATGTTCATTCTCATGAATTCTTTAAGGGAACTAAGCTTTTCTAAGCGTTCGTTAAACATATGGACCGGACTGTTCTGCTCCAATACGGCTTTTTTCTCCTTCAGCTGCAGCCTGCGCTCATCAAGGATACTGCGCATATTGTCAAGAATACCCTTTTTCAGATACCTGACCCTGTCGAGATCCACCATTACATTCGGTATGGTCTCTTCAGCCGCCTCCGACGGAGTTGCCGCACGCTTGTCGGCAACATAATCTATCAGTGTCCAGTGTCCTTCGTGTCCCACAGCGGAAATGATGGGCGTTGTTGCTTCATATACCGCTCTTGCAATGGCCTCGTCGTTATATACCATCAGCTCCTCATCGGAACCTCCGCCGCGCCCGACGATTATGGAATCGAGACCCATCCGGTCAAGCTCCTTTATACCCTTCGTTATGGTACCCGCCGCATCCGCTCCCTGCACGGTAACATGGTAAAGCACAAGCTGTATGTACGGATTCCTTTTTGACGCTATCTTGCAGATATCCTTTATCGCCTGACCGTTTTTCGAAGTAATGATACCAACGTTTTTCGGATGCTTCGGTATCAGCTTTTTATGTGCCTCATCAAAAAGACCTTCAGCCTGCAGCTTAGCTTTAAGCTTCATCAATGCGAGGTTTGCCTTACCGTCTCCGATATTCTCGATGCTGCTGACAATAAGCTGTGTCCTTCCGCCCTCTTTATAGTACTCAAGACTTCCGCAAAGTGCGACCTGCTGTCCTTTTTCAAGCTTGAATTTCAAAGCCGTCAGCGCCGTACCTTCCCACATGACACAGGGAAGTATCGCATTTTCATCCTTTATGGCGAAATAGTAATGTCTTCCGTGATGTCCGTCAAAGTTTGTTACCTCACCCTTTACCATGATAAACCTGAATTCATTTGTTGCATTCACGATCTCGGAGATCATGGTATTTATTTCGGAAACCGTCCTGTATTTGTAAAACGGATCCGATACATCAGCCTTTAATCCGCTGTAAGAAGTCTCGGCCTTAAGCTTAGGCTTTTTCTGTTCCTCGGATTTATCAACAGGAGCATCATACCAGGCTTTTAAACCTTCAGGCAACTCTTCGCCGTCATAATACCAGTATTTACCGAGGGCAAACCATTTCGCCCCGAAGCTTTTTGCCTGTTCTTTTTCATTAAAAGGTACGTTTAATCTGAAAAAAGCCATTCCTGCTCCTTTATACCCTTATGTCATTTACTCTTTTTATTCAGCGTACTGATGAAGCTGAATCCGTTCGTCTTTATCCATGCCTTGCCTACAATCTCTTCCCTTGCGACGTTCCCCATTGAAGTGAAACGGCTGTCCTCACTTGAGTTCCTGTTGTCCCCGAGTACAAAAAATTCGTCTTCATCCAGAACTATCTGATTTCTTGCAAGTCCGTCAGCATTCATCTTATCGGTTTCTATAGGTTCATCAAGCTTTTCACCGTTTATATAAACATATCCGTCTATGATCTGAACCGTCTCGCCCGGAAGCCCGATCACGCGTCGTATATAATAATAGCTGTGTTCCTTACCGTCACGTTTAAAAACTATCACGTCAAATCTTTCGGGATCGTCCTTCTGATAGCTTGTAAGATTTATCAATACCTTGTCGCCGTCGGAAAGCGTGCCTTCCATAGCCTTTCCGACCATAACCGTCCTCTCGACACAGTATGTTGTAAGATACCATGCAGCAATAACTGCGGCAGAGAGTATCAAAAGCCACAGCAATGTTTTCAGTACGATCTTGATTATCTTGTTCCTTGTTTCTTTACGGTTGTAATCAAGATCAAATTGCAAATCGAATTCCAAAATCTGCCTCCGTATATTTTATACATTATCATGATTTTCAATAAATCAAGTTATTTTTGTCAGCCTGCATATATTGCATTATTACCCTAATATACTATTATATATCAAAAATGAAATAATATCAATCCAAAATCAAAAAAAACAAAAAAAGGGTTTTGTTTTTTTGTAAGTTGTGTTATAATGTTATAAATGTGTTTTACAGAAGGTATTTTTTTGCAGGAGGGTTTACTTTATGACTTTTGAAGAACTGGTTAAATACGCCAGAGACAACGAATGTTCCGACATTCATATCACTGTCGGCACGAATCTCGCCATCAGAAGATTCGGTACACTTATGATCCTTGACGACGTTCCCACAGCTGACGAGTCCAGAGAGATGATCTACTCCATACTTGATGAGGAACAGCGTAAGTACGTCAGCACCGGTAAGGATCTTGACGTCGGTGTCATGCTTCCGGGCGGCAACCGTATCCGTGCCAATATTTATCATCAGAGAAATAATCTTGCAGCGAGTATCCGTCTTTTCCAGAACAAGATCCCGACCTTTGAAGAGCTCGGTCTTCCTTACGCAGTTAAGGATATGGCTAATACTCCCCGTGGTCTTATCCTTGTTACCGGTCCTACCGGTAGCGGAAAGTCTACAACACTCGCTTCTATCGTAGAATATATTAATTCGACCACATCACGTCACATCATGACTATCGAGGATCCTATAGAGTACGTTTATCCTCATAACAAAGCCATGATCCATCAGCGTGAGGTAGGTAAAGACGTTGAAACCTTCTCGGGTGCCCTTCGTTCGGCACTTCGTGAGGATCCCGATATCATCCTCGTTGGTGAAATGCGTGACTTCGAGACAATTTCCGCAGCTATCACCGCTGCCGAGACCGGTCACCTTGTTCTTTCAACACTGCATACGACATCAGCTTCACAGACGGTTGAACGTATCATCGACGCCTGCCCTCTTGAAGGTCAGAACCAGATACGTGCTCAGTTCGCAAACGTTATCCGTGGTGTCTTCACGCAGCAGCTTCTTCCCCGTGCCGACGGCACCGGTCGTGTACTCGCTACTGAGGTTCTTGTTGCAACTACAGGTATTGCAAACCTTATCCGTGAATCCAAGACCATCCAGATTCCGAGTATGATCCAGTCCGGTAAGTCACTCGGTATGCACACCATGAACGACGACCTCGCAAACCTCGTTCACTACGGCATCGTCACCAGGACCGAGGCCCTTAAGGTATCCTCCGATCCCGCCACACTCCAGAAAATGATCGTAAACGCCATGTGATGAAATAGTTACTATCCACAGACAGAAAAATAAAAGACCATATTGCAAGCTTGCTTGTAAATATGGTCTTATATTTTTATGGCTATGGAGGCTGTTCAAAACACACGAGTAAACATAAGCCGCGCAGCGGCGGCAGACGGCGAAGCCGGCTGGTTTATGAGTGAGTTTTGAACTTCCTGTGGATAGTAACGTAACCGAGAAGAAGGAATTTTATTTATAAAATTCCGAGATTCGAGGTGTTTGTAGGATTGCGGGAGTGCGCAGCACGAAGCAATCCGTTGGTAGTATCAAATCCCACTGTTCAAAACACACGAGTAAACATAAGCCGCGCAGCGGCGGCAGACGGCGAAGCCGGCTGGTTTATGAGTGAGTTTTGAATGGCCTGTGGATAGTAACTATCCTTACAACTCTTTACTCTCTTTCAAAAACCTCTTCAGTTCCTCAAGTCTCTCCGTCATTACTCTCCGTCCCATCTGGTAAACGCGGTCGAGTTCACTCGGGTCCCTGACGATACCTTTAATATTCAACGGTTCGGGTGGTCTTACAACAAAAGCCACACCCGCTTCTTCCCTTCTTGAAACATACAATGTCTCCGCATTATATTTCACATGCCTGTCCTTGGCCGCCTGTATAAAGTTTGGATACTTGTGATATTTCAATTTCATAAGCATCATATGCTTATTTTTTTCCTTGACAAAACCCATTGGCTGGGTCAGGATGACAACATTCCTGTAATAACCCATTTTTTCAAAGCCCCTTAACGGGATCGAATCGGCTATGCCGCCGTCAAGCAGCTTGGTATTGTCAACTGTCACAATCTTTGACAGTATGGGCATGGACGCCGAAGCTCGTATTAGTTCAAGATCCTCATCATCACCGTTCTCAAGCTTATAATAAACCTCGCATCCTTTTTCAACATCCGTTGCGACGATATAAAACTCCATCGGATTGTTTTTGAAGGTATCTCTGTCAAAAACGTCAAGCTCATTAGGTATGGTCTCGTAGCAGAATTTCTTAGAGAAAATATTCCCCGTCTTTATGAAATTCCCAACTCCGGCAAAACGCTTGTCGTTACAGTATTTCATATTATATCTTATGGCTCTTCCGGGCTGTTTCGACTTATAATTGCAGCCAAAAGCCGCACCCGCCGAAACCCCGATAGCTCCGTCAAATTCTATTCCGTTTTCCATAAGGACGTCGAGGACACCGCATGTGAACATGCCTCTCATTGAACCGCCCTCCAGAACAAGTCCGATCTTTAATTTATTCATAGCATCACCTTGTAAAAAAATAGCGCAGATACATAAGCACCTGCGCTCTGAAGCGTAACCGGTATACTGATTAACGGATAACTTCCTTAACCTTAGCAGCCTTACCTGTTCTCTGACGAAGGTAGTTAAGCTTTGCACGTCTAACCTTACCATGTCTTACAACCTCGATCTTTACAACAATGGGTGAATGTAAAGGCCAGGTCTTCTCTACGCCTACGCCGTTAGAAATCTTTCTGACGGTGAAGTTTTCTCTGGCACCGCCGTTCTGCCTCTTGGTTACTACGCCCTCGAAAATCTGCTGTCTTTCACGGTTTCCTTCCTTAACGAGTGCATGAACCTTAACGGTATCGCCAACTCTGAATTCGGTGATTTCCTTCTTAAGCTGAGCAGCTTCGATGTTTTTGATAATATCGTTCATTTTGAACCTCCTGATATTTTGATGTTCTTACTACTTTGTATAAAAACGGTCGGACCGTACCCATTGAAATTCAGACTCAGTACAGCGGAACATCAATATTCACAAAAAATACTTATACCATAAATCAGAAAGTTTTGCAAGTGTTTTTTTATTTTATTTAACATTTCTGTAAAAATTCTTACTTATGCTCCGCTTCAGTCTCGCAGTAAATGCATCTGTAAGTTCTTTTTTCAATATTAGTAAGCCTGAAAATATGCGGAAGCTCCTGCTCGGTCGAGGTTATGCATCTGGGGTTCTTGCATTTGATTATATTCTTAACCTCTTTAGGCAGCTCTATGTGCTTCTTTCCGATGATCTCGTTATCTTTAATGATATTTACGGTTATGTTCGGGTCAATGAAGCCGAGGATATCAAGATCCACATCCAGAACCTCATCAACTTTTATGATATCCTTTTTTCCCATCTTATGGCTGGTTACATTCTTAATGAGAGCCACGGAGCTCTCAAGGTCTCCGAGATGAAGCGCATTGTAAAGCTCCATTCCCTTTCCGGCCTCTATGTGATCTATGACAAGTCCGTTAGTAATTCCGTCAATATTCATGATTTCTCCTTAATGGTGTGTAATCCGTCTGATTTTCGGTATCACAATTAATTTTTGATACTATTATTTGTCATCCTGAGGGCTTTTGCCCGAAGGATCTTAAGATTCTTCACTTCGTTCAGAATGACTCGAGGGAAATTTTAGTTATTTTATATTCAAAAGCTTCATTATCAGTGCCATTCTGATGAATTTTCCGTTGCTTACCTGTTTGAAATAAGCTGCTCTCGGATCGTCATCCACAGCTACCGATATCTCGTTAACCCTGGGAAGCGGATGCATAACTGTTAACGATTCTTTTCCGTATGTCATCTTTTCCGGAGTCAGTATATAGCTGTCCTTTAATCTTATATAGTCCTCTTCGTTGAAGAAACGCTCTCTCTGTACTCTTGTCATGTAAAGGATGTCAAGCTTGGGCATAGCTTCGATAAGATCACGTGTCTCCTCATATTCTATACCCTTCTTATCAAGTATCTCCTGCTTTACATAATTGGGAAGCTTCAGTTCTTCGGGTGATATGAGGATAAACTTTATACCCTCGTACCTTGACATTGCCTCGATAAGTGAATGAACGGTACGTCCGAACTTTAAGTCTCCGCAAAGACCTATTGTCATGTTTGTAAGTCTTCCCTTTTCGCACTTTATCGTCAGAAGATCGGTAAGTGTCTGTGTCGGATGATTATGTCCTCCGTCACCGGCATTGATTATCGGGACACCTGCATGCATCGATGCAACAAGAGGCGCACCCTCCTTCGGATGTCTCATGGCAATTATGTCAACATAGCAGCCTACGGTTCTTACCGTATCGGCAACACTCTCTCCCTTTGCAGCAGAGCTTGCCTGAGCTTCCGAAAAGCCCATTACCTTTCCGCCGAGGTCAAGCATGGCAGCCTCAAAAGATAGCCTGGTACGTGTAGACGGCTCAAAGAAAAGAGTGGCCAGCTTCTTGTATTTACATTTCTCATGATAATAATCGGGATGAGCAATTATATCCTGAGCTTTTTCAATCAGTTCGTCAATTTCTTCCGTGGTTAAGTCCAGGATACTGAGTAAATTATTCATTTTTTTCTCCTCTTCGTGATTATTCCGGGTTAATAAAACGATGCTCCGCATTTCATTTTATAATAACACGGATTGCTTCGTTGTAAACAACTTTCGCAATCCTCAAAACACTTCGAATATCGCGTTTTTCATGAAAAACGCTTCTTCTCAGTGTTTTTGTCGTTCGTTAATATATACGACTTTACATGCAAGCATGTAAGTCGTATCTTTAACTCACCAACGTCACCTCGAAAACGCCTTCAGCGTTTCCTCGGTAATAAAAAACGATGCTTCGCATCTGTTTTTTATATAAACTCTTCAACGCATCTCTTATATGCTGCAACGGGATCGGATGCCTGGGTGATAGGTCTTCCGACTACTATGAAGTCCGAGCCGATCTTCTTTGCTTCAGCGGGAGTCATGATCCTTCTCTGATCATCCTTTGCACTGTCGGCAAATCTTACGCCGGGAGTTACGGTTATGAAATTCTTTCCGCAGCGCTCTTTAACTATTGCAGCTTCCAATGGTGAGCAGACTACGCCGTCAAGGCCTGCATCCTTTGCATTTTCCGCATAGTGCATGACTGTCTCGGGTAAGGTTGCATTTATCAGAAGTTCGTCCCTCATTCTCTGCTCATCTGTTGATGTAAGCTGGGTTACAGCTATAAGCAGCGGTCTTGATCCGTCAGGTCTTGTAAGTCCCTCAAGCGCTGCCTCCATCATAGCCTTTGTTCCGGATGCATGAAGGTTCGTCATATCTACATCCAGTTTTGAAAGAACCGCCATGGATTTTTTTACGGTATTCGGGATATCATGAAGCTTCAGGTCAAGGAATATCTTATGTCCCCTTGCCTTAATCTGCCTAACGATATCGGGACCTGCCGAATAAAACAGCTCCATTCCTATCTTTACGAACGGTTTTACATCCGTAAATTTGTCCAGGAAATTCAAAGTTTCCTCTGCTCCCGCGAAATCGCAGGCAATGATCACATCTCTCTTTGTATCCATGATCTGTTCCTCCTTGTCAGACAGGGGACGGTTCTCTGCCGTTCTGATATAAATTTTTAGTTATCGGGAAATCTTTAAGCTGCTTTCAACGATTTCCTTAAAAGAAGACAGGGAACCGTCCCCTGTCTTTTATCAGCCGTGCGCCCTGCCTATTACATCCGAAAGTCGTTCAATCTTCAGTTCTTTGCAAAGCTCCGGCAGTCTTTCTATGATCTTCGGGCAGATGTAAGGATCGGTCAGATTTGCTGCTCCGATCTGTACCGCAGATGCACCTGCCATCATCATCTCAACGACATCCTCTGCCGTTGAAACCCCGCCCATGCCTATGATCGGGATATTTACTGCTTCATAAACCTGATAAACCATCCTCAATGCTACCGGGAATATAGCAGGTCCCGAAAATCCGCCCATCTTATTTGCTATGACCGGACGTCCTCTCTTTATATCGATACGCATGCCGAGCAATGTATTTATAAGGCTGATACCGTCAGCTCCCGCCGATTCACATGCGATAGCAATCTCTTTTATATCCGTCACATTCGGGCTCAGCTTCATGAAAACGGGTTTACTTGTCACGGATTTCACCGCTTCGGTCACCTCTGCGGCCGAATCGGGATTTGTACCGAACGCCATACCTCCGGCGTGAACATTGGGACAGCTGATATTTACCTCAATGATCCCCACCTGTTCTTCCTTGTCGATACGTTCACAGCAATATTTATATTCATCGATTGAAAAGCCGCTGATATTTGCTATGACCGGCTTTTTGAAAACTTTCTTAAGCTTTGGAAGCTCATCAGAAATAACTACGTCAATCCCGGGATTTGCAAGACCTACGGAATTGATCATGCCTTCACGGCACTCCGCTATCCTCGGCGTGGGATTGCCGAACCTTGCCTCCCTTGTCGTTCCCTTGAAGGAGAATGAACCAAGTATATTTATATCGTAGAGCTTTGCAAACTCTTCTCCGAATCCGAAGGTCCCGCTTGCCGGGATGATCGGATTGTCAAGCTTTAATCCGCTGAGTTCTGTAGATATATCCATAGTGTACCTCTTTTCACATCTCTATGTCGCTGCTTAAAAATACAGGACCGTCCTTGCAAACCTTTTTGTTACCCGACTTCGTGGCTATCGAACAGCCGACGCATGCACCGAATCCGCAGCCCATTCTTTCTTCAAAGCTGAGCTGACCGGTTATCTTTCCGTCATAGTATCCGTACAGTGCTTTAAGCATCGGGATTGGGCCGCATGCACAGTAATCGGTTACCGTATCAAGTCCTTCGAGGCAATCCGTTACAAATCCCTTAGTTCCCAGGCTTCCGTCAACCGTAGCAACTCTTACCTCTATATCGCTGCCGTTCATGTTCTTTCCAAGTTCCTCAAATTTCTCGATATAGAAAGCATCCTTTTTAGAAGCAAATCCGAGAACCACAGTAACCTTTTTCTGCTTCATGAGCAGTTCTTTTGCCAGTCCGTACATAGGAGGCGTACCGACTCCTCCGCCTACCAAAAGCACATGATCACCTGTGGTCTCAACATCAAACCCGTTTCCCAGACCCATCAGGCACCATAACTTGTCGCCTGCCTGCATCCCGCTCATAAGATCCGTTCCCTGTCCTACAACCTTGTAGATTATCACGAGACCGTTATGATCCTTCATATCGTATTCGCAGATAGAAATCGGTCTTCTTAAGTAAAACCCCGGGAGCTTAATGTTTATGAACTGTCCGGGCGCAGTAACCAGTGAAGTATCTCCCGTAAGAGACATCTCATATACGCCATCCGCTATCTCTATGTTATGATTTATCGTCAACTCCTGATCAAGCTGTTTCTTTATTATATTTTCCAAATCTAACATCCTCTCTGTATTTGTGATCATTCCAATCATGCTGCTTTACTGACACCTTCACTTCGCCGGTCAGGTATCTCAACCACTTCGCGTCAGAGCTAATCCTCACAAGGGGAAGTTTCTGTCTTCTTTCCGTCAACAAAAGTCGCTATACAGCTTCCGCATACCTTCCAGCCGTCAAACGGAGTAAACCGCCCCTTTGTTTTAAAGGTATCGGGATCGATGACCGATTCGCAGTCAAGATCGTATACCGTAAGGTCGGCAGGCATCCCAACCGATATGCCTTTATCTCCATGGTTTATGCCGAACCGCTCGGCAGGTGCCACGCTCATCATCGTAACCAGTTTTTCAAGAGTTATCACGCCTGTTTTTACCAATCCGGTATAGAGCACCTTAAACGCGCACTCCAGCCCCGTCACACCCATCGGACCGTCAAGTCCCTTGTTCTTTTCCTCAAGAGAATGCGGTGCGTGATCCGTCGCTATCATATCAAGCGTTCCGTCCTTTAAGGCTTCTATAAGTGCCAGCCTGTCATCCTCACTTCTGAGCGGAGGGTTCATCTTAAACCTACCTATGCCGTATTTTGCACTTTCAAGGACGCTTCCGGTGTATTTTCCTGTATATCCCGATGCTTTTGCCTCTTCATATTCCAAGGCTTCAAGCAGATCCTTATCGCTTAAGAGCAGGTAATGAGGCCCCGTCTCACAGGTAATATCAACTCCTTGAGCCTTAGCTTGCCTGATGAGTTCAATACTTTCCTTTGTCGAAACATGGCAGACATGATAGCGGCATCCCGTTTCTTTAGAAAGCTCGATATCGCGCTTTATCATGCTCCATTCACTCTCAGAAGATATGCCCTTCATCCCTAGCTTCCTTGCAGCAACTCCGTCATGAATGTTCTTTCCGCCCATAAGGGATTTTGTTTCGCAGTGTGCCGATATTATACCGCCTATCGCCGCTACCCTTTCCATAGCCTCCTTCATGTAGCCGTTATCTTCAACTCCGGTTCCGTCATCCGAAAATCCCGCAAGCATGATGCCGTCCGCAGCCCCCGGTTCACCTTCAGTACTGTCGTTCAGCATCTCAAAGTACTCGGTCATCTCTTCAAAGTCCACAAGTTCCTCACCCTTTTCTCCCTTAGTGATCGAGGCATAGGGATAGACCTTGACTACCGCCTTTTCATGTATCGCCTTAAGCTCCTCGTTCATATTCTCTATCGAATCGGGAACGGGATTCAAGTTGGGCATGGTACATACATGGGTATACCCGCCGGCTGCCGCAGCTGCCGACCCTGTAGCTATATCTTCTTTATATAAAAAACCCGGCTCTCGAAAATGCACATGCACATCAACGAAACCGGGGAATATATATTTTCCTGAATAATCAATAACACAGACGGAAGAATCCTCTGCTTTAACACTTGTTGGTTCTGATAAAGAAACTACTACACCGTCGTCAATAAGGATATCCTTTTTGACGATCCTGCCTTCGATAAATATTTCGGCTCCTGAGAGTAAAGTTTTCATATCCGACCTCCTTGCCTTTAAAGATGTTAGCATAACAGGATATATATGTCAAATAGTTTTTTAAAAATATTTTAAAAAAAATGCTTGACAAATCCTAAGCATAATTATATAATATCGAATGTTGACGCGTATGGGATCTTAGCTCAGCTGGGAGAGCATCTGCCTTACAAGCAGAGGGTCACAGGTTCGAGCCCTGTAGGTCCCATTTAGTAACAACCTGTGGCGGGATAGCTCAGTTGGCTAGAGCATGCGGTTCATACCCGCAGTGTCGGGGGTTCGAATCCCTTTCCCGCTACTTTTTTTATGCAAAAATCCTGCCGGTTTCGGCAGGATTTTTATATTTAGCTTACCTTTTCATCAGCTTTTCTTTTCATTAACTCATCATAATCCTTTTTAATATTGAGGAAGGTTTCCTGATCACCGTTCCCGGAATCCGGATGGAATACCTTTGTCAGATCCCTGTATCTCTTCTTAATCTCCTCCTCGGTAGTGCAGCCGTTAAAGAAGCCTGTGGTAACGACCTCCTTTGAAGCTGAAGCAACACTGCTCTTATCATCCGGTCTCTCTGTATCTGAGTAACTCTGACGATGTTCCCTTTCTTCGCTTCTGCCGGTACTTTCATTGGCACTGCGGTTAGAGTTGTTATCAGCCCGATCGTTTCCCTTTCTCCTGTCTTCTTCCCATCCGTTCTCTTCTGTATGGAACGAAGTTCTCGCATAGACATCATCATCCTCAATATCAACATCAACATGATTGATGATCCTGTCGCGGATAACAAACATCTCAGTCCTGATATCGTTTAGGCGCTTAAGAAGCGAATCGCTTGCCGCACCGTTATAGCTGTACTTGATCCTCGTTGCCTCATCATAGTAGAGCCTAAGTTGTCTCATATCAGAATCCTTTACCTTTAAAAGCTTATAATTGGTACTGATATATGACATGCACGAATCAATCTTTTCAAGCTGTGCGCGAATTTGCGACGAAGTCTCCGCCCTCATTCTTTCCTTGGCAGCTGCCTTCCTGTGCCTGTTCTTTTCCTTCATCTCGCCACGAAAATCAACCGTCGAATCAATAATTACATAAGCGAGAAATACTACCAACGATACGATAAGCGCTATGATAAATGACTTTCTGTCCGGGACGAAATTGGCAAATGATGTCCTTCCCGAATAGTTAAACTCAGGATTTTTCAAAAAGTCGTAAATGCGATGTATAAAATCATCGAAGGATATTGGTTCAATGTAAATGCTGTCATTAACCTTGGGAATAAGAAGCCCCGCACTTGTAATAAGGAACGGTGTCGGCATCAAAAGAATACCTGCGAGGATCCTTGAAGCTATATGACCCGGTTCCGTGTTTTTCCCTGTGTAAATAGCGGAAATATCTATTCCGAAAACTATCAGTGAAGAAATTACAACCAACAAAACCTGAGCCCATTCGGGTACTTCGTTACAGAAACTGAGGATCAAAAAGCAAATGACAAGATGAGAGATCATGCCCGTTGATATCATGAAAGAGTTTCTCAGTTTCATAAACTTAGACAACTCATAAACCATCAGCATGAAACCTACCGTCATAAGCAGCAGATTCAACCATTTATTATCAAAAACCGACGGATAATATAAATCATATCCCTTATGCCCGGTTGCCAAATAGAACCATGCAACATTGATAAACAGGACATTTATATAGGATGCGATCTTTATATAATCCGTAAATAACATTATTGCGCCGTATAACAACAAAATTGCTATCATTATACCGACGGCAACTATAGAGTGCATCATATCTATATAAACCTTTCGATTATTCTCTAAAGTTACATATCTTCATAAGCCACAACTATGTTGACTTCATTTTCCTCGGCGAATTTAAGAGCCTTGTCGGCAAGATTTATCGTAACATGATAATCTCCGCCAAGATAAATTGCCACACCGATTGAAACCTTGAACGGATACTCAAGCTCGGTTTTCCTCTCAACCTTTGAACGTATACGTTCGCCGATTTCCTTCGTACGGGCAAGCCCCTGCTCGGGAACGATGATGAGGAACTGCTCATCTCCCATACGGATGCACACATCCCCACCCCTGGTACAGAACTTTATGATCTCATAAAGCTCCTTAATAATGGCGTCGCCCGCATCATGTCCGAAATTCTCGTTTATCTTCCTGAAATCGTTGATATCGATAAGAATGAATCCCGCTTTCTTATAGTCAAGCTCATTGCTCTCTTCCATGCAAAGCATCTTCAGCTTTGTACGGTTGAAAGCCCCTGTGAGCTGATCGTGAAGCGAGATATCTTCAAGCTTCTTGCTGATATTATACTGCTCCGCATACGCATTCTCGAAAATAACCTCAAAAACACATACAGAAACAAGACCCGCACCGCCAAGCGAGACGATCGTATCTATTTTTGACATATTGTTAACACATATGGCAAATACAATCTCTGCAGCCATAAGCAAATGGCAGAAGCAATGCAGATTCTTGGGCGCACTGATGCCTGCAACTACATAAACAAGATGCATGACAAGAAAAGTCTCCCTCAGCGCGGAAGAATCACCTATGACAGTGTGAGCCCATATTACCGACAACATGCAGGCATGGATCATAACATAAGAAAATGGTGCCATGATTTTATACGATGATACATGCTTGAATGTGTAGAGATAAAGACCAAGCGGAACCAGTATCAGAAAACGCGGTAAAACCGTCTCCTTTGAGAACCCGTTGACCATCGAACAATCCGAAACAAAGAACGTCATCTCGATAATGCACGTAATGATGATCATCCAGACTGTCAGATCCTTAAAATGGTCGTACTTGCACTGATAAAAGTCATTCCGCTTTTCTCTGGGTATAATCGCGGGTTTTAATAGCATATATTTCTCTCCCAAAAAGTATTAAATTAGAAAAGCATCATACATAATTATTTTACTCCTTTTTAAGCAAAAATACAACATATTTTTTAATTATTATGATTGCCTTATTGTAATCGGGTCGAAAATATAGTATGATGCTTACATTGAAGAACACTTTAAGCCTTCCCTCAGAGTAATGCAGACTGGTACGGTGGATGCGAAGCAGCCGGACTACGCGAAGGCTTTAAGCCTTCCCCTTCGAGGGGAAGGTGGCTGCGAAGCAGCCGGATGAGGTGTAATCAATATCTTTAACCGGCACAACAAGATCCCTTACCGGCACTTCACGACTACAGACATCTATAAAATCAATTAAAAGACCGAAAGGATTATAGATATATGAATAAGAACATTATAAATCAATTATGTACGGACGGCGAAATATCCCTTGAAACCGAAGTCAGTATTGAATTCCGCATAAAGGACAGCTCATTTCGCCCCGGAACCGTCAGGATCCATCTGCCCGCACCGGTAAATGCTTCATGGCTTAAAGAAGGCCGGCTCATAGACTCAGAACCCTTCTTCAGGATGATGAGCGTCGAGGACTTCCCGCAGAGAAGTGCATATTTCAACGAAATACTCCCCGAGAACGAAATCTTCTCGATTGGCTACGGCTTCACTTCTGTACACAAATATCTCAAGCCCGATATCAGCCTTATTGACTCAGTACCTCAAAAAACTTTTGAGGTCGAAGATATCAAACGATTCATGAAGCTGTCACACTGCGGCTGCGAATCATATACCGCACTTGCTCCCGATGCCGTAACCATCAGAGACGCTGCACCCTCCGAAGGTCTGACGTTTAAGGATGAGTACTACGCTTTCTTATCCGAGAACGGAATATCCGTATCCCGTCCAATGGCTGAAAACAATGCCTGCGTATCTGAGAACAAAATATCCGAAACCCTTCCGGGTGCATCGAACAGAGGGACCCTCGCCCGCAGGATATTCGATCTGATAATAGATAAATACACTCCCGGACCGGATGAAACTTTAAGCATGGCCTTTGTATCCATGTGCCGTATGTGCGGCATACCTGCCAGATGGCAGGGCGGATATGCATCCGGTGACATCGTTCCCGCCGCATCCGGTACCGAAACCGCAGAAACCTCCTTGGGCAATAACAACGTATATACCGGTATCGCCCATGACTGGTGCCTCATACATCTTCTGCCCTACGGCTGGATATATGCCGACCCCGAGTACGCAAAAAATTTCGGAAATGATTATTTCTTTGGGAACATCGACCCCTTCATGGTACCTACAGCTACCGAACCTTCTGCAAACCTCTATCCTGCAAAAGATTACGAAAGAGCCGACAAAATCTTCAATGTTCGCGGTGAAGCCGAGCTCATTCCCGGCAAAATGACCGGCTCCGGGCAATACACCGGACGCGGTCTGTCATCAGACGAATTTGAGACCACGGTCCGCCTCAGACTTGTTTAATGATTTCTACTTTTAGATCTACAGGGATGAATTAAGACAGTTCCTCTTGGCCAGGAAACGGGCAGAGGAATCTGTCTTAATTCATCCCTTCGTGCATCTATACGATTTTTATGCTACGGCAGATCTGTCATCCTGAGCGTCAGCGAAGGATCTTTCTACCTTATATTTAAAAGATTCTTCGCTTCGCTCAGAATGACAATATTGGGATGGCATCAGACATTCTCTTTTTTTTTATTTAAACTAAGAGATGGCATCAAATTATTCCTCAGTATTTACATAAACTAAAGGATGTCATCAGACATTCTCTCCCCTTTTACATAAACTAAGGGATGGTATATGACATTTCCTCTGCCCGTTTCCTGGCCAAGAGGGAATGTCATATACCATCCCGTATTATTTCCAAAAATGTCTGATGCCATCCCGCAAAATTATACAGAATGTCATATACCATCCCGATTAATTATAGGGAATATCTGATGCCATCTCACTCCGCGATTTTGATGTGCACTTCCTTCAACTGCTTCTCAGTTACCTCGCTCGGTGCGCTGCACATAAGATCCTGTGCATTACCGTTCATCGGGAAGCAGATAACCTCACGGATCGACTCCTCACCGGTAAGCAGCATGATCATACGGTCAACTCCGGGAGCTGCACCTGCATGAGGCGGTGCTCCGTAACAGAAAGCATTGTACATAGCAGGGAATTTTGATTTAACCTCTGCCTCGCCGAGACCGACAAGATTGAACGCCTTAACCATGATCTCAGGATCATGATTCCTGACTGCACCTGAAGCCGACTCATAACCGTTTATAACAAGGTCGTACTGGAAAGCGTTGATGCTCAACGGATCAACCTCTCCTCTTTCAGCCTTCTCAAGTATTTCCATACCACCGTCGGGCATAGAGAAAGGATTATGACAGAACTCTAAGGTTCCGGACTCCTCACCTATCTCATACATCGGGAAATCAACTATCCAGCACATCTTATACTGTTCCTTATCCATATGATCGGGACAAAGAATACCAAGTTTTGATCTGAGCACGCCTGCTGTCTTCTGTGCAACTGCCTGCGTACCTGCAGCTATACCTACGAAACATCCGGGCTTTAAGCCTAATGCTTCGATAACCTTCTCTTTAACCGGCTGAACAAACTTTGCGATACCTCCGACGATCTCGCCCTGCTCATCAACACGGAACCAATATGTCTTCTGTGCTGTCTGAACCTCAACATCGGCTACGAGCTGATCGATCTGCTTTCTTGTAGCGGTGAAACCGGGTACGACAGCAACCTTTATGCTCTTTTCGGTAAACGGATCAAAGCCGATACTTCCAAGAACCTCCGTTGCATCCTGCAGGCAGAAATCAATACGAAGATCGGGCTTATCCGTTCCGTATTTCTCCATAGCCTCACGGTAAGGTATACGCTCAAAAGGTGCAGGACTTACCCTCTTGTAAACACCGTACTTTTCAAATACGGGAACAAGAACCTTTTCCAATACGCCGAGTACATCATCCTGTGTAGCAAAAGCCATCTCCATATCCAGCTGATAAAACTCGCCGGGAGTACGGTCACCACGAGCATCCTCATCACGGAAGCAGGGAGCTATCTGGAAGTAGCGGTCAAATCCCGAAGTCATAAGCAGCTGCTTAAACTGCTGGGGTGCCTGAGGAAGTGCATAGAACTTTCCGGGGAATTTACGGCTGGGAACGATATAGTCTCTTGCTCCCTCGGGTGAAGAAGCTGTAAGAATGGGCGTTGTAATCTCTAAGAAGCCCTCTTCGGTCATCGAACGTCTGAGTTCAGCAACAACATTGCTTCTTAAAACTATCTTTCTCTTTACATCGGGATTGCGCAGGTCAAGGAACCTGTACTTAAGTCTTGCATTCTCATCAGCCTCCTTGGATCTGTTGATCTCGAAGGGCAGCTCGTTGTAGATACATTTTCCGAGGATTTCAATCTTCTCGGGAACCACTTCTATCTCTCCTGTAGGAAGGTTTGCGTTCTTGCTGCTGCGTTCTCTGACAGTACCGGTAACGGAGATTGTAGATTCGTTATTGATGCCGTCGATGATATTCATCATATCCTCGGTCTCGATAACAATCTGTGTTGTTCCGTAGAAATCCCTTAATACAAGGAATCCAAGTGTCTTGCTAACCTTACGCATGTTCTCATACCAGCCGCATAAGGTTACCTTCTTACCTGCGTCTGCAAGGCGAAGCTCGTTACAATTGTGTGTTCTTGACTGTTTCATTTTTTATCTCCTTAAAGATCTGATCATGCCTGATCCATTTTTGACTTTAAAACAATGTGTTTAACAAACTCTTCCCTCTGATCCGCGGGAACCTTCTCTATATCAATGACAAGCGCATGCTCATCCGAAACATACAGGAGCATTAAGCCATGATAATGTGCCACGCGGAAAATCTGCGGATATATATACTCGGAAATTGAATTAATTCCCGAAAGCGTGAAATACTCATCATAAAACCGGTACTCAGCTGTCACAGATTTTTTCTTTTTTATATCATAACGCTTTATCAGGTTCTCCTGCAATTTCTCGTTTGCTGAAAAACGCATATACAGCAGCCAGCATAAGCATACGATACCGATGACCATGACTACCTTACTTACAGAAGCCGCAGTACCAACTATGACGATATAAACGAGCAGCAGCCCTATATCCCTTAATTTACGCCTGAACCATGTGTTGAAAGTACTGTAATCCTTTATCAGTTCCTTATTATATTCGGTCTCCACGGCAAAAAGCAGTGTCTTATCAACCTCTCCGGCTTCCATCCGCTTACGGAAAGTATAGAGTTTCTCCGAAACCGCATCAACTCTCTTTTTCTTCATCTTCTTACGGTATTTACTGATAAAATACAGTATAACCATAAGAACGACACCGGTACCTGCTATGCATCCGAGTACAATGTAAGTCTTATTTACTCTGGCCTCATACTCTTCCCTGGTCATAACGGTGGTCATATGAACACCGGAAACAACCTTTTCAAGCAATTCCTCCCTGATAAGTCCGGTAAAGTTGGTATTCATGCTGAAACTGATCATCATTCCGTTGACTACCGTCCCGTAGATGAGCTCCGCATCCTGATTTTCACCAATATTACTGAAATTTAACTTAAACATCATCATTTCGGGATGCTTATAAACCCCGACTTCCGTCTTCATCTTTTTCTCCGGATCCATTGTTTTTACCTGCGAAGACGAAACAAAGTATTCAACGAGAGTTTGAGCATATTCTGTAATCTGTGCTTCACTGTTCTTTGTTATATCAAACGATTCCAGTGTATCAGCTTCGGATTTTGCGGAAAAATACACGGTACAATGCGTCTCGGGATCGAAATAAGCCGCTTTTATATTATTATCATTATAATAATCTGCTCTGTCCGACGGATTGTCTATGTGCGCCTCCGCCCACTTCGGATCGGAATCACTCAATTCCGGCTTTAGCTGGATGAAATTCTCCGGAACAGTAATCTCAAGATACTGCATACGATATCTGTCAGTACGGGTACCGCCCGCTTCCGCCTTAACGCTGTAAAAGTTCAGTACATCGGAAAGCAGCAGACAGAACACAGCTGCAATCATTATGATACTCTTTAATAATCTTCTTTTCACAATTACTCCTTAATGCCGTTACTAATAAAAAAACCTTTCCTACCATTTTACTTCTCTGCGCCTGTGATGTCAAATAGTTTTTTGTTTTCATGGTTATTCTTTTTTATTTTTACACAAAAAAATACATTGCAAAAGCAATATTTAAATGTTAAAATTATTGCAGTATGTGCGTAAATGACACGCACAAATATTACAATAAGAAAGGATCCTAAGTTTATGAAGTTCGGATTTTTCGATGATGCAGCTAAAGAATACTGCATAACAACTCCTTTTACCCCTCTTCCCTGGATCAACTACCTCGGAAACGACGGGTTCTACGGTCTTATCTCAAATACCGCCGGCGGATACTGCTTCTATCGCGACGCAAAGCTGAGACGTATCACCAGATATCGTTACAATGATGTACCCGGTGATATCGGCGGAAGACTTTATTACATCAAGGATCAGGATACTGTTTGGAGTCCCGCTTATCGTCCCGCAGAGACAGAGCTTGACAGCTACGAGTGCCGTCACGGTATGGGTTACACCACCTTTAACAGCTCCAAAAACGATGTAAATGCAAAGCTCACCTTCTTTGTTCCGCTTGGCAGCGCTTGTGAGCTTCATAAACTTGAAATAGTAAACAACTCCTCTTCAGCTAAAGAGCTTACCGTATTCAGCGGTATCGAGTGGTGTCTCTGGAATGCGGTTGACGATTCACAGAACTATCAGAGAAACTTAAGCATCGGCGAGCTTGAGGTAGTCGGAAGCACCATCTATCACAAGACCGAGTATCGTGAGAGACGTAACCATTACGCATTCTTCACTGTAAATACCGAGGTTGACGGCTTTGACACCGATCGTGATGTTTTCCTTGGTGCAAGACGTTCATGGAACAATCCTGTTTCCGTAGAAAACGGAAAGAGCGGAAACACCGTGGCTAGCGGCTGGTACCCGATAGCAAGCCACTCCATAAAGGTTAAGCTTGCTCCCGGTGAGAAAAAGACCTATGTATTCCAGCTTGGCTACATCGAGGTTCCCAGAGAAGAAAAATGGGAGTCAAAGGGCGTGATCAATAAGAAGCCCGCTATCGAGCTTATCAATAAATACAACACAACCGAAGCATGCGAAGCTGCATTCGACGAGTTAAAGAAATACTGGAATGAGCTTCTCTCCATCTACCATGTAGAAAGCAAGGACGACAAGGTAAACCGCATGGTAAATATCTGGCATCAGTACCAGGTTATGGTTACCTTCAACATGAGCCGTTCCGCATCCTACTGGGAAACCGGTATCGGCCGTGGCATGGGCTTCAGGGATTCCTGTCAGGATCTGCTCGGCTTCATGCACCTCATCCCCGAGAGAGCGCGTGACAGGATCATCGACATCGCTTCCATCCAGTTTGAGAACGGTTCCACATACCATCAGTATCAGCCTCTTACAAAGCGCGGAAACGCTGATATCGGCGGCGGCTTCAACGATGACCCGTTATGGCTTGTTGCATGTACCGCAGCATACATCCGTGAGACAGGCGATACTACCATTCTTGACCATCCTACTCCTTTCAACAACGTTGAAGGCAGTGAAAAGCCTCTTATGGAGCACTTACGCAGGAGTATAAACTTCACTATCAATAACAAAGGACCTCACGGTCTTCCCCTTATCGGACGTGCAGACTGGAATGACTGCCTGAACCTTAACTGCTTCTCAGAGGAGCCCGGTGAATCCTTCC
>JAEEGJ010003691.1_pt1 | contig 56526 bp, 40 predicted proteins | sample 8958761 | NCBI WGS metagenome assembly JAEEGJ01 (sample SAMN16246546, study PRJNA631951) | gut metagenome | biome: gut microbiome; feature: rumen; material: RS-attached | host: Bos | place: Iran: Karaj | collected 2018-10
GTCGAAATGTGTCCTGAAACGTTTGAAACTCTCAGAACACCTGTAGAAATCGACCTTTCAGGGCTGTTCCATCCTGCAAAATGAGCTATAGGTCCAAAATGCCGCCACCCATGGCTGAGGAACCGAACCTGCAGGGCGACAACGAGCGTCCACCCTTCCAGAAGCCCAGAGGTCCAAAGCCAGGCGAGATGCCACCGGGACTCCCTCTGTTGCTCACCCAAGGCGGCATCGTGAACAGTTTATTCCTCATTCTGCTTCTGGGCATGAATATCGGTGTGAAACTCTACTTCAAGTCCGACCGCGACCGTAAGCAGATGCTTGTTTTGGAACGCGAGAACATAGAGAGCCAGCTGGAGTATCTGAAGTATCAGATTAACCCACACTTCTTCATGAACACACTGAACAACATCCACGCACTGGTGGACATCGATCCTGAAAAGGCGAAGACCTCCATCGTGGACCTTTCGAAGCTCATGCGCTACGTGCTCTATGAGGGCAATCATCCCATGGTACCTCTGGGACGCGATGTCGATTTCCTGCGCAATTACCTGAAACTGATGCAACTGCGCTACACCGACCATGTAAGCATCAACGTGAGCATTCCCGATGAGTTGCCAGACAGTTTGATTGCTCCGATGTTGCTCATCACGTTCGTTGAGAACGCCTTCAAGCACGGTGTGAGCTACCAACAACAGTCGTTTGTCAGCATCAAACTGCAAGCAGAAGACCAACGGCTGCTCTTCAGCTGTCGCAACAGCAAGAAACAGACCGACCAGACCAGCACGCAGCAAGCCAGCAAACGAATCAGCGAGGGCGGCGTGGGACTGGCGAATGTGAAGAAACGGCTCGACCTGCTCTATGGCCGCAACTACACGCTGGACATCAAGGACGAAGCAGAAACCTACAATGTGGAACTTAACATACCCCTCACATGATCAGATGCATGGCTATCGACGATGAGCCGCTTGCACTACAGCAGCTCGCGACCTACATAGGAAAAGTGCCTTACCTGCAACTGGCAGCCCAGTGCCAGAGTGCCATTGAGGCAAAACAGTTTCTGGAAGAAGAATCGGTGGATGCCATCTTCTGCGATATCAACATGCCCGACCTCTCGGGCATGGACTTCGTGCGCTCGCTGGCAGCACCGCCCATCATCGTCTTCACCACCGCCTATGCCGAATATGCCATCGAAGGCTATAAAGTAGATGCCGTGGACTACCTGCTGAAGCCTTTCGGCCTCAACGAGTTCATGGGTGCGGCAGAAAAGGTGAAGAAGAGATATGAGCAGATGCTTGCCCTCTCTGCTCCAAGTGCGGAGGGACAAACCAGTGCAGCGACAGGGAACTCCCTCTTCCTCAAAACCGATTACCGCCTAGTGCGGATCACCGTTGACGACATCCGCTACATCGAGGGCATGAGCGAATACGTGAAAATCTACTTCGACTCGCAGAAGCCCATCACCGCCCTACTCTCCATGAAGAAACTGGAGGAACAACTGCCCACGGGCTTCATGCGCATACACCGATCCTATATCATCAACCTGCAAAAGATACAAGAGGTGAACAAGAATCGCGTCGTGATGGCTCCACCACAGATGGCCCCAAACGAAGAGGCGGCCTATCTGCCCATTGGCGATCTGTACCGCGAAACACTCAACAACTACATCAGCAGTAACTTCCTCGGTAAGGCATAGCGAACCAATCTTCTTAACCCTGCATATACCAACATTAAACAGCCCTCCTGCCATCACGGCACGAGGGCTGCATCCTTTTTTTCTCTCGAATCGGTTATTCAAAGATTACCTATTGAAGACACATATACATACCAAATTGCTATCCAAATTATAATAACATGACAATAAAAAGTTACTCTATTTCCTTACTCCTGCGCTCAGCGCAAGTCGATGTAGCCGTTCACCTCCGTACCACTTGCCGACGAAGACGATGCAACACTCAAGGTGCCTGACGCGGACGTCGTCGCACTAATGACACCCGATTTGTTGCTATAGCTGGCAGGAATCTTCACAGCAAACAACTGAGTGCTGCCACACTTCACAACAACATAGCTGTTGGCTGAGACCGTGAGCGTGGAGAACGACTTGTAGGTCTGCGAACTGGTGCCTGCCCTGAAGTCGTTGCGGCCGCCGATGGAGAAGATGTCGCCCCCCTTGATGGAGAGGTTGTGTCGCTCATCGACATCGATTCCCGACTCCGCATTGTTGCTACTGCTGGCAAAGCCAAGTGCCACGCCACCTTCGATGGACATGTTGCCATTGCTGTCGAGACCGTCGTTGCCCGTCGACCAAGCATAGACATAGCCACCTGAGATGGTGAAGTCGCCACTGCTGTTGATGGCATCGTCGCTGGCCTTCACATACACCTTGCCACCACTGATGGTCATCGTAGACTTCGACTCCAAGCCTTCATGGTTGGCTGAGCCCACGGTCAGCGAACCACCTGAGATGCTGATGGCACCCTTGGCTTTAACGCCCTTGGCATTCTTGCCGTTTGATGAAGAACTACCACCGCCACCCGGACGACCACCACCGCCGGGGGGCCAGCCACCACCACCGCCGCCACCTGACGAACCGTAGTTGCTGCCTTGAGCCTGTGCATTGATGGTGCCACCGGTCACGGTAAGTGTACCCTCGCTATTGATGGCACGACCGCCCTGACCTGTATTCGTAAGTGTGAGCGTGCCGGCAGCGATGTCTATCGACGTATCGCTCTTCAGGCATGCACTACTGGTGGGATCCGTGCTGTCGCTGGTGTCTACGCCACCCGAGTTCTTCACGGTTATGGCAGTCGTGGCGCTATTCTCGTTGATGACAACGGCACCTTCAGCCTTCAATCCTTTCGAGCCAACGGCCGGAGTAGTGACGGTAAGCGTTCCACCAGTAACCGTGAGCGCACCCGTGTTCTCCTCGTCGGTCTCTCTATTACCATCGTCGTCGGTCTCATAACTCACCTGTATGCCATCATCGCCCACACCGGAGATGTTAAGCGTGCCACTCTCCATGAGGAAGTACTGGTTGCAGTTCAGACCGTCGCCGACAGCCTTCAGCACGTTGATGGTACAATTCTTCATCTCCACATACTCCTTGCTCCAAATGGCGTGGGCGGTATTGCCATAGACGTTGAGTGTGCCCTTGCCCTTGAACTCGGTGTGACCCTTGCAGCGGAAGCAACCTTTCCAGTCGCCGCCGGAGCCGTCGCGAAGCGTGTTCTCGGTGCCGCTTTTCACGCTGACATCAATGCGCTTTCCGTTCTGAATGTTGATGGCAGGACCGGAAGGATTGGTCAGTGTAAGTCCGGCAAGAACCAGAGAGGCTTTCAGCGAACCGTCCATATAGAACTCGCCATCAGTACTCGTTCCTGAGAGCGTGTAGGTAATCTCATCTGCGAGGTCATCGGCCTGCACGATGCTGACGTGCGCGCCGCTGACTGAAACGGTGAGATAACGTGCCACATTGCCTGCAACGACAACGCTCGCCGTGGAGCCATTGTAACTGACGCTGACGGTATTATCCTCCACATCGGCATCGCCCACAGCGATTTCATCGATGAAATCGGTGGCCGACGATGATTTATCAACAGAATACACCTTGCCTTCGATGGTCAGGGTGCTGCCAGCGGCAAAGGGCATCTCGCCAACATTGGTTGCCCGGTGGACATAGGTGATCTGGCCGACCTTCACGTTGACGGTCTGCGCCTTCATCGCCATGACGGCGAAACAAACTATGATGATGAAATATATTCTCTTCATAATGTGTAAAGTCTAATTCATTGAAAGCATGAACTCACAATATTCATGCTGCAAAGATAAGAAGAACTGCCCGCTGGCACAACAAAATTCAGCCAACGGGCAGTTCTTTTCAACGAATTGGGAGTTAGAACTTGAACTGATAGCCTACACTTAGGATGTGAGTGTCCGGCTCAAAGTCGAAGTCGTTGTTGCGCACGTCCTGATAGCGATAACAGAGGTCGAGCGAGTGCTGCTTGGTGATGCGCCACTCGGCACCTACGGAATAGCGCGTCTTCTCAAGCGACCAGGCATTGTAGAGCTCGGCACTGGCGAAGGGCACTACTTTCTGACCCTTCTTCTTATACTCCACCTGCAGGCGCGAACGCAGCACGTTCTTGCCCTTGCCACGATAGGTGTGCTCCTCGCCGTCCCAGTCTTCGTCATAGTAGGACCAGCGCTCGGGAACAACATGTTCAGGACGATAGGTGTACTGCCAACGCTCACGCAGGGAGAATCCCCACGGACCGAAACTCTTCTCACCCGTCAGCGACACGGAGAAGCGATGGCGCGGCCCCCAATACTGTGCACGTTTCTTCGGGTCACCGGCGTTCACGGCACCATTAATCACCTTCTTGTCGCCTTCCTCATAGTAGGAGATACGCTCGTTGTTGTCCCAAAGGAAGGTATAACCGGCCGAAACCTTCAGTCCCTTCAGAATCTTATAGCTCACGTCGAGGCCGCCACTCCAGCGGTCGACAGTCTTCACATCGTCGCGAGTTCGCATTTCGGCCTCAAGCCCCACGCTCCACTTCTTGTCGATCTTCTTCTGAATCTCCAGCGAGGTCCATATTCCGAAATCGTCGCTTTGTGCCGAAGCCGCCATGGCAGTCACGCACATCACAAAAAACAATACAACTCTTTTCATGTCGTTACGTTTTGTCTTTATTATACCGTCTTCAAGTCTTCCTTGCTGAGTTTCAGCTTACTGTCGATGGAGATGGTTTCCTTCTGACTATTGCCTTTGTAGTAAACCTTCACGATGGCCATGTCGCGAAGCATATCCACAGCGCCTACCTCTACATTAATAACATCGAGGCCGAGGCGACTCTCCAGGTCGGCAATCAGATCCTCGCGACGCTCCGGCTTGATGAGTTCAATGCGATCGTACTGCACCAGCTTCGAATGCTCGATGCGCAGGCGTTTCTCACAAACCCAGATGGCAACGGTAACGATGAAGTCGGTGAGCAGAATCTCCGACGTAGTGGCCGAGCTGGCAATGGCATTGACCACCGATAGCGAAATAATCACGAAGAGATAGGTCATCTCGCGCACAGGCATCGCATCGGTGCGATAGCGCATGATGGAGAAGATACCGAAGAGACCGATACCGATACCCATCGAAGTTTTGCCGCCCAGCTTGTCAAGACCGAAGATCATGAAGAACACCAGGAAGAAAATGGCAATGCTCGTGAGTAGGAACGTGAAGTAGAAGTCACGACGCTTGCTCTTCTTGTAGTAGAGTCGGTCGATGATGAACCAGTTGAACAACAGGCAGATGACGAAGCGAACCATCATCTCGCCAAAGTCGGTGGTGATTGTGAAATTAAACAGATTTTCCATATTGTCTTGTTTTCGTTATTACGTTAGTAGTTGGGTGTTGTCACTTCAGAAGCAAGGTCTTACGATTCAGTCAATAAGATCTTCTCCACATCGCGCAGTTTTGGTTTGAACCGATTGACGGGCAGTTGGCTATTGGTCATCGCCGAGCCCATGCAGTACTTCGAAAAGCCATGCGGATGAATGCGAAGCTGGCGCAACATCTCGAGCACGGGCGAGTAGCACAGGCCGTCGCGCTTCAGTTCGATGATGACGAGCGGCCCCATGTCGCGATTCTCACCGCTGACGAGATTGAAGAATTGCAGGTTGGTATCGATGGTTAGGCGCTCTGTCTTCGCACGATTCACGAGTGTGATGCGTTCGAAGTTGTTGCGAATGGCTGGCTGCAGGTCGGCAATGTCATACCGCAGGTGCTCAGCCAGGAAGGCTCGCTTCCCCTCATCGTCGAGGTCCATGTCGAAGACCTTGATGCGTTTCTTCTTCGTTCGGCCGTGGTTGTTCTTCGTCTTCACCTCCAAGAACTGCAGGTCGCTGCTCACATAGGTACGGAAGCGCATCTTCTGACGCCCCGTGTGCCCCGACTGGTGGATGCGATACATCGCAAAGTCGTCGGTATCGAAGTAGGTGGTGTCGTATTTCGACAGTCGCTCACCGCGTATGTCCTGTGCCCAATAGTCGGCCCGTGCCATGTCGAGGAGTTGCATGAGCTTTCGCCGCGTCGTCACAAACTTAGTGTCGATGCGGTTCATGAGCTTGATGCTACTCATCTCCTCGAGCGTGATCGGGTCGAATGTAGCCAGTATGTCGGTGAGGACTTCCATACCAATAGGGTTTTGTTTGCAAAGATAGGCGGCTGATGTCGCACGAGCAAATACAATCAGCCAATAGGCCGATTTATTCAGCCAATATTACCCACGCTGATGAGATACTCGGCAATCTGTACGGCATTGAGGGCGGCACCCTTGCGAATCTGGTCGCCTGAGAGCCACAGCGTCAGTCCACAGTCGTCGGCCAAGTCCTTGCGGATGCGACCTACGAAGACATCATCGAGGCCGGCGGTCTCGAGCGGCATGGGATAAACGAGGTTGGCGGGATCGTCTTTCAGCGTGCAGCCGGGAGCAGCAGCGATGGCGGCGCGGGCCTCCTCGATGCTGATGGGGCGCTCGGTCTCGATCCAAACACTCTCGCTATGACTGCGCAACGAGCTCACACGCACGCAGGTAGCCGAGCAACGGGCATCGGTATGCATGATCTTGCGTGTCTCGTTGAACATCTTCATCTCTTCCTTCGTGTAGCCGTTATCGGTGAACACGTCGATTTGTGGGATGACATTGTATGCCAGCTGGTGCGGGAACTTCTTCACCGTCACAGGCTCACCGTCGACAAGTTGCTTGTACTGCTGCTGCAGCTCGGCCATGGCTGCGGCACCGGCGCCACTGGCACTCTGATAGGACGAGACGCGGATGCGCTTGATGTGGCTCAGCTTCTCGAGCGGTTGCAGCACCACCACCATCATGATGGTCGTGCAGTTAGGATTGGCAATGATGCCACGAGGGCGCACCAGTGCATCTTCGGCATTGCACTCGGGGACGACCAGAGGCACGTCGGGGTCCATGCGGAAGGCACTGCTGTTGTCGATCATCACACAGCCATGCTTCGTGATGGTCTCGGCAAAATCCTTCGAGGTGCCACCGCCGGCCGATACAAAGGCCACGTCGATGTCCTTGAAGTCATCGTTATGTTGCAGGAGCTTTACTTCATACTCCTTACCACGGAACTCATATTTACGGCCGGCGCTGCGCTCAGAGCCGAAGAGAACCAACTCGTCAATGGGGAAATTGCGCTCAGCCAGAATGCGCAGGAACTCCTGTCCTACGGCACCGCTTGCGCCAACAATTGCTACTTTCATTGTCTTCTTTCGTGTTAGTCTTTACAATTTGTGTGCAAAGTTAGTAAAAAAAAAGCGATTTGTTATCAAATCTTTGCTTTTTTGTGTTTTTATGAGTAATTTTGCAGGTGAAATGCTAAACCTATCGCAATATTTTCCCATCACTGACCCTACGCTGACGTTTCTGGTGGTGCTGCTGATTATCCTATCAGCACCTATCATCATGGGTAAGTTGCGCATCCCCCACATCATTGGCATGGTGCTGGCGGGTGTGCTGATAGGAAAATATGGACTGAACATCCTGGAGCGCGACGCATCGTTCGAGCTGTTTGGAAAGGTGGGACTCTACTACATCATGTTCCTGGCAGCACTGGAGATGGACATGGATGGCCTGCGCAAGAACATCCCGCGCATGACGTTCTTCGGACTGCTGTCGTTCCTCGCGCCGTTTATCCTCACCTATCTCACGTCGAGATGGTTCCTCGGCTACAGCCATGAGGCATCGTTCCTGCTGGGCTCGCTGATGGCATCGAACACGCTCATCGCCTACCCCATCGTTGGTCGCTATGGCCTGCAGCGGAAGCCCAGCGTGACACTGAGCGTGGGAGGATCGATGTTGGCACTGCTGCTGGCACTCATCTGCCTGGCAGCACTGGTGTCGGCACACAAGTCGGGCGGTGGATTCTTCTTCTGGATGTGGTTCCTGGCGAAGTTCACCATCTTTGCTGTCGTGCTGCTGTTGGCCATCCCTCGTCTGACGCGATGGTTCCTGCGAAGCTATAGTGATGCCGTGATGCAGTTCATCTTCGTCATGTCGATACTCTTCATGAGTGCGGCCTTCAGCGAGGCGGTGGGACTGGAAGGCATCGTCGGTGCATTCCTTGCAGGTTTGATCATGAACCGCTACATCCCACATGTGTCGCCACTGATGAACCGACTGGAGTTCACGGGCAACGCCATCTTCATCCCCTACTTCCTCATTGGCGTGGGCATGCTTATCAACCTCAGACTGCTCTTCCACGGAGGAGGCATCCTTTGGGTGGTGCTGGCCATGGTGTTCTTCGGCACAGCGGGCAAGGCTTTCGCGGCCTATGCAGCTTGTTTCCTGTTCCGCATGCCACTATCGTCGGGACACATGATGTTCGGTCTGACATCGGCCCATGCCGCCGGCGCCATCGCCATCGTCATGGTTGGCATGCAAACGGAAATGGCACCGGGACAATACCTCATCGGCGACGATGTGCTGAACGGTGTGATCATTATGATACTGTTCACGTGTATCATCTCAACACTTGTCACCGAGGCGGCGGCACAACAGATCATCATTCGCGACAAGGACATGGCGAGCGAGGCCGACGCACAGACCGACGACGAGCGCATGCTGATTCCGGTGAAATACCCGGAGTATGCACCAGAGCTGATTAACCTCGCCATCCTTATGCGAAACCAGAAGCTGAACCGCGGACTCGTAGCCATCAACGTGGTATACGATGACACGAATATGCGACAGAATCAGGAACGGGGCATACAACTGCTGGAGCAGATCACACAGCAGGCAGCAGCGACCGATGTGCGCATGCAGACTCAGGTGCGCATTGCTGCCAACATTGCCAACGGCATCAAGCATGCCTTCAAGGAGTTCCGCGCAAGCGAGATCCTGATTGGACTGCATGGAGCAGCAGGAGGCGGTTCGCCGGCTCGCTTCTGGGGACAGTTCCACCAGAGCCTCTTCAACGGCCTGAACCGACAAATCATCATGGCACGGCTCAGACAGCCGCTGAACACCCTCCGCAGGATTCAAGTGGCAGTGCCCTCCAGGGCACAGTTCGAGCCGGGTTTCTACCGCTGGTTGGAGCGACTGGCACGACTGGCAGGCAACTTGGACTGCCGCATCGTTTTCAATGGGCGTAGCGACACGCTGGCCTTCGTGAACGAATACATGCGCAACCGGCATCCGGGCGTGAGGGCAGAATTCCACTCCATGCCCCACTGGAACGAGCTGCCGCGACTGGCATCGACGATTGCCGAAGACCATTTGTTCGTGGTGGTGACGGCACGTAAGGGCACCGTGTCGTACAAAACAGCCATGGACCGTCTGCCCGATGAGCTGACGCGCTTCTTCTCGGGTACGAACATGATGATTATCTTCCCCGACCAGTTCGGCGATGCTATGGATGAGATGACGTTCGCTCAGCCGCAGCACACGGAGGAAGACAGCATCTACGGAACCATTAGGAAGTGGATACGAAAAGTGTTGAAAATCTGAAACTTCCAAAGAACTGAACATTTCAAATACTCTGAACACTCCGAATACTCCAAAGACAATGATTAAAGTAGAAAATATCACCAAGAGCTTTGGCTCGCTGCAGGTCCTGAAGGGAATAGACCTGGAGATAAAGAAAGGAGAAATCGTCAGCATCGTCGGACCATCGGGCGCCGGCAAGACGACGCTATTGCAAATCATCGGCACCCTCGACCGTGCTGACACGGGGTCGGTATGCGTTGATGGCATTGATACCACCACCCTTTCGCAGAAGCAACTCTCCGACTTCCGCAACCAACACATCGGCTTTGTGTTCCAGTTCCACCAGCTGCTGCCGGAGTTCACAGCCATCGAGAATATCATGATTCCTGCTTTCATCGCTGGAAAGAGCCACAGCGAGGCGAAGAAGCGTGCCGAAGAACTGCTGGCGTTCATGAACCTCAGCGACCGAGCAACACACAAACCCGCTGAACTCTCGGGTGGAGAGAAACAGCGGGTAGCAGTAGCACGCGCACTGATGAACAATCCGGCCGTCATTCTGGCCGACGAGCCCAGCGGCTCGCTCGACTCACAACACAAGCAGGAGTTGCACCAGTTGTTCTTCGACCTGCGCGACCAATTCGGTCAAACCTTCGTCATCGTCACTCACGATGAAGAGCTTGCCAGCATCACCGATCGCACCATTCACCTGCGCGACGGCCTGATCGTAGACCAAGATGGAACAAGTGTGGAGCAGGAGGACGCTCCCATCGCAGAGCAGGATAGTCCCATTATTGAGCCGGAAGCCCCCGTCGTAGAGTAGGAAGCCATCAATAGCCCACAACCGTAATCACGGAACCTTCTGCCTTTTCCTTCGGTTCTTCCTTCTGCGAGTTCAGCCGGAAGGAGATAGGAATGGTGTACTTCACACGCACGGCCTTACCACTCTGCATGCCTGGCTTCCACTTCGGCATGTTCTTAATGACACGGAGTGCCTCTTGATCCAATTCTTCACTCACGCCCTTCTGCACATGGGCATTGCTGATGGTGCCATCGGTCTCAACGATGAAACTCACCATGACACGTCCGTGAGTGCAAGCTTTTTGAGCTGCCTCGGGATAACGCACGTTCATCGACAAATACTTCATCATCTCTCCCATTCCACCGGGAAACTCAGGCATGTGCTCCACCACATTGAAGACATCACCATCAGCTGACGTATTCGGGCTAAAGCTTCCTGTTGCCGTAGGAGTGAAAGTGCCAGTTGCCGTAGGAGTGTTTTCTTTTGCGGCTTCCTTATCTTTGGACTTGACAACCACGACATAATCTTTTTTCCTTTCGTCACTTTTGGCGTACTCCTTGGTGACGATGAAAATGATGCCGTTCGACGTGTCGGCATTATACTTGTTGCCGTAGACTCTCAGAAGGTCTTTCTTGTCCTCGCTGTACTTCAAGACGTTGATGTGGTCAATGGTACTCTGGTCGAGCGCCTTCACTTGCTCTTGTGTAACCACCTTGCCATCAAGAACCAACAACGGCTCTGGTCCATTCGGCTCGCCAAAGATCAGCTTCGGAGCATCCTTCGCCACTTGCTTATTCTGACGGAAGACGAGAATGCCTTCTTTGTCTTTGTAGTTCCACTTCGGATTGCCTGCGGTATTAGGCTTATAGATCATCTCAAAAAACTCATAGCCGAGCGACTTGTGATTCTTGACTTCCTCAAGGGTAGCCACACGGTCGTCAAAGAAGATGCGTCCGATGGTAAACTCCAATGGTTGTCTGGGATCAGGCTTGCCTTCGCTCGAGAATCCAGTGATACGGCCATACTGGTCAACAACGGCATGCAAAGCATACGGACGGTCGTCGGCCGGCTCAGCTTCGGCCTTCACCTCAATGGTCGTGTCGCTCATCTTCACTTGAGCATCCTTGCGGCCTTTCTTCACAACTTTCTTTTGCTGCTGTTGCTGAGTGTCTGCGTAGACGTAGTCGTTCACGGTCTCGGCGTTCAAAGCCAGTGCAGCACCCACGATGGGCAGCAGGGCGAGCAACTTCAACCAGCTCGCGCGATTGGTTTTCTTATGTGTAAGCATCATGTTTATGCGGTTTTTAAGGGTACTGTGAGTGATGCCGTTTGCCACGGAGTACCCGCACGTGGCGACGGCTTTTTGGATAAGCAGATACTGATACTGACGCATATTGATGCCTTGAGAGAGTACCGCCGCATCGGCTTCATACTCATGGATGGCGCGCAGGTCTTGGCGCAGCATCCACATAGCAGGATTAAACCATTGCAGGGCGGTGAGTATGTCAACGAGGAGTACATCTGCCGAGTGATGCTGGCGGATGTGGCCTCGTTCATGGGCGAGCACAGAGGGGTCTTGCGCCTCGTAGTCGCTACGTGAGAGTACGATGTAGTTCATCCAACTGAAGGGCGACACATCGCCTTCAGTAACACAGATTGTTGTTCCGTCGGGCTGCCGGTGGCGTTCGCTGCGACTGATGAGTCGCCAGACTTTCAGCAAAGCCAAGAGGGTGTGGCCCAGCACAAGAGCCATTCCTGCAAAGAACACAACAACGGCGAGCGTTTGCCAAAGAGGCGTGGTGGGCTCTGCCACCTCAGCCATCTCTGCCACTACGGGACCAAGGTAGTCGAGGGTGATAGACCCGGCGTCTTCGCTCACGACCACCGTTTTGTGCAACGTGATGATGCAAAGCGGTAGCACAAACGAGGCAACGGCAGTGGCAAGCAACACGATGCGGTTCACGCGGTGAAACGTCTCGCGGCTCAGCAGCAGGCGGTAGAACATATAGAACACCGCTATCAGCACGGCAACCTTCAGGTCGTAGGTTAGGAACTCCATCATACAATTATCGGTTTTACGGATTTCTTCGTGATAATTAATAATAATAGGTACTCAAGACGAGCAAAACCCAGAGTCCTATTGGCTGTTTTCATCAGAGCTTTCAATCCTCTCAATGAGTTCCTTCAGCTCATCCACGGAAATCTTCTCCTCCTTCACAAAGCTGGAGACGGCACTCAGATAGGAGTCATCGAAGTAGTTCTTGATGATACCCGTCAGGCTCGAGCGACCGTAGTCGCGTTCGCTGATCGTGGGGAAATACTGGTAGGACGTTCCGAACTGCTTATGGTCCAGGAAGCCCTTCTTCTCCAATATGCGCACCGTTGTCGACAGCGTATTGAAATGCGGGCGTGGCTCATCGTAGAACTCTAGGAGCTCCTTCACGAACATCGGGCCGTGCTTCCAGTACAGGTCCATGATTTCCTTCTCTTTCGTAGTCAGTCGTTTCATATTGATCAACTTTTCATGATTCATTTTCTAATCTCCTTGCGTCTGCATCTGTATCCATTTGCAAATTAACTAAAAGTTTTAGTTATATCCAACTAAAACCTTTAGTTTTTATGTTTTATTAAGGAGAAACACGCCTATTTCTTAGTTATTCACACATGCCAGTGCTGCAAAAGCAATGACTTAGCCTTCCGAAAGCATTGCTCCTGCGTTCTAAAAGCATTGACTTTGCACCCCTAAAAGCATTGCTCTTGCATCCTAAAAGCATTGCTCCTGCATCCTAAAAGCATTGCTCCTGGGCTCTGAAAGCATTGACTTTGGCACCTGAAAGCAATGCTCCTGGGCTCTGAAAGCATTGACTTTTGCACCTGAAAGCATTGCTCCCACATGTTAAAAACATTGACTTTGCCTTTGTCTTAAATGATTTCGCAAATTTTACTGATATCTTTGAACGCAAAAAAAAGCCTGCTCCGCACATGGCGAAGCAGGCTTTTATTGTTATACTTACTTTATTATTCCTCTTACTTTATCACGACCTTCTTACCACCAACGATGTAGAGGCCCTTCGTCATCTGCTGTACACGCTGACCGGCAGCGTTATAAATAGCATCTGCCTGCTGAGCCTGCTCGATGGCATCGATAGCAGTGGGCGTCGTGGGAACGGTAGCACCGATGACGGCCATCTTTGCCTCGGGATCGAGCTCGGCCTCCCAGTAGGTCTCACCGTCGATCTTCACGGCTACAACCTGAGCATCACCCGTGGGAACAAGGGCTGCACTGGTGGTAACAGCAGCATAGGTATCGTTCTTCACGACGACATCGAAGCCCAGACCACCCTCGACGGGCGTCTCATCGGGATTGTAATAACCGACGAAGTCGAAGCCCTCAGCCTTCACAACGGTAGAGACGGTTGTGGCGATAGGCACATTGCGGAAGAGGTAGCGGTTGCTCTCCTTCACGGCAGTGGGCTTCAGCAGCACGGGAACATTGGCATCGATGGCAGCTTCCTTCAGCGACTTGAACTCTACGACGCCATCCTCGGCCTTGTCGAGAACAGCTACCTTCGTGTCCTTACCGAACTGTGCCTCGATGGTAGACTTATCGAGATCCATGGGCAGCACGATGGAATTCCACTCGCCCTGCTTCAGTGTGCGGTGAACGAGAACGTCGAGCTGCTCGGCCTTTTCGTTATAGAACTCCTCATACTGCGAGATGTAGCGGGTGGCATCGCCCAGACGAACCAAACGGAAGTTGCCAACCTCGGCCCAAGAGTTGCGACCGGCAATGGGCTTGAAGTAAGCACCAAGCACAGCTTCGCCGTCGGCAGTCATCGTGAAGTAGTCACTGGCATCGTCCCAGCCTTCACCATAGACGCCGCCCTCGCGGTCGTTACGTGCGATGGACTGATAGCGACCCAGACGGTCGTTGTTGATAGCCATCACCTGCAGACGCTCCTCGATGGTCTCGGCAATGGTGTTATACTTCTGACCACGACCCGTGGCGGTGAGCATATAGCGACCGGCCTTCAGGGGAACGGTCTGGAAGACGCGGGCAACGATGTCCTTGCCTTCAGCCTTGTTGTAGCCTTCGCCCTCGATGCCTTCGCTGGCAGCAAATTCCTCAAGGGTCCATTCGCCAAGCTGACTGGTGATGTCCTCGGCTTCAGCCAGGCCTTCGGCAAGTGCATGCGAACGTGCAACGTCCTTCATTACCTCGGCCAGCTGTTCTTCATTGCCTTCGTCGATGAGCTTCTGAGCCTCGGCAATGAGTTCGGGATTTGCATAGGGATACTTGCTGAGCTGCGATCCACCGAAGGTTCCTCCCTGCGGCTCGCCATCCATATAGGTGACGTTCACGAGCGTGGCACGTACCTGCTTGCCCATGGTGAACACAACCTCAGAGGCGGCACCCGTCCAAACGGCAGTCTTACCATCGACAGTCCAAGTGCCTGTAGCGGGAGCCTCGATGCCACCAAGGCCATTGTTGGAGTCGGCATTGGCAGTGCTGGTGAACTCAATCTTCGTGATGGTTCCACCGGGAGCGGAGAAGGTGAGCGACGAGCCTTTATAGTAACGATAGGCCTTGCCGTCGCCAAGCATACCGTAGGTGATCGACATTGTCACACCATCCTTCGTCAGCGAGAACTCGCCCTGGCCTTCGGCACTCATGTCCTTCGTAGCATCGAAGGTGACGGTCTTCTCTTCTACGACGGGCTCGCTGCCACCCTCGTCGAGGACGTAAAGCGTAGGCATTACACCCTGCTCGTCGGCATAGCTGCCGTAAGAGGTGTGATTAATGGAATACTGCATCCACTTGTTCACATTGGTGTTCAGAATTTTGAATGTGCCGTCGGCATTAGCTGTCACCGTCCAATACTGTCCTTCTGTGGGCGCGGCATCGACGTTGAAGTTATTATAAGTACCCTTCTGATACAGATAGCGGCCATCGCTCTGCATGATGGTGTAACCACCGTCAGCAGACGTAAACACGAAGTCGTTAGTCTCATCATCCATCTCTATGACGCCGTTGACATCTTCGACATCAACTACATAAAGCCAACCGTATTTGTCCTTGGCAGGCACAGGCTTAGCAGCCTTGCTCTCGGCAACAATCAGGTACGGCTTGCCACTCTCGATGGAGGTAGCCTTCTTATACTGACGCTTGCCTGTGGGCTGTGGGTCAGGATCGGGATCGGGTGTGGCACCGCCCTCGATAGCTACGAAGTAGGCATTCAGCACCTCGTCCTTGTTTTCTTTCTCGTAGTAACCACGAGTGCCGATAATCGTCAGGGTGCAACCATTCTGGATGCCCTTGGCAGCAACAAGCTCCTGGAACTTCTTCTTCGCACCATCCTTTTCTGAGAGCAAGCCATAGACATAGACGCTACCCGTAGCATCCTCGAGGTCGAAGTTGCCATACTGGTCGCCATCCTGCAGGTTTTTCACCTTACCCTTCAGCTGATACCACACCTCATCGCTCACAGGAGCGGCGAGGAAGTCGGCAACGCTGACGGACTTCACCTCATCGCCGGGCTGCGGATCGGGATCAACAGGATCGGGGTCTGAACCACCGTCAGCGAGTGTTACGGTCACTGTCTTAATCTGGGTGTTGGCGGCAATACTGATCACCACACTCTGAGCACTGCCCGTCCATGAGCCTGATACCAACGTGCCGCTGTCTGCTGTGTTGCCATCATTCCACTTGAGTGTGGACATCTGAATGGCTGTGATTACCTTCCCCTTCAGACAGGAGAAAGACAACGTACCACCATAAACACGCAACGAACCGTTCCACATACGGTTAGCTGTATTAGTGGTAGAAGGAGAAACTGCCAAAGTAACTCCGTCTACCGTCAGTTCCTTGGTCTCGGTGAAGTCACCATCATGCGAATCACCGCTGGAGAAACCACTGAACCCGAACAGTTCATAAGCATTTGCGCCTGTAAAATCGAAGGTTACTTCGTCTGCCCACATCGTGCCGCAAAGCATCATCAGCACGCTGAGCAATGAAAAACGTAAAACTTTGTTCATCTTCTTAGATTTTTAATTATTATGTTATTCGTTGTTTCTTCCCTACAACACATATTACGTTGCAAAATTAAGAATAAAAATCGAGATTGCAAACAAAATCGCAACGAAAATCAGAGAATTTTTAACCACAGATTACACTGATTACAAAGATTAACTCTATAATCTCCATATTTCTATGCTAGAATGAACTTTTGACAGATAGACTCTCAGGGCTCCCCTCTTTTTGGAGGGGTCGGGGGAGGCTCCACAAAAAAAGAGCGAACCCCATGAGGAGTTCGCTCTTTTCGTTATAGTGCTTTGAAGTGATTACTTCACAACGATCTTCTTACCGTTAACAATATAGACACCCTTCTTGGTCATATTGTTCACACGTACACCATTGAGGTTGTAGATAGCGCCAGTGTTCACACCAGTGTTCACCTCGTTGATGCCAGTGGTAGCACCCGTTTCAGCAGGATATGCTTTCTGGACGTCCTCGATGGTGGTGTCACCATAGTAGGTAAGGATGAAGTCATCCCAAACAGTCCAGTCGCAACCAGGATGGTTAATCTTCTTAATACCGAGTACGAGCTTGCCACCCTCAACTTTCACGAGGATTTCGTGCTTATAGAGACCCTGTGCGAAAGCTTGACCGGCAGCATCCATGCTGAACGGCAGGTTGCTCTCGCCGAGCACCTCAACAGCCTTATCATCAGCAATACTCTTCAGAGCTACCTCAACATCGTTTGCATAAACGAACGAATTGAGTACCTCTGTACCATCCTTGTGGCTGTCAATAGCTACCTGTGTGGTGTTTTCTTCCGTATTGTTGTAACGATAATAGCCGTAGAACGACAGACGATATACGCCATCGGGCACAGTCACAGTCTGGTGGATATCGAAGGTCTGCGAGTTGCCACCCCACTTCTCAGCAACAGTATTGCCAGATGAGTTCGTGCTGAAGCCATCGCCTTCCCATGCTGCGACATCGCGGTGGTTACGTCCGAAGTATGCATCCTTAATCAGAGGAGTAGCATCCTTAGGCTCTTCAACCGTTGCATTGGGAATATCAGCAATAACATCGTCTACAGAAACAAATACCCACTGGGCATTTTCGCTGTCAGCATCTGCAAGGACACGAACCTCTGTGCTCTCAGAACCATCCCATCCGAGATAGCCGAAGCCACTTTCACCTGTGCAGGAAATTGTGAAGGCTTTCTCAGAAATAGCGGTGATGGTCAGAGGCATCGGGTTACCATTGTCAACGTAGTAGTTCGGACCAAGATAGTACTGCTCGCCACCATTGCTGAAGCGGCTCTCGAGGGTGTAAGCACCATCCTCAAGCTTAGCAGTTGTGAAGTACTCACGATTATCGGTCAGCGAAGCACGGGTACCCCAGCTGTTGCCACCATTCAGGTACTTACCAGTACCAACATTCATAATGTAGTAGTTGCCATCCTCAATTGTACCAGCAACGAAGATCTGCTCCTTATACTCGTCAATAGCAGCCTTCAACTCATCAATGAGATCAGCGATAGGAGCAGCCACAGTCAGAGCGTCGAAGCGCTTCTGAAGGTCTTCAATCTTACTCTTGAATGCATCATCAGCACCTTCAACGAGCTCAGAGTGCTCAGTAGCGAGGAGATCATTAGCCTGAGCCATCAGAGCATTGAACTGCTTAGAGGGTTCGTAAGCCTTCTTTGCTTCTACGATAGCGCTCTTAATAGCCTCAAGGGCATTAGCAGCATCAGCGATGGTGCGAATGCGACCCATGGTTGTCATAGCCTTAGTCATAGCAGCGGGAATGCCAGGATACCACTCAGCTTTCTGCTTGCCGAGAGCCTCAGCCTCGTCGAGCTGCTGCATGAAGATGTCAAGATAATCATCTCCAAAGGCTACACCGTCATCAGTGAACTCCATCAGGGCAACACCAGCAATCTCAGTGTCACCAGTTGCGACCATGGTGCCAGTGAATGCCTTCAACGTGTCAGCAAACTCAATAGTGTAAGCCTCGGGGAACTTAGGCTCGAAGGTGTAGTTCGGGTAGAACTTCAAGTTTCCACTATCACCAAACCAAATGTAACCGAATTCTTCAGGATCGTCGGAAACGGAGATTGCTCCCCATGACCATCCCTTGCCACTTTCCCAGTCGAAGCTGTGAGTATCGGTAGAAATGATGTTCTTGAAGAGATAACGGTTACTGGGCTTCACCTGAGCAGGCTTGATAAGATAAGGCACATTAGCCATTGTTCCATCAATGTAATCTCCGAAGAGAAGATCGGTGGCAATTCCACCAAGAGCATACATCTCGTAAGGTTTCCACTTCACGAAGGTGACGACCTTCTTGTTAGGATTGTCTTCGCTGAGGTCAATCACACCTACAGGCTGAGCAAGCTCGACATCGTCGCCGAACTGAGCACAGAGCTGATCCCAAGAGATGTCGCCGGGCAGAGCAATTGAATACCACTTGCCAGCCTGCATCTCCTTGTGGAGCAGGAATTCAGAAGGACACATTTCCATCATCCATGTCCATGCATCCCAATTGTACTCCTTACCGAAGGTCTCATTCTCATTGAGGTAGACAGTAGCGTCGCCAAGGTGAGTCAGACGGAAACGGGTAGCAGATGCCCAACCTTCCTTATCAGACTGAGCGCGGACACCAACCTTAACTTTTGCGGCAGCATCGAGGGTGAAGAATACAGAGGCATCATTCCAGCCATAGCCGTAGATACCGTCCTTATTACCAATCTGCTCAAAGGTCTGGTAGGTTACCTTACCCTGACCATCAACAACATAAAGCTGGAAGTAGTGATCGGGATCCTGAGCACCAATCTCATCGTAAACATTTTGAGAAGCACGTCCGGCGGCGGTCAGCATGTAACGACCTGCGGGGAGATCGAGCTCCTGATAAGCATTTGCAGAGAAGCCGGTTGCCGACCAGTTGTCAAAGTAAGGATAGTCGGTACCATTGCCAACAGTAGACTCTGCATCGGTGAGCGACTCACCAGAGAGGACGTTCCATCCATCGATGGTCCAATCAGCACCACCGTCGGCAAGGTTAGGATCAAGGATGTGAGCGACAGCATCTGGATTAGCTATATCAATGTCATAGAATATACCATAAAGGAGGTTGATATACCAGTTGTAATACTCATAGAGATCAGCAAGGCCATCATACTCGTCATTCATCAAGGCGTAGTCAACATCGCCCTGCTCGCCAAGTGCATAACCAACACCGTGAGTCTCAACGACGAGACGCGCATAAGCAGTAGCCAAGGTGGCAAGTTCAGTCATGTCAATGCCTTCGCTCTTGGAAGGATCCGCCAGCATATCGGCGATCTCAATGAGTGCGGCAACAGCACCACGGGCAGCAAGCTGATACTTGCCTTCGTTGTTCTTGTAAACCTTATAGTCACGAGGAGCGTCCCAGTCGAAGTCATCGGGATAGAGGGCGGCAGGAACCTGAGTGAGCACATCGTAAGCAAGCTGCTTAGCCTCGTTAACGGCATTAAATGTCTTGTAGGCATCCTCGAGAGCCTCAATAGCCTCTTGAATCTCAGCATTGGTAGCATCGGGATTGTCATAGACTGCCTGAGCAGCATCGACAGCCTCCTGCAGACCAGCAGCATTCTGCTCGTCGAGAGTAGGAATAAGCTCGTTGGCTTTGTCAATAGCATTCTTCAGCAGAGGAGCCATACCATTATACTCCAGGCGGAAGTTAGCAAAAGGCATCCAGTCGCCACCAGGAGCATCCATCTGCTTGATACCAACACGAATCTTACCATCGGTAACGGTAACACTAACAGTATTATCGTACATGTCGCGGTTGAAAGCGCTAGCAGCACGGGCCAGATCGCTACCACCAGGCAGAGAGCCAATGCTTACCTGAGACTCAGGAATCAACGTTGACTGATTATCATTGGCATAGACATAACCACGAGTGCCATCGTAACCACGATAGAAAGCGTTCACATGAAGGGTGTACTTTCCGTTAGGAACATCAGCAATGTCCTGATAGAAGTTGAAAGACTTCCAGTTCCAAGCCTCAATGGCATAGAACTCATCATTATCTCTTTCTGCACTTGCCATATTAAAGTTGCACCAGCGACCATCAGCATCAGTTTCTCTTTTCCAAACACCATTGTTGCTGCCAAACTGGCGATCACCATAGACGTATGCGCGAACATTGTTACGACCAGTTCTGTTACCAATGATGAAGCCAGTTACATCGACAACTTCAGAAGCCTTAGCATCGAGCGCAGCCTGAGCAATATCAGCCTTCGAGACGAGAATCCACTGCGACAAAGCACCTTCGTCTGCCTTCAGATTCACTTGAGTGTTACTGGTATTGGCAGTAAGAACCTGCTGACCATTACCAATTGTGTAGGCAATAGCACCATCCTGGGTCTTCACCTGAGTGAAAGTCCAATTGGTGGAACCACCATCACACCATTCACCATTCAAGAAGTGGCTTCCACCGATGTTTGCACCATTGATGGAATTACTGAGCTGGGTATCAATGGAGTATGCGCCATTAGCTCCGGCAAGCTTGACATCAATGCCATACGTGCCAACAGAAGCATGGGTACCCCAGTTGTTACCACCGCGGAACCACTTACCTGTCCCTACGTTGTAGAGATAGAATGTACCTTCTGCTGCCTCATTACCGGTCCACGTCTGCGCAAGAGCAGAAGTTCCGACTAAAGCGAGCAGAGATACCAAAAGTGTTTTTAAATACCTCATAAATGTTAATGTTTAAATGAATTAATAAATAATAGATGTGTATAAGTTTTCAACTAATTAGTACACGCCAAAGCAGGACAGGAACTGTCCAATAATGGCAAAGATATTATCTTTCAATTTGCAAATTTAGTGATATTTTTCAATTCTACAAACTTTTTTCTTAATTTTTCTTACTTTTAGCAGTATTTTTCGCGGTTTTTTTACGTTTCACATAAAAAAAGGTGTCCACACAAGTGCGGACACCTTTTATATAAATAAGCTTAAGCTTACTCAGCGATACAGATGGTAACGCGGTTGAGGTCGTTCTCAGCGAACGGCTGCACACGTGCACCCTTGCTGTCCTTCGTAATACGGTCAGCGGGGATGTTGTACTTCTCGGTAAGGAGCTTGTACACTACGTCGGCACGACCAGCGGCCAGACGATCGTTGATGCGATCGTTACCGGTACCAGCGTCAGCATAACCAGTCACGTTAACCTTAGCCTTCGGATACTTGTTCAGGTAGTCAACGATGTCGCGAACCTTAGCCTCTTCAGTCTCAACAACAACAGTGCTGTTGATAGTGAAGAATACGTCGCGGCGCATGGGCTCTACCTTCACGGGCTTGGGCTCGGGTTTCACAACGGGCTTCTCCTCAACAACCTTCACGGGCTCGGGCTCGGGCTCGGGAACGATGACGGGCTCCACCTTCGTGTAACCCTTACCAAGGTTGATGCGGAAACCGGCGAGGGCATTGAAATACCAGTCGGGGTTGTCAGCCTTCTTGGAGTTGTACTTATCGGTAGTGATGTTGGCATTAGCCTCGATGACGAAGCGAATAGCGTCGCTCAGACGGAACGAAGCCTCCAGACCACCACGGCCGAAAGGAAGAATCTGATTGCCATCCCAGAGATAGCGGAACTCGAACTGCTTCGAGAGATCGTTTGCTTCGTCGTTCTCGAAACCGATGTTAGCGCCACCACCGAGGAAAGCAGTGAGGTTAAACACGCGCTTGGGATTCCAACCGCAGAAGAGGTTCGACAGGTTGAACATGAAGTCCAAACCAGGAGCTACATACTTGTACTTGTAGACAACATTGGCTTCCTGATTGAAGCCGCCCTTGCTCTGCCAGCCATTGGCCTGCAGACGCATGCCGAAGACAGGGCTGAACTGATAGCCAAGGCCGAGCTGTACGTTCGGTGACAGAAGATCAGAGAACTTTGCTTCGCCAAGTGTTTCCTGCACACCACCCTCAAGGTTGAGGAAAGCATGCTTCTTGAACTGATACTCTGTTCCATCAGCAGCTGTATAGGTAGCCTGTGCATTAGCAGTCATACCAACAGCGAGGAACAGCGATACGAAAAGGTATTTTACAAATTTCATAAACTGTTGTTTTAATTTTTGATTTCAGATCCATGTGTAGAATCCGTCTGCGAGTCGGCAAGGGTAAGATACCACTGTCCATCGCGGCGGACTGGCTTGATGTAGAAGGATATCTGGTTGGATACCGGGTCGTCGGGCTGTTTCTCGAACAGCGTTACATTGTACTTCACCTGACAGTCAATCTCATTAAGGAAACGAACCGACTCAATGTTATAGGTGAGTCCAAGGAAGTTACCCAGCACCAAGCGATGCTGCTTCTCAAGCTCTGCAGGAAGAGAAACGATCTCCATTCCATCTTTGAGGTAATGCAACATGCCTATTGCGGCATCTAGATCCTGATTCTTCAGATAGTCGAGGTATTGGTTGGTAAGGTCGTAGACTGCAGTGGTGTCGTTATGGCTCAGGTCCATTTGAACAGCCTCCAGCAATTCACGGTCAACATCTTCCATCGTACGGCCTTTCTTTTTTGAACAGCCAGTCAGGATTGCAAGCACAGCGCACAAAGCAAGGAAAAAAGATAACTTTCTCATCATCAAAAAATAATTTTTTAGTTTAAAAAGGGGTGCCAACGAGTTGACACCCCTCTTATTGTTGGTTCAATGAATGTTCAATTAGAACTTCTTGGCAGCATTGTTAAGTGTCTTCTTAACAGTGATCACACCATAACCACACTTGATGTTCTGACCCCACTTGTAGTTCATAGTGATGGGAACATAGATGTGGAACAGTTTCACGTTACCACTGTTGTTCGAGTAGAAGATGTCACCACCAACGAACTTCTTGCCATCCCATGAGATAGGAGCGGGAGTGAAGGTGAAGATACATGCAGGTGAATTCTTCTTCAGGTTGACGAGCTTCTCAATGTCAGCAGCCTTCTCAAGGATAACCTCACGCTCAGCCTCAGGCTTGTTGATATCGGTCATAGCGTTATCAACGTCAGCAGCAAGCTCAACCTCGTAGTAGTTGATGTAGTGAGGAGTATCATAGGTCACATAGTTAACGCTAGCCTCTTCGCCATCCTTATCGTTAAGACCGTTAGCGGAGGTGAAGCTCTGGTCGCGCCAGTCAACGAGCGATACGAGATCCATGATGTTAACCTTAGAACCACCGTCAACAGCGTCCTGAACCTCAGCGTTCTTCGTCTTCTCAACATCAACGGGACGGAGGAACTTCACATTGAAGTAGTCAGAACCATCGGTGATGAACGGATCGTAGCAAGCGCCAACGAGCTTAATCTGCAGATAAGCGGTGAAGGTCTCGAGAGAAGCGAGCTCCTTATGACCAGCAACGTTCAGGAGGTCGAATGCAACCTCATTCTGCTGATACTCAAGAGCGGACTCGATAGCTTCCTTACCCTCGGGAACGACGGTCGGAGTAACCAGCTTCACGATAGTGGTAGCCTCGATAGCCTTACCATCCTTAGCAACGGCCTCAACGCTCTTCTTGTCGGCAGCAACCTGCAGTGTGTACTCAGCACCGCTATTGCCCTTAACCTTCCACTGACCCTTACCATCAGCGTTGAACTCAGCGTTCTCAGCGGGTTTAGCAGTTGTCGGAGTGGTGAAGAAGAACTCAGGCTTAGCCTGCTCAGCAAGCTTCGGGAACTTAGCAGCATTGTTGATGCTACCACCAACGGTATAGCCATCGAATGCAGCGAGGATGTCCCAAACGAATGCGCAGTCGTCGTTCTGAGTGTTAGGAACAGTCACGTTAGCGTGAGTTTCCTTCATGCCAGATACAGAGCTATTCAGCTTGAACCAGTAAGACAGTGTCTTATTGTTATTGATAGAAGCGGTAGCGAAGTGAATCTTACCAGCGGGGATCACGAAGGGAACCCAAACATTCTTAACGCCCTCGAACTTAACAAATACAGTCAGCTCGTTAGTATTCGTACCAGAAACGGGATCTACCTTCAAAGTACCATCCTTGAACATGCGGAGGATATCGTCATTGGTGAAGCTCCACTGCAGAACCTGCATGTGAGCACCGCTCTCGTTGTCCTGAACGAGCTGAACCATACCCATGTACTGATTCTCTGACAACTTCTTGTCGTCCTTAGCTTCGCTATACTGAGCAGCCTCAATGCCATCAGCAGCCTCGCCTACGAGAGGATTGGTCTCGTCCTTAGTCATGAGCTTCCAGTTCTCCTCGAAGGAGGTCTTCGACCACTTACCCTCAAGAGCAACGCTGAGGATACGGTTCTCAACCTGCGACCAAGACATCTTACCTACATAGTCCTCGCCTTCGCAGTCAGCATAGTAGTCATCTTCCAATTTCACAGGAGGATCAACAACAACCTCAGGAATGATAACCTCGTCAGGATTCTCGCTGATGAGGAGCTTCATGTAAGCATAAGCTGCAACCTGGTTGTCAGCGGTCTTAATCAGCACGCGAACGATAGGCATACGGCCTACAGAAGCCTTGTCAGCCTGCTCGGTAGTAGACTCACCCTTATCGGTAACCTTCACGGGACGAGCGAGGGTCTCACCCTTCTCGTTCTTCTGGAGAACAACGTGTACAGACTCGCTAGTGTTGTTGTTACCAAGAGTATAGGTAACGAGATCGAACTCATAGTGGAGACCGAACTTGTTGAACATCTCCTCGTCCATGAGCTTATCCTCGCTCTTCACCTCTACACCAGCAGCATTGCGATAGCTGTAGCTGTAGTGAGTGCGTACGAGCTCGGTAAGATTGATAGAATCATTGTAGAGCACATTGTGAGTAGCGGGAACGAACTGATCAGCAAGAGCAACGAGGTCCTGTGTCAGGTGACCACACTCAGGAGCGGGATTAATGGTCTCTTCGTGAGTTCCATCCCATGCACCGAGAATAGCATCGTGGTTCGACCACTTCACGTCAGCAATCACGAGAGTGCTGTACTGTGTGGGAGCGATGAGAGCCCAGTCAGAAGAAACGTTAACTTCCTTCTCGTCAACAGTCTGCTTGTAGTTCAGAGCAACCTGCGGGAGGATACCAGCCTTCAGGAGAGCATTGATGGTCTCAAACTTACCAGTGAACTCAACAGGGAGAACGCCAGCATATGCCTTGTCCCAAGAATCCTTGTCAAGAGTCTCCTTCACAGGCTTGATGAGATCGTTCACACCGTAGTTAGCACCGGCGCGAGTCTTAGCCTCGTTAGAGATGAAAGCAACAGTAGCGCCATCGATGTCAGCGTTCCAGGGGTTCAGGTGATAGTAAGCAACACCGCCCTTGCAAACGTCGATGGGAGCCTTAGAAGCATCCTGAGCCCAAACCTCTTCAAGGGTCAGTTCCTTACCAGTCTGAGTCCAAGGAGTGTCATACAGAGCGGGAAGCTCGATAGCCTCGATACCGCTGTAGAAGAACTCGGGCTTCAGATAGATGCTGGTGAGCACCTTCTGGAGGTAGAGATCAAGTACGTCGATTTTGGCAGCAGCTGCACCGAGCTCACCGATAGCATCTTCAGCAGCCTGCATACGGCCCTGGATAGCTTCGATAGCCTTAGCATTCTCGTTGATACCGAGAGCAGCTGTCTCAAGAGCCTCGACACGCTTGGTCAAAGAAGCAACGGTAGCACCATTGTCAAGGTCCTTTCTGAGCTGATCAATCTGATCCTGAAGACCCTTCTTGGCAGCGTCGATAGCACCCTGAAGATCCTTCTTCTGGTTCTCAAGAGCAGTCTTCTGATCCTCGATAGCCTTCTTCACGTTGGCAATCTCGGTGTTAACGCCCTCAAAATCCTTCTTTACCTGCTCGTCAAACTTCTCGAGAGCAGCGATCTGAGTCTTCAACTGCTCGATAGCAGCGGTGTTAGCACCAACAGCGGTCAGAGCTTCTTCAACTTTCACCAGACGTGCGTCGATACCAGCAATCTTGTCGTTCAGATCCTTCACTGCAGCAGTGAACTCAACAAGATCAACCTTCTTGGCGTCGAGAGCGTCAACGAGCTTCTGAGCCTGAGCAACAGCCTCCTTGATTGCCTCTTCCTTAGCGGCAGCGGCAGCCTTAGCGGCAGCAGCGTCAGCATAGTCAGCAGCGTACTTCTGAAGTTCTGTCTTCAGAGCATCGTTGTCAGCCTTTGCACCAGCGATAGCGTCCTGAATGGCCTTGTCGACATCAGCCTTGTTAGCCTTAGTGCTCTCAAGGTTCTTGATGGCCTGGTCAAGGGCAGCCTGTGCAGCAGCGCAGTCAGAAGCGCACTTTTCCTGTGCAGCCTTCAGCGTAGCAACCTGGCTGTTCAGATCGGACTTAAGACCATCCACCTGTTGCTGCAGGTTCTGGATGTCTTCATCGTAGTCCTTACATGACGTGAACACGCTCACAGATGCGATGAACAGCGCACCCATAAGCAACGTACTTAAAAACTTTTTGTTCATACGATTAATTTTAAAATTAAACATTAAAAATAAAACATTAAATATTATATCATTTTTCTCTCAATAACAGCTCACATCGGGGCATAAATACCCACTCATCTCAGCCCATGAGATACAATTTCGGTGCAAATATAGAGATAATTCTTAAAACAAACAAACATTTTTAGGTTTTTTTTTGAAATATCTTGAAAAAATTGTTGTTTTGCCCCATTTTTGCCCATAAAATGGGCGATTTAGGTGAGAATGAAAGGGTTTCAGCGCATTTTTATGATTTTTTGCTTCTTGCCTTGTGAGTGCGGGCTGGCGGTGGGCACTGCCTGATGAGACCGGCTTCCACCAGCCCGCCCTATAATAATAAATAAGGTGTATCAGAATTCGGCATTCTTCGGTGTGCGCGGGAATGGAATCACGTCGCGGATGTTCTGCATGCCTGTGACGAAGAGGATGAGTCGCTCGAAGCCCAGTCCGAATCCAGCATGAGGACAGGATCCCCACTTGCGGGTGTCAAGATACCACCAGAGATGCGTCATGTCCATCTCTCGACGGTTGATCTCGGCCATGAGCTTATCGTAGCTTTCCTCACGGACTGATCCTCCGATGATCTCACCAATCTGCGGGAAGAGCACGTCGGTGCCCTGCATGGTAGGACCAGGAGCGACGGCACCGCGATAGCCAACGGATGCACCATCGGCATTGCCGCCATCCACAGCATCGTTCTGCTTCATATAGAACGACTTGAACTCACGGGGATAGTCGGTCATGATGACCGGCTTGCGGAAATGTTCCTCAACAAGGTAGCGCTCGTGCTCAGAAGCGAGGTCGTCACCCCAATTGCACGGGAACTCGAACTTGTTACCGTTGCTGATGGCTTCCTGCAAGATGCGAATGCCTTCAGTATAGGGAAGTCGTACAAAGCTATCGGTGAGAACACTCTCGAGTCGCTCGATGAGTGTCTTGTCGATCATCTTATTCAGGAACTCGAGGTCGTCGCGGCAGTTGTCGAGAGCCCAACGCACACAGTACTTGATGAAGTCCTCCTCAAGGTCCATCAGCTCTTCCTGGTCGATGAAGGCCACTTCGGGCTCAATCATCCAAAATTCAGCCAGATGGCGCGGCGTGTTACTATTCTCGGCACGGAAAGTCGGTCCGAAAGTGTAGATGGCACCAAGGGCCGTTGCTCCGAGCTCACCTTCGAGCTGTCCAGAGACCGTGAGCGAGGTCTGCTCGCCGAAGAAATCGTCGTCGTAGATGATCTTTCCATTCTCATCCTTGCGCAGGTCGTAGAGATTCTTGGTCGTCACCTGGAACATGTTTCCTGCTCCCTCGCAGTCGCTGGCAGTGATGAGCGGTGTGTGGAAATAGAAGAAACCATGCTCATGGAAGTAGGTGTGGATGGCCATTGCCATATTGTGGCGGATGCGCATGACGGCACCAAAAGTATTGGTACGCAGGCGCATGTGGGCATTTTTACGCATCACCTCAAAGGACTGGCCTTTCTTCTGCATGGGATAGTCGGAACCACAAAGGCCGAGAATCTCGATTTCGGAGGCATTCACCTCAGAAGCCTGCCCTGCAGCAGGACTCTCGACGAGTGTTCCGTTAACAGCGATGCAAGAGCCAGTGGTGATAAGTCTGAGCTGTTCTGCGTCGAACTTAGCCGGATCGACAACGATTTGCACGTTTTTGATTGTTGAACCATCGTTCAAGGCGATGAAGTCAACTGCTTTACTTGAGCGATGAGTGCGCACCCAGCCCTTCAGGCAGATGGGTTGTCCGTAGTTGGTAGACTGGAGCGCATCAATGACTTTTGTCCGTTTCATATAATGAACCTCCCCACCGCCCCTACAAGAAGAGACGTGCCTGACGGTTTCAGGGGAGAATGTCAGGATATATGGTTACTTAATTTGGTTTCGAACACCTTCCCACGAGGCCCTCCCCTCCTTGGGAGGGGCCGGGGGAGGTCTTTATTACTCGAATGCCCCCATGCGAAGCATCTCGACTTCCTTCTCGGTGAGGAAGCGCCAGTCGCCACGACGCAGGCTCTTCTTGGTGAGTCCGGCAAACTGCACGCGGTCGAGTTTCACGACGCGATAGCCAAGGCTCTCGAAGATACGACGCACGATACGATTCTTACCCGAGTGGATTTCGATGCCCACCTGGCTCTTATCGGTATCGCTGGCATAGGCGATAGCATCTGCATGCACCTCGCCATCGTCGAGGGTGATACCCTCAGCAATCTGCTGGATATCGTGAGCGGTGACATTCTTATCAAGGTATACATGGTAGACCTTCTTTTTCAGGAACTTCGGGTGAGTGAGCTTGGAAGCCAAGTCACCATCGTTGGTGAGCAGGAGCACACCCGTTGTGTTGCGGTCGAGACGGCCAACGGGATAGATGCGCTCGGGGCAAGCATCCTTAACGAGATCCATTACAGTCTTGCGCTGCTGAGGATCATCGCTGGTGGTAACAGTGTCTTTCGGCTTGTTAAGCAGCACGTAGACCTTCTTCTCAAGTGTGACGGGCTGATCGTGGAAGATAACGGTATCGGAGCGCTTCACCTTCGTACCCAACTCCTTGACCACCTCGCCATTTACGAGCACTACGCCAGCCTGGATGAAATCATCGGCTTCACGACGTGAGCAAACACCAGCATTAGCCAGGAACTTGTTCAGACGGATGGGCTCGTTGGGATCAACGTGCTCTTCCTTATACTCAATGCGCTTCTTCATGCTATACTTAGCATTCGGGTTGTAGCCCGGCGTGCGCTGCTGGCGATAACCGCCACCATAAGGATTGTAGCCACCCTGCTGGCGCGACTGATAGCCGCCCTGCTGACGTGACTGATAGCCGCCTTGCTGCTGGCCGTTGCCATAACGAGGACGATAGCCACCCTGCTGCTGGCTGCTGCCATAACGGGGACGATAGCCGCCCTGCTGCTGGCGGGGCTGATAGCCACCCTGCTGCTGGCGGGGCTGGTAGCCCTGCTGCTCACCTTCGGCATTGTAGCGAGGACGATAACCGCCCTGCTGCTGGCGGGGCTGGTAGCCCTGCTGTTCGCCATCTTCGTTGTAGCGGGGACGATAGCCGCCCTGCTGCTGGCGAGGCTGGTAGCCCTGACCCTGGTTATTAAAACGGGGACGATAGGGACGTTGAGCCCCCTGCTGGAGTCCACTTCCGAATCCTTCGGGGCGGAATCCCTCGCTGTCAGCGCGTCCATGTTCACTACTATAGGCACGCTGCGTATGTATACGCGGACGCTGCGGTTTGTCCGTTGCCTTACCCTGATAATTGCCGGCGGGCACATAGCCTTCACGGCTGTTGTCGCTCATCTCTGCAGTGTTATCCACCTGCTTGTTTTCATTTTCCTGATTCATGGTTTTCTTCGTTGAATGAAACAATACTAATAAATTCTTTACTCTCTAATTAATTTGTTTGATATTATACATTCCCCAGTCACGGGGCGTGTTGGTTTCAAATACCGGTATAAGTGGCAGGCGTGATAGCCAGCAACTCTGCCTTCACAGCATCGCTGACCTGCAGCGTATTGATGAAGTCGCGAATGGTTTCGGCCGTGATTTTCTGATTGGTACGCGTGAGGGCCTTCAAAGCCTCATAGGGCTGAGGGTACGCCTCGCGGCGCAAGATAGTCTGAATGGCCTCAGCAACAACGGCCCAGTTGTTTTCAAGATCGTCTTGAAGCTTCTGCTCGTTGAGGATGAGCTTACGCAAGCCCTTGAGGGTGCTCTGAATGGCGATGATGCTATGTCCCATTGGAACACCGACATTGCGCAGAACCGTGCTATCGGTAAGGTCACGCTGCAAACGGCTCACGGGGAGCTTCTGCGCGAGGAACTGCAGCAAGGCGTTGGCGATGCCCAGGTTTCCCTCGCTATTCTCGAAATCAATCGGGTTTACTTTGTGAGGCATAGCACTAGACCCTACCTCTCCTGCTTTGATCTTCTGCTTGAAATACTCCATCGAGATATACATCCAGAAGTCGCGGTCAAGGTCGATGATGATTGTATTGATTCGGCGGACAGCATCGAAGACAGCGGCCAGCGAATCATAGTTGCTGATCTGAGTCGTGAACTGTTCACGCTGCAGGCCAAGCTTTTCGCTAACAAACTGATTGGCAAACGTGCGCCAGTCGTAGTCGGGATATGCTACGTGATGAGCGTTCAGATTACCTGTTGCGCCACCGAACTTTGCCGACAGAGGACAATTCTTCAGGGACTCGAGTTGCTCGGAGAGTCGATATACATATACCATCACTTCTTTTCCCAGACGTGTAGGCGATGCTGGCTGACCGTGGGTCTTTGCCAACATAGGAACCGTCTGCCATTCTTCAGCATACTGGCGCAACTGATTGACAAGCTCCTCGAGTTGAGGAACAAACACATCCGTCAAAGCCTCTTTCAGCGAAAGGGGCACGCTCGTGTTATTAATGTCCTGCGAGGTAAGACCAAAGTGGATGAATTCCTTATAGGCAGCCAGTGACTGGCCGGTTTCGGAAAGTTTATCGATTTGTTCTTTAATATAGTATTCGACGGCCTTTACGTCGTGGTTGGTGACACTTTCAATCTCCTTTACTCGCTCTGCGCCAGCAACATCAAATTCCTGGTAAATGGCACGCAGCTGGGGAAACAGAGCGTGCGGGAACGATGCCAGCTGCGGGAGTGGCAGCTCACAGAGCGCAATGAAGTACTCAATCTCCACCCTGATACGGTAGCGAATGAGTGCATATTCCGAAAAATAGTCTGCTAATGGTTCGGTTTTTCCGCGATAACGCCCATCAACGGGAGAAATGGCAGTTAATAAATTGAGTGTCATGAATGTGTCGTATTATAATACTTTATCGTTTACTCTTTTTCTGTATTGTTCCTGAAGATTATCCTTATCTGTCACGCCTGCGTTTCATCATCGAATGGCAGGCATCTTCGTGGGCGTTGACGGATTAGAACCGCCGACCCTCTGCTTGTAAGGCAGATGCTCTAAACCAGCTGAGCTAAACGCCCTTTTTCATAACCTCGCAAGGATGCTAAAAGCATCATCACGCGTTACGAGGTGCAAAGTTACTTCTTTTGTTATAAATAGCCAAATAAAATGATATACTTTTTCAAAAAATTAACCATAAAAAATCCCGGCAACCCCGAAGGATCACCGGGAAACACCCCAAGTGGGCGTTGACGGATTCGAACCGCCGACCCTCTGCTTGTAAGGCAGATGCTCTAAACCAGCTGAGCTAAACGCCCTTGTTTTTCTAAGCGGGTGCAAAGGTACGCACTTTTTCGGAAACCACCAAATTTTTCAGCAACTTTTTTACCTTTTTCTTCATTTAGAGTGCGAAAACTACGTACAAACAAAGATAAACTGGGATAAACAGGCATATTGGAGTGTTTTTCAGCGTGCGAAACTATTCATAAGATTATTGAGTCATGTACCGTAACACATAGAGATATGATCCATAATACACGGAGATATGATCCTGATCATACTGAGACATGCTCCATAACATACAGAAGCGCACCGCATATCATACAGAAGCACGATGCATAACATATAGAGATATGATCAAAACTTATAGGAACATGACCAGTAGCAGAAAGAGATGCGTTAAACTGTCATTGATTGGAACAAGAATTCTTAAGCCCAATCGATGAAAGAAATAAGAGGAAAAGGGAGGAAACATAACAAAATAACTTTGCAGAGTCAGAAGAAATCCGACTCTACAAAGTTATATGATTCGCTAAGCGAATAGCTGCGATAGCAGTGCCGACAAGCGGCAAACTGCTTTGTGTCAGGAGAAATTACTTAACCTGGACAGTAGCGCGACGGTTGAAGGAGATGGGAGACAGCTCGTCAACACCACCCTTACCAACGGTCTCAATCTTATCGCGGCTTACGCCCATCTTAACGAGCTCCTCAGCAACGGTCTTTGCACGCTCGTCAGACAGCCACTGGTTGTGGTCAGGCTTACCGGTAGCGCTATCAGCATAACCCGTTACGAGCAGGTTGGTGTTATTCTCCTTAGCATACTTAGCAACACCCTCGATATTCACGAGGTCCTTCTGCGAAGCAATGTTGGTCTTGTCGAGGTTGAAGAACACCGAAACAGGAGTGGTCACGAACTCACGAACAGCCTTCGGAGTCTCAGCGGGCTTCTGGTTAGCCAGAGCCTCACGCAGACGGCCATTCAGGCGAGCGTTCTCAGCGTTAGCATCGTTGAGCTGTGCGTTGAGGGCGTCGATCTGGCTCTGAGAGAGGGCCTTGATAGCGTCCACATCGGGAGTCTTGTCCCAACCCACGCGACCGAGGTTGAAGGTCAGACCGAGCTCAGCGGTGAACCAACGGTCGTGGTTCGAGGGAGAGGGCTCGCCACCCTTACCACCGAGGTCAACATAGCGCTTGTTGCCAAGACGGCCTTCGAAGTCGTCACCACACATTGTGAAGCCGAGGTCGAGGTTGAGGAGTACGCGCTTCGAGAGCTTCCATGTGTTCAGCAAGCCAAGGCTAGAAGCGAGCTCGTAAGTGTTGTACGAGCAGTTACGGGTAATACCCACACCAGCATAAGGAATGAAGTTCCAAACGCGAGTGTCGCTGTAACCACAGAACATGTTGCTCAGGTTGAACAGAGCCTGTTCCTGCAGATTCCAGAACTTGATGTCATTAGCATCCTTGTTCTCGCTGATCACGCTACGGCCATTCATAGCAGCAAACTTTGTGCGGAGACCGAGACCCGGAGTGAACCACTTACCAACTGCAACCGAGAAACCGGGAGCGCTGCGGAAATCCTTGAAGGGGCCCTTAGCGAAGTCGGCGCCCTTCTCTTCGTTAGAATAGAAAGCATTCCAAGAAGCATTCACCTGGACGAACCAGTTCTGCCAGAACGAGTTTGTTGCTACGCTATACTTCAGCGTAGGATCTTCCTGTGCCATTGAGGCCATCGAAACACTGGCAAAAGCCAGAATCATCAAAAACTTTTTCATAACTTAATAAATAATATTAATAAACTTAAAAATAGTTATTGCACAACTAGCATTTTCGGGTACAAAGTTAATAATTATTTTTAATAAGTATCATTTTTTGCTATTTTTTTTTCGTTTTTTTGCCGAAAAAGGGCATTTTTTCCTTATTTTTCGGTGTTTTCGGGGCATTTTACCCTAAAAGTCTATCAATTTCTTGCTGTTTAAGGATGGTTAGGATGGGTTTGCCATCAGGTGTATAATTCACATTTTGACAGGCAAAAAGGTCGTTGATGATGCCTTCCATCTCCTCATTTCCCAGTATTTGCCCGACAGGAATCGCTGCATTTCGCGCCAAACTCAGCGCAAGGGAATTGCCTATTTCATCTTGTATACCGCCACTGGATGTGTCTGCATTCTCAACCATATCACGCACCAACGCAACAGGATTGACTCCTTCAAGACCGGCCGGTATGGCATTCACGGCATAGCTGCCATTGCCCAGCGAAGTCAGCTCGAAGCCCATCTCTTCCATCTGCACCGACACATGATCGAACACCGTCTGCTCTGCAGCCGTCAGTTGGATGATTTCCGGGAAAAGCAGCTTTTGGGAGACCCATTGGCGGTTTTTCTGCAAGGTCTGATAGTGCTCATATAATATACGTACGTGCGCGCGATGCTGGTCGATGATCATCAACCCCGACTTCACCGCCGTCATAATATAGCGTCCTTTGTATTGATAATGCGACGGAGATTTATCGGCAATGAGCGTATCAGAATCCCCTGCCCCACTGGTTTCGGCGGGAGTTGTATCAGGCGAAAGCGTGTCCTGATGCTGTGTGAACGGAATCGGCTGCTGAACGTCGCCCGCCGGTTTCAGGTTCTCGTAGAGTTGTTGCCAGTCGTTCACCGCCTTGCGCTTGCGCTCGGCTGGTGTTGACGAGAACGGATTATACTGAGGATTATACTCCACCTTGGGCATTGTCGGCATCGCTCCTTGCTGGAACACAGGAATCTCCGGCTTGCCCTGCGTATCGAAGTCGATTCTCGGGACATCGTTGAAAGCACCGATGGCATCTTTCACCGCGGCGGTAAGAATTTGCCAGATGGCCTGCTCGTTCTCGAACTTGATTTCCGTCTTTGTGGGATGAATATTCACATCGATATCGGCTGCGGGCACTTCGAAATAAATGAAATACGGCACTTGCTCGCCAACGGGAACAAGTCGGTCGAAAGCGCCCTGAACAGCCTTGTGGAAATAAGGATGCTTCATATAGCGCCCATTCACGAAGAAATACTGATGAGCCCCTTTCTTCTTGGCCGACTCCGGTTTACCTACGAAGCCATGAATATGGCCAAGCGTCGTATCGACCTCCACGGGCAGCAAGTCCTGATTCAGGCGTTTTCCGAAGATGTCGACGATGCGCTGACGGAAGCCGCCTTCCTTGAGATTGAGCAGTTCCGTATTATTGCTATGCAACGTGAAAGCCACTGACGGATAGACCAGTGCGATGCGTTCGAACGCCATGAGGATGTTATTCAGCTCCGTCGCGTTAGACTTCAAGAACTTACGTCTTGCCGGAACATTGAAAAACAGATTCTCAATCTTGAAATTACTACCCACAGGACACGAGCACGGCTCCTGGCTCACGAAACGAGAACCCGAGAGCGTGAGCACCGTACCTACGTCATCTCCCGGACGCCGCGTGCGCAGTTCCACCTGCGAGACAGCAGCGATTGACGGCAACGCCTCACCACGAAAACCCATTGTATGCAGGTCGAAGAGATCGTCGGCCTTTCTGATTTTCGACGTTGCATGCCGTTCGAAAGCCAGGCGGGCATCGGTCTCCGACATACCACAGCCATCGTCGACCACCTGAATAGCCGTGCGTCCGGCATCAACCACGATAACGTTTACCGTCTTCGCCCCGGCATCAATGGCATTTTCGACAAGCTCTTTGATGACGCTTGCCGGACGCTGTATCACCTCACCAGCAGCAATCTGGTTCGCCACTGAGTCGGGTAAGAGTTGTATCACGTCGGTCATGATTCAGAAACTGCGGGGTTATTGGTATTTTCGGGCTGGGCCTTCGCATCAGGAGAGGTCTCTTCGCTTGCTGGAGTAGTAGATTCTCCCGAAGGCACACCACCCTCTTGAGGCGCTATCGCATCAGAAGAGCCGCCTGCGGAAGAGCCGTCGTTAGGAGAGCCGCCATTAGGAGAACCACCATCAGGAGAACCTCCACCAGCGGATTCATCGCCATCGCGCTCCTCTGGCAGCGCTGCGGGCAACGGCTGGGCATCCAGCACCTGCAGGGGTGCACTGTGCCGCTCGATGACCTTCAGCTTTGCCTCCTCCGACTTTCCACGCCAGTTGAAGATATCATCCTTATCAACCGGGCGAATCTCCTCGAACCAGGCGAACTGCGGCAGGCGCCGCTTGTCGGAAGGAATCTGAGTGAGCGGATACCAAGTGCCGCTGGCCTTCGGCATCCATATCTTGTAGAGTTTCCGTTCCGGCGTGAAATACATTTTCATCGTGTCCGTCTCGGTATAGTCCATCACGACGATTGAACTATCCTTGTCGTCGATGGGATAATAGACCGTCGTCACATTTCCCATGGCGATGGCACTACTGATCTTGCCATCGGTGAAGAACGCCTGCATCTCCTTCGATGAAATCTGGTTGAAATGCTCGTATTCATCGAGCTTCTCCACCGACAACGCCTGATCGATAACACGAGCCATGCGAATCGACGAGTCGTTCATATAGACGCGGATTTCCTCGCCCAACAGCTGCCGACCCATGTTCCACACAATCGGATCCTGATACATCGTCATGCAAGAATCCTTGGAGTTGAACACCAGCGAGTCGCAAACGGCCTGCACATCCGTGCGGAAAGCCCTGACGTGGTGATAGCAATGAATTTTTCTATAGACCGAGTCGGTGTTCACGTTAAACGAATAGATACGAATGGTGTCTCCATGCATATAGAGCGTGTCGGGCTGCGAGAAGTCTTTCACGATCGCCCGGTTCGTGGCGAGGCCCGCCCCCGTCTGTTCATTATAGAGCAGATACTCGCAGTTCAGCTCGTTCTTGTTCTCCTTGTCGACGAAGATGACATTGCCGAAGCCCTCACTCTCGCCCGACGCGTCGTCATAGAAGAGGCTGTCGCCGGTGATGGTCTTCTGCTTGTCGACCACCGTTGAGCGCCCATACATCTTCGCCTGATCCGTCTTGGTGTTGAAATAGCCGTCGTCGGTATCGATGGTACTACCTTGGGAGGTCACCTTCGACGGACCCACCACGTGTGCTATCGACTTCGACGTGTCATAATAGAGCGTGTCGGTCGTGACGAGGCGGTTACCGTTGTAGAGTTTCACATCATAATAGAACACAGCCTCGCGCGTTCCGGTGTTATACTCACCCCAGTCGGACACCAGGTTGTCTTTTCCGTCGACCAGTTTTCCACCTTCCACGAAATAAGCCGTCTTGTACAATCGGTCGTAGGTGAGGCTATCGGTATAGAGCGTCTGCTTGCGATGCTTCAGCACCACATTCTTACTCGCCACCATCAGTTCCTCGGCACCGTCGTAGGTGCCCACGTCGCAGTTCAGCGAGAGCGTGTCGCCCTGCTTGAAACGCACGTGGCCAAAGGCCTTCACCGAGTTCGAAGCCTCGTAATAGTAGGCGCTGTCGCACCACAGATGAGCCCCCTGATGAATGAAATGCACGCGGCCTTTTGCAATCTGGGCGTCGCGAGTAGGACCATAGAGGTCGTATCGCAGCTCGTCGGCATGCTCCAGATAGACCTTGTCGTCTTTCACCTTCGCCCGCTTGCGTTTCACAGGCGTCATGGCGCAAATCAGACAAAGTCCGAAAAGGCACAGAACCAACACCATGAAAGTTCTATGCCCATTCGCGAAAGGTCTATACTTAGATAATGGCCTCATCTTACTTGATCCATCCTTGATATTCAAATTCGCAGTCCTTGTAGCGGTCGTTCATTCGCACATAGGTGTGCTTGATTTTATCGGTCACCCAGTCGGTGATGGCGGCCTCGCGGCGCTTGCCCAGCACCACGTTCTTCATCACCTGATAGTCCTCGGTGATGGTGGCACGGTGAGCCTCCACCCTGTTCTTCAATTTCACAATGGCCGTGGTGAGCTTACCACGAGAATTGATCATCGTGAAAGCCTGCGACACCTGGCCGACCTTCAGCGTGTCGACCACGCGAGCCACCTCCGTCGGCAGGTCCTTCATGTTGAAGCGCGACTTCAGCGAGTACGACTCCTCATCGATGTGCGACATCAGACCATGATTGTTGCGCGTGTCCTTATCGTCGGAGATATAGGTGGCACCTTCCTCAAACGAGAACTTCCCGGCTCTGATCTCATCGGCGATGGAATCCAGACGGGCCACCGCCTTCTCCACATTCTCTGTCGACACCTGCGGCTTCAGCAGGATGTGTCGCACGTTGATACGGTCGCCACGCTTGTCGATGAGTTGGATGATGTGATAGCCGAACTCCGACTCCACAATCTTCGAAATCTTCTTCGGATCGGTGAGGTTGAACGCTACGTTGGCGAAGGCGGGGTCGAGGACGGCACGTCCCGTGAATCCCAGCTCACCACCGCGGCGGGCCGAGTTAGTGTCCTCTGAATAGAGGCGTGCCAGCGTGGCAAACGTCGTCTCGCCCTTGTTCACACGGTCGGTGAACTCGCGCAGGCGGTCTTTCACACGGTTCACCTCTTCTATAGAGAAGCGGGGCTGCTGTGTGATGATCTCCACTTCCACCTCCGTCGGCACGAAAGGCAGACTGTCGGCAGGAAGGTTGCTGAAGTAGTTACGCACCTCCGATGGCGTCACCACCACATCGGTCACGAGTTTCTTCTTCATCTCGCTCACCAGCAGGTTGTTCTTGAAGTCATCATGCATGTCACGGCGAATCTGCGCCATGCTCTTGCGCTGATACTCCTCGAGCTTCTCCTGCGAGCCCACCAGCTGCACCCAGCGGTCTATCTGGTCGTCGAGACCCTGCTGAATCTCCGACTCCGTCACTTCTATCGAGTCGATGGCGGCCTGATGCAGGAACAGTTTCTGCACGGCCAGCTGTTCAGGCAGCGTGCAGTCGGGATTTCCCTTCAGCGTGATGCCCTCTGTCTCTGCCTGCAAACGCATCGACTCCACGTCCGACTTCAGGATAGGTTCGTCGCCGACCACCCAGATCACCTCGTCGACGATGCTCGTCTCGGGAATCACGGGTGCGGCGCTTTCCACCTTTGCCGAATCCTCGGGCACAGCCACTCCTGCCGACACGCTGCCGGCACTGACGCTGGCCACAGCCAACGCCATTGCTGTTGTTGCACCCAAGATGATGTATCTACTCTTCATCATTCAGAATTATCGTATTAATGCTTGTTCACCGTCTTCAAGACAGCCTCATCGACCTTCACGGCATATTGTCGGCGCAGCTCGTCAACCCATGCCTTCTCCAGGAACTCCTGATAGTCCACGACCACCTGTCCGCGCACGTCCTGATACTCCTCGGGAGCCTTCAGCTTCTTGCCATACACGGCATCGATGGGGAACTTCTCGACGGCCTTCACCGTGGTGTCTTTCTTGAAGATCTCACGGTCCACGAGGGCGTTGTCGCCTCTCTTGAAGATGCCTTTCTCCACACGGATGCGGAGCACGGAGTCGTTGTTGAACGTCGAGCGCAGCTTGTCGGCCCACTTGTCGAAGGGCAGACCCTTCACGGCCTTCTGCACGGCTTTCACGTCGGCTTTGTCCTTCACGTGGTAGGCCATGCCCTTGAAGCGAGGCTCCTCCCACTTATATTTCTTCTTGTTCTGCTTGAAGAAATTGGCCAGTCCGGCCTCGTCCTTCGCAGCCTTGTCCCACACGCGCTGGTTTCCAATCTCGAAAGCCAACAGGCCGTCGTGGTACTCCTGGATGAGGTACTTCAGGTCGTTGTCCTGAGCCACCATCTCGTTCAGCTTGTTCTCCACCAGTGCATCGGCGGTTGTTCCTTCAGCCTTTGCCAGGTCGGCGAGCTTGCGGTCGACGATGCTCTCGCGCAGGCCGCGCTGGTCGATGAAGCGAAGGATGTCGGCATGTACGCTGTCGTAGGGATAGAAACTACCCTTCTCAATCATCTTGATGATATGCCAGCCCACCTGCGACTGCACGGGCTCGCTCATCTGACCCACCTCCAGGGCGAAGGCGGCCTTCTCGAAGTCGGGCAGCGTCTGACCCTTCGTCAGCCAGGGCAGCTCACCGCCGTTGCGGGCCGAGTTCTTATCGTCAGACACCTTCCGTGCCAGCTCGCCAAAGTCGGCACCGGCCTTCAGGGCCTGATACACCGAGTCGATGCGCACCTTCGCGGCATCGGCCTCTTCCTGTGTGGCCTTCTGACCCACCATCAACAGGATGTGGGCGGGCTTCACCATGCCACCCATCGAGTCGATGCGGTGCTTGGTTTCCGCATAGATGCGCTGTGCCTCGGCCTCCAGGTCGGCATCCTCGATGAATGCGGGGCGAATTTGCTGGTCGCGATAGGTCTTGAACTCCTCCTTGAACGACGACAGCGTGTCGAGGTGTGCGGCCTTCGCAGCCTCCACCTTCAGCTTGTAGTTCACAAACAGGTCGACGTACTCTTCCACATTTTTCTTGTCGATGACGCCTTCAGAATTATTCTTATTGTAAGAATACTCAAACTCCGAGCGCAACACAGGCTGGCCGTTGATGGTCATGATCACGGGATCGTCCTGCGTCTGGGCTCCAGCTGTCATAGCCATCATCAGGCTGACAGCAAAAAGAATCTTTCTCATTTTCCTATTAAGAATTATAAAGAATTGTGTTGTATGATTGCATTTTGTGCCGGCGAGGCTTACTCGGGACGCGAGTAGTTGGGGGCCTCGCTGGTGATCGTGATGTCGTGGGGATGGCTCTCCATCACACCGGCACCGGTGATTCTCACGAACTTGGCATCGTGCAGGTGCTCAATGTCCTGGGCGCCGCAATAGCCCATGCCCGAGCGCAGACCGCCGATGAGCTGGTAGATGACCTCCTGAACGGTTCCCTTGTAAGGCACACGGCCGGCGATGCCTTCCGGCACCAGCTTCTTGTTGTCCTTCGTGTCGCCCTGGAAGTAGCGGTCCTTCGAGCCGTGCTTCTGCTCCATGGCCTCCAGCGAACCCATGCCGCGATAGCTCTTGAACTTACGACCGTTGAAGATAATCGTGTCGCCGGGGCTCTCCTCGGTGCCTGCCACCAGCGAGCCGATCATCACCGACGAGCCACCGGCAGCGAGTGCCTTCACAACATCGCCTGAGTAGCGCAGACCGCCATCGGCAATCAGGGGAATGCCCGTTCCCTTCAGGGCACTGAACACGTCGTAGACGGCGCTCAGCTGCGGCACACCCACACCGGCGACGACACGTGTCGTACAGATGCTACCCGGGCCAATACCCACCTTGATGGCGTCGGCACCGTTCTCAACGAGCATCCGTGCAGCGGCACCCGTGGCCACATTACCTACCACGACATCCACCTGCGGGAACACCGACTTCACCTCGCGCAGCTTCTCCACAACGCCCAGCGAGTGGCCGTGGGCGGTATCAATGATGATGGCATCGGCACCGGCGTCCACCAGTGCCTGGGCGCGTTCCAGCGTGTCGGCGGTGACGCCAACGCCGGCAGCCACGCGCAGCCGACCTTTCTCGTCCTTGCAGGCCATGGGCTTGTCCTTTGCCTTCGTGATGTCCTTATAGGTGATCAGGCCCACCAGTCGTCCGTCCTTATCCACCACGGGCAGCTTCTCAATCTTGTTCTTCTGCAGAATCTGTGCTGCAGCAGCCAGGTCGGTCTGCTGGTGTGTGGTGACGAGGTTCTCGGAAGTCATCACCTCGTCAATCTTCTTGTCGAGACGGCGTTCGAAGCGCAGGTCGCGATTGGTCACAATGCCCACCAGCTTGTTATCATCGTCGACAACGGGGATGCCACCAATATGGTAGTCGGCCATCATCGCAAGGGCATCCTGCACGGTGCGGCCGCGACGAATGGTCACAGGGTCGTAGATCATGCCGTTCTCGGCACGCTTCACGATAGCCACCTCGCGAGCCTGGGCCTCTATCGACATGTTCTTATGAATCACACCGATGCCACCTTCGCGGGCGATGGCGATGGCCATTGCCGACTCGGTGACCGTGTCCATGGCGGCGGTTACAAACGGCACATTCAGTGCAATGTTTCGCGAAAAGCGCGTTTTCAACTCTACAGTCTTCGGCAGTACTTCCGAATAAGCAGGAATAAGCAGGACGTCATCAAAAGTGAGACCGTCCATCACGATTTTGTCTTCTACAAACGATGCCATAAGTCTTTCTTGTTTCTATTAAGGTGCAAAATTAGCAATAAAATTCCACATACGACTATTCAACGGAAGGAATTTCGGTTTCTTTAACACGATTTAATGCGAACTGCGGACAAAATTTCGTCGCTCGGCGACATTAGGAGACGCTTTCGTAGTGAAACGGAGAAAGAACTTTGCATTGAAAATGCGAACTTACTACGTCTCGGCGATATTTAAAAAGGGCTTGTCAAAATTAAGAATTATTGTTGAAAAGCCGCCGCCTGTGGTCCCCTCCTCTTGGGAGGAGGGGTTAGGGGTGGTAGAGAAAAATACTGTCACTACCTATTTTATAGGTCAAGCATTGTTGTCTCGCTACCACCCCTGACCCCTCCTTCCCGAAGGCGACTGGGGTCTTTAGAGCAGCCACCGGTGTTGCTGCGGCCCCACCAAGGGGAGCGAATCCCCCATTCGCGACGGAGGGCGGGACCACAAAACGACTCCTTTCTTCATTTTGCCACACTCACGGCTTTAAAGCGGGGTTAAAAATCAATAATTCTTTTTGCTTTTTGCTCGACTTTTCGTAACTTTGCCGTCGAAAAAGACAATGATCTGCTTCAGATAACGCTTTTCGAGCAAGAACTATGGAATTAATAAAAGATAAAGAATTCGGAGGTGAGCGACCTCTTTTCGCCACCCACGACCTGCGCCTAGAGCGCATCACCATCGTCGACGGAGAGTCGGGCATCAAGCAATGCCAGAACATGGAAGCCGACGACTGCCGCTTCTTCGGCAAGTACCCATGGTGGCACGTCGACGGTGCCGTCATCACGAACTGCTATTTTGCACCGGGCTCGCGCTCGGCCATCTGGTACACCAACAACCTGAGGATGCAACACTGCGTCATCGACGGTCCGAAGTTCTTCCGCGAGATGAAGAACGTCGTGCTGGAGGATGTCGTCATCAACGATGCCGATGAGACGTTCTGGCGTGTCGACGGGTTGACAATCCGCAATGTGAAGCTGCACGACGGCACCTATCCGTTCATGTTCTCCAACGACATCTATGTCGACGGCCTCGAGAGCGACTCGAAGTATGTGTTCCAGTACTGCAAGAACGTGGAGATACACAACGCACGCATCGTCACCAAGGACTCGTTCTGGGAGTGCGAGAACGTCACCATCTTCGACTCCGTCCTCGACGGCGAGTATCTGGCTTGGCACTCTAAGAACGTGCGCCTCGTGCGCTGTCATCTCGCTGGCGAGCAGCTGCTCTGCTATGTCGATGGTCTGATTCTCGAGGACTGCACCTTCGACGCCCAGTGCGACCGCGTGTTTGAGTACACCACCGTGAATGCCAACATCCGCGGACACATCGAAAACATCAAGAACCCCACCAGCGGCCACATCGTCGCCGATAGCATCGGCAGCATCACCATCGACGAGAACGTCCGCCAACCCAACGACTGCGTGATTGAGGTAAGGGAGTAGCGCTTTACCCAATACCCTACCCGTAGGGGCAGACCCCCGTGTCTGCCCGAACAGCAGCGAACAACCTGCCCTCCCATACACCCCAAATTCTCGGGCAGACACGGGGGTCTGCCCCTACCGTTGGCTGCAAAACATACGTCCCTTTTCTCCCCTTTTCTCCCCTTTTCTCCCCTTTAAACCCTTTAAACCCTTTAAACCCTTATAAAAAATATTCCCTAAACATGAAATACAATTTCGACAAACCCATCAACCGCCAAGGCACCCACTGTGTGAAGTGGGATATGGCCCCCCATTCAGCCCCCGAGGGGGCTACCGCTCGGCCCGAAGGGACGCTTTCAGAGCGAAGCGGGGAAAGAACTCTCAACTCTAAACTCTCCACTCTCAACTCTGAATTGATCCCCCTCTGGGTCGCCGACATGGACTTTGAGGCTGCTCCCGCCATCCGCAAGGCACTGCAGAAGCGTGTTGAGCATGGCGTCTTCGGCTATGCCATCGTCCAGGACAGCTACTACGATGCCGTCATCAACTGGTATGAGCGTCGCCACCAGTGGCACATCGAGCGCGAGTGGATACAATACACCACCGGCGTGGTGCCTGCCATCTCCGCAGTTATCAAGGCACTCACCATGCCTGGCGAGCGCGTGCTCATCATGACTCCCGTCTACAACTGCTTCTTCTCCTCCATCCGCAACAACGGGTGCGAGGTTTTGGAGAGCAAATTAAAGCCTATAGAGGCAAAGAGTCCCCAAATACCCACCCCCAACCCCTCCCAAGGGGAGGGTAGTCTGAATACCCTTTCTCATCAAGACATAGCCACAGAAGCTAATCAAGCCCCCCTCCCTTGGGGAGGGGCTGGGGGTGGGCCTCTCCTCACCTACTCCGTCGACTGGGACGACTTCGAGCGCAAGTGTGCCGACGAGAAGTGCACGGTGTTCCTGCTTTGCAACCCCCACAACCCAGCCGGTCGCGTATGGACTCGTGAGGAGCTACAGCGCATGAACGACATCTGTCAGCGCCACCACGTCCGCATCATCAGCGACGAAATTCATTGCGAGCTCGTCATGCCCGGCCATGTGTTCGTCCCGTTTGGAAGAGTATCTACTCCCCTCCCTTCACGGGAGGCGACTGGGGTCTTCAGAGCAGCCACCGGTGTGGCTGCGGCCCCACAAAGGGGAGCAAATCCCTCATTTGCGACGGAGGAGCAGGGGGCTGGGTGGGTCATCTGCTGCTCCCCCTCGAAGTCGTTCAACACCGCAGGCCTGCAGATGGCCAACATCATCTGTGCTGATGCGGAGACGCGTCGTCGCATCGACCGAGCCATCAACATCAACGAGATCTGCGATGTGAATCCCTTTGCACCGCTCGCCGTCGAGGCCGCATACAACGAGAGCGAGGACTGGATCGACGAGCTCAACCAGTATCTATGGGGCAACTACCAGGCACTCCTCGCGTTCTTTGCCGAGCAGCTGCCGCAGCTGAAAGTCTTCAAGCTCGAGGGCACCTATCTCGTGTGGGTCGACATCACCGCATTGCGCGTCAGCGCCGATGAAATCGAGGAAAAACTCCTCCGCGAAGCCCGCGTATGGGTGAACAGTGGCACGATGTATGGCGCCGATGGCTACATCCGAATCAACATCGCCACACAGCGCGCCCGGCTGATGGAAGGACTCAAACGCATGGCCTCTACGCTAGCCCTTGCATAGCCCCCTAACATAGGGGGTTGGGGGTCTCTTCAAGCCCCCTAACATAGGGGGTTGGGGGTCTCGCCTAGCCCCCCAATGGTTCAAGTGGTTCAAGAGGTTCAAGAGGTTCAAGTGGTTCAAGAGGTTCAAAACCCCAAAAACAGAAGATGATATGAATAATACTCGAGACCCCCAACCCCCTACGTTAGGGGGCTATCACTTCGAAGTCTGCGCCAACAGCGTGGAGAGTTGCATTGCTGCACAAGAGGGCGGTGCCGACCGCGTGGAGCTCTGCGCCGGCATCCCCGAGGGTGGCACCACGCCATCCTATGGCGAGATCAACCAGGCACGGCACGTGCTCGACGAGGGTGCGCGCCGAGGACTGAAGGCCACACGCCTGCATGTCATCATCCGTCCGCGAGGCGGCGACTTCCTCTACACGGAGCTGGAGCTGCAACGCATGGTCGACGACATCCGCACCTGCCGCGAACTTGGCGTCGACGGCGTGGTCTTCGGCTGTCTGCGCCCCGACGGCACTCTCGACACCGAGGCAAACGCACGCCTGCTGGAGGCCGCCCATCTCCCACCCTACTGGGCTGGCGTCAGGGGCACCGCCACCTTCCATCGTGCCTTCGACCGCTGCGCCAATCCCGCTGCAGCCCTCGAGGAGCTCATCCAGCAGGGCTTCGACCGCGTGCTCACCTCCGGTCAGCAGCCCACGGCCGAGCAGGGCATTCCCCTACTCCGCCAGCTGCAGGAGCAGGCACTCGGACGAATCATCATCATGGCAGGCTGTGGCGTGAACGAGCAGAACATCCGTCGCATCCAAGAAGAGACAGGCGTCAGCGAGTTCCACTTCTCTGCCCGCGAGCCACTCCGCAGCCAGATGCAGTTCTCCAACCCCGATGTCTACATGGGAGCGAAAGGTGCCGACGAAGACACCATCCTCCGCACCACCGCCCGCCGTGTCAGCGAAACCATCAAGCAAGTGATAGGGGAAAGGGAATAGGTAACAGGTAAAAGGTAACAGGTAAAAGGTAACAGGTGAAAGTGGAAAAGCCCTTCGGGCGTGCAAAAGGTGTAAAGCGCCTTTGGCGCGTGTAAAGCCCTTCGGGCAAATAAAGCAGCGGAGCTGCGAACCGCTTTAAACCTTAAACGCGCGAAGCGCTTTACCCGCTGTGCAGCAGCTTTACAGGCAGCTCTGCTGCTTTACCCGCCGCAGGCTTTACCCGCAGCTCTGCTGCCTTACACGTCCGAAGGACTTTATTCGCAGCTCTGCTGCTTTACCCGCCGCAGGCTTTACCCGCAGCTCTGCTGCCTTACACGTCCGAAGGACTTTATTCGCAGCTCTGCTGCTTTACTACTGGCTCCTGGAATTCTGTTTGTTGCCATATTCTACAATTGTGATTATTTTGCGATTATTCTATCCGTTATTCTTGCAAAGCTAAGAAAAATCACTCGCCATTGCGTCGTAATCATCTATAAAGCTTGTCGGGGTACTTGTCGGGGTACTTGATGGGGTTGCCAAGTTCGGCTGCACACACCATTTTTTGTTACACTCCCGTTTGTTCTTTGTAAAGAGCTGTCAAGGGTGCAAAATTGTCAAGGAACAAGTCAGTATATTTTAGGAAGAAATCAAAAATCTTAGGTTGGTCTTCTTCTGATAGGAAACTTAGGTCGTTTCGTTTGCTGATACGACAGGAGTTTTTATCATCAAGACGTTCCCAACATAATTCACCGATTTTTGATTCCAACTGATCTTTATGATGATAGAAGAAGTCGTATATTCTCTTATTTTCGTCTTTTGAACCAGTCTTGATATATATTTCAACGCGGCATGCTTGTCTACCAATGATAAGGTTGAAGGCCACGCCTGTAAGATTGAGACCTCCCTTCCCCATCCAACTTCCAGTGGTCACGTTAGATGTTGCAAATTTGCCGTTTACTTTTTCATTATAATCGATAAACTTTTTCCAGAAGATGCTACGGTCGTTTTCCGTGCGTTTCTTGTTTGCTGCAATCAGAGAATCCACCTTCTTCTTTTCGGCCATCTTGATAGTATATTCCTCTGCCTCCTTAATAGGTATTATCTGGTCAAAATCTACCATCAATTTCCCATTATACATAAAGGGCGAAACTTTTACACAGCTAATGTCAATCCCAAAATTACGAAGCCACAAAACAGATGATGTCACCTCTTTTCGGAAATTGGCTGCAACGAATATCATCCGTTGTGTGTTCTCAGGATTTATTTGTATATCATCCAATTCTTCTACCTCGAAGAATGAAAGAAGCATTTCTTCGGCTTCCTCATTCGACTTCATCAGGTATTTAGCGTAAATCTCTATGATTTCTTCTTGCGACAAACTGGAGCAATAAGACGCATATTTTATCGCTTGCCATGTTACATCCTTTCCCGAGTCATCAAGTTTGTTTTCGATAACCACCAGCTTCCCAGTCTTATCGAGGGCCAACAAATCCAAACGCTCGTGTGTTTAGTCAAAACCATCAAACTCTTTTTGTATGATAAGAAGAGGCTCGCCCAACACTTCGGGTGATTTTGCAATCCACTCTTGAAGATGCTGTCGCTCCTTCAACTTTTGTTCTTTAAACGTCGTTGGCTCAGCATTAATTAACTGATTCCCCTCTTTATCAAATATGTACATATTATAGTTTTAATCTGTTCTTTCTGCAATTCTGATTTGAGAAAGGCAAAAGTGGAGTATGTTATTAAGAGTACATAATTATTCAGCAAATTACATCGCAAAAATAGCTCTCAGATTTGTATCAGTAAACGTACGCCAAATCATCAACTTTATAGGTTTATAGTCTTCGAACAACTGCTTGACAAACTTAATCTCAAACACCAAGCGGAAATCGTTCTCGTCAGCCTTTTCTACAAATTCGTGCTTAGTACCGACACGAGCCACCTCTATTTGATACAGGTCACGTATTCCTTTTCCTTTAGTGTAAGGCATGAAGTAATAAAGTTTGTTAAGTTTCACCGTAGACGGGAACTTCTTACCGGTAAAATAAGCCTTAGCTCTCTGATTGGTATAGGGTTCTATGTACTTGTCGGGAACAAGACTTACCAAGACATTTTTCGAGTCGTCGAGGTCACTATTATCAATTTTTTTCTTGCCAGTAAATAGATTCGTAATGATATTGATATCTTTAGGATATTGCTTGTGCAAGTCGAACATATCTATCTCAAAGAGTTGTGGAGGTAGCATATTATGTCCTGCCCTGTTTGCCTCTTCGTACTGACCAACCTCGGGATTCTGGGCATCGATTTCATTAAACAGGCGTATTAATGAACGGCCAATGGCAAATGCAAGGTTTACAGGCACAGCATTGCCAATCTGCTTATATTGGTCAGCCATATTTCCCTCAAACTCCCAGTAATCAGGGAAAGTCTGGATACGTGCATATTCACGAACTGTCAAAGGACGTGTCTCTGTAGGATGACAACGCTCTGTTTGTTTTTGAGCAGGGGCACAAGTAAGAGTCAGTGACGGTTCGTCCATAGACAGACGACGAGCCATACCTGTTTTACCACCTCCAAGATAGAAACTGCCGCCCATATATTCCTTCTGTTCTTTTATAGGCAGGTCACGCCAATCGCCACCCTCTGGCACCATTGCCATTATACGAGCTTTCTTCGCAGGATATTGCTGGCCTTCTGATTCTGGCACATCATTTTCGAATAGTTCACCACTATAGAATGCATCGCGTAGTGTCATCACGCGCCGATAGGGATCAGGCCATTTGAAACGGAATCCTTGTTCGTAAATATCATTGCGAATAGCAACAAGAATCAGACGTTCACGCTTCTGTGGTACCTGATACATAATGGCTTTAAGCACCCGAGGTTCTACCAACGTGTAACCCAATTCATTGATGGCATTACGAATAACGTCCAGCGTCCTCCCATCCTCATGGGATAACAAGCCTTTTACGTTTTCTCCCATAAACACTTTGGGCTGAATTTCTCGAATGGCTCGAGCCATTTCAAAGAATAAAGTTCCACGTGTATCATTCAAACCACCTTTCTTACCAGCGTACGAGAACGCTTGACAAGGGAATCCACCTGAAAGAAAGTCCACCATACCTTGAAGAGGAGTAAAATCCACCTGGTGAATATCGCCTTCAAGTACATTCCATTCTGGGTGATTGCGCCTTAGTGTCTGACAAGCCATCGCATCCATCTCGTTCAACAGAACGTGGCGGAAACCAGCTAAATGCATTCCAAGTGCTAAACCTCCTGCACCCGCAAACAGCTCTACAGAAGTATAATCACGAAGAGGTGCGACATGAAACTCTTCATCCCAGTTGGTATCAAGCATCATACGCACAGGCTCTACATCTGTAAGTTCCTCCATGTAGAAGCCCTGCTTTCCTTTTTCGTTTGAATGATATGGATATAAGCCACTCTCGCCCCACCTTTGTGTAGTAGCAAGTGAAGTTCCCGTGAGGTCGGCGAGATTTGTCGCAGATAAAAATGTTGGCATTGTTAAAAAGCTCCTTTCTCTTTAATTTCGTTTGCCAATTCTGATATCTTTTCTGAGAGATGTATTCGGGCATCCACACCATCCTCTTCTACAACCTCTCCAAAAGCTTTTGTCAAACGATAATAAAAGTCCTTATCCCCCGTTACATGTTCCCAAAATTCTGCTCCACAATAGACAGGGCAGGTCTTTTCGTTAATTTTCTTATAGTGGTCTGATAATTCACTTTTGTCTCCATAAAGAACCCCCACAATCATATCATTCAATTGTACGGGTAAACCATCGATTCTGGCTTTATATTGTAAATGCATAAAGTGACTAGCAATTGTTTCCTTGTCGTCATAATTAATGGTGTTAGGGCCAGCTTTGCATTGACAATATTTTCTGCGACCATCTAGAGCATCGATAAATTCAATATCAATCCCGTCTATACCAGATGCTGTTCCTGCATGTGCAACGAGTTGTGAAACTAGTTTTTGAGTATGGGAACCAAAACTCGTGTTAATACTGGTGCCAAGGATTCTTGGATATATTAGAGCCTTGGCGATAGACTTAGGTTCTGTATTTCCACAAAGGAAAGAAGCCAGATAGTTTACAAGAAAGGGATTTACATTGAAATCTTTTAATTTCAATTTATTTAAGTTTTTCAGGTGGTTGGGTATAATCGTTTTTCGAAAAAAATCCTTTCCACTCTCAATGATTTGTAGTTTTTGTTCTTCAGTCATAATTATAACAATTAAATATTGATAATTTTAGTTGTCTTCTTATCTATGCATTGCAACGCCTCGTTGGTAGTTACTACTCATGTATTCTTTTGGAATCATGCTTTATCTCGTAGTTCCATCCTTCATTCTTTGCAATCTGCAAAAGATTCAGGACGTTAGCTTTCTCCCATTGATTAGAAACCACAAATCTCACACCGTCTCCGCTTGTTAGAATATATTCTTCATTCAATAGATGCCTATACATTGAAGTCTCTTCTTTAAGATTACGAGCTGCTTCAATATCATCTTCTATAAAGTTCCAAGCTCCCCATCTGCCAAGTAAAGCGTTGTGGAACGTATCCTTCAATTCCTCAATTGTGGCCTTTGGATGAGCCTTCAGGTATTCCTTCACGATGGCATAACCCATCATCCCTTTAGTCTTATATTCAATACCATTAAGACGAATGGTAATTCTACCCTGCAGATCCTCTGCTTTAAGCTCCAAGTCTAGTTTGATAGGCTTGTGAACAGGCTGTATTCCCTGCTGAGCAATGCGATTCTTTTCAAATAAGTCACACCCCACAAACTTTGTTAAAAGCGTGACATATTTGAAGAAATCCTTAATCTTATATTCATGAATCTTCTGAACAAATGGTTTCTTAGGTACCTGAGTATTCTCTGACAAGTCGTATGAATTGGCATTTCTAGCAATCTCATAAGATAGAGATTCCAAATAACGCACCTCTGTAGTAGTCAGCGAATTATCGTTGGCCATAAAAGCTAGTGCTTCGTCCCAAAAACCCTTTTTTGCATTATGCGAAGCAATACGCTGAAGGAAATCGTCAGTTTCGCCTATATATGCCTTACGGTCTGTTCTGTTTAGCAGCACATACAGCGCAGGCTTCGACAAAACGTCTTTTTCTTCACGTATTAGTTCATCGAAGCCACGCTTAATGTCAAAAAGCTGACATACGCAATTATCCATTGTGATAACTTTTGAGCCATCAAGCACATCGTCGTACAGTATTGTATGTATCGTTTTTGCCATATAGTTTCTTTTTATAAATGCCAGATGTCGTATATGTCTATCATTCCTCTGTTCTCTTTCGTCCTCGTGTGGTAGGTTTTACATAGATGGGGGCCTTGCGGATTTCGCAATAGGAGTTGCGATAGACCAGAGGCTTTCCGGAAAGGGCGAGCTTGCTGAAGTGGTTGTTCAGACTGGTCTTCGTGATAAGCAACTCCTTGGCCTCGTGCTTGTCGAAGAGGGAGGCCGGAGATCCGAAGAACTCGTATATGTCAGTGTCCAACACATGGAGCATGATGATGTTTCGATTAGTCATAAAAGGTGTTTCTTTTCGTCTGTTTTCAGCTTACAAAAGTACGAAAATTCTAGGGTGATTGGCAAGGAAAAAAGGGTCTTAACAATCGGGGAAACGAAATTAGTTTTCTAATTTAATTAGAATAATATGCACCATATTCAATTTAACATTTCGTGTCATGTGCTGCAAGTGGGCAAATGGCCGAAAAAAGTTTCCCCTAGTTCCTTTTCTCCTTCTGCATGTTTCACAAAAAAGATGGGGCCGGATGCATTGCCATTCAAAAAAGTTTGCTATCTTTGCAGGCCGTTTCAGTTATAAGAAACATAAACAATACTATCAAGAACCATGACAGAAGAAGGATTCAATGAGTTTTTTTGAGACGATGATTTGAATTTTTAAAGAAAAGTGACTATATATCATTTGTAATGTTGAACAATTTAAAACCTTATCTAGTAATGACGAACAATTTTGATGATTTGAAGAAGATTACGGAGCTGATACGCTCCACGGGGTGGGAAGTGGATGACGATATGGTACCCATCCCACATTTCCCATGTGGTGTCCCGGCAGGAAAGCCTTTCGACATCTGTGAGCTGGAGAAGAAGTGGGTGCTGATTCCCCGGTCGTTGTTGGGCAATCATCCGATATTCTCCTTGGTCGTGAAAGGCGACTCGATGATTGGAGCAGACATGATGGATGGCGACGAGGTGTTTGTGGAAGTGACGGAGGATTATTCGAGTGGCGACATCGTGGTTGCTTATCTTGACGGCGAGACCACCATTAAGTATCTATGCAAGAAGGGTGACCAGATGTGGCTGATGCCTGCTAACAACGCCTACAAACCTATCGACATGAGCAAATACGTGGAAAGCTGGATTATGGGAAAGGTGGAAAATGGAAGAAGACAGTATGCTCGAGCCAGCACAATGGCTCTGCTCAACAAACTGGAGGAGGAACTAAAGAAGATGGAAGCACCTGTGATGTCGCTCGAAGATAAGGCTCGCGAGGCTGTCGCGGCAGTACTGCATGATCTGAAGAAAAGGAAGCGGTTGTGGTACTGCGTATACAGGGCACTCATCGACGCGACGCTCATTGATAAGGGGGATTACGAGGGGTTCAGGTCGTTGGTCGACAAGTGGTTCCCCGGCAATGATTTCAAGATTAATTTAAGGGATATCAGCAAGTTGGCCGTCTTGTCATTTGACAAGCCCATTGCGGAATGGGTCGAAGATAACGCCCCTGTTGGACATACTGTGTTCTTTATTTATTATAAGGTGGCAACAAGTGTTATAATGGCCATCGACCCGCTGTGGGTATATAGAAAAAAAGGGAGTACAAAAACTGGCGCAAAACTGGCGCAAAACTGGAACAAAACTGGAACATGAAAGAGGGGTGCAACCCCAAAATGATTGACTTTCCTACATAACTGGAACAAGACTGGAACAAAACTGGAACCCGATGCATTGATTTTTGCATCGGGTTTTTTGTTGTCGTAACTTTGCCGTCGCAATGATCTCACAGAGACGCGTCTTTAAAATCTCTTTCCGTCTCGGCACGCAGGGACGCCTGCCTCGCCAGCGGAACAAAAGCTACTGTTAATTACACATTATTTAAAAACAAAAAAGAAAATGAAAGAAAGAATAAAGAACCCGTGGCTTCGCTGGACATTCCCGAAGCCGAAGAACCTCGAGCAATGGTGGTGGTTGTTCACCATCGGAGCGATCTCTGTGACCTTTTTATACATCGTGTTTTTCTCAATCATCACGCAGCCATGAAGAAAGCAACATCAATTCAGAAGTGGCAGGAGGAGTTTCGCCTGCTGCTCGCCACCGAAATCGTGACGTTCTACTACCGAAAGAAGAACGGCAAGCTGCGCAAGGCCGTCGGCACCACGTGCCTCGACCTCGTTCCCACTGACTTTCTGCCCAAGGGCGTAGGTGCTCCCGTGCGCCCTGCAGGCTACGTGAACTACTATGATTTCACTGTTTGCGGTTGGCGCACCGTCCGCCTGCAGCATGTAACCAGCTACGTGATAGAATGAATGCACGACCCATCACCAAAGAAAACATCGGTCAGATGCGCCGCAGTGCGCTGGCGATGATTGCCAAGAGCAACTATCTCGAGTATCGCTCGAAGCAGATGGAACTCATCAACAACATTGCTAGCGTGGTGCACGTCTTCGGACTCAACTCCTGTGTCCGCACGGTGTGGTCTATGGACCACAGCTTCGAAGACCTCTCGCTGCACTTGGGCTACAACAAGCCATCCGACAAATTGAAACTCGATCCTGATGCCAGCGTGATCTATATCTTCTGGGACCGCTACAGCGCAGAAGAGCACAAGGCACGACTCTCTGAAAGACTCAACAAGTTCTTCGACGAACTCGAACGAATTGCAAACAAAAAACTCTTTAACAACTGAAAGCTATGAGCAAGAAAACAATTGAAATGAAAGACGGAAAACCCGTTATCAGCCTCAATGATATAGAAAAAGTTCGCAAGCTAGCCCTGCGCTGGGTGAATCTCATGATTAAAGGCTGCGCGTGGGATGAATTGCCTTACTACTGCATGCACCTCGCCTCATACCTGAAAAAGCTGGGCATAGCAGCCGAAATTCGTGTTGGCATCGATATCAGAGGCGTGGAGTATTGCAACGTATTATTACTCTACGTGACTGGCTTGGAATGGCCAGAAGAAAATTTCAAAGCCGACGAATATATAAAGAGATGGAAAGAAAGCCAAATAGTCGATGAATTTATAGTGCTAAATGAAGATGAAGGAAACGCTCGCCACGTTGCCCTGCTTAGCAAAATCATTGAGAATGCCTGCCAGAATCTGGCCAACTATGTTAGTAAACAAACAAACGTGAAACAAACGTCAAAACAACCTAAAACCCAACAACAATGAAAAAGGAAATGCCTAAAATCGATATCAACGATATCAACAAGGTACGCGCGCAAGCCCTGAAATGGGCGAAGCGTGTTGAGGACTGCAAATGGGAGAGTCTGCCCTTCCTCTGCATGCGCATCGGCAGATGCATGCGCAAGCTGGGCTTCTCGTATAATGTTTATGAAGTTACCACCTTTCAGGGCATCGAAACCGTGCATCTTGAGCTTTGTTACTCTGTCGAAGAGCCAAGGGGAGCGTGTTTGATTCATGAATCAGCTAATTACGAGCTGGATAAGAAAGGCAAATTTGCAACCTTAGGTTTGGCGGCTCAATGCATTGTTGATTGCTGCCAGCAGCTGGCCGACTACATCTACGAAAAAAGTGAGAACGAATAGCAGGGCTTATGAAAGGAGAAATTTGGCACAAGTGTGAAGTGCCGTATACCCGCTATGAAGTGAGCAACCTAGGCCGTGTGCGAAATGCGCACACGGAACAGGTGCTCCGGCCACGCAAGTCTGCTCATAGTTATCGGAAAGTTACGCTGTATTATAAAGGACAGAGAAAAGAATGTTATATTCACAACCTCGTTGCCACTGCATTTGTGGAAGGCTGGCGCGAAGGGCTGCAGGTGAACCACAAGAATGGCGTGAAGACCGACAACCGAGCCGAGAACCTAGAGTGGGTGACGAGCAGTCAGAACAATCAGCATGCTCGCGACGTGCTATTACTTGACGTGAAGCCCGTCGCCCTGCTCGATGAACGCGGCCACCTGCAATATGTCTTCAATAGTGCCAGTGTATGTAGTAGGATGATGGGTGGCAATGTGACAGAGCATATTAGGAAGGAATACCGCTTCCACGGCTATCGCCCCCGCTACATCTCGGTGCCGATGTACCGCGAGATTGTGCATCTGGTCGCTGTTCATCACTACACCCTGCACAGCGCATGGGTGGAAGCAAACATATCGCTGAGCGACGGTTCAAATGGTTCAAATGGTTCTTTCTCCGCTGAAGCTACGAAAGCGGCAAAGCCGAGCGCAATGCAGCAGAGCTGCGGTTCAAATGGTAATCAAAACTATCAACTTTTGGAGCAGCGAGAGCCAAAGATGCTTGCATCTATTTGGCCGAGTCGTGACAAAAGTCATGGAACGAAGTGACATAATTATCAATTATCCGATGAAACCTAAAGCTTTTGTGCTCTATCCCAACCAATGGGAGCCTCTCAGCTGTCTCAGCGATGAGCAGCTGGGAAGGCTCTTCCGCCACATATTCTGCTGGCTCAACGATGAGTCGCTCGACATCAAGAAGGAAGAGCAACTCGTGGATTCTGACATCCTGCTAGCATTCCGCTTCATGCGCATGCAAATCAACATCGATATTGAAAAATATCAACAGTTGTGCGAATTGAACCGCCAAAAAGCAATGAAAAGATGGAAAAAAGAAACAAATGATGCCGCGGCATTTTCGGCAATGCATAAAAAGGAAAAAGAAAAGAAAAATGAAAAGGAAAATGAAAAGGAAAATGAAAAGGAAAATGAAAATGAAAAAGAAAATGAAAAAGAAAGCAGCAGCATAGCTGCTGTAGGCATTAGCGAACCAGTCGCTAATGCAGAGGAAGCGGCGGCGGCAGATTCTTTTTTTGAAAAAGCAGAAAAAGAGTGGATGCCGTGGTTCAACCGCCTGCTGGATGGCTACGAAAGTCAGATTCCGCGACTGCGAATGATGACGAAGCCAAGGGCAGAAAGACTGCGAGAGCTGCTTGAAAAGTATGGCCGCGATGTGGTTGCCGAAACCTTTCGCAAGGCTGCCGGCTCGCAGTTCCTCAACGGACGAGGCACGAAAAACAAGTTCAT